>LFIK01002046.1_pt1 | contig 16199 bp, 17 predicted proteins | sample 643401 | NCBI WGS metagenome assembly LFIK01 (sample SAMN03777447, study PRJNA286221) | soda lake metagenome | biome: soda lake; feature: Kulunda steppe; material: water; isolation source: sample T5-Br brine of Lake Tanatar-5 | place: Russia: Kulunda steppe | collected 2010-07
CAGGACGCAGAGTGTCCCATTCCCTCTTCCCACAGCTCGCCCCACAGCTCGTATGCCACCCACCGCTGTGTGCGCACACCCGCACAGCAGCCCCTGCGGGCACGGCCACCCACCTCTGCGGCTGCCTGGGGCCTTGGCGCCCCCATTTGGGTCGGGGTCCCCGCCCTCCAACTCCTCATCATCAGCGTCCTGCAGGGCCTTCTTGCCGCGCCCCCGGCTGGTGCCCGGAGGAGCCTTCAAGCACAAGCCAGCACGTGTATGGTGTACACCATATTCAGCCGCGCAGCATGTGGCTGCGAGGGGCGGAGGCTGTGCACATACATGGGACAGGTGGCCATTTGCACATGGCATGGGCTGCGTGCGTGGAGTGTGCGGCGGTGTGGGGCAAAGGCTACGTGCCTAAGCCGGGTGCAGCAAGGACTGCAAGCGCTGCATGGCCCTGCAGCCAGCCGTATTTGATTTCTTGCCATTGTTATGAGTTGCAAACGCCACAAGCCTGACGTTCTATCACAAATCGTCCCATCTCCATGCCCAAACCACCCCCAACAACAGGCTGACATACTGGACAAGTAATGATCGGAAGAAAGAGATCAGCCCACTCCATAGCAGCGCTTGGGAGGATTGAGAGCATGCATGTGCATGTGCACCAGGTAGGCCATGATAAGGGTATGAGATCGTGCTATGATAAGCTTTGAGATGCGTATGAGATGCGTGCACCAGGTCGGCTATGATATGCGTGCACGTGCACCAGGTAGGCTATGATAAGCGAAGGAAGGGATGCTAACGGCGCACATGGACGGCAAGGGGCTGTGCTTGCATGCCGTTGGGTGCTTGCTGCGGGGCCTCAAACCCTCAAGGACACGCTGTGTGGGAATGAAGCAAGGCCAGGCCTTGAAGGGAAATGCTGTAGCAGGCATGAGGGTGGGTGGTAAGGTCCGTGGGTGGTGATAGCACATACTGCTGGGCATGCATGTGCTAATGTGTGTGAATGCCAGCAGAGGACTCACCTTTCCTTTGACAGTCAGCAGAGAGTAAGTGATAAACAGAACGCCATCCTTGTAGTGCTTGTCCAAGTTGCCAGTGGGTGGGTTGTCTTTGTTCTACAGGGTTGGGACAAAAGGAATGTGAGAGGGCCATGTTATCCAAAGTGACCCAAGGTATTTCAAAACGCCCCCGTGCCAGGCCAAAATCAAGCAAGCTCGTTTGCAATGCTTGGCTGCAATGCTTGGCTTGGCTCAATGCTTAAGCTTGCATGGGAATGTCTTAGGTTATGGGCAGCCTATGGAGCATGCCATGCTGTTCACATCAAAAAGGTTGAAGCCCCATCTAATTGCTACTGCCATGCCTGAGTGGGCAATTTCTTAACCCCTCCCCCCCCTTTCCCCCAAGCACAAGGGGACACGCATACCACACACGACCCACTTTGGGATGGACATTGATATTGCCGCAGCCCATGTCATCCAAGTCACGCCGTGCGTCGTACGCCAGGTCGCGGGACGTGCTGACCCACAGCACGCGCCTGCCACCAGTTGCCCAAAACTCCTGCAGCCGCAGCCACAGCCCAAGCCAGGGAGCGCTCGCCAAAGCATACAGAAATCTCAGGAGGCCCTCTTCTTGCAGGGAGTTGGTGGAAGGAAGACGCCAAGGCATGTGCACAGGCTGTTCAGTCACCTGCTCAGTGCAATATAACTGCACGCTTGGATGATGTGACAGGAAATGAGTGCCACAAACGATAAGCTTTTGGACAAAGTGGCAGCAACCATGTATGCGTCTGACGGCCTGGCTCCTACTTCAGGCACTTGCTGCTCACCTTGATGATGGCAGCAATCTGCCTGCCCTTCCCGACACCAGCCCCATCTCCAAGAAAGAAGCCTGCACGCTCACCTATAGCGCAGCGGCAGCACACAAAGGAGCGCATGTGCTGTCAGTGGAGTACATGCAGCTGGTTTTGCAGGCTCCCAAGCATCCCCTGCCCTATGAAACAATCTATTGACTAGCCTGTTGATAAATGGGAAGGGGCTGGGCTACCTGACACATCCCAACCAGCACTGGACCCTTGCGTGCCCTACCCGAGGGAAGCTCCTGGTTGAAGCGCATCATGGAGTAAAGCACAGTCTCCAGCTGCGCGTTGGACAACTTCTTAGCCTTGACCTCCGCGCTCAGGTGGTGCACATAGCTCACATCAGGGGGCGTCACGCCTGCCAGACTCTGTGTCAGCAAGGCAGTGTGCGGTGGCCAGGCTTGAGTGGGGCATATACACGCACACACATGTGCACACAGAGCAATGCCAGTTTTGCCAGTTGGTATGGACGAGTACTTTAACAACATTGATGACGCAAATGGGGGCATGGGAGTTGCTCAGGCAAGGCACAGGACAGGCAGCTTTAGTGTGCTGCATGGCCGTACAGCAGGGGTATATAAATATGTCCTCCTGCCAAGCATGCTGCCAATACCGCAAAAGCTGGCATGGCATGTTCACACGCTTTCCTTGTAAGCAATGCGATGCTCCTTATGCCCACATTCAGAAAGCCAAGCAGGGGCACTCTCACCACTTGTTGCTGCTGTTGTGAGTTTGGCTCAGTACACCTGCCACAGTCCAAACCACACTGCTCCTGATCCCCCTACCTGGCTCTCGACGATGGGGTCTGGGTGGTCTTCTCCCTCATGGACCTTGGCTGGCCTATACTGCGCATACAGGTTGGCCTGGTTCATCTGCACGCAGCATTGCAAAGGCAACCCTAAGCATACTCCTGCTTTAAAGCAATGCTCAGATCATGGCATCAGAGTGCATGCAGCAGAAGGAGGCACTCCCGACACTCATGCACCCTGCCAAACTCACCTCCTCATCATCATCCTCTGCAACCACATCCTCCTCAACGTCATCAGCGCGGTCTCTCGCCGCCTGTGCTGCAGCGCGGTGCTGCAGGTATGCACTCTGCTGGTGCGGGGGCAACCCCCCTGGGCCTGAGCCCGGGGGTGGTGGCTTATGCTTCTTCTCTTCTCGGCGCTCTCGTCTTCTCTGCGCTTGCCGTTGTCTCTTAGCTGCTGCTGCTGCCAAGATCTGCATTTCCGAAAGCGCAGGGTGACAGCTTTTCTGAGGGCTTGTGCTTTTGAGGATTGCAAGGAAATGGGCAAGCCAGGTAGGAGCATCCAGGCACAGGCCGGCAAAATTGGGCTGTAAAGCAGCTGCTTCTTGAATTTCCAGCTCAGCTCTGGCTGAGCTTGCCCAGGCGCAACCACAGTGCCCCATAATGGACACGAGAGTGGGGGTAGTTTTGAACGGTAAGTCCCTGCACCTGGTGCACGCTCGCGTGCACAGGGCTGGCCTGGTTGAGGTTTAAGGTGAGGTTAATGGAGGAGGTGCACATCACCAGGCCTCTCAGCGGCCAAAAGCGCACTGTATCCGCGGGCATGTGATTGCATGTGCATGGGCCTCACCACCACCTGCCTGTGCGCTTGGCTGGTGTGGCTTGTAGGCCCAGGGCAAGGCAGGGCTGGCTGATGGACCAGCGCCTGGAGTGTTGGTGGCTGCGGCAGAGGCAAGAGACTGCGGCGCAGACGCAGCTGCAGGGGCTGGGCCACTGTTTGGCAAGGCCGGAGGCTGAGCCCCAGGGGCTGTGCGCTGCTGTGCCGGCACCGAGGCGTACATCTCCCGCAGCTTCTCCAAGAAGGGGATGATGGACGCGAAGTGGTGGACGACTGTGGACAGGCCCAAGCTGGTCACTTGTGCGTGCATGGTCTGCAGAGAGAATACAACCATGCAATTGCACGTGCTGGACAGGAGCAGACTGTCATGCCAGCCAGACGTGCCGGCGCTTAACGCTAGACAATTGCTGCAGCACCTCCCTCAACTACCCAGACCACTTCCAGATCCCAACCTGGAAGCCTCTCAGTCAGTCTTTGCAAGCGTGTATGCTCCCTACCAAGAATGTGTGCACATTCATGCTTTAGACCATGCGCGCATGCATGTGCAGTTTGCACATGTTGGCAAGCAAGGCTAAGTGCGAGAGTGTCCCCTGTCAAAGACATTGCTTGGGCCTCAATATAACGGAGTTAAGCAGCTGTTTTGCATCCTAAGAGAGCTCTGCAACTTTATGCGAGTAAGCACATGCACCAACCGCAACGATGCCTGCCTCCCCGATTGAGGAGGCCCCGGCAGCAACAAGCCTCAAGCATACCACATGTGCTGTCTAGGCTCAATATCGGTTTGCACACCTCATGCCATACATGCGAAACAGGAGATTTTGCAAACCTGTTGCGGCTAGGTGGACTGGATTGCAGTGGAAGGCGAAAAGACATTGAATTTGCTGCTGATTCTTATCCAATGGGCAGCTGGACAAGACAGCAGACAGTTTACTTTTGCAATTTACCCACCGGATCAAGCCTATTTGATCGCATCAGGTCTGCCAACATCCTCGCAACTTCCTGCTCTGGCGTCTCTCTGGCAGAGGGTGAAAGGTGAGGGGATGTAGCGGGGGGGTCGGGCCGTTGGCTAACCAGCTCAACATCGTCGGAGGCACTTGGGGATCCATCTGTGTTTGAGGAGCTCATGGCCAGATTTAGCCTGCGGCTGAGGGGAGAAGTTGGAGTGACAGGGGTCTTGTCAGGGACTTGACAAGACTGCCTGACTAGGCTAAGTGCTTCCCCTTCCAGCCCCACGGGTGCACACAAACGCACACACAACACACACGCATACAGATGCAATTCAAAAGGCTACACGCAGGAACACTTGAAGCGTGAGCTGGCTGTGCCAAGACACCCTGCTGTGCATGCTATGCTGCTGTGCTACCAAGAGAGACCAGACGACGACGCAGGCGGATCACCAAGGCAGCGACGTTAGGCACAGTAGCAACAAGTGTGTGAAGACATGACATAGCGTGTAAGGCTGTGGACGATCAGCTGGGGTGCAGGCCTCCCCCTCACATCTCTCCTCCAGCTCCAACGCACGCCCGATAGTCGGGCGCGCGTAACAAAAGCGGTAGCACCTTCAGCCTACATAATAACACACACTGCGCCACACACACCTCCTCCTGGCCGATCCTGTTGATCCTCAGGGAGCAGGGAAGCGAGACGGTCAGCGTAACACTGGTAAGTACATTTGGAAACACAAAAATATATTGAACTGCGAAGGAATGAAAGTGGACTGATCTAGGGCTCAGACATGATAGGGCGAGACATGGACCAGGCGCCCGCGTATGGCGCCACGCATCATAATGTTGAGACAAGGGATATTTCGGCCAATTATGTGTATGATTCAGTCATCAGGCATGTGCACACTCACACCGGTATGGGGAGAGGGCTTGTGCTCTGTTCCCCTGTGCACCGCATTGACATGCTTTCAGCACCTTCATAGAAAAGCTTGAAAATTTGGCACATGTGCAAACATAAGCGCGCACGGGCATGCAAATGCACTCGCACAAGCGTGCATGCACGCGAGTTCAGGGGCACAAGCCTGCTGAGCACGCATGTATGCGTACACGCATTTCCTCTTGCATAGTCCCACCCACACCTACGTGCATGCACAACTTCGCATGTTCACAACTTCGCACGCTGGCACAAAACCTGTGCACAAGCAGATGCACAGTTGCACATGCACAAATGCACGCACACGCGCACACACATGCACACATTCACATGTGCACACATATGAGCAGATGCACAGATACACACTCACCACACTCATGAACAAACACACACACCGCACACACACACTAAGCGCGCACACACGTGCGCACGCAGTAAATGCGACCTACGCGCGCGCACACATGTAAACATGCACGCACAAGCAAACACAACTTTTTGCACATGTAAATTCAAGGGCACACTTGTACAAAGACACAGACACACTCAAACACGCATGCACACAGGCACATGTATGCAAGTGCGCACTTGCAAGCAAACACAGCTTCTTGCACATGCAAATGCAAGCGTACACACACACACACACATAGGCACACAGACACACTCAAACACGCAGGCACATGCATGCACATGCGCACTCGCATACATCCGAAGTAAAAATTTTGACATGCACGCTTGAGGGGTGTAACTGGGCTGGGGGGGGGTTCCTCTCCCTAAACATTTCTGGGGCTGAAACTAACCCTTGAGGCAGAAGGGCTGGAAGCTGGCACAAGCTGCGTTTCTTGCATGCGAGCAAGGCTCAAGGAGCTCTTTTGCATCAAAAATGGCCGCCCATGCATCTCCTAGTTACTAAGCTACTGTAGCTTGGGAGAAATATCCGGTCTGGGAGGGGGATTTACGTAAATGACCAGAACACCCAATTCCCCACCCACTGCACCTTTCCATCTCCCTGCCAAACTTCAATCCCACACAAGGCAGCTTTCACCAGTGAGACCCAGGATGCAAACAATGATTTACGGTGTGCACAGCATCCTGGGTCCCACTGGCAATCCTGCCCAAAAGTGCGTCCCAAGTTCCGGACACTAGTCACACCCCCCCCTCCCTGCACACAATGCCACCGTCCATATGCGCAATGTGAACTTTAGTGCTGAATACCCTTTTTGGCATCACGAGCAACATCTCAGCAGCGTTGAATTCCTGCACCACTGATCTGATGCGCGAGGCAAGTGGCTCTGCTCGAGGTTTGCAGAGGTCTTCTTGCCTTACAGGCTGTTTTGATGTCTTGAGTCTGTTTGATCAGCTGTTTGCTCATATTAGTACAAACCTCTGCCACCTTTTTGGTGTTGCGCGTGGGCGCGAGGCTACACACATCATAGCGTGCAGCATGTGGTGCTGCACGCACGGGAATGATTACTTGGTACTAAGCTGAACACATCACTTCAGATTTGAGATCACATGGCGCAGGCGCTACACTCCCTAGGGGTTTTGTGCATTTGTGTAGGCAACTATGCGTGAGCACTGGGCTCCCTCTGGAAGATGGATTTATCCTGGTGGGGGCAATGTAATGCTCCAGGCATTACATGTTCAGTCACCGAAGGTGGTACTGCTGAGAGGGAGGATCTCCTGGCGTAAAGGCAGGGGAGTTTCTATCATGTTCACATGGTGAGGCAGACCCAGGAGACAAGGCTTTGGCCTCTAAGCCCATCAGGCCCTCGGGTCAAACAAGTCCAGGCGCCCTGAGGCATAGGCGACCAGACCCAATAGCGAGCGCATGCATGCACATGCACACGCATGAACACAGGCAAACAAAAGCATCAAAATACTACATAGTTGATGTTTGGCTCCTGTCGGCGCTGAGGGCTCTGTCTGCAACCTCCATGCCTTTCTTTCCTCCTCACTTCCCTAAGCAGCTGTTGCTGGAGCAGCTGCTGCGTCTACTACTGTTACCGCTGGTAAGGCATAGTAGGGGTAATGGGCCTTGCAAAACGAAGAAACAAAACATCAAGAGTTTGGAAGCGTACCCGATAAGTTATTCGAAATTTATGATTATTTACACAATGTCCATCTAGAACTAGATGGTGGGGGTCGGGATGAGCTCCTCCCCCTTGAGGCACAAGCAGGCCGCGCCTGGCCCAAAGGACGTCGTATACGTTCAGAATTTGATTGAAAGGTGTTTGCAGCAGCACATGAGCAAAGGGGTAAGTGTTGGCGCATTCATAGGAGGGTCAAGACGTGTTTTGTGCCGCTTCACACTGGGAGTGCACCACTCGTGGCACTCTCAACATGGTGCCAGTTAACTAAAGCTAACTTTTCCTACAGAGCTAGCTTGTTGTTGCTGTCTCTTAGGCCCTAAGTTAGCCCATAACAACGGCATTATCCTGTCTGCTGGTGCTATGCCCACACCGGCATCTTTTCTTCCCTCTGCATTGCCCACCAGGATGTGGTGCAGACACTGCAAAGCTATGCCAAGATAGATCAAGCCTTCACAAGCTTGGTTTGGCAGAAGCTGGAGGAGCAGAACCCAGACTTTTTCAAAGCCTACTACCTGCGGTGAGGTGCTTGCTGACAACCGTCTCTTTTTCAAATCACGCATCATCCATGCAAGCAACCCCTGTATTTCTGGTGAGCAGAACAACAAGTAATTTCATGGTCCACGTTCATGGCCAAATGCATGTGCGTGCAGGCTGAAGCTAAAGGACCAAGTGGTCATGTTCAACCACCTCGTGGATCAGCAGGTGCACATGCTGCAGAAGCTGCAGAACAGCTGGATGCAGACCGTGGACAGCAATGGAATGCACCAGTGCACAGGCTGCCAGGCGCCCCGCGCCAGCATGGGAATGCCTGCTCCAATGATGCCACCAATGATCCCCAAAAGCATGCCTTACTCATCGCACACCCATGCCCCTCCGCCTGCCCACATGCCGCTCAAAAGCAGCAGCAGCGCAGCTCCATTGCAGCAAGCTAGTCGGCAAGCCATGGGTGTGATGCCGCAGGGTTTCGCCAGCGCACAAGGCCAGCACCAGCACCAACACCAGCACCAGCACCAGCACCAGAATCCACCGACGCTACTGCATGAGCAGCGTCACCATCACCATGACCAAAGTGACCCCCTTATGAACAGCACCCCCATGCTGCACGGCTATCGGTGCCTGGGTGGCAGGTGGGTCAGCGCAGTGCAGACTTTGCTGTCCTGTATGGCTCCTGTAAGTGCTTCCCTGGATTTGTTTGGGGGTTGCGCTTGTGTTTGAGCATGCACTGAGCGCGTCCATCTTGCGCATCACACAAAATTGTCCTACGGCTTGCGTGGGTGTGGTGCCACGTGAACATGTCCACATATTGTGAGCCGAAAAAGCAATCATTGTATTGCTTTGTGCACCTCTTAGACTGTGCTAACAAGAGTTGTCATGGGAGATGCGCTGGCGTTGGATGTCGGCAAAGATATTTCCATGCTGACTGGACATGCATGTCCGTCCTGGCTAAATCATTTGCTCTCCTCTTGTTCTCAACTTGTAGCTCTGATGCCTTGGATGGCCTGGGAGGTGTGGAAGACCTGACGCTGGGCATGAACTCTTTCCCAAGTGCAAATGACCTCATTGATCTAGCTGGGGGTCAGATAGATGGCCACCTTAACCTTGGGATGGGAGACCTTGGCGACTGTGGGTTGGAGAACCTATAAGGGCAGGTATTGGTGGCCTGGCCTGTTGCGGCAGCTGTGTTGCCAGCACAAGGTATTGCCCAGATCTGCGATCACTGCCGAATGAGGCATTGAGTATCCAAGCACTTTCGCACTTAGTTCAGCAGGAAAGTCTTGTTATTTGTGCTTTAGCTTTTCGTTCATATAGCGTGTAGCCCCATCCAAAAAGGGAATCATGTGTGATGTGATGTGTGTATGCATATGCATGCTCAATCTTCTGCATCTGAAAACTCAAATAGTGCTGCAGTTGCCTTGCAGATGCTATGGAAACGAACACTGCCCTATGCAATGCTAATTTCATGTTTTTTTCAATGCTTTTTGGAGCATGTCGTAGTGCACTCACCTTGTTTCTCTTTTTTTCATCTGGTTTAGTTCTCAGGCCCCCACAATGTGCCTTAAGGACAATGGAATGCTTGTGGCTTTATTGCTTCTACTCTATTTGTGTGCTCTTCAGTGAGACCTGGCAACATGAGTTGTGTACTAGCTATTTTTGCTTGCCCTGTTCAACAGATGCAGTTATCGCCTGCTGACATTTATCTTGCTCCTCTGTGACGTACATGCGTTCAATCCTTGGACTACCCGGTTCCACGAATCACTCCAGCAGGATGTATTGTCTGTTAGGCTATCATTGCCATGACTTAGGAATGTCCCATGACTTGGAAATGTCCACATTAATTAGAAAAGAAAGACAGGAAGACTGCATCTTCGAGGTATAATACATTTGCTTGAGATTACTTAGCTGTGCCTGTTGAGCGAGAGCAGCTTAATTGAAGGCAATCAAGCCTGCAGATGGACCAAGAAAGTCACTGATGCATGCAAGGTGAGGTGAGGTTCCAAGGCTGTGTCCGCCGAACGAGGGCAGCTTAGCCGGTTGTGGCCTCCAGTGAGGTTCGAACCCCGAACCCACAGGTTGCGGGGGTGGATAATCGACTTTCCATCGCAGGTGCCCCGCCGCCCCTGCTCGGCTATCCGGAGCACTGATGCATGCAAGGAAGGGTGGTGTTTGAGGAAGTAACAAGAATGATTCACTAAGAAGAGGCCCCAAAAGCAGTGTGGCATTGATGAAAGACAGTTAAGAGTTTGTGTGCAAACTTTGCAGCTTGAAGCTGCATTTGAGATTGACCGTTTTTAAAGGGTAGTATCTTCTCGAAATGACGGGTTGCAAGGGTTTAAAGAAAAAGGCCTTTAGTCAAGAAGTGCGACTGCTACTAGTGGCCTGCTCGTAAGAAATTATCAGTGCATGAAGGAAGAAATATAGGTTGTTGTGTTATGGCCCAGAAAAGCAAGCACATTATTTAAGCCTGCGGAAGGAAGTAGGGAGGCATAAGTCCTTTGGAGAAAGACCACGTGACATGTGGATGGGTGCAGTGAAAAAGGACGTGTTGCTCATCCTGTTGTTGTGGCCATGCTGCGAGTCTAGATTGGATGCAGCAGTCTCTCGGCGTGAGACACAAGGCACAAGCAGGGGAGATTTTGTGAGCCCAGGTTACCGTAAGTTACCGTACTGCGACAGTTTCAATTTGTAGAGCGTGGGCACGAAGTCTGAAGCAAGCCACGCTGCAAATAACGTTACCATGACGAGGAAGATCAAGGAGCATGTATCTCGGAAGGGTGTATGGCGAATGTGTGACCAGGGCCCTCCTGGCAGGGAGGGCACACCATTGATGGTAAGTGGAGCGTTTGCTGTTGCGCTCTCGTGGATGTATACCAGAATAAGGTGTCCGATAATCCAAATGTTATGGCCATGGTGCGAGTCTAGTTTGGATGCAGCAGTCTCTCGGCGTGATATCTCCCTGAGGTCCACAACAAAACGACCAAGATCAACGGGTTCACACTTCAGCAGCCTGTCCTTGAACAAGTAGGATTGTGTGAGACCAGTCATAGCAGACAGGATGAGGGACGACCAACAATCATTGCACCGTGAGCTCAGTTGCATGTCAGCTTGTAAGATCTTTCTTGCAGTGGAGCTATTGCTTTGGGTTAAAGCATTACATAGCCGCACTGCCGCCCGGAACCAGTTGAACTGTAGAGGCTCTAGACCACACTCGCGCATGACACGCAATGACGGGGTTGTGTCCTTGACCATCAGAATCCTGTTGAGCACTGTCACCAGCCATTCTTGTAAAGGATTGTTCATTTCTTTGCCCTGTCGTAAGAATGGGGTGGCCCAAACCTGGCTTGCATACATACCAGCAGGAATTGCTTACGTTTTAAGGAGCCACATGCAGATGTGTAACCTGTTTGTAAGGTCATGTTCCCGTATGGGCTGTTTGATGCGGAAAGTACCAGCTGTGAATGGATGTAGCGCTGCATCAGCTGCAGTATTCGAGTTGACATGTCTGTCACAAACCATGCCCAGAAATTCGGAGGAGTCTGTGTAGGGGAGCTGCGCCCCATCATAAAAGAGAGGGGGCAGATTGCTGGTGTAAGAGTTGAAGCACATCACCTCAGATTTTTGTGTATTGACAGTGCTCTCACTGACAGATGAGAGCTGCACATGATCGAATTGATTTTCATAGTCGCAACGCAAAGCACATGATTTAAGGGGTCAACCCCTATTCAGAAGTTCTGGGCAGTGACATACGAACAAAAGATGTATTTCCAACCTGGATTGGGCATATCACACTTGTCCCACAATCTGTAATGTTCCTACCAGACGCCTGCCTCAACATGCCGAGTATGGGCATGCAACCAAACATTAAGCTGGAATTGTTTCTTTGACCATATTCAACTGTCACACCGGCAGTATGACATTAAGCAGTGCTGAGCTTCTGTACGGCTAACCCTTAGTAAGCTTGGCCTGGACCAGTGTAAAGTAAAAATGCTCACTCTTGACCTAAACACTCATTTTATGCAATATGCAACAAAATCATAAATTAAAGTAGGAGGTGGAAAAATAGCGCGGAAAGAGCACATGGCTCTTTTCAAAACCCTCCTGACCCCCCCCTAAAGACTATCCCGGGGTATTCCTAGTTTGATGGTGGGGGTTTGCCTGGTGCTTGCACCAGACATAAACTTATTCCTTATTTCATGCAAACAGGGGTCTCCCTGTTGGCATAGTCTTTCTTTCTTCTTTCTTTCTTTCTTTCTTTTTTTCTTTCTGTCTGTCTTTCTTTCTTTTTGCGAATCCAAATTTAGGTTCCAAGGTACATGCGTTGCAGGTTCAAAAATGGAAATTCCTATGCCATGAACTGTGAAAGTGCTAGCTAGGTCTGAAAGGGAGCGCCATCTACGGGGGACAGATTTGTATGCTGGTAGTTTGCTCACGTGTGCCCTTGCATCAGACTTCTCTGTGTTTCCAAACACCCAGCTGTCTTTCTCGCACTTCAACAACAAGCACGCAAACATTTCAATGGGTGGTGTGGCTGCCTTCGCGTAGTTCGAGTACCTTTTGGGATCCTGCAGGCCCTGAAACTCATCCAGAAACTCAGCACTCTAGCACTTACTTGCACTTTGAACAAAGATTAGCGTCAATGCATACTACCTGATTCACTAGAATACTGTTGCAAGTCACTTAACAAATTCTCAAACATGTGCAGCCGCTCTGAACTTATATATAACATTAAAAAAAGTGAAGAGGCTTGCACATTAACGCGCAAAGATTTTGCTCTACGAGGCAATTCTTCAGGCATGTGTATGACAGCGCAGGGAAACATTGAGACCTGTGCAAAAATTGCTTGGTGCGTAATATTTATAGCACAAGTGATGTTGTGTGGACTGGCTGCGGACAGCCAGCAGCGTACACAATGCGCAAGGGCGGCACACTTGCACACAGGGCAATCACGGAACTTGTGTCCCCGCTGGGCTCTCTCGTTCTCATTCTGGCATCTGAAGCTCAGACTCTCAGGAATGAAGTCGACTCACAATGGACTCAAGACCACACACTCGCGAGTCTGATCAGACTGTTTCACTGCCCTGCCATATTCCCCAAAGCCTAGGAGCGACCTTCTCCATGAAGTCATTATTACAAGGTTTCTTCTTAAGACTCAATGAGGTGTTACTGCGAGTTTGTACTTTCGTACAGTACGGCATAATCTTCAGTACAGCGATAGCTACATTGTCAATCACTCAACTAGTACTGACTGACGCGCAGTACCGCACACTTTTTTCACTGGAGCTCTTATCTGGCGTGACGTGGGCTTGCAACATTTTCAACTTACCAGCCAAAGCTTTATTCAAGGGCAATGCCATCTTCAGCGAGCGGCCCTCCTCCATGCTGCCAGGCCTAATTTTGGCCTTCAGAAATCAAGAGAATTCTTACCGAGAGGTATTCCAAGCTAGAGGGAAGAAAAAGGGAAAGAATGGAAGGGGCCCAGACCAGATTTCCAAAATACATCAGGGCTACTTGATCCTGGACACGGGATGTCTCGCTTCATTGGCCATGTAGTATGTACTGAATGTACATAAATGTATGTACTGAAATCTTTGGAATGGACTGGACAGCAAACTGTGTGCGACATAGCGGAAGTATCTGTGTGTCACGATATCATCTTTCCCGAAAAGAGGTACATAAAATATTCCAGGGAGCGGCCGTGGTGCTTGTACCATGCTGCTTCGGGGCGCTGTTCACCCTTCGGTCGGCAGGGTTACCTGCGCAGGGAAAGCCCCTTCAGTAGCAGCAGCAGCGGTACCCCCTTTATTCACCCAGTTCCATCTGCAGCAATCGCCCATCAGCGAGGCCAGCAGCTATGGACTCCGTCACTCAGCTCGTCACGCCCCTAAACTGCCCTCCCCCTCTTTCAGCCCATCTGCCCGTGGCTTTGCTTCCACCTGCAAAGCATCAGCTCCAGCCAGTGCAGAGTCTGCAGTATCCACCTTTGAGCGCGGAGATGGCTGGAGGGTGCACAAGTTTGGCGGCACTTGCATGGCCGCTGCAGAGCGCATTGCCGGGGCGAGCAAGCTAATGATTGATATTGATCCTGAGGCGACGGGGAAGGTTGCCATTGTCAGCGCGATGGGCTCGCACCCGACCTCGCCTCTGAAGGTAGGGCAGAGATGCGTACGCCTGCGGACACGCCAGGGTTGACCCTTAACCCTTGACGTGTTCAACTGCAGTGTCACTCTCTCCAGCATCATCTTGCCCTCTGCTGCTACCCACTGTAAGGCTTTGGATTGTATGACTGGCACGATATTGGCTGCTGGCTTGCACGCGCAGCAGCATGCCCCAGCGTATGCGCACAAACCCCATCAAAAAGTAGGTGGAGGGTTCCTGAAGTTGATGAGGCTGATGTGCCAGCACCTAGCTCACAAGTGCCAGGATAATTGCGCAGGCAAACGCTAGAAACTGGATACACAGCACATTTCTGAGCATGCAGCATGCATCCTTTCTTGGTGGCATGCAAGAATTTGGTCCAACCAGTTGCTGGCCAGTCCATTGCTTTGCATGCTTCAGTACGCCCTCACAAACAAGGAGCAACACATGCGTCTCGGACCCATGTTGTGCGGGCTCTTCAAGCATGACAAGACGCTGTCCTTGCGCAGCCGAGACCCAGCCCACAATCCAGCCTTTCACGCTGCAGTGCCACGTGCAGCTCCCGCTTGCTGGCCTTCCTTAACCCCCACATGCCCCCAATTCCCACAGGTGACAGATGTGATCCTCCAGATGATTGCCAAGGCGGAGCAACAGGACCAGCGTTTCCTCCTTGACCTGGCAGCGCTGCAGGACAAGCATGTGGACGCAGCGCGTGAGCTGCTGGGGGAGAGCAAGGAGCTGACCTACTTTGTTAGCCGCCTGATGGACGATATCAACAACCTGAAGGCCATGCTGAATGCCATGAGCATAGGTATGTGCTGCAGCTGTATAGGCAAGGTCGCGCACGGTGCATTAGGTAGGCCGAAATCCAGGTTGTGTCACGGTTACTTTGCTCACAAAGAGGGGTGCTGAGAGAGCGTGCCAAGTAAGGGGCTCTCCTGTGTTGCAAGCATGTGGCCCTGCGCACGTGCCTGAGCGTGTTCATGTGTGTGCGATGCATGCTTTTGTGGGCAGGTGCGTGGGTGACTTTCCATGAGCGCATGCGTGCAGGTAGCTGGGCTCCTGTGCGTGCGCAGGCACATGCGCATGTACCTTCATGGGCGCGCACCTGGGCATGAGCAAGCATGTATTGGCGCCCACAGCAAGGCGTGCCTCAGTGCGAGATGCTGGAGCATGCCCCGCTCTGAAAGGTCCACAGCTGGCGGTGGGGAGAGCAGGCCACCCCGCCAGGCATGCCAGGGACAGGCGCAGCTGGGGCCCTGCGGGTGCTGCAGGGGGTGTGGAGGGGGTACTCCTGCAGGGGGTGTGGAGGGGGTACTCCTGCAGGGGGTGTGGAGGGGGTTCTCGCACCGGGTCAGTCAGGGGTACTCCCGCAGTGGGGGCTCTGGTGCCGCCCTCTTGTCCTAGCCTGTCTCGTCTTGCACACCCTCGACCCAAATCACTCAGGCTCGCTGACGGTGTGCCCTGTTTGACCCTGGTGTCCCCCGCTTGCTGCCCCCCCCCCGCAGCCGGCATGTCCACCGAAGCCTTCTCTGACTACGTGGTGGGCCACGGCGAGCTGTGGAGCGCGCACCTCATGGCCTTGTACTGCCAGCAGCAGGGTGCTGACTGCGCGTGAGTGGTGGCGTGGGCGGCGCTCGGTCTGGGGCACCGGCAGTGTGCTGCGTCCACCACCATAGCCGCAGCTAGTGTGGGTGGGGGGGCACAACTGTGGCACAGCATCAAAGGGTTGAGCCCCTGCGCATGCGCGCCCTCTGCACAATGCCTTGCGCAAGATTCCCCAGGAGCACGCGAGCTGGCCTGCATGCTCCCACTCGCCGCAACCTGCGTCTCCCTGTTTGTTGGGCCCGGGCCACATACCTTTCCCAAGTGTGCTCTTGGGGAAAGGCAGCTGCGGCTGCGCCTAGTACGCTTCAGGCCACTGTGCCAGTGTGCCGAGTGCCATATGTATCGCGCGCCTTGCCCACCCGCGCCCTGCCGGCACGTGCACGCAGCTTCCTGGACGCGAGGGAGGTGCTGGTGGTGTCGCCAACGAGCGACGGCGCCAGCGTGGACCTCGTGGAGGACGCGTCCAACGCGCGCCTGGACGAGTGGTTCCAGAAGCACGGCTCCCACAAGCTTATCATCGCCACCGGCTTCATTGCCAGGAATCGCGAGGTGCGCGCGCGGGGG
>LFIK01002047.1_pt1 | contig 16197 bp, 17 predicted proteins | sample 643401 | NCBI WGS metagenome assembly LFIK01 (sample SAMN03777447, study PRJNA286221) | soda lake metagenome | biome: soda lake; feature: Kulunda steppe; material: water; isolation source: sample T5-Br brine of Lake Tanatar-5 | place: Russia: Kulunda steppe | collected 2010-07
CTAGCAGCCTGGCCAGGGTGGCCCCAACGGTGTCCGTGTCCAGGCCACGAAGCCTGTTGTGTTCCAAGACACATGCGCCTTGCCCGCCAGCCCCCGCCTCGTTGAAGTGGAAGTGTTGCTCCACTGGATACCGGGTGGCAGGCTCCTTGCCTGCCAGGGCATCCTGCACGGACCCTCCTGTAAGCAGAATGGCGCAGGCATTCACACCAAGGAAGGGGGTGGCGCGCCACTGCCCGCGTGCCAGGACTTGTCGGAGGAGGGCCATGATGGGGTGTAGGCAGCGCAAGCGCCGAGCACCCAAGGCAGTGCGCTCCCTGCGCACCACTAGGCCCCCTGGCGTGATTGGCCGCCCCCCGCTGGAGGGGCGGAGCGCCTCCAACTTCTCCCTGGCACTCTGTGCCCCCAGCACAGCCCGGAAGCTATGCTTGGAGTACTTGGGCTGCTCAAGGAGCCCCTCAGCCACCCCCAACTGCTCAGCAGCCTCCCTGCGCGAGAGCGGGCGGTCCCTGTGCTGGCGCGGGCGCTCCACCATGATGGAGGCGCTGGCTTGCAGCAGGGCAGGGGCATCCGCCATGGTCTCCCGCTCCCAGGCCAGCCGGTGCATGAAGTTACCCACGTCCCTCAACACGTGCGCTATATCCGCCCGGCACTGCTCCACCTTGGCATCCCTTGCCTCGGCCTGCGAGGCTATGGCGCGCTCCATGCCTCGGACCCGACCTATCAGCTCCCCAAACATTGCAACGACGGTCGAGCTCGCAGGGGCATCGTCCTGCTGCTGCTGCTGCTGCTGCTGCCGCTGCTGCGCCGGACGGGATACCCGACTCATTGCCCGCAATTACAACTGGGCAATAACTAACAATAATAACTTTTTTTTTGTAACCTAAACCTTTCTCAAAGGCCTTTTTTGTAACCTAAACCTTTCTCAAAGGCACAATAAACTCTGCCATTTCATTTCGGACCTTATGGACTATTTTTTGGCTGGCGAAGACCAGCAACAAACCAATCAGCCTAACGACCTGGCTGGCGGTTGACCCTATGTTCAACCATCTTTAAGCTGCCCTCGTTTGGCGAATACAGCTATGTAACCTAACCTATCCATTGCAGGTTCGGCTAAGCTGCCCTCGTTCGGCAGATACAGCCTTGAAACCTTACCTACCTATCCATTGCAGATCTGAGTCAGCAACCTCCCCTCTTATGTAGGACTAGCTCACTCGATTAGTGTAGCCACTTTACACACCACACAGCCATAAGGTTGCAGGCACGCAAGTGTTTTCAGCTGATGCATAGCCGCCACATCAAAAACGTCCAGGCGTTTTGCTCTAGATCATCCTTGCATCCTCTAATTCTCGTCCACAAGTCCTGCACAGCAAGCGGTGCTGCTGCGGCTCACACTGCTGATGCTGCAGCTGATGCTGAGGCTGCAGACGCCCAATCCCAAGGCATACCCATCCCTGGCCACCACCCAGAAGAAAGCAACAAGGCACTTAGGCCTTGACGCGGCCAAAGGTCTTGGCCTTCTCCTCATAGGTCTGGAAGCGGCCGTGGCCGAACTTGGAGGCAGTGTCCACAAACTTGAGCTTGATCTCCTCCAGGGCCGTGCGGCTGGTCTGGGGCACCAGGGAGCGGCGCAGGGTGATGGGGCGCTTGGTGGTACCCGGCACTGCACCCTGCGCACAGCAGAACACAGCCAGAAAATCAGCAGCAAGAGTCAGTAGCAGTTCACGCAAGGTAGGGTAAGCATGCATACCTGGCCCAGGTAAAAAACACAGCGCATCTCACAGTGCAACAAGGGCTGGCTCGTGTTAGCATTCTGCTGACAGCGCCGAACTATTTTTGAGTCCTGCACATTGCAGCCTGACCGAATAGCCACAACAAAGCAGTTGACTCGCAAATGTAGCAGGGTATAGATCAGCGCACAGCATGGACAGGCTGTACGCTGATGAAAGGCCAAGCTGTGATGTCGGCACTGCATTGCATCAGCGGTGTACATGGAGAATCAAGTACCCACGCAATAAGAGCAATGGTGCGCATTTGTTTTGGGCTGGGTGACAAGACAAAGGAAGAAAAGTTTGCCTGACAAGAAAAAGGAAGAACGGCTATACAACTCCTTAGGGAACCACCACGTCTGCAGGCGACGCAGCTGCTGGCCGGCAGGCAGCATGCACGTACCTTGATCATCAGGTAGTCCTCCTTGACGACACCATAGTGGGGGAAGCCACCCATGGGGGTGATGTCCTTCTTGGTGACGTCGAAGTCGGTGGCAGCGCTGTGGCTGGAATCGCCCTTCTTGCCCAGCTTGTACACCTGAGTGTGGCAGCGGGTGCGCACAATGGGCACCAGCTTGTATAAGCAATTGCCTTGTGTGTCTGTGATCAACAGGGAGCCACTTTGAGGCATCTGCTACTCCAGCACACAGCAGCATTTCTGGGCTCGCTGGCAGTCTGCCGCCTGCAGGCCATGGCCTTGATGCATGCACATGTCCATGCACATGTCCACCCACAAAGCTGCATGGCACCCGCCTCAGGCGCATGCCAAGCATGCGCACTGCGTGCACGTACACCCCTGCGCCACCTGCGCACCTTCTTGTTAATTTCCGTGCGGTGGTGGAAGCCCTGCTGACCGGCGCGGGCCACAGTCCAGCTGACGCGGGCAGGGTGCCAGGCACCAATGCAAGCCACCTTGCGCAGACCGCGGTGGGTCTTGCGGGGCAGGCGGGTCACACCCCAGCGCTGCACCACGCCCTGGACTCCGTGACCGCGGGTGATGGCGATGGTGTCAATCATCTCGTTGGCCTGCAAGCACACAAAGGAGGCATGCACGCGCATCAGTATTTGCATCAGGCCCAACTAACTTGGCTCGCGCTCTGCCCACCCAGCACAAGAACTGCCCCATACGTTCAAAGGGCGTCAGTCAACACTGCGCAGGCACCAGCCGAGGCGTATCTTAATGTTTTCTCACTTGTTGGTGCACAAGATGCATTTCTATGTAATATTCACCACCGCCAATGCGCGTGGCTCGGGCCATACTGTAGTATGGTGTGGAGTGATGAGGTCGATGGCAGCACGTGATTGAAGCGCTGCATACCGGCATCATCAACTCACATGCGCCCCCCAAGAAAGGAACACCAGGCATTAGCATGTCTTACCTGGAACACAGCCTCCACAGGCACCTGCTTCTCGAACAGGCCCTGGGCAAAGTTGACCTTGTCCGCAACGGAGCCACCATTGACCTGGATCTCCATCAGGTGCGCCTTCTTCTGGCCCCAGGCCATCTTCTTGACCTGCAGAGGGATCAGAGTGGCAGATGATAAGAATTGTGCGTAATGGCAATTGTATAACCACACATGTACATGTAAATGTAAATTCAGACTAAATCGTCCATGTTGCACTAAATTGGGAGCTAAACGTGAAGAAAATCAAGCCAAAGCCAGCTTTTGAAGAACACCAGCCAGAGTCTGACCTAAAAGGGCACCTGCTCATGAGGGCCAATGCTATCATACGCGCATCATCTGCCCGTGACAAGTACATGTACATATGCACATACACTTTGAAATTTTCGTTATTTCCCTCACAGATGATGATCAGGCATGCGTTCATTGCGTGCATTTGTGTGCATGGGCGCATGCAGCAGGGCAGAGAGAAGCATGAAAACTAGAGAGATAACCAATTGTGTAAATCAACCTGCAGACTCAGGGCCAGATAGTGGCATGCTGCAGTGAGGGAGCAGCAGCAGCAGTGCAGGGTAGTATGGCCTCAATACACACCTGGGTGTGGGCCAGGACGCGGATGACGCAGCAGTGCCTCTTCAGCTGCTCCAGCTCGGCCTCGATCTCCTTCTTGCCGTCGGTGTACTTCTTCACGTACTTGGTAAACGCCTTCTTCTTGGACTTGGTGTAGTTCTTGTAGAACCTGCATGTGCAGGAGCGGACATCATGCTAGGTTGCACCTACAGCCAAGCTTGGCTGCAGTGGTGCAGTGAACCATAATTGGGCTGGTACACATGTGCAGCATTACATGCCAGAAAAGAAAACGTAAGCAACATATTCAACCTGAGGCGCATGCTCTAGACTTGTGCAGAGTGTGCCAACTGCAAAGAGCGGCCACGTCCCTTACCCATACCCATACAGGCAGCCAGGCCATGCTGCAAGTACTCCCTTTAATGGACTGGCAATGCAGTTCCCATCCCCTGAGGCAAGCCCTGCATGCACACCTGCGCTTGACCTCGTCGCTCAGGTGCTCCGCCCAGACGGTGTTCAGGGAGCGCAGGCCGCGAGGGGTCTTGATGTAGCCCACCACGCCCACCACGACCATTGGGGGGGTTTCAATGATGGTGACGGCCTCGCAGGTCTCCTTCTTGTGCAGCTTGGAGCCGGGCTTGTCCACATCGCGCAGGATGTGGGTGCTGCCTGCGGGAGCGTGAAAGGCGGGCAGCCGATGGGCATCCGGCCGGTCCCTACTCACCCGGCCATCGCTCGACAGCAGGCTAAACACTCCTGACGATCATGGAAGAGCCCCGCGGCGAGGCTGCGTCTGCTGCATGCTCGCTCTCCGCGCCCGCACTGGCTGCTCTGCTGCTGCTGCTGCTGCTGCTGCTGCTGCTCCTTCTTTAGGAAAATGGCCTCCCTGCTGCAGCTCTCCCCTGAGCTGGTACTCTTGTCAGGAGCAGGTATAAAGCCCTAATCTACCCTGCAGGCTGTGCATGCAATGGGGTGCAGACAAACGCACCAGCCTTGTAGCCCATGAAGCCCGTCAGGTGGGGAGGCTTGGAGGGGTCGTTGTCCTTGGGGAACGCCTTAATCTTGCCCTGCCCACGGCGGCAGCGCTTCCTGGGACTGAAGCCCAGGGAGCCGCAGCGCGGGTCTGCACGGCGGAGAGGGGGAACAGTCAGTTCGGCGAGCCCCACCTCCAAAAGATGCATGCACTTAATGGAGGATCATGGAAACTCCACAAGGACCACGCGTGCGACATCCGAAACCACTCTGCGGCACGCCTACGCCGCGCTCCGGCCTGCCCTCTGTCCCCACTAACACATAGGCAGCCGCAACGGTACTTCTTGCTCCAACCAGCAGCAATGCGCGCTGGACTACTCACGTTCGAACTTGCGATGGGACATATTTCAGCGTTGATGCTGCCCCAAAAGAAAAAGAGGGTGAGTGGGTCGCTGCAAGGAAAGAAACCTGCCTGGCAGATTTGGCAGGATTGCGGGAAGGCAATTAAAGATTTTTTTACGGATACTCTTGCTTTCAACATTTACCTCGCTGGCCTCAGGCCAACCAAGTGTCAAGCACAGCTCTGCAGCACGCTCCTCACTTGCACAATTGGATTTTTGGGTATAATGTGCGTATAAAGCAGACCATTGCATTTGTTGGTGCGGGCCGATCTTTGAACGTCAGATCGATTAAAACATGGGCGGCAAGAAGAAACAGAGAAAGAAGCAGACCTCAGGATCCCTCTTTCCCCCAACTGCCAAGGCAGAGCCTTTGCAGCAGCGGAGCACGCCCAACTTGTTCTGGACCGCACTTGACTACGAGGACCTCAACTCCCACACTCGCTTCATTCCTCTCAAGCCTGCCCCTTCCATCGTCCTTTATCCCCCATCTTCTTTTAGGTGTGCTTAGAAAGGCCAGATCGCTCACCGTGCGCTCCTCATGCTTGCACTGGAGCCCCCTCCTGCAGCATCCGTTCGTTTTTCAGGCCTTTGTGCTTGGGTGGCAGCGCAAGTGTCCCTGGGCACATCGACTAGTGTTTGTGTCGCTACACCATCCTATACCACCGTGTATGGCGTCTATAGGAACAACTACAGGTATAGAGATAAGGAGTGCTAGAGTACCAGCATCCCTGACTCATCAGAACTCCTGCGTGAGATGCCCTGCAGGTACGTGAGTCAGGCTTCAGCACAGTGGAGAGCAGGGCACTCTGGTCTGATCACGACAGGCAACCTGAAGGACGCACTTGGATTTCGCGAGGAGAGGGTGGCACGCTCAATGGGGTTGCAGGTAAATGAGCGAGCCTCCCTCGCTGCTGCCGACTCCATCTGTGATCACGCACCTGCTCGACCCGCTGCCACTAGCCCATGCATTGCATAGACTTCTTGCTTGCTCTAGGCATGCGAGGACGCATGGCCTGCACAGCTGTTCCTCTTACCGCATCCTGCCTCTGTCTTGCGTACCATACCTTGCCTCTGTCTGGCGTACCATATCCTGCCTCTGTCTGGCGTACCATACCTTGCCTCTGTCTGGCGTACCATATCTTGCCTCTGCCTGGCATGCCATATCCTGCCTCTGTCTGGCATGCCAGGCCGACCATGGCGGACTACTCCGTGTGTTTCACCACCTCCTGCAACCCTTGCACCCTGCATTTGAGCCCCCGACTGTCGCCACTGACCCATCAGCCAGGGAAGCCACCAATCCCATTGATTCATCTGGTGGTGAGCAGCTGCAACAGCATTCACCTCCCAACAGCTCGGCCATGAGCTGCCGGCGGCGGCGGCGGCGGCGGCAGCAGCAGCAGCAGCAGCAGCAGCAGCACCTGCCCGAAAACGACCCAGCAGATGGTGTGAGTGCCGAAGTTCCACAAGGCCCTCAGCCTCTGCTTCCCAGACCCCGCTTGGTCTCAGCAGTCTCCTGTGGACAAGTGGCTGGAAGGGCAACTGTGGCAAGCACTACGCAGCATGGGATTCCCCCTGCACCCTTGCCAGGCAAGCCAGCTGCAACAGACAAGGAGCAAGTGCGGCTGAAGGTTTGCTTGCGCTCAGCAGCAACTGGGCTGTCAGAGGTGTGCATGAGGTACGCTTGAGCGTTCTGGAATGGGTGAGGTTGTGAGGTTGTGGAGGGTTTGATGGGCTCAGTGGAAAGGTTTGATCAACCAACTGGCAGTTGGCAACTGCTCCTGGATAGCTGTATGGGTTTCCCAGCAGTTGCTACCAATGCATCGACATCAGCTGGAACATACTATGTTGAATGTATAAGCAATGGCTCAGGACTGTGGTGGTGCGTTTTGTGTGTTTGCATTGCACACCTGTCCCACACCATGGTTGTTCTCAGCTCCAGCTGGTGCTCCTGCCCTCCCATGCACAGGTGGGGACAAGTTCAAGAGCCAGCCTCGCTGTACGCCATGCTCCAGATTTTCCCTCGGGCATTGATATACGAGGTATTTTTTTGTTTGTGTCCTTCTGTTGATGCTTAGCAGCCAGTGTGATAAGGGTAGCAAGGGCACGCTCTGCATCACATGGGGTATCAAGGGCCAGCAGTGCGCCACAAGCACAATGCCAGATTCTGAATTGTCACAGATTGCCAAGGAAAATTCCTTTTTTAAAGTTCATGTATTTCATCTTTACATGTTTCTGTCCAGCGGTTGATACACAGCAGCACGCACCTGAGTGTGCGCCCTTACCTTTCACATGCAGGTTGGCATGTTTGTCGTTCCTGCCTCACTGCTCCCAATGCACTGGGGCTTCAGCCAAGGCAGCCTTCCTCCATTAGGCTCCTCGCCAGGTACTTGCAACAGCGAGTCTCTACTGCGACATACAGAAGATGATGCAGCGCATGCTTCGAGGAACAAGAACTCGCGCGATTGCAGCAACTGTAGTGCCTTGTGCCCAAGAAACTTGCACTGTTTGGACAGGTTCTCCCTTTCAAGTCGAGGGAACCCACTGCTCACCACATGCTTTGATTTTGCAAAGGGTGTGCTGATGCTGCCACCGCAGATGGCCTCATTGCTCATCCAGTGCATGCCCCGTTGGGTCAGCTCAAGTGGCTGATGCAGACGTGTGCACGCCTTGCTACATTCCAAGCCAGCCCCCATGAGGATGGGATGGGCAGCGATTGCATCGGCGTCCATGTGAGCAGCAGCAGGCACAACAGCAGCAGTCACAACAGCGGTGACAACAACAATGGGGGCAGGGTTGACTCCAAGGAGCTTGGGGCGCTGAAGCACAAGGTCAGGGCGACCCTCCAGCACCTGCTGCAGCAAGTGCCTGTGAAGTTGGGCCAGCAGGAAAGAGGAGATCAGGAGCCAGACGCTGGAGGCTGGGCGGGTTCCACAGGCAAAGGAGCCGCACACAGAGTGTGTGACAGGATGACAGAGGGCCCATCTGACGATGGGGTTAGAGGAAGAAGGCCAGGAACTGCAGAGGACTTGCCATTGTGCCCGGAGGCAACAAACGAGGAGGACGCTGCACTGTGTGAGGCCCTGGTAGCACTGGCAGCGAGTGCAGCTGGGGCAGCCCAGCTGCTAGGGGCATGCACACCGATTGTCACAGCTGGTTGCATGGGCGAAGATTCTGGGGTGGTCAAGGCGGAGGAGCAGCAGGTGCACACGTGTCAGGGCCAGGGACAGCAGCACAGCACCGGCAGCCTGCCAGCCAATGCTGCCAAAATGCAGCATGCTTTGGTGCTAGAGGTGGTGGAGGTCAAGAACACTGTGCCCTTCTCACAGACCACAAGAAGGTCAGGGGCACGTGGGGGTACAAAGGTGAGGCAGGATCTCAACTTGTCGGACCACAGGCAGGTTCATCGGTTGTGCTTCTGCTTGAAGCCAGATTGCATCTTCTTCCTGGCCAGAATAGCTGTCTGGCAATGCAGGTGTGGTTATTTATATGCGATTTTCATAGATGTGTCTTGAAGGACAGAATGCAAAGGATTCTACTGCATTATGAATAGGTTTAATTGGTTGCCCTTCACTCCTTGCCCCTTATGCTCATTCCAGACTACACAGCCTGGTTTGAACACAGGGGCTCAGAAGCAAGTGCCCCAGAAAACCAACAAAATAGGAGGCAGCCACCTGACATTGCTGTTGCCCATGCAATCATACGTAAACGCATGCACGCACACACGTTAATATACCCACCAACTTTGCGCACCTAATTCCACCCACTCCTCAGCCCTTCTCTGCTACTTGCACAGGTAGAGTACTGCGTGCGCGACAGAGGACCGCGTGATGGCGTAGCTCCCCACTGGATACCTCAGCTGATGCTGCACATGTTGGCCACAGGCACCTGGTCGGCGCTATTGATATCCCGCAGGTGGGCTCCCATTGTGATAAAGTAATCAGCCTGACGTTGGTGGCGCTCCAAGTGTCTTGATGCCATCCACAGCCAGGCAGCTGCCCTATTGTGGGTTGGCCGGGATATGATGTATTTGTGTAGAGCTGCTCCACATAAGCACATCACATCCACTGGAGCAATAGGCCTGTGGGCTCATCTGCCAGCAGGTCTGTAGCCGTGCGCCATCCCACTTTAAACATGCAGCCTGGAGCTGAACGCATCGCCGCAAGCAACCAAAACTGTAGGAGTACTAACTCCCTTGTCTGTAGGGCTGCAAGGCAACCACCTGGCCTGTTCACAAGTGGTCTGCTAACTTGAATAACGCTGCTAACGCAACACCCCACCTGTTCTAGCCTCAATGGCTGGCTTGGGAATGTTTTCAATGCACTAGCTTATGTCGCTCAATCACTTCACTCTGTCTTCATTCTGATAAGGGTGCGTGCATGATCGCTCATGCCCCACTGTCTGCTCTTGCAGCGTGACCAAGGGTATCCGTGCCTTCCGGATTTTCCGAGACGACGAGTACCTCTTCAGAATGATCAGCATCATCAGCAGGTAGGGGGGCTGATGGACACAGATGCGACGGGGCTCCACTGCCCCCTGGCGAACTTTGCAAAAGGTACCAAGCAAGCAGGTGAAAGGTGGGCTTCTTTCGCTGGCTTATTCAATGTGCTGGTGTGCCTTGGGAGGAAGGCTGCGCATGCATGTACCTCCCCTCGCCATGAAACCATTATATTCTGATTAGGTCAGTTTTGCGCCCTGGAGAGGAAAAGGGTTGACTCTTTCTATTACTTCAGAATGTGTTCCAACCAAGTTGCAAGCAGTATGATCTTGTTAGTGCTTGCTCAGACTACTGTACTGCTCCTATGTTATTGCAAGTCTGAGGTCTCCAAATAATTCCGTTAACTTTCCCGCGGGTATTTGATGTCCGCGAGCTCCCCTCGAAACATTACATATTCCGCGAGATCTCGCAATTTGACTCTCTCTGCCTGAATCGTAGTAGCTGCTCTTCCATGTCCATGTCCTCAGATGTGACCTTCTCAGACTCTGAGAACACCTCCATGGGCTCAGCTCCCCTTCCTCTACCCCTTCCCCTGCTCCCCCTCCCTTGCTGTCCCTGGCCCTGCCCCTGCCTCCATTATTTGGCTCAGCACCCTTCTCCCTTGAGCCTGAGCCTCTGCCCCTGCCCCTGCTTTGGCTGCTGCTTGATGCCTCTCATGCTCCTCCACCCGACGTGAAATGTCGGGATCCAGGCAGATGCGAATCTCCCTGGGTTGTTCATTGCTCAAGGGCTCCCGTTTTGTGCACCCTATATCAAATGGTGTCCTTGACCCTTTGGAGTGTGTGGTTGGCCCCTGGGGGAGCCTGTATCTGAACCTGGATTCTTCGCAAGGCCTTGATTAAAGAAATCTTTAAATGGAGTGCAGAGGACTCCCAGTAATTAATGAATATCCATGGTAGCCCTAGGAGCAGTACGATAGTCGAATGTTTATTTGCTTTCCATTAAATCTTCAGTCAGATGGGACTGCTTGGCTTGCTGCAACCGCCACCATGAAACATGAAATCATTTAGATAGAGAACATACCAACTTAATTTTTCGAGGGAGGGGAGCTTCAAATAAGAAATGTAGGTCAGATTTTGGCAATAAGTAGCGCCAGATTCCCCTGCAGCATTCTTTTTGCTAGCATGGAGCCCGCAGATCATCATTATTGCTGTGGGCTGCTTGTTGAACGTCTTGTGTTTGCAGGCTTTACACACAGTACGTGTTGCAAGGCCAAGAACCACCCCCGAATGCCTTCATGTCAGAGCCCAGCTATGCATCTCTCCTAAGCAACACGGCAAGGATTGCAAGGTGAGATGTCTGCAGCGCAAGGCTGTCAGCCAAAATACATTTGCCACATATAAAGTATCATGCACGTCCAGGTCATTTAAAGTGTAAGCTCCGTCTATCAGCATGCTTCTCAGACGGATAGTCGTGAAGAACATGTCCGCTTCAACGATTTTGCAAAAAGAGCATTCCAGCTCACACTGCCTTAAATTCCTTTTTCATGGACAGGAGCGCCATTGAGGTGGCCCACTTCATGGGGCCTGCTCCGCGGCCCGACTTCGTGGATGAGCGTGCATTCATTTAAGTGCAGGTGCAACAGAGCACAGATAATCTGCGTAATAACGAAGCGCATTCGTATTTATAATGCTTTACGATGATTCACTTGTCCTTGAGTGAAGCGGACTTCCGCGCGTATCTCAATGTAAAATTGTTTAGCTCCTTAAAATTTTTACTTGTTATAATTCATATGGAGAGGATCCAGGCGGCGTTGATAGAGACAGAGAGGCTAGGGGAGCGCTTCTTAGACACAAGGCAAAAGGTTTGTGAGACCAGTGGAGGTAGTTGTGTGTGTTCGTGCGTGTGCGCATGCATATGTGCGTGTGGGTGGGCGTGGGTGTGGGTGAAGGTGTAGGTGTTAGTATCTATTTGTGTGCATGTGAGAGTGTGTGCGTGCGTGCTAGGAGTGTGTCAAACACTGTGCTCATGTGTGCATGCGTGCGCATGTGGATGCGTGTATGGAAATGTGGATCCATATGGGCAGATGCTCAAGACAAGTGTGCAACCAATATGCTGTATGCTATAAGCATACTTCGGTCTGCTCATTATGGCATTGGATTGATGCTCCTGCCGTAGGCTGTTGCGTTGGACCGGCAACGCCAGGAGACGCGTGAGGCCCTGACGGCCCTCAAAAAGCTCCCCAGCACACAGCACAAGACGTGGCTGAGGCTGAGAGGGGGCTTGCTTGTCAAAATGGGAATGCAACAAGCTAAAGATGCTTTGCAAGCAGGTCAGGGCAGGTTGGAGCCAGGCAAACTCTGGCCTTCCTGCAAACGCATATGCAACATATGTGTTTGACCTGTACGTCATCATTGGCGCATGATAAGGTTAGGATTGATGCTCAATATAACGTTTGACTGGCTGTTGCACGCTGACGTGCGTGGCATCGCATCTGGTGTGGCATTATGCTGTGGTATTTATGCTTGCACGGTCTTTGCCCTCCCATGGACATGCCAACCCTGGCTCGACACAATTGGCAGCAAGTTCCACGTATCTGTCTTTTGTGCCTTTACAAATGCCTTGCAGAGCAGGAAAGCATCGAGCAAGAACTGGTTCTTGTACGTGGTGAAGAGAAACGGCTGATAGGATTACTTGGTGAAAAGGGGGCTGGACCGCAAAGCATTACAGAGGGAACATTGGCAGCCATGCTGAAGCTGGAGGATAAGACTTCCCCAAAGCAATAAGAAAAAACATCTCCAGCAAGGAAGTGAGCTGCCTGCAAGTATGCCAAAACAAGTTGTGCTTGTGTTGCTTGTGAATAAAATGTGCCTGTCTTTTTCGAAGCATTGCCGGATTGCTTCGTGCAATATGTGAGCAATCAAAACTCCAGGGTTAAGAATTGCTGAAATTGTTAGATCTGGATTGGTAACCAACGCATCATGCATTGCTAAAATGGTTTAATCTTTTGATTGAGGTGGAATGGTGCTCATAATGTGCTTTAAGGGTCGATGTCATAGCTTGACAGGTTCCTTCAAGGATAGGAGGACATGATTTTAGTGAAAGAATGTTTTATCATGTAGCCCGATGCTTTTTTTCCTTTTACAGTAAGCACAACCTGCCTTTAAGTGTTGCTTAAGGGCTTCTGCATTGTCAGCATTTTGACTTTTTTGTCTTCTGTTCATTTTTATCTTTTCCATGTTTTAAATGTTGCCTCTTTAAGAAAACGTAGGAAAGAAACGTTTGAGTTGAGAGGAGAGGCTGATTCAACCAATTTCTAAATAAGGTTTGGGCACAAGGCAATGCGCCACATTGTGCATCCTTTATTGCAACGTGACCAGCATGTAGCGCATAGATGATCTTCATGGCCCTTGAAATTGTGATTTAATAAACGTGAGAGAAAATAATGCTCATGCCATCTCTACTACTAGCAGCGTCATGCTGCTCGTAGTAGAGACTGAGATAGTATCAGACAGAGGAACTCTGTAACAGTGACACGCACTACATGCTATACCAGCTCGAGCTACAACTTGTATTGAATACAATAGTGCTTTGGAAAGCTGCCTACTGATGCCTAGCTTGAATCTAGCAAACTGAATTAGCCTTAAAAATCTAGCAGACTAAACTAGCCTGAGGGGCACAGCTCGCACAGGCAATATTTGCAGCAGAAAAATTACAGCCGTGTCAACTGCTTCATCTGCATTTCAGCCGAGCTGGGAAATTCTGACGTAGTGCTATGAATTGGATTCATATAACTTGCTTAGTGAATATGGCTCCTTTGCTATGGTCCCTTGGGGGGCTTACTACTTCCGGGCCTCATGACATGTAAATCATGAAGCGTCTGCGGCGGAATGATCTGGATACCATCCTGTCTGGAGGGTGGATGGGATGCACCTTGGCAGGAAATACCAGACCGTGATGCCTTGACAGTATTAAACTTGTACATCAAGTATCTCTTCAGTATTCCTGTAGCAACTACACTTACGGACCCAAGAGAACAACAACTTGAAGCTTACCTGGTGCTTGCGCCAGCTCACTCAGAAAGACTCTCCTTTGATCTATGCTAACAAGGTATCTGCTACTCTTGTCTTCTTATTAAGGAAGGAGGTCCAAGAAACCAATGCCACTAGCATGCCCCATTTCCTTCCTGTCCTCATATCCATCAGGGTAGGCTCAAAGGCTCCTTTTCCTCGGTCAAACCTTACTTCAAAGCTAAGCTTGTTACTCATGCCACCAGGGTGTCCACTAAATACAAGTCTTTCCTTTCTTAACAGCATTGTCACGCTGAGAGACTGCTGCATCCAAACTAAACTCGTGGCATGACCATAACTTTCAGCCAGTCCACACACCGACATTGCTCAAATAAAGCTATAGCTGAACTGACAACAGGATCAAATACTCCTCCAACTGACTCAGCCGACCTCTGGCTCACAACGCAGCACACAAATCTGGCACTGCATAAATCTGGCGTGACAGCATGTTAAGAAGCTGGACTGGTAAGATTTTCGAGTGAGCGCCGCCTATTTTGTCAGCTGAGGACTCCCCTAAAGCTCGGAGCTGGGGATGGATGCCATTTACGGGTATTACAGGACGAAAGAACGAATAGTATTTGCTGAGCAGTACAAGCTCAAAGCCAATGGCATTACTAATCAGTAGTACTGATGGTATGGCTCCCTCCGTACATAGTTCTGTAATGGTCAGGTCTTGCCAGGCAGTTCTCTGTCACAACAAATTGTAGTACAATGACTAGTAGTCAGCAAAGAATCGTAGTCAGCGTGCCTGAGTTAGTGTGTGGGGGTTATGCTTCAGGTATTTTCCTGGTTTCTCTGTCTTTCAAATCCCCGTTACATCCCTGGATTTAGCCTTCCCTGTGGCTGGGAGAGAACACCTCCCGCGTTACACAAACCTGGTGATAGTCAGGGTCGTCAGAAGGCGAGCGGCGACTGAGCCTCAGGGCAGCCAGTACACAGTGTCTGAGAGGATGATGCACCAAAAAAAGGCTCCAAAGTAGGTTGCAGCCTGGAGCCTGGCGGAGTGGGTATGGAGGAATATCATGATGTCCACAATACTTGGAAGAGATGGAGGTAGCTTATGAGCTGCTGCTGCCCGACCGACCCATCAGATAAGTGTGTTGGATAGGGGGAACAGCAGAAGTCGTTGCCTGTATCTGTGTGGCTGTGGTGTATCAAAGGAGTGGTTGATTGTGCACAACGAGGAGCATGCCTGTAACAACAGTTGCATGTCTTCATTGGACTGGTATTTGGTCTTTGTGGCTTAAATATCTGAGATGCTCACTCAACAATGCCAGTGATTTGGCATGAGAGCTCTTGCACATAAGGAGGAGCTCCCCACAGGTACCTGCAATGGTTTCTGTTGCAGGCCTGTGGGCTTCAGCTTCCCTTGTTTGGTAGGTACAGCTTCACAGCATGTACCTCTTGTCTACATTGGCGCATTTCTAGGTTGTGGGTTCTGTTTGCAGACCTGCGATATTCCAGCCGTCTTTGCAGAAGATGACGCCCCCCTTACCTTTGAGTACTCAACCCTTTTCAGATTAGATTTTGGTAGCAGGCCAGGGGCTTGTTCATAATTCAACGGGGGCAAGTAGCTCATTTTCCTTCAAGGACTATTAGTTAAGTTAGTAAGTAAACTTGAATTCAACATCAAGTGAATTGAATTCAACATCAAGTTGATGTAGCGAGTGTTTTCACTGCTTCTTTGCTTTCTGCCTGTTGGCAGATAGAGCCATAAAAATTCCTGACCAACATCGAGAGTAGGTGCAGCCTACCCAACTAGATAATTGGCAGCATGTACCGAGTAACTTCCTTGATACACCTTTGAGAGGTCCACTAATGCAGCTAACAGACTGCCTAGGGCCAGCGTTTGTTTGTCTAAAAAAATGCCAGTTGGAATTGGGTTGGTTGCTGCCAATAAGCAACACCCCAGAACCGGTCTTTGACATGTTGTTCTGTCTGGTTTAGATTTGCAGCACGGCTGAACACACTGCAGGAGGCAAAGGCTTGACACCAGCTCGACCAAGGTGGGCATTTGATTCAAATAATGTCATGGCACGTCACATGTGTAGCTGAGGTACAGATACCTAGCGCTCTGCTGGTGCAGACCTGCGTCTTTGCAAAAAAGTAATGCTATGTCCTTGAAGATCAGAATCAAGCGAAGCACGGACAGATGTAAGGCAACGGGCAGTAGAGATTCGTAATTCTTCATGATGCGTGGTAGGGGTCTGTGAGCAAATTAAAAACCCACATGCAAAAGCAAACTGTCGGTGGAACCACGCGAACACGGAGGACAAGGAGGCATCATCCTGCTCATGCAAAGAGCACAGATCATGGACCTTTCCACCTCCCAGCAAACCTCTGCCTGGCATGGATCACTACGGGTGCTGGTATGGTACACCTTTGGCTTGCAAATCATCCACATGCTTTGGCGTGTGGCGTTGCTTCTGGCCTCAAGTTCGTGCCAAAGCAGTGCGGAAGGGCTGGTTTTCTGGTGCACGGCGCACCGGCACACAGGCGCACCATGGCTGTCACTTTTGTGTGAGTGGTGGTCTGGGAAGGCCGAGTGCGGCTGCACCCTTCACTGCAGCACCCCCCCCCCCC
>LFIK01002048.1_pt1 | contig 16196 bp, 18 predicted proteins | sample 643401 | NCBI WGS metagenome assembly LFIK01 (sample SAMN03777447, study PRJNA286221) | soda lake metagenome | biome: soda lake; feature: Kulunda steppe; material: water; isolation source: sample T5-Br brine of Lake Tanatar-5 | place: Russia: Kulunda steppe | collected 2010-07
CGAAGGTCAGGGCGAAGACCTTCACCCAGAACTTGTAGGCATCCATCCAGGCCATGTCGCCGGTGCGGTTGTAGCGCAGCTTGAAGAAGAGCAGCACCCAGCCGAGCGCGATGGTGATCGTCGGAAAAAGGATATGGAAGGTGATATTCGCCCCGAACTGGATTCGGGACAGCATCAGAGTGTCCATCATCGTGAACGCTCCTCGTCATCGGGGGATGGGGGATCATTGCGTTTGCCGGAAAAGCCGAGACGTTCCCGGAAATCGAGCACGCGCGAGATCTTGGAGCCGAGCTTGAGCAGCTGCACCAGCCGCTCGGTCTCGATGGCCTGCACATCGGCATACCAGTCGCTGAGCATGTCGATGAGATCGTGCATCTCGCGCATGCGCGCCTGTGCATGGCGCTCGAACTCGGATTCCGGGCGCTCCATCAGGGTTTCGCGCAGGAGCGAGAGGGTCGGATCGATCTCGCGCTTCTTGCGCTCCTCGATCAGGGTGCGCACGATCACCCAGATATCCTCGGGCGCTGCAAAATAATCGCGCCGGTCGCCCGGCTTGTGGCGCAGGCGCACGAGGTTCCAGGCCTGGAGCTCCTTCAGCCCCATGCTCACATTGGAACGCGAGACGCCGAGCGCCTCGACGATCTCGTCGGCATTGAGCGGCTCCGGGGCGACGAAGAGTAGGGCGTAGATCTGGCCGACGGTGCGGTTCACACCCCAGCGCGAGCCCATCTCGCCGAAATGCAGGACGAAGGTCTGTACCAGCGGGGGAAGGTTCATGGCCTTGTACGTTTCACGCCTTTCCGTGATTTCAGTTATTTCTGAAATATCGGAACGTGGCAGCGAAAGACCATGCGACCCGCTGTCGCCTTCCTGACATGGGTGCGCGACAGCGGGTCTTTGCAGTGCGCGGTGTTACCCCTTGCGCCAGCGCTGCGCGATCAGGGCGTCGAGAGAAAACAATCCCGGCCCGCGTGCCATCACATAGGCAAGCGCCACCGCCCAGAGCCCATGCGTCACCCAGGCTTCCGGGTAGACCAGGAACTGGATCACCGCCGTCATGATCAGGAGTGAGAGCGCCGCGTAGCGCGTGGCGAGGCCGATTACGAGGAGCACGGGGAAGACGTGCTCGGCGATGGTGGCGAGATAGGCCGCGAGCGCCGGATCGATCACCGGCAGGGCGTATTCGTGCTCGAACAGGAAGAAGGTGGAATTTTTCAAGGAGAACCCGTCTACCTTGGTGCGACCGCTCAGCCAGAACACGGCGGCGGGGAAGATGCGCGCACCGAGCGCGACCAGCGCATGCGGCGTCTTCGCCATGACGGCGTTGCCGGTTTCGATCCAGGCGGCTGCACGCGTCACGAGGCTTTGCGCCTGTGCCGGGGGCGCGGATTCTCGGGCAGTTTCCTGTGCGGGATTGTCGAGGCTGTTCATGGCTGATCTCCGGTCGGGTCGGTTGCGTCATCGAGGCTGAGCGCGCTCACGAAGCCGAGCGCGAGGGCGCGGCCCAGAACGAGGCCGGGTTCGCAAGTCTCATCGGCGTCGAGGGCCGCCTGCGCGGCGGGTGCGAAATGCGGATCGGCTTGCAAGGCGGCGATGAAGGCCGCTTCGCCGGGGGACAGGGCCAGCGTGATCACCGCGTCATGCGGGCGCGCGACGAGCGTCGTCTCGGGCTGCGGCGCGGTGATACGCTGAGGCGTCGCGCCGGGCTGGTTCATCCGCCAGATCGTGAAGGCGGGGTGATCCGAGGCGACGAGGCGCAGGCTCGGATGCAGCGCGATGCACAAGGCATCCGGATCGGCTTGCGTAAATTGCGCCAGCGCGGCGGGGGCGACGGGCTCGGCATCGGCGGCGCGATAGGCCTCGCCGCGTGCATATTCGAGACGAGCCACATCGGCGAGATAAGGCAGGCTCCGCGCCGGCGGGAAGGCGGCGAGGAAGCCGGGAAATGCCTCGCCATATTCCATCAGAACCGGCGAGCGCGGCGGATGCGCCCGGATGAAGGCATGGGCAACACCCTTGAAGAAGGCTTCGCCGACGAGCCGTTCGATCACCGGAAACCGCGCTTCGAGCGCCTTGATCAGGCTGCTCGCGACATTGTTGCGATAGACCGCGAAACGCGCCCGCGCGATCTCCGGCGGATAGGGCGCGAGGCCGGCTGGCAGCGCATCTTCGAACAAGGCGCGCGCGAAAGCGGCTTCGCCTGCGACCGGCGCATCATGCGGCATCGACATGACGGCCTCCCGATGGACGCGCCGCGTCGAGGACGGCCCGCGCGCGTTCCGCTTCGGCCATCAGCACGGCGAAATCGGGCACGTCATTGTCCCATTCGATCAGGGTCGGCGCCCGCCCGGCCCGCGCGAGCGTCTCGGCATAGAGCGTCCAGACCGGATCGGCCACGGGCGAGCCATGTGCGTCGATCAGAAGCGGTGAGCCGTCCGGCAGCGTATCCGCATCATGCCCGCCGAGATGGATCTCGCCGACGGCGGCAAACGGGAAATCGGCGAGATAGGCGCGGGCATCGAGGCCGTGATTGGTCGCCGAGACGAAGACGTTGTTGACGTCGAGCAGAAGCCCGCAGCCGGTGCGCGCGACGATCTCACGCAGGAATTGCGTCTCGGCGAAAGTGCTCTCGCTGAAGGCGACATAAGTCGAGGGGTTTTCCAGCAACATCTGCCGCCGCAGCTTTTCCTGCACCTGATCGATATGATCGCAGATGATGGCGAGCGTCGCCTCGGTATAGGGCATGGGCAGGAGGTCGTTCAGGAAGGCGTCGTCGTGGCTCGACCAAGCGAGATGCTCGGAGAAGCTCTCCGGCTCGTAGCGCGCGCACAGAATGGCGAGGCGCGTGAGATGATCTTCGTCGAGCGGCCCGGCACCACCGATCGACAGGCCGACACCATGCACCGACAAAGCATAATCCGCCCGCAACCGCTCCAGCCGCTTATGCGCCGGCCCACCTGCGGCCATGTAGTTCTCGGCATGAATCTCGAGGAAGGCGAGATCGCGCTTTTGCGCGATGAGCGCCTCGAAATGCTCCGCCTTGAAGCCGATCCCGACGCCTTCCGGAAGATGGGAGTGGGTGTGTCTGGAATGTCTCATGGTCGTTCCCCGTATCAGTTTACTGGCGCGCCCCCCCTTGCAACGGCGAGCAAACGCACCCCCGTCATGAAATGCGCGCCGGGCCCCCTCCCCAGCGGGCAGGGAGATCTGGCGTGCGCTTCATGGAGCGCTTCCCTCTCCTAAGGGGAGGGGTAGCAGTGGGGTGACGCCGGGCGCGTCACACACAACGCCAGACGATGACCCGCATCGTTTTCCACCCCACCCTTATTCCCTCCCCTGAGGGGAGGGAGATCTCGCGTGCGCTTCATGGAGCGCTTCCCTCCCCTAAGGGGAGGGGTAGGGGTGGGGTGACCCCGGTTGCATCACACGCAACGCCAGACAATGACCCGGATCGCTTCCCACCCCACCCTTATTCCCTCCCCTGAGGGGAGGGAGACATGTCGCGCGCTTCATGGAGCGCTTTCCCGATCACGCCGGGCGATCGATCTCGGTGAGTGAGCCGGGGCCGTGGGGCGTTTCGATATCCTCGCAGGTCCCGGCGGGGACGAGGGTCCAGGCATTGCCCTGGTAATCGACGGTGGAGGTGCCGGCGCAGGTGGTGCCGGGGCCGGCGGCGCAATCGTTCTCGCCGGCGAGAGAGATGCCGTAACACTTCTCCATTTCATTGGCATGCACCGCGCCCGGCGCTGCGGCGAAGCTCATCGCCAAGGCGACGGAACCGGCGAGAGCGAGTGATTTCGTATGTGACATGGGTGTTTCCTTTCATCGTTTCGTGAAAACCGCGACGGTTTCCGGAAATGATTTCGACCGCTAGACTGCGATCATTACACCGCTCACGGGCTTGTGTTCTTGCGCTCACGTCCGCTCACGAAAGCGTCATCCCGCCGGGTGCATGTAACAATCCCGCAGCGGGGCGCGAACTGGAGACGTCATGGCAGAAACGGAGGAGGAGCATTGGGCAAGCCTCTTGCGCGCAGGCCTCGCCGGCGACGAGCACCGCTACAAGGCGTTTCTCGATGCGATCACCCCTGCCATGCGACGTCTCGTGCGGGCCAGGGCCGGCGGGCTCGATGAGGCCGATTGCGAGGATATCGTCCAGGATGTCCTGCTCGCGGTGCATCTCAAGCGCCATGTCTGGCGTAGCGACGAACCGGTCCGGCCCTGGCTGTTTGCCATCGCCAGGCACAAGGTGATCGACGCCTTCCGGGCGCGCGGTCGGCGAGTGACGGTGGATATAGATCCCTTCTCCGAATCCCTCCCGGCGCCGGAGCCGGAGGATCCGACCCGTGCGGGTGACATGGAACGGGTGCTGGCCCAGCTGGATGATCGCTCGGCGGCGATCGTTCGGGGAATCGGACTGGACGGGGAGAGTGTCGGGGAAGTCGGAACCCGGCTTGGAATGAGCGAAGGCGCCGTGCGCGTCGCGCTGCATCGCGGATTGAAGAAGCTCGCAGCCTTGCGGGCGAGGATGCTGGAATGAAAACGGACGACCTGATCAGAACGCTCGCACAGGACAAGACCCTCGCGACCCCGCCGGGTCGGGTGCTGCCGCTCGCGCTGGGATTGGCCGTGCTGGTCTCCGCCGGCCTGTTCATCCTCGGGCTCGGCCCGCGCGCGGATTTCGCCGATGTGGCAGGAACCTGGCGTTTCGCGATCAAGCCGATGCTTCCCCTGATCCTGGCGGGGACCGGCATCGCCGTGGCGATGGCGCTGCTCGATCCGGTCCGGCGCGCACCGCTCACCCTGCTCGCCCTCGCCCCTGTCCTGCTGGCCGTCGCCGTCGCGACCGAACTCGCAGCGCTTCCTGCCGGCGCCTGGGGCACGGCTCTGCTGGGTCAGAACGCGCTCAAATGTCTGGTGGTCGTGCCGGGTCTCGCCCTCGCCCCGCTGGCCGCCTTCCTCGCGGTGGCGCGCGCCGGCGCGCCGACACGCCCGGCCCTCACCGGCGCCGTAGCGGGCCTGCTGGCGGCAGGTATCGGCGCGAGCCTCTATGCGCTGCATTGCCCGGATGACAGCCCGCTCTTCGTGGCGACCTGGTACAGCCTCGGCGCGGGGCTGACGGCGGGGATCGGGGCTCTGGCCGGGTGGAAGCTGCTGCGCTGGTAAAGAGCAAGCAGTTCAATCGCCGCCGTCGTCACCACCCTCGGCCGTCGAATATCCCCCGCCGAGGCGCGACGACCCGTCGCCGGCATTCTCGTAGTGGATGGGACCGACGAGGCCGAAAGCCCGCAAAACTGCGAGCAGGCAGAGGAACCCGAACACGCTCAGCAAAACCGCGTGGTTCGCATAAGCCCAGATCACACCGTCCCTGATGATCGCCACAAGATCGGACATCGGCGCCCCTCCGGCAGTTCATCCCCGGGCACCATCATAGCGCCGAAGTCTTTCAGCGGCGGTTGCGCCAATCTCCGGGATTTTGCGGAAACGGGTCGGAAAGCGTTCATGATGTCCGTGATGCGTCCCGGCCCGGATCACCATCAGGGCGCGGGCGGCACCAGCGGGGAAATCCGCAGCCGCGCTCCCTGCGTCGTCGTCAGGCGCCCCTGCGCATCGGCCTCGATCATGATCAGTTGTGGCGCGCTGCCCTCAGCGCTGGACGCACCGACGAGCCGCCCGCCCGGGGCGAGAAGGCGTGTGACATTCTCGGGGATGCTGCGCAGCGAACCGTTCAGCAGGATCCGGTCGAAGCGCTCACTGGTCTGCATGGCGAGCCCGTCGCGCACGCTCAGCTCGATCGCGCGGGAGAGGCCGAGTTCCGAGAAACGCATCGCGGCGCCATCGGCCAACGCCGCATAACGCTCGATGGCGACGACATGCCCCCCGAGCTTCGCCAGCAGCGCCGAGACGTATCCCGAACCCGAACCGATTTCGAGGACCTGGTCCCCCTCGCGGACCTGCAGGGCTGTCAGCATCACGGCGACGCTGCCTGGCGCCGTCATGGTCTGGCCGAGCGGCAGCGGCAGCGCCACGTCCCGACGCGAGAGATCGGCGAAGTGTCGCGGCGCGAACAGGTCGCGCGGCACACGCTCCATCGCCCCCAGAACAGCCTTGTCGCGCAGCCCCCGTTCGCGCAGCGACAGGACGAAGGCCGCCGCAGCGATGGCTTCGATATCGAAACTCAATTGCCCCTCACCGGCCGCCCGCCCCAATGCGCGCCCTCCATAGACGAGTGCGCCATCATAGCACAAGGCCGGACGGTGAGGGAGTGCCGCGGCGCAGGCGCCGCACGCCCCGCCGCCAGCCGCCTCATTTGCTCCAGGGATCCTTCCGTTCCGGGTCGAAATGCTTCTTCAGCCCGTCCCAGCAATCGATGTAGTTGTCCTGCACCTCCGGCAGATCCGCCGCATAGCGGGTGATCCGCTGGGGAAAACGGGTCTCGAACATGAAGGCCATGGTGCCGGTCAGCTTGACGGGCTTCAACTCGCCGTTGGAGGCGTGTTCGAAGGCCTGCTCGTCCGGCCCGTGGGCGAGCATGCAATTGTGCAGGCTGAAGCCGCCGGGCGTGAAGCCTTCCGGCTTGGCGTCGTAGACGCCGTAGATCAGCCCCATGAATTCCGACATGATGTTGCGGTGATACCAGGGCGGGCGGAAGGTGTCGTCCGCCACCATCCAGCGCTCGGGGAAGATGACGAAGTCGATATTGGCCGTGCCCGGCGTCTCGGACGGCGCGGTAAGCACGGTGAAGATCGACGGGTCGGGATGGTCGAAGGAGATCGCGCCCACGGGCGAGAAATGCCGCAGATCGTATTTGTAGGGCGCGTAATTGCCGTGCCAGGCCACCACGTCGAGCGGGGACTGGCCGATCTCCGAGAGATAGAGCTCGCCGCCCCATTTCACATAGAGCTTCGAGGGGACCTCGCGATCCTCATAGGCGGCGACGGGGGTGAGGAAGTCGCGCGGATTGGCCAGGCAATTGGCGCCGATCGGCCCGCGATCGGGCAAGGTGAAGGCACCGCCGTAATTCTCGCAGATATAGGCCCGCGCCGGCCCGTCGACGAGCTCGGTGCGGAAGATCACGCCGCGCGGGATGATGCAGATCTCGCCGGGCTCGATCTCGATCACACCGAATTCGGTGCAAAACCGCAGCCGGTTCTCCTGCGCCACGATCAGCAATTCGCCGTCCGCGTTGAAGAAATATTCGTCGCGCATGTCGCGGGTGACGAAGAGCAGATGCGCGGCCATGCCGACCTGCGTATCCGCGTCGCCCGCCGTCGTCACCGTGCACAGACCCTCGACGAAGCTGACCTTCTCGTCGGGCATCGGCACCGGGCTCCAGCGCATCTGGCCGATCGGCGTATCGGTATCCTCGCGGCAGGGGGCGGTGCGCAGATGGCGCTTGTCGATCTTGCGGTAGCGCCCCGAATGCTTCACCGCCGGGCGGATCCGGTAGAGCCACGAACGCTGGTTCGTCGCCTGCGGCGCTGTGAAGGGCGAGCCGGAGAGCTGCTCGGCATAGAGGCCGTAATTGCATTTCTGCGGTGAGTTGCGCCCGATCGGCAAGGCGTCGGGCAGGGCCTCGGTCTCGAAGCTGTTGCCGAAACCGGACATGTAGCGTGCTGGCATGAAGATCCTCCCTGGCATCGGCCGCGTCTGGCGCAGGGCCGCAAAAACTGGTTGCCTGTGGAACCAACACTGTGCCAAATTGGTTGCACTGTCAACGAACCGTGAGCCTGACGATGCCGGTTTCCGCAGTCGCCAACGATACCGTTCCCTCGCTCGAACTCGAGCGCTTCCTGCCCTATCGGCTGGTGATCCTGTCGACGCGCACATCGCAGGCCGTGGCGCGGATTTATGCCGAACGTTTCGACCTCACGATTCCGCAATGGCGCGTCATCGCCACGCTCGGCCAGTACGAGATCCGGACCGCCCGTGACATCGCGCGCCATGGCATGATGCACAAATCCACCGTCTCGCGCGCCGTCGCCGCACTGGTGCGCCGGGGCCTGCTGCGCAAGGAGCCCAACGCCTTCGACATGCGCGAGGAGCATCTGCGCCTGACTGATGCGGGGCGCGAGATCTACGAGGCCGTCGTTCCGGAAGCGCTGGCCTTCGAGGAGAAGATCGCGGCGGCTTTCGACGACGAGGAGCGCGCCCTGTTTCTCGCCCTGCTCGACAAGCTCGACGCCCATACCCGCATCCTCGCCCCTGATCCGGATGAGGAGGCGCCATGAGCGGCCTGACGCTGCATGGCTATTTCCGGTCCTCCGCCGCCTGGCGGGTGCGGATCGCTCTGGCGCTGAAAGGCCTCAGCTGGCAGAGCGTTGCGGTCAATCTCGTCGCAGGCGAGCAACACGACCCGCGCTATCGCAGCCTCAATCCCCAGAGCCGCGTCCCGACGCTCGTCTGCGACGGGGCGGTGCTCACGCAATCCCCCGCGATACTGGAATATCTGGAGGAGCGTTTCCCGGATCCGCCGCTCCTGCCGAGCGACGCGCGCGAACGCGCGCGCATCCGGGCCGTCTGCGCGGTGATCGGCTGCGACATTCACCCGCTGAACAATCTCGCCGTCCTGCGCTGGCTGGAAGCGGAATGCGGGGTGGATGAGCCGGGCCGCAAGCGCTGGTACGCGCACTGGATCGACGAGGGCTTTCGCGCCATCGAGACGATGCTTGCCCCGGCCCCGTTCAGCTTCGCAGACAAACCCTGTCTCGCGGATTGCTATCTCGCGCCGCAGATATTCAACGCACGGCGCTTCGCCGTGCCGCTCGACGATTTTCCCCGGATCCGCGCGGTGGCCGATGCCTGTGCCGGGCACCCGGCCTTTGCGTCCACTGCGCCGGAGAACCAGCCCGACGCGGCCTGAGCCGCCGGACCATCCAGCCCAACAGGAGGAAACCATGGGCCCCTTCCCCCACGATGCCCCGCCCCCGGAGATTTCTGAAGAAAATCCCATGGGCACGGACGGTTTCGAATTCGTCGAATTCTGCCATCCTGATCCCGATGAGCTCGATCGCCTGTTCAAGGTGATGGGCTTCACCCCCGTCGCGCGGCACCGCTCGAAAAACGTCACGCTCTACCGTCAGGGCGACATCAACTTCATCCTCAATGCGGAGCCCGAGAGCTTCGCCGCGAAATTCGCCCAGAAGCACGGGCCTTCCGCGCCGGCCATGGCGTTTCGCGTCGTGGATGCGCGCCATGCCTATGAGCGCGCTTTGTCGCTCGGCGCCAAACCGGCGCATACGCAGGTCGGGCCGATGGAGCTCAACATTCCCGCCATCGAGGGAATCGGCGGCTTGCAGATCTATCTCGTCGATCGCTACGGCGCGAAGGGCTCGATCTACGATGTCGATTTCGAATGGCTCGGCGAGCGCGATCCGCATCCCGAAGGTGTCGGCCTGCATTACATCGACCACCTCACCCACAACGTCCATCGCGGACGCATGAACGAATGGGCGGAGTTCTACGAGCGGCTGTTCAACTTCCGCCAGATCCGCTATTTCGACATTTCGGGCAAGCTCACCGGTCTGCATTCGCGCGCGATGACGAGCCCGGATAATAAAATCCGCATCCCGATCAACGAGGATGCCGGCGAATCCGGCCAGATCCAGGAATATCTCGACGAGTATAAAGGCGAGGGCATCCAGCACGTGGCTCTGGGCTCCACGGATCTGTATCACTCCATCGAGACCCTGATCGGGAACGGGCTCGAATTCATGCCCGCCCCCAACGACATCTATTATTCGCGCATCGACAAGCGCCTGCCCAAGCACGGGGAACCGCTGGATCGCCTGCAGAAGAACGGCATCCTCATCGATGGTGAGGGCGTGGTCGAGGGCGGCTATACGAAATGCCTGCTGCAGCGCTTCTCCAAGACCGTGGTCGGGCCGATCTTCTTCGAATTCATCCAGCGCAAGGGTGATGACGGCTTTGGCGAGGGCAATTTCAAGGCCCTGTTCGAATCGATCGAGGAAGACCAGATCCGGCGCGGCGTGATCAAGGAAGACGCCGGCTGACGGAAAAACTGATGCGCCAGACGAAAAGCTGGAGCGCTTGATCTGACTCTGTCAGGTCGAGCGCCCTAGCCTTTCTCCCGGTCCCGTCCGCCACCCCCGCTCGCCTCACGGCGGCAACGCTGCGAGCAATAGCGCACGTTCTCCCAATCCCGCGCCCATTTCTTGCGCCAGCTGAACGGGCGCGCACAGACGGGGCAGATTTTCTGGGGCAGGTCGGCTTTGCGGCGCATGCCCATTACCCCCCGCCCTCCCCTTCACGCGGGGCGTGGAAGCCGAAGGCGAGCTGCGCTTCATTCGTCCGGCCCGGTTTGTCGCTGACCTTGCGCGCGACCCGCCGCCCCACCGCCTTCATGCCGCTCTTGCGGCTTCCATGCTTATCCTGGATCTGCGCGGCATCGCCGGCGAAGCCCTGCCCGCGCCGCACGGCCCAGACCCGCTCGCGGGCGAAGCGTGCAGCCGCGCGGTGATCGACCACCGGCTCCGGATAAGCCCGCCCCAGCACTTTGCCCGCCTCCTCCCAGAGCCATGGTTCGTGGATGAACCGATCCGGCACGGCGGCGAGTTCGGGGAGCCAGCGCCGGATGAAGACGCCCTGCGGATCCTGGTCGTATCCCTGCTTCACCGGGTTGTAGATCCGCACCGTGTTGATGCCCGTCGTGCCCGATTGCATCTGCACCTGCGGCCAGTGAATGCCGGGTTCGTAATCGGTGAACAGCCGCGCCAGCTTTTCACCGGGGGCGCGCCAGTCGAGCCAGAGATCATGGCTCGCCACCGCCATCAGCATCGCCCGCATGCGGAAATTCATCCAGCCGGTGGCGATCAGCGCGCGCATGGTGGCATCCACGAAGGGCAGCCCCGTCTCGCCTCTGGCCCAGGCGGCGAGCCGCGCTGCGTCCGGCTCCTGCGGGCGCAGGCCGTCATAGGCCCGGTGCAGGTTGCGATGTTCGAGGGCGGGCTCGGATTCGAGCTTCTGCATGAAATGACAGCGCCAGGCCAGGCGTGCCGAGAACGAGCGCAGGGACCCCGCCCAGCCGCGACCGTCTCCGGTTTCGCCAGCGCACTGCACCTGGCGTCGCGCCAGCGCCTGCGACACCTCGCGGCTGGAGAGCACCCCCAGCGCCAGATGCGGCGAGATGCGCGAACAGGCATCGAAGCCGGCAAGCGGGCTGGCCATCGCCGCACGATAGTCCACCCCACGCCGTTCAAGGAAGCTCTCCAGCCGCTCGATCGCCGCCGCGCGTCCACCGGGCTGACGTTGCGGGCAGGGATCATCGGAGAGGCCGAGATCGCGGCGCGAAGGCGCCTGACCGGGCTCGATCTCCGCAAGCGGCTTCAACCCCGCCGGGGCAGGCTGCGGCACACCACGCATGAAGACCTCGCGACGCCGGGCCCAGCCGTCGCGCCGGCGCAAGCCCCGGATCACCCCGTTCTGGGGTAGTTCATGCCAGGGCACGCCATGCGCGCGGCACCAGGCGGCAACGGCCCTGTCGCGCCGATAGGTCCAGCCATTGCCCGTCTCTTCATGGGAATACAGCCCGCCAATGCCGTGGCGTTCATGCAAGAGCGCCAGATGCTGCACCACCGAGCCGTTGCGTATGACGAGCGGCTGGCCGCGCTGCCCCAGCGCGTCGCGCAGATCATCGAGGCATTCACGCAGGAACGCGTAATGCCGGCCGGAATAATCCGGCTCGGCCCAAAGATCCGGCTCGATCACATAGAGCGGCAACACGGCGCCGCCCTCCTCGCCGGCTCGCTCCACGGCAAGCGCGAGCGCGGCATGGTCATGGACACGCAGGTCGCGCTTGAACCAGACGATATGCAATCCCGCAGGCGACACGCCTCACTCCCGGTTGATCGGACTGCATACGTGGAAGGGTGCGCGCGGGATCACGAGCGCGTGAGGCCTATGGAGACGGCGTCATGCGCATTGCCGGTGGGGCCTCAATGCCCCATCTTCCCAAAAGGAATGGGCTGCATCGTGGGAGACGACGCATCATGCTGATCAGGACGAAGCGACGCTGGGAACTTCCCGAACATGCCGCGACGCCGGAGGAGGTCTTCCACAATCGTCGCCGCTTTCTCAAGGGCGGCGCGGGCCTGATCGGCCTCGCGGCAATATCAGGCCTTGCCGCCTGTGACGACAGCCGGGTCGCGGCGCCCTCGCGCGATGCGACGGGCAGTGGCGAGGATCCGACGCTCGACCTCTACCCCGCCCCACGCAACGAGGCCTTCACCCTGGATCGTGCCGTCACTGACGAGACGGTCGCGTCGAACTACAACAATTTCTATGAATTCGGCTCATCCAAGCGGGTTGCCGCCGCCGCGCAGGCGCTCGAGACCCGTCCCTGGAGCATCATGATCGACGGGATGGTCGAGGAACCGCGTCGTGTCGATGTCGATGATCTGATCCGGCGCATGCCGCTGGAGGAGCGCCTCTACCGGTTCCGCTGCGTCGAGGCCTGGGCGATGGCGGTGCCGTGGACGGGCTTCCCGATGCGCGAACTGGTCGCGCTGGCCCGACCGCTCTCCTCTGCGCGCTATGTCTTGATGGAAACCTTCGAGGATAGCGAGATCGCCCCCGGCCAGCGCCAGAGCTGGTATCCCTGGCCCTATACCGAAGGGCTGACGCTCGACGAGGCGAACCACGATCTGACCATGATGGTGACGGGCGTCTACGGCAAGCCGCTGGCCAACCAGTTCGGCGCGCCGCTTCGGCTGATCGTGCCGTGGAAATACGGGTTCAAATCGGTGAAGTCGATCGTGCGTATCAGCTTCACCGACGAGCGCCCGGTCTCCTTCTGGGAGGAGCTGGCCTCCCATGAATATGGCTTCTGGGCCAATGTGAACCCGGAGGTTCCCCATCCGCGCTGGAGCCAGGCGAGCGAGCGGATGCTCGGCACGGACGAGCAGATCCCCACGCAGATCTATAACGGCTATGGGGAAGAGGTCGCCCATCTCTATGCCGGGATGGATGATGCACGCCTCTACATGTGAGGCGGCTCAGATCTTGTCGATCACCTTGCCGTCAGCGATGGTGATCACCCGGTCCATCCGTGACGCGATCTCGACATTATGCGTCGCGACGAGCGCGGCGAGCCCGGTCGCACGCACCAGAGAGACCAGCGTGTTGAACACGTGACCCGCCGTCTGCGGGTCGAGATTGCCGGTCGGTTCATCCGCCAGAAGCAGGCGCGGCGCGTTGGCCACGGCGCGCGCGATCGCGACACGCTGCTGCTCACCTCCCGACAATTCCGAGGGGCGATGCGTGGCGCGCGGGCCGAGGCCGAGGAATTCCAGCAATTGCTGCGCCCGTTCACGCGCCTCCGCCTTGGGCAAACCGCGAATGAGCTGCGGCATCACCACATTCTCCAGTGCGGAGAATTCCGGCAGCAGGTGGTGGAACTGGTAGACGAAGCCGATTTCCTCGCGCCGCAGCCGGGTGCGCCCGGCATCATCCATATGCGCCGTCGGCGCGCCGGCAATGTAGACCTCGCCGCCATCGGGGCGTTCCAGCAGCCCGGCAACGTGCAAAAGCGTGGATTTACCCGTGCCGGACGGCGCCACCAGCGCGACGATTTCGCCGGGCCAGATGGCGAATTCGGCTCCGGTGAGAATCTCGAGCGCGCCATCCGCCTGCGGATAGCGCCGCTCGACGGCGGCGCAATAGAGCGCGGGGATCTCGGCGGGCTGGGTTTCATTGATCGTCTGATTCATGCCGATCACCCGTAACGCAACGCCTGGACCGGGTCGAGCCGTGCCGCGCGCCATGAGGGATAAAGCGTCGCGAGAAGCGACAGCACGAACGCCATCACCAGCACCGCGACGACCTCGGCCGGATCCACTTCGGCGGGAATATCCGAGAGAAAGCGCACGGTCGGATCCCACAGATCCTGGCCGAGGATCCATGAGAAGAAGTTCTGCACCGCTTCGATATTGTAGGTAAAGACGAGACCGAGGATCAGCCCGGCTATCGTCCCCACGATCCCGATCGACGCCCCGGTGATCAGGAAGATGCGCATGATCGCGCCGCGCGTCGCCCCCATCGTGCGCAGGATGGCGATGTCGTGCGACTTGTCCTTCACCAGCATGATCAGCCCGGAGACGATGTTGAGCGCCGCCACCAGCACGATCAGGGTGAGGATGATGAACATCACGTTGCGCTCGACCTCCAGCGCGGCGAAGAAGGTGCGGTTGCGCTGCGTCCAGTCGGTCAAGAGAATTGGACGGTCGATGGCGGCATTGATCGTCTGGCGCGCCTGGAAGACCCGGTCGGCATCGTCGAGGAAGACCTCGATCACGTTCACGTCGCCGGCACGGTTGAAATAGGCCTGCGCCTCTTCGAGCGGCATATAGACGAAGATGTTGTCGAACTCCGTCATGCCGACTTCGAAAATCGCCTCGATGGGATAACCCTTGATGCGCGGCGCTGTCCCGAAGGGCGTCGTCGCGCCGCGTGGAGAGATCAGCGTCAGCGTGTCGCCCGCACGCAAGCCGAGTTGCTCGGCCAGCCGCTGGCCGATCAGCACGCCGTCCTGCTCGCCGAAATTCTCGATCGAGCCCTGGCGGATATTGTCCGAAATGGCATCGATGCGCGGCAGATCGCCGGGGCGCACGCCGCGCACCAGCACGCCGCCGCCCTGCTCGTTCGACGAGGCGAAAGCCTGCCCCTCGACCAGCGGCACCGCCCGGCGCACGCCCGGCAATTCGGCGATGCGCATGGCGACTTCGTCGTAATCCGTGAGCGGGCTGTCGATCGGCGCGACGAAGATATGGCCGTTGAGGCCGACGATCTTGTTCAGCAATTCCGAGCGGAATCCGTTCATCACCGAGAGCACGATGATCAGCGTGGCGACGCCGAGCATGATCCCGATGAAGGAAAAGCCCGCGATCACCGAGACGAAACCCTCCCGCCGGCGCGTGCGCAGGTAGCGCGTCGCGAGCATCCATTCGAACCCGGAGAACGGGCGCGTCGATGTCGGCGTCGCAGTTTCGGTGGGAGCCATTACGGGGTGACCTTCATGCTTGGCGGGTCGTGCTTGGCGGGGTAACGGCCTCACGCGCGCAGGCGTGCGAGGCAATCGTCGAGCGCCACGAGTTCGCGCTCGCCGGTAGCGCGGCGCTTCATCTCGACCTTGCCCTCGGCGAGGCTCTTGGGGCCGACGATCACCTGCCAGGGCAGGCCGATCAGATCGGCATTGGCGAATTTCGCGCCCGGACGCTCCTCGCGGTCGTCGTAGAGCACGTCGTAACCGGCGCCACCGAGCTCGGCATAGAGCTTCTCGCAGGCCCCGTCCGTGGCCGCATCGCCCGGCTTCAGATTGAGCAGCGCCACATGGAAGGGCGCGATCGCGTCGGGCCAGATCACGCCGGCTTCATCGTGGCTCGCCTCGATGATGGCGGGGACGAGGCGGCTCGGGCCGATGCCGTAGGAGCCCATATGCACCGGATGCTCCTTGCCGTCCGGCCCCGTCACGACTGCGTTCATCGGCTCGGAATACTTGGTGCCGAAATAGAAGATATGCCCGACCTCGATGCCGCGCGCGGAGAGCTTGTCAGCCTCGGGGAGCGCGGCGAAGGCGGCCTCGTCGTGCTTCTCGCTCGTGGCGGCATAGCGCGTCGTCCAGGCATCGACGAGACCCTGGAGGCCTTCGCGGCTCTCGAAATCCGTATCCTCCGCCGGCGTATCGAAAGCCAGATACGCCTTGTCGCAGAACACCTCGCTCTCACCGGTCGAGGCGAGGATGATGAATTCGTGGCTGAGATCGCCGCCAATCGGACCGGTATCAGCCTGCATCGGGATCGCCTGAAGGCCCATACGGGCGAAGGTGCGCAGATAGGCCACGAACATGCGGTTATAGGCGTGGCGCGCGCTCTCCTTGTCGAGATCGAAGGAGTAAGCGTCCTTCATCAGGAATTCGCGCGAGCGCATGGTGCCGAAACGCGGGCGGATCTCGTCGCGGAACTTCCATTGGATGTGATAGAGGTTGAGCGGCAGGTCCTTGTAGGAGCGCACATAGGTGCGGAAGATGTCCGTCACCATTTCCTCGTTGGTCGGCCCGAACAGCATGTCGCGCTCGTGCCGGTCCTGAATGCGCAGCATCTCCTTGCCATAGGCCTCGTAGCGCCCCGATTCGCGCCACAGATCCGCCGACTGGATCGTCGGCATCAGGATCTCGACGGCGC
>LFIK01002049.1_pt1 | contig 16194 bp, 25 predicted proteins | sample 643401 | NCBI WGS metagenome assembly LFIK01 (sample SAMN03777447, study PRJNA286221) | soda lake metagenome | biome: soda lake; feature: Kulunda steppe; material: water; isolation source: sample T5-Br brine of Lake Tanatar-5 | place: Russia: Kulunda steppe | collected 2010-07
ACAGCTGCGGGCACGCCGCGGGCCCCGCCTGCAAAGCCCGTCATCTTTGTACAGCACAGCGGTGCGTGCGTGCGTGCGTGTATGTGATGTAGGCGTGTGCGCATGTGCGTGTGCGCGCGCGTGTGTGCGTATGTGCCTGCGTGTTTGTGACTGTGCGCGTGTGCACGTGGATGTGTGTGCGTGCCTCTACACGTGTAAGCATGCGCGTGTGCGTGGTTGTGCGTGTGCGTGCGCGCACAGGCCCGGGCACCCTAGAGGCCCTGAAGCACACTTGCATGCACAAGCATGCACACCCACGCGCTCACCCCTGCTCGCCATCATCTTCCCCTGCGTGAGCGCGCGCGCAGGCATGGGCATCCTGGAGTCCCTGAAGCGCACAGGCCTGCTGGAGGACGTGCGGCTGGCGCTTGAGCTGCGCGTCAGCCAGGCGTTTGAGGCCGCGCGGTGGCTGCTGCGCGCCGCGTGCCGCCTGCCGCCGCCCCCCACGCAACCCCATGCCTTTGCCCCCAGGCAGCCGCAGCGAGCGGCCACTGCCGGCCCGGCGCTCCCTGCGCCGCCCACCCACGCCCGCCACTCCGCGTTCGGCACAATGGACGCGGGTGTGAGCAAGGAGGTGGGTGAGGCAGCAGGGGCCGGCGGAGCCCGGCGCAAGGCGGCGCAGATGGACCGCGTGAGAGTGCTCACCTCGGCCGGCCTGTCAGGCCAACCCCAGGTGCGGGGGCAGCGCCAGCAGCGGTGGGGGTGAAGGTTTAAGGGGGAGGGGGGCTTTACATGCATGGTGGGCGGTGCTTGTATGTGTGTGTGCGTGCGCATGTGCACTCACATGAACGTGTGTGTGTGTGTGTGTGTGTGTGCTCTTAGAATATGTGTACTCAGGGATGTGTGTGTGGCATGAGCTTGAGAAGGGGAAGGCGGGGATGAGATGGCATCAGGGAGTGGAAGCTGTGCCTTTTCTGTGCATTGCCGAGGGCTGCTTGAGATGACCAAGCATATACACGGGGTGTCTGCCTACCTGTGCCGCAGGTGGCGGCCACGCCCGGCGCAGAGGCTAAGGCATCTCCGCTCTTGCCGTCTGGCTGGGTCGACCAGCTGCCCCGCAGCCACAGCGCGCATGTGCACATGGTAAGCTGCCTCGCAGCTGCAGCGCGCATGTGCACATGGTAAGCTGCCCCGCAGCCGCAGCGCGCATGTGCACATGGTAAGCTGCCCCGCAGCTGCAGCGCGCATGTGCACATGGTAAGCTGGCCCGGCATTTTGGTTGCCCTCCAGCCGCTGCGCATGCGCGCACGTGGCGGGGTCAATGCCTACGCCGCCGCTGCCGCCGACGCCGCTGCTGTACCCTTCATGTGGCTCTTGTCTGAAGCAAGGCCAGCACCTGTGGCTCTGCAAGTCTGCTTGCAGCGGTATGCTGATACCACTGTGGTACACCATTCTCCATGCTGCTGTGCACCTGCACCTGCTCGCACTGTGGGCCTGGGCAGCCTATTCACCGGACGGAGCTGCACCCACACTGTGGGGAAGGACAGTCCACACCGGTGACCAACCTGCGCTTGTACTGTCTTGGACGGTCCTGAAAGACTGGACCACACCCTTCGCTTGGACTGTCTGACACTGTCCTGAAAAGCTATGACCACCGCGGACGCGATGGGCATGCAGACTCACCGCCTCACGCTGCCACTCCAATCCAGTGCACACACAAGCTGCTGCCAGGGCATGCGTGATACAAGGAGCCCCTCCGGCTGCATGCTCCAACCCGCAGCTGAACGACCTGCCCTTCCTCCCTTCCCCAACCGACCCATCCCCCTACTCCCCCCACACCTCGCCCTCCACACCCTCCGCACTGCCCCTCCCCCAAGAGCCGCAGCTGCAGCCGCAGCAGCGCACGCGGCGCAGGGGACCACCTCAGGCAGCGGCCGTGGGCATACCTGCAGCTGCGCCCACGCCGCCATCCGGGCCCAGCGGCACGCTCAAGCGCAGCGCCAGCTTTGGGGCCATGGAGTCGGTGTGCCAGCACCTCAGCCAGGTCACCTCAGCGGGTGCGTGTGTGCGTGCGTGGTGTGTGTGTATGCGCGCGTATTTGTGTGTGCGCGCGCGCGCGCGTGTGTGTTTGTGTGTGTGTGTGTGTGTGTGTGTGTGTGTGTGTGTGTGCGTGTGTGTGTGTGCTGCGTCGTTTGTGTGCCGTGCGCGCCGGCATATTGGTGTGCAGTGTGTGCATATGCATGTGCATGTCGCGAGGCTGTGCTTCATTGTAAGCACTGAGGCTACAGGCGTGTGCTGCAAGGTATGCACAGCTGCACCCTAATAGAGGGGGGCTCACTTCCTGGCAGAAGCAGGTCCAAAGCTTGCATGCGAGCCTGTGTGAGGAGACTCACTCGGTACTGCCTGCTCTGCTGGATTTCTAATCAGCCATGGTGCAGCATCATGTACAAAGCAGCCCACTGGCTGCTGCAGCCAGGGAAGGGCTGGGAGCGGTGGAGATGTGCCGCGCCTCCAAAGCCACAGGCATGCCCCACCCTGTGGCGGCCCGCGCCCGCGGGTGCCGAACTATCACACGCGCTCGTGTGCCCAACCCTGCATGCCGAATCCTGTCTGACCTCTGTGTATGTGCCCCTGCTGCACGCTCGCAGGCGATGTGATCCGTCTGGCGGGCTACCCGCTGGAGGTGCACAATGTGACGACGGACGATGGGTGAGTGGGTTTGCCACAAGGCGAGGGTGAGCTGCCCCTGCAGGCGGTGAGGCAAGGGCAAACTGCCCTCCTCCTTACTGGAGCCCCCTCTCTCTCTGCCAGGCATCTTGCCCACAGACTTCTTCCTCGAGGCTGCCCATGCAGCCGTCAGGAATATATCACCCAGCCTGCTCCTGTGCCCCCTCCAGCTCCCTAGTGTGTGCGCAATCCGCTGCCTGTGGAGCCCACACGCAGCCCTTGTCGTGCCCATCCAGCAGCCCCTGCCAGCTCATGGACGGCAGTCAGCTAGCTTTGGCGCGTCTGGTGTCAGGGCGCGCTTTAGCTGATGTCAGGGGGCCAAGGCATTGCCGCTGTGTGCACTTTTGCCTGGCTCCTCATCGCGCAAGCAGCCCTGGTCGTCGCTGCAATCCTGTGTGTGTGTGTGTGTGTGTGTGTGTGCGTGTGTGTGCGTGCGCTGCCCATGGCAGTCCTGCTGCTGCTCAAGGCCCAGAGCTAGCTATTGCGTGCACGCTCGTGCACGCAGGTACATCCTGCGCATGGAGCGCATCCCGCGCCCTGGGTCCCGCGACGTCGTGTTCTTCATGCACGGGGTGCTGGACACATCCATGGCATGGGTATCTGCAGGTGAGGCCATCGTTGGCTGCTGGGCTGCTTGGGGCTGGGGCGCGTAGGGCAGAGGCTGGGCGCATGCCTTGGCATGAGGGCTGATGGATGCCAGTTTGGCTCTGGGCTGAACCTAGCCTGTGCCAGTTGAAATGGCTTGGCTTGGACTTGACTTGGCTGTCCGCAGCCAGTCCACACACCACATTAGTTATGGTCACATTAGTTATGGCTTGGTCACATTAGTTATGGCTTGGACTTGAGCTTGACTGACACCACATTAGTTATGGCTTGGACTTGAGGTTGACCCTGAGGACGTCTTTTCCAGGCAATGGACACGACCCGCAACCCAGGGGTGTGTGTGTGTCAAGCACATGCTACACTTGTCTTTGTGCGCGCGTGCGCATGCAGCCGCGCTGTGCATGCGTGCCTGTGAGGGCAAGGCCGGAGTTGCCTGGCTCTCAATCATCACGCGCTGCGCTGGCTTGGGCTGCGTGCGCGTGTGTTGTTTGCGCAGGCGTGACGGGGTCCCAGGCCTTTGCCACATGGGACGCGGGCTACGACGTGTGGCTGGGCAACTCCCGCTGCAACGCGCCTCGCCTGCACCAAGGTGCGCGCAGAGGCCACAGCCTGCTCGGGCAGAGGCAGAGGTAGGGCAGCCAGCTGCGTGCGAGCTCATCAGCTCGCTGAAGGTTGGGCAGCCATAAGCCCAGTGGGCGCGTGTGCCACCCTGGTAGAGAGTCAGAGGGTCTTAAGCTGTTTTGTGCTCAGATCAAGCTGGCCCCTGACGGTGTCTGGCCTGGCGGCCCAAGCAGCTGCCCCAAAGCCGGCCAAGCTCCGTGTGTGAGTGAGCTGGATTTCTTTTTTGGGGGACACAATTGGAGAACGCGGCAGTGTGATGTGCTTGGTCAATCTTCAGGCTGCCGTCCCCATTCCCCTGCCACAGGCTGCGGCTATTGTAGGCTGCATTGTTATTGCTCCTGCTGCTGCTGTTGCTGCTGCTGCTCTGCCCTCTGGACCCGGGTGCGCGCCACTGTGCGTGGCAGGCAGCCACTGTGCGTGGCATGCAGCCGCCTCCGTGGCAAGGCCAGGGCGTGCTCATCCCTGTCCCCGCGCGTCCGTGGCCGCCCCTTGCAGACCCACGCAAGGCGTCCACCCGCATCGCGTACTGGCGCTACAGCTGCAACGAGCTGGGCACGCAGGACGTGGCCGCGCAACTGGAGCGAGTGCACAACGTCAAGTGCACGGAGCTTGGCGGTGGGCAGGTGCGCTGGGGTGGGGGGCAGAGGCCGCCTGTACGCACTTGTCCTGCACGCACCAACCATGCACACACCAATCCCCTTGCGTTCCTGCGCTTGCCCCGCCCCTGCTATGCGCGTCCTGCCCCTGGCTGCCAGCTTGCTGCTTTTGGCGGCTATGGGAGCGCCCCCCCCCCACTTCTCTCAGTTTCCATTATGAGCACCCCTGACTCCTGCGCGGCAGAGTAGGGGCGCATGTGGCAGCATCTTTACCCATCACACTCCGCACACCCCTGCACCCTGCAGCTGCAGCCGCTGCATGCGCCTTTGCAGCCGCCAAGCACACCGCGCCTGTGGTGCTGCTGCGCACATGTGCTGCGGCGCTGCTGCCCTTGGGCTTGGCCTTAGCGAACGAATACTGAAGCATGTGTGGCTGATTTTTGTCACGCCTGGCCGCAGGTGGACCTGGAGCTCGACCACCTGGGGCCGCTGGCCGCGCGCCTGCTGCCCGACTACCACGCGCCACCGCCGCGCACGCCCTCCCTCCGCCCCCACGCCATCACGCCCTCCCCCAGCATGGGCCGCAGCAGCGCCAGCAGCCAGGGCAGTGGCGTGGCTGCTGCGGCCGGGCCGCCGCACCCGGCCAAGGCCGCGTCCTTCCCCCCGCAGCCCCTGCACAAGCCAGAGCACGCGGAACACAAGCAGCGCCGCTCCCAGCCGCCAGCCCCGCGGCAACAGCCTCGGGAGATGCTGCAGCAGCAGCAGCAGCAGCGGCAGCAGCAAGACCGGGACCTGGACCAGGGGCACGAGCAGCAGAGGGATGCGGGTGGCAAAGAAGGCTGCGTGGAGGGGCGCCAGGGTAGGCAAGGTGCCCACAACCAGCGACCACTTGCGCTGCGCCGCATTTCCAGCCACCCTCTGCCTTTGGCATCCGAGGCAGACAGCCCATCCTCGGCGGCGCACCTGCAGCAGCCGGATCTGCAGGCGTTCTCCCCTAGCCAGGATGCTGGCAGCGGCAGCGGCAGAAGAGGCAGCAGCAGCAGAGGCAGCGATGGCAGTACGGCAGGAGAGGGCGGGCCCTGCACCAACGGCCTCGCGTCCGGCTCCTTCACCACCCCCTCCTCCACACTGTCCTCGCCCTCGCCCTCGCCCTCACCCTCCTCCTCGCCCTCGCCTACGCCCATGCCTGTCGGCCCATCCGCCAATGAATCTGCCAACCTCACCTCCCAAATCGGCGGCCCGGCCGCTGCCCCTGCGCCCTCGCCGTTTGCACGTTTTTCAGATGGTGATGCAGGCACTGCGCCCGGGGCAGGAGGCGCTGGGCTGGCGCAGCAGCCTCCTCTGCCGTCGCTGCAAGCCTCCGCCTCTCGCCACGCCACGCCCGCTGGCTCCTTTACAGGCGAGGCTGTGGATGCGGCAGCACTTACCACTGCAGAGGAACGCAGCGGCGGCCCACTGCCGCCGCCGCCACCACCATCACCACCCTCCTGGCACAGCACGCTGCTGGGCGGCATCAGCCGCGGCACCGGCCTGGAGGGGCTGGGCCACGTGCTCGCACCGGTGGGCGCGGTGTTGCGCAGGGGCACAGCGGCGGCGGCGGCAGCAGGGGGCGGGGGGCGCAAATCGGAGGAGGCAGCGCCGGCGCAGAAGCCTGACACCGAGCGTGGGGCCACCAGGTGCGGGTTGTGCTCCCGGGCTTTGGGCTCTGAAGGGGCTCCATGCGCCAGAGGGAGGAGAATCCGGTGCTTTTTTTGCCTTGCTCTGGCTTGAGTTCTTCCTCTGGCCCATCTCCGTGCGTGCCCCGGCAAGGCTCTGTTCATCTCATTCAGGGCAGGCCGTTGCTGCGCGCCGGGCTGTGGGCTCTGCAGGGGTTCCATGCGCCGGAGGGTGGAGGTTGGGGTGCTTCTTTGCCTCGCTCTGGCATGTGTGCTTTGCGTGCCCCAGTCAGGCTTTATACATCTCATGCAGGGCAGACCGTTGCTGCACGCTGCCTTGGTGGCAGGCGCTGCAGCCCTTGCCCCGGCTCCTCGCTCCTTGCTACAAGGCCTGCCTGCCAGAGGCTCTGCGCTGGCCAGCCCATGGCTCCAATGAATGCACGCACGGTGATGGGCGCGTGTGGTGCCTGCGTTGGTGCTCCTACCCTGCACGGCTTTTGCATACCCTGCCCAGCTTTTGCATACCCTGCACAGCTTTTGCATACCCTGCACGGCCTTTGCCGCAACCTGTGTGTGCTGGGTGCAGCACCCGGTCACAGCACTGGGTTACCTGACCCCTGCTACCTCACTTGCTGGCGCCGGCGCTGTCTGCACCGCCGCCTCCGCTCCCCAGCCGTGACTGCTGCCGCCGCCGCCGCTGCCGCGCTGCGCAGGGAGCGGGAGCCGTACCGCCTGCGTGCGGTGGGCCACAGCCTGGGGGGCATGAGCCTGCTCATGCACGCGGTGGTGGCCGCCTCGCAAGGCAGGCCCAGCCGGATTCACCGCCTCATCCTGTTCACGCCCGCGGGTGTGCATGCCCAGATGCCCAGGGTGGGTGGGTGCGTGCGTGTGCACTGAGTAGGTGTGCGCGCTGAGTGGGCATGCGCACAGAGTAGTTGTGTGCGCAGGGTGGGTCTGTGCACTGAGTGGGTGCGCGCTGAGTGGGGGTGCGCGCTGAGTGGGCGTGCGCACAGAGTAAGTGCATGCGCAGGGTGGGTCCGTGCACTGGGTGGGTGCATGCGCAGATGCACTGGATGAGCTGAGCTGGCCAGCGCCTTGGGGGTCTCATTTTTGTCATAGTCTCTCACGTCATCCGCGGGCGCCTGCCCCCCGTATCCTGGAAGAGAGCAGAAGGAAGAGAAGATGAGGGGGGAGAGGGGAGGGCCAAGCAGCGGTGCGTGCTGCAGTGCACGGGACCGCGCACAGGACATGATGCAAGTCCTCCTCCTGCTCCGCCAGGAACAGGGGTGGAAAGGCAACGCAGCCGTGCCCACTGGCCGGGCAAGCTGTGGCCCCACCTCAGCTCACCACACAGCCGGGTGGGCAGACTGCGCTGCTGACCCTCCCCAAGAGCCCAGGTTGCACACCCGCCCCCCACATGCAGCCTGCGCCTCGAACGTGCGCGCCCGCTGGCCGGATGGTATGCGCGCGTGCGCGTATGTCCATAGGTGCTCCAAGTCTCTTGGGGGCATGCGCATGCACGCACGTACCTGCCTTCCTTTTTTCCTCCCACACCCTGGGCCTATCTGCTGCGCCTCACCTAAACAAACTGGCGTGCGCGTGAGTGCAGATCGGCCACCCCATCGCCCTCTTCCTCCCGCCCCTGGTCTGGCTGGCTCGGCTGTTCTGGCCCAGCTTGGCGGCGCCGGTGTACATCCCCACCACCCTTGCGCGCGGCTTGACTTTCAAGCTCATGGCGGACCTGCGCGCGATCCCCTCCCTGGCGGAGCTGCTCAACCTGGCCATACGGGTGAGCCTCGCATGCAGGGGCAGCCCACACCCGCGGTGACCTGGTCTGCACAGCAGTGTGCCCAGTCCTGAGTATGGTCCCATGCGTCTGTGCCCATGTGTGTGTGCGTGCGCATGTGCACGTGTGCATGCAAGGACATGATTATTATCATCATCAGCAGCAGCAGTAGCAGCATCTTGGCACACATGCACACGCGCACGTGTGAGTGCTTTGACCACCCGTGCGCGTACACGTGTGCTTGTGTCCCCGCAGGGCCTGCTCAGCGGCGATGCCAGCCAGTGGGACCGTGCGCTGCAGATGCCTCACTACGGGGCCAAGGCCATGCCAGCCTGTTCCCTGCACCAATGTGAGTGCCTCCCTAGGGCCTGCAGCCAAGTGCTTGCTTCCTGTGCTCGAAGCAGCAGATAGGGCAGGGCCATGCTTTTGGTCTTAGGCTGGTGGGCGGAACACCAGGGCTAGTGCTTGGGCTGCCACGACAAGCTCTGCTTCCTTGGAAAGGGGGAGTGTGCAAGAAGAGCGCAGGGTGGGTACTCCTGTGATCTGGGCAAAATGGTTGCAGCATGGAAATGCTTCTGCTGCCCAACTCAACGAGTCAAGGGCACCAGAGTGTGCAGTGAGCGCTCCTGGCTTTTCTCATCGATGCCTTGTGCTGCAAGCGGAGCGTCCACTCATTTAGGGGCATGTTCATTTGTAGGATGCTGGAAACCATACAGGGACCCAGCATATTCGCCAATCTGTTTGCCTCATCTGCCAAAATATATGAATAAGATTCACGATTTCAGCAAGCCTGCTCCTGTGTCCGATGCAGGCATTCACATGGCGCAGATCGCGCGCAGCGGCAAGTTCCGCCTGTTTGACTATGGCAGTGCAAAGGCAAACATGGCTGCGTACGGCATGCGCCAGCCGCCTGACCTCATGGAGCAATACGGCAGCCTGGGTGAGTGGGCTTTTTGACTACGTGCTCCCCACATGTGCGGGGGCATATGGGTGCAATATACCAGGTTTGTCTGCCTGTTTTGATTGCTTAGCGTGCATGCATATGTGCATGCGTATGTGTGATTAGATGAACGCATGTGAATATGCATGCCAAGCACAGTATAGTGTTGACTGCGTACCATCAAAGAACGCGCACAAGAGCTGGTGAGAAAAGCAGCAAAATGCTACCTTACCTGGCACTACAGAGGACTGGGCTCTCAACAGACTGATGTTGAAAGAGCACGCTTTGCTGGCTTGAGGGTTTGTGAGCTGCAGTATGGTTTGCTTTCTTCTCGGGGACAAGTCTTTAATTCAGCTATGTGGACTGGTACTGCAGAACTTGCATAAGCTTGTGTATTTCACTTTCTGTTTGATGCCTTCTTCCTGGGACAATCTGGAAGTGGTGCCGATAATACCACAGCTGTCCTTTCCATCCACTGCTCGTGCGGCAGCAAGCTGCTGCCCCCGTGGATTGAAGCAAGATCCACCCTCATCAGGAAGTCGGAGGCCGCATGCTGTCTTCTGTGAGCAGACGCGCCTACCTGTGACAAAGCAAGATAATTGCCACACTGTCGCGGTTGCAGCTGGCATCCCAATTGACCTGGTGGCTGGCACCCGAGATGGAGTCATTCCCCCTCACAACATTTGCATCCATTATGAGGCCATGAAGGCAGCTGGGCTGCAGGTACAGTAGCTTTATGTGCTCAATACATGTCACCTATATTGTTGTGGGCAATTCCATTTGACAAGGGGCTGATCAGCCTATTGCATACCATAAGTCAGGGTGGTTGCCAAGGAGCGCTACTTTGCCATGGGGGGGAAGCATGCCATGCTGGACCATTGGCCCACTGGCCCAGCGTCTGTCTTAAAAGGCTTCTAGACCTTGTCGGGCAGGTTATGGATGACATGCCACCAATCACTGACCACAGCTAGTTCGCCTAATTTTGGCGCAATGCCAATTGCTAAGCTTGCCTTGGCCACAGAAAGCATGTTTTCGAATTAGGGAATCATGCAGGACTGCATGGTACGGTCAGGATGGGTGGGATGGAGGCTATTGTCGTGCCACCTCTCTACCTTCAGCAAGTTGAGCTGGTGAGTAAGTGGCTGGACACTGCCAGCCATGGAATATTTGGCAGGTTCAACACTTAAAATATCTTTGTAGCTGAGAATGCCTGTCTGATAGGTTGGCAACACATTGCTTGCAAATGTAAAAGAGAGGGAGGTGTCCTGGGGGGGGAGGTGCATTCCCCTTGGCCCATGCTATGTACCAGCACCGCTCTGGCATCAATGTTACCGAATTGTACGCCCAGAGTTTTTGTCGGTGTTGTTCAGAATGCTTTCTCTCATGCCCTACATCCCCTTGCTTTCAATGCGGCAGGTCACCTATCGGGAGTTTGACTTTGGGCACCTGGACTTCACGTTTGCTGTCAAGGAGGAGTTAAAACGCTTCCTGCTTCATGCCTTGCGCCGCTGATTCTCCAGCTGTTTGTGCTGTGCGCCTGCCCGTGACCTGTACTGATCTTATGGGCCTGTCTTGCTGAAGCCTCAGATTGCGACCTGTGCTACGTCGGAACTCCACACACATGAATATGTAGCATGTAGATGATACAAAGGGGGCTCACTGGGGCTCAAGATATTGCCTGTAGCCTTGTCTGCTACTTCACTCTAAAGACTGAAAGTGCTCGTCTTTGTTGTGTTTTGCTGCGCCTACATGTGATTTTTTTGTTTTCCATTTTAGGGACATCAAAGAGGAGAAAACTGTGTGACGGCTGAGAGATCGTGCCGTGTCATGAATGTCAGATGGCATTGTGAATGAAATTTATTACGGACAGGACAGACTGCGAGACGCTGCCCAATACCTAGACGGAGGGGGAGGTCTCAGACAATCGCTTTTTGGTCGGACGGTACAGAGGGCGAGCGTCTTCCTAGCGTCCCCGGGCCGTGATGCAGCCAGCGTGCAACATGCAGCGGCTGCTGTCGGAGCAGCAGCAGCCATCTCCCAGTAGCCGTATTTGTGTAGGCAGGCAGCAGCAGGCAGAAAGGACGCCCAGGAGAGGCCGACCCCTGCAGGCAGCAAGCCATGACATCAGGAAGGAGGCTTTAGAGAGGGGTGAGGCATCAGGGGCAGGGGCAGAGGGCGAAGCTGGCCTTTGGTCTTGCAAGTTGCATTTGCTGTGTGGGGACTGCTGCCATTCTGAAAGCATGTCCCACCCGAGCACACAAATATATGTTCAACCTGCAGAGCCTCGCTGAAGGAGTTTTAGCTCTTCCCTTCATGTGTCCTGCCCGTGCGCACCATCACTGGCGGGCTATGCAATTAAGGGGCCCACAGGACGTGCAAAAGTGTGTCTTTAGGTGTGTTGGGCCCGTCACCTTGAGCACACATGCGTGCTACCTGCAGCGCCCATGCACAAAGCCAACACCTTCAACGCCAAGTTTGCGCCTATCAGCGATGTGAGAGCCAGGCGCGCTCCCTCCGAGACTTACTCTCTGGACGAAGTCGTGTACAAGGCGTCCACCGGTGACCTGCTGGATGTGGTGCACGACATGGACGCGCTGGCGCAATATGACGCCCAGCACTGGCGCACGGTGTTCGACGCCCGCGTGGGCACCACCTCCTGGCCCTACGGCTCCGGCGTGTGGAGCAAAAAGGAGTGGGTGCTGCCGGTAAGTGCTGGGGTGCGTTCCCTCTCTTTGCTGGGCGTAAGGAGGGGTGAGCGGTATCAGAGCGGGAGGGTGGGTGTGACGGGGGGACCCCTTGCCAGGACAAGGGCCTGCCTCCTGCGTTTACCCCCACGACTGCTGCCGATCCCCAGCACAACGGTGACGGTGTCCTTAAGAATGCTTGCGTGTCGTGCAGCTGCAAGCGCAAGCACAGCAAGTGTGCAAGCATTCACATTTTGGTTCATAACCACGCGCACGCAGGGCATTTCGGACGACGACATTGTGAGCATGTTTGAGGGCAACTCCAACTTGTTCTGGGCCGAACGCTTCGGGCGCCAGACGTTAGGCATGTCAGACCTGTGGGTGAAGCAGTGCGGCAACTCGCACACGGGCTCCTTCAAGGACTTGGGCATGACGGCCCTGGTCAGCCAAGTCAACCGCATCCGCCGCCTCAAGCCAGGCTCCATCTCAGCCGTAGGATGTGCTTCCACTGGAGACACCTCAGCAGCACTGTCAGCTTATTGCGCAGCAGCAGGCATCCCCTCCATCGTCTTCCTGCCTGCGGTGGGTGCCTGCGACAGTCCAAGGGCATGCATGTGTGCTCATGTGTGTGCATTGTGTGTGTCGTTGGTGCATGGGTGCGCGATTCACATGCATGTGCATGAGCTCGAGTGGGATGCTTGTTTGGAGGAGTGTTTCTGCAAATCTGGGAGCTAGTGTGTTTATGTGCATGCGATTGCACGGAATGCAGGTGTGCTCAGGACTGACCAGTAAGACAGGCAGGCGGTGTATAGTCATTGCCCACGAGGGTTGCAATGCAAGAACATCAAAAGCAGTTGTCTATTTGCTGGTGATTGGGTGTGCGCACACATGCTTGCACAGAACGGGTTGTTCACATGGCCAATGAGCTTTTCTAGTCATCTGTGGCACAAATTGTCAGAGTTGCACTTGTGTTTGCATTTCTTTTTGTCGGGCATTGCTAACTGTGCTCATATATACCTGAGGTATACCACAAGGTGGTCTACCAGATGTCATCTTTTCAACTCGCTTGACAATGCCCCTCATCACCATGGTATGTGGGTGCTTGGAGCATGTCAGTGCCCTGCCTAAAGATTGATGTGATCTTTCTACTTGGACCTGTAGCGGGCTGAGAGACCTGAACTGTGTGTGGGTGAAGAAATGGTACTTATAAGGTCATAATTTCCAAACCATGTGTGCATGCAGGACAAGATCTCCATGGCACAACTTGTGCAGCCTATTGCCAATGGTGCCCTTGTGCTGAGCATAGACACTGACTTCGATGGGTGCATGAAGCTCATCCGCCAAGTCACTGCAGAGACCCCCATCTACCTAGCAAACTCCATGAACAGCTTGCGGTTGGAGGGACAGAAGACAGCAGCCATTGAGATCCTTCAGCAGTTTGATTGGCAGGTGAGATAATGGGATGTGCTGCAGGAAGTGACAACTGAGGTAACTGTATGGAGGGCTTCTCCTCAGAGGGTCCCAAAGCTGAAGGCGCAGAGTCAAGTGTTGAGGTGGTGTAGTCGCGCGCAGTGTGCAGTGTATCTGCTGCCTCCTCATTGGACTATGCATTCCTAGAGGGGCAGCTTAGCAAGCAGGTTCCTGTCTGTGCTGGAAATGCAGCGTAGGCCAAGCACTGAGGCTGGCAGCAGTTGTGCCCACAGAGGTTGGTGCATCTGCGAATGCCTGCTTCGTCTGCCAAGCGCCGCACAGCTCTCCTCCCACAATCCCTCCTGGGCGCAGGTACCAGACTGGGTCATCATCCCTGGTGGCAACCTGGGCAACATCTATGCTTTCTACAAAGGCTTCAAGATGGCTCGGGACCTTGGCTTGGTGGGTGCAGTGCACATTGCATGCGCAACATGAAGCAAGCATGCACAATGGTCTGAATTTGCTTAGTCAGACGAAGAGATTGTGATCAACTTTGAGAACGACCGTGAAAGCTCCTGATGCGAGTCAGCAACAGCCTGTGTATGTGTTGGATGCCCATGTCTTGACTTTGGATGCCTTTGAATGTGCATGCTGCACAATGTGTAGCTCCTAGCTGTTGGTGTTGAGGAGGCTCAGGTAAGCTGAAGAGGTTGTTCTGTAGGCCTGCCCGTAATGTTCATAGACCTCAAGACCAAGTTTGAGCCGCGGGGGCGTCTCGGGTGATTGAACGAGCCCAATGTGAACTGGACAGCTGCGTGTGAGGGACGCACTCCTTTTATTTGCATTCGAAAGCCCTCACTGCATGCTCCCCCTCCACCTGCATGCAGGTGGACAAGCTGCCCCGGCTGGTGGTGGCCCAGACCGCCAACGCCAACCCCCTGTACCGCGCGTACCAGAAGTCGCAGACCAAGGATCAGGCCGAGGGGCGGCTGTCAGACCTGGAGGCCAACTACGAGCCCATCAAGGCCAAGACGACCTTTGCGAGCGCCATCCAAATTGGGGACCCCGTGTCCATTGACCGCGCCATCATGGCCCTACAGGTGTGCAGGCTGTCGGGACAGTGGCAGTGAGGGCGTGGCAACTGTGAGCAAGGTCTACGCGCCAGCGTGCCGGCTGCCCAGCAGGCATCCCTCTTGTCCCCCTGCAGCAGATACACCAGCAGCCCTTCCAGCACGCAAGCTGCGCAGCTCACATTCTGAATGCAGGGCTGTGCGCGCTCCGGATGCAAGCCGTGCAGCTCACGCTCCACCCTCTGAAACAGCTGCTAAGCCCTGGGTACCTACCTGTCCTCCCTTCGCCTTCAGAGCACTGCATGTGTATTGTGGCGCGTGCAGGAGAGCAATGGCTTGGTGGAGGAGGCCAGCGAGGAGGAGCTGATGGATGCTGCAGCGCGTGCTGATCGCACCGGCATGTTCAACTGCCCCCACACCGGCGTGGCTCTGGCTGCCCTCATTAAGCTGAGGCAGAGACAGGTGTGTTAAACCCTGCGCGCGCTGCTCAGGCACTGCTGCTGTCTGGCCTTCTTAGCTTGCCCTGGATGCAGGTGACAGACACACAGGGACCCAGAGTGCTGGCTTCCGTCACTGCCCAAGGCAAACAGAGCGCTTCCTCTCATGCCTTCCACGATGATGCTGCTTTCTGGGGCCCTCCCAGCCCATGTGCTCCATTGGTGGAGCAGCAACAGCTGATGAGGGGACTATACAGAAAAGGGTGCAAAGGGGCAGTGCCCATTCCAGATGCTGCAGTCACTGCTCATGAGGCTCACCCAAGTGCCTCGTGTGTGTGTTTGATGACCCCAGGTCATCTCCCCCTCCGACCGCACCGTTGTTGTGTCCACGGCCCATGGCCTGAAGTTCACCAACTCCAAGGTCGACTACCACTCCAAGGCCATCCCGGACATGGCTTGCCAATTTGCCAACCCCCCGCTGTCTGTCAAGGATAACCTGGGCGCGGTCATGGATGCGCTGCGTGACAAGATTTCGGCGTGAGCGAGATCTGTGTCAGGGGTCCCATCACCATGATATTGCACACGTTTTTGCACGTGTGTGGGCTGGGGTAGTGTGTGGGCTGGCTGCGGCAGCCAAGCATGTGCAGAGGGGTACTTGTTTGGCACGGCTCCAGCTCGGAGAGCGCCAGTGTGCAGGAGTGTGTGGGTTAGCACCCTGATCATTATAATGGCAGGGTGTCCTCAGGGTCCTTGAAGCTTAGAGTGTGTGTGCTTAGGGGAATGCTGTGTTCAAGCTTAGGGAAGGAAGGTGTGCAGTTAGCTTTTTAGGGCAGGGCGATCGCTGATGCGCTGTGTGTCTTGGCACATGCAGTACACTGGCAAGGTGTTTGCTGTTTAGTTCTCAGTTTTGGCTCACCTGGAGGGTGAGATTGTCTGCCCTCTTTGGTGTAGAGCCAGACTGTTGTTTGGTGGCCCAGATGCGTGCTGACCTAGCGCGTGGAGATGTGGAGGAGATCTATGTGACAGGAGAGGAGGGAGAAGGGATGGTGCAGCAAGCAACCGCCACAGAAGCCTCAATTGGATGTTGCTGACATGTGCATGGCTGTAAGGCTGTGCAACTGTTCGCCTCTCTTTCAAGGTGCTGCAACCAACAGCTTTGCCCTGTCCATTCCCGTCTTCATCCAGACTCCGCCGGCTTGTGTGAGCCCTGCTGGCAAGTGCTGCACATGACGCTCTGCGCATCTGGCAGCAGCCACCAGTGGTGTTGCTTTACATTCATGCTCTTGACTTCTCAAGGGGAACTACGGCTGTGCGACCGTTGTGATTGACATTTGGTTTGTTGCAGTAGGTTAGAGGGGACACACTGTTTTCTGTAAAACCTGTAAATCAATGAGCTATTACAAACAATTAGGACTGGTTCAAAGAATCCAACTTGCTGGGTAAGGTTGCATTGGGTTTAGATGTTCAGCCAGATGGATTGACTGCTGGGCTTTCTGGTCACTGCGAGCCCGATTAAAAAAGTATCTTTAGTCTTAGATATATAAAGAAATAGCCGGTTTGTGAGCACGTGTCCCAGGGTCTGCACCATCTAATTCCATCCATACAAGTTTAAGTTTGACCTTCAGCCAGGTAGTTTGACTGATCAGGTTGCTGGTGAACACCAGCCATCATGTAAACATCCATAAG
>LFIK01002050.1_pt1 | contig 16193 bp, 18 predicted proteins | sample 643401 | NCBI WGS metagenome assembly LFIK01 (sample SAMN03777447, study PRJNA286221) | soda lake metagenome | biome: soda lake; feature: Kulunda steppe; material: water; isolation source: sample T5-Br brine of Lake Tanatar-5 | place: Russia: Kulunda steppe | collected 2010-07
GCGCGGGCGATGCGCTCGTGGCTCAGGTTCGATTCGTACTTAAGTCGCAAGACCTCGATGATTTGACGCATGGAAATCCTCACTGTCGGCACTGGCCCTTCCTCATGGTGAAAAAAGGGCCGTGTATACCGAATAAAATTGATATATTCCAGCGTTTTGGATGTATTTACGATCGATCGTGACCGGTGATTCAGACATCGTGACCGCTGATTCCGGAAAACAGCCCGAAATCGGTCACGATCAATCGGAACGCGCGGTCACGATCGATCGGAACAGCCGGTCACGATGAATCGGAATGGTCGGTCACGATGCGTCGGAATACACACCTGGACCAGTTTCGGCCGGGAGCCCGTTTTGAAGACGCCGTCAAACTCTATGTCTTCGACAAGAAGCTACGGCTACTCGCCATGGATGCGGGAAACGGAGCAGGATGCGATCTCGGCGAAGTATGGCGTCCATAATGGCCGCAGGTTCGCAACCTGGTTGCGAAGCCTGGACTACCTGCGCAATGTTTGTGCGCACCATAGTCGGCTGTGGAACCGGAATATCGTGGATCAGCCGAAACTGCCGTCGATGGGGGAGGTCACCTGGGTGGGGCAGTTCGAGGATGATTCCCACCTCCGCGCCCGATGCTACCTGCTGCTGCGCATTGCGCGGCATTTGCTGCAGGTGGTGAACCCGATCTCGAGCTGGCCTGAGCGCGTGAAGGCGCACCTGCAGACCTTTCCCGATCTGGATCACCTGAGCTTGAACCTGGCGGGGATGGGTGCGCCCGATGGCTGGGAGCACGATTGCTAGCTTCGCCAGCCAATAAAAAACCCCTTAGCAGTCTCCCCGCCGGAGCGGTTCAACCGAAAGGGACCGTGTTGCAAATAACACTAGGCCTGTTGCGTCGGAAAATCAAGCTCGATCCCGTCGGCAGATCCTGCCTGGACCGCCCGCCACGCCGCTTGCATGCTCCGCTGGCAAGCGCCGCGCCGGGCTGCGCCGTGCCAGCGTCAGGGCCGCCAGACTGCCTCCGCAAGCTACGGCAGACTGTCTCTGTGGCTTCGTTCGACGCTTGGCCCCTTCGTTACCGCCCGCGCTCCGCCACGGCGCCCTTGGCCCCGGAAAACGGGGCCAAGGGCTTGCGGCTCCGCAGACGACAGGACAAACAAAAAGCCCGCTGTTACGCGGGCTTGAAGACTACGTTGGGTGGTACCGGGTACTGTGTTTGGTGGAGGCGGCGGGGATCGAACCCGCGTCCACAGGAGCTCCACTTTTGGCTCTACATGCTTAGCCCGTTAATTGCATTCGCCAACCGCTGCCCAACAGGCGAGGGACCGCGACGAACTAGTCTGATTGCTTTGACACGGACGGGTACAGACGGAACCCGAGCCGTGCGATCCTGTGATCTACGACCGTCAAGTAGGCGGCACAGGCACCGACCCGTTGACGGCTAGCGGGATTTAGGCCGCTAGAGCGTAGTTTTCGTCGTTGGCAACTATGTTTAAGTTGGCCATCGTTATTTTACGAGGTGAGATGACATCCTCGGCATGCACCTCCAGCTTTGCGACCCATGTCGAGACCATGTCGCCCCCAGGATCGTTCGGCATTGGCGTATAATGACAGTTTATCGGTTGTTGGTCAAGTCTTTCCGGTTGCGCCCTGCACCTGCTGATGACAACCTGTCACTGTCTCACGCTTTGACCTTGTGCTTCATCAAACGTTCCTTCTGGCGTTTCCAGTCCTGGCTTTTCTGGTCTTCGCGCTTGTCGAATTTCTTCTTGCCCTTGCCGAGGCCGATGAGCAGTTTGGCGCGACCACGCTTCCAGTGGATCTGCAGCGGGATGACCGAATAGCCTTCGCGTTGCACGGCGCCGGCGAGGCGGGCGATCTCGCGGTCATGCAGCAGGAGCTTGCGCGTTCGCGTCGGGTCGGCCTGCACATGCGTCGAGGCTGAGGGAAGTGGCGGGATGCTGGCACCGAGCAGCCAGGCCTCACCGCGCTTGAACACCACGTAGCCTTCCTGGAGGTTGAGACGTCCGGAGCGCAGACTCTTGACTTCCCAGCCATGCAGCACGAGGCCGGCCTCGAGCGTGTCCTCGATGGCATACTCGAAGCGTGCCTTGCGGTTGACGGCAACGACATTGTCCGGCTGTTTGGGTTTTTGCTTGCTCATGGCGGCAAGTGTATCCGGGCGATTGCAGTTCGGCTACCGGTGAACGCATCAGGCTTGCCTCATGCAGCGGCTTTCATGACAATGCCATGACCGAATCGTTATCATTTGTTCATGCAATCACACTCCTTGACACTTGTCATGGCGCCGCCATGGGAGAAAGCGTGCTTCCGCTCGACACACCGCGTCATGGCGCCTGGCCCAGCCCTGCGATCGGCATCGTTGCCATTGCCGGCGCATCGCTCGGGCTCGGTCATCTCTGGCGCTTTCCGGCGCTTGTCAGCGAGCATGGTGGTGCTGGCTTTGTTCTCGTCTACATGCTGGCGCTGGTGGTGCTTGCGGCGCCGGTGCTGCTTGCCGAGTTCCACCTTGGCAGCATCTCACGCCGTGGGCCGCTGGCCGGTCTGATCGGTGTTGCCCGCCACAACGGCGTCACCCGCTGGTGGGCGCTCGGCGGGGTCTGCGCGCTGTGTGCCGCATTTGTCCTGCTGGTGCTGCTGTGCATCTCGGCTGCGTGGGTGCTTGGCTATCTGTTTCGGCTTGGCATGCAGGACCTGCTGTTGGAAATGCGCATCAACCCGCAGGGTGTCCTCAACGCCTTCACGCTCGATCCGGAGCGGGTGTTGTTCTGGTTGACGTTGTTCATTGTCGTTGTCGCGGTGGTCGTCATGAACGGGATGCGCCGCGGGATTGGCCCGGCGATGCTGTTCATCGTGCCATTCGCTGGCGGATTGCTCGGCTTGTTGCTCTGGCGCGTTGTCGCCGACTCGGACTGGTCGGCGGTGGCTGCTGCGGTGCTGCCGAGCCACCTGACGGGCGTGACGGATGATCTCCACGCTGTCGGTAACGCGATGGCTGCGACGTTCCGAGCAGTGCTGACGCTCGGACTCGATGCTGTGGCGGCGGCATTTCAACAGGCGTTTCTGACGCTGGCGCTTGGCGTCGGCGTCATGGCGGCGTTTGCTGCCGGTCTGCCGCAACGCACCCGCGTGTTCGGCGCGCTCGGCGCGGTGCTGGTGCTTGATCTGCTGCTGGTCCTCGCGGTCAATGCCTTGCTTGTCCTGCTGTTGATTGACGGCTGGCAGGGCAGTGCATTGTTGTTCGAGCAGTTGCCGATCGCCTTGTCGCAGCGCGCCGGCGGGCCACTGCTGGTTGCCATGCTGTACATGTTTGTGGGCTTGACCATGCTGGCGTCTGCGCTCGCGTTGTTGCATGTGCTGACAATGGCACTGATGGATGTCAGTCGTTTGCCGCGCGCCGGTGCCACGTTGATCATGGCGACCGCGGTCTGGGCGGCTGCGTGTGTCGTGGTCGTGTTTCACGCCAGCGCCGTCTCGCTGCAGGGGGCCGCCGGTGCGCGTCTGCTTGATGTGCTCGAGTGGGCGGTGATCTGGTTGGTGCCGAGTCTGATCGGCGCGAGCGCTCTGGCCGCGTTGCTGTTTGTTGGCTGGGTCTGCCCGAAGCGGCAGCTTGTTGATTGGATTGGCATTGCCGAGACAGGCTGGGCGGCTTTGGTGATCGGTGGCCTGATGCGTTGGGTGGCGCCCGTCTTGCTGATCGTGATGCTGACCTTTACGATCAGCGGTCTGTTGACACGAGGCACCGCATAACCGGGTGGGACAGGCACCAGATGGCAAGGATTTCACGTAGTGCGCTGGTTCCCTTCAGCGCCGAGCAGATGTTCGAACTCGTGCACGACGTCGATCAGTACAAGCTCTTCCTGCCGTGGTGCACTGACAGTGGTGTGCTCGAAGACGGTGAGGAATCGCGCACGGCGTATGTCACCATCAGCCGGGGTGGGGTAAGCCGCTCGTTCACCACGCGCAACACGGTGCTCCCGGATCGCACGCTGAAGATCTCGCTGGTCGAGGGGCCGTTTCGCCAGCTCGACGGCCACTGGCGCTTCCTGCCACTCGATGTCGATGCCAGCAAGGTGTCGCTGGAGCTCGAGTTCGAGTTCTCCAACACGCTGGTCAAGATGGCGTTTGGTCGCATCTTCGAGCAGCTGGCCAACCGCCTGGTCGATTCGTTCGTGCAACGTGCGCAGCAGGTGCATGGCGACTGACGGCGGGCGGATACGCGTCGAGATTGCCTACGCGACGCCCGAGCAGCAGACACTGCTCAACATTGACGTCGCGCCCGGCACGACCGTCGGCGAGGCGATCGCTGCCTCGGCAATCACTGCCAGACACCCCGAGATCGACCTTGCCACGGTCGACGTCGGCATCTTCTCGCAACGTTGCGGGCTTGACGCGCTGGTCGAGGATGGCGACCGGGTGGAGCTCTACCGGCCGCTGCAGATCGACCCGATGGAGCGCCGCCGCCGGCGGGCGCGGAACACGCGGCGCTGAGTCTCAACGTTGCGCGTTCTGCCACGACTCCGGCACCAGCGTCCCCTCGAGCGCACGTAAACGGCCACTTTCGTCGAACACCAGCGTCAGCCGCTCATAGGGGCCACCACCGCCTCGCGACGTGGCGTGCACGTAATCCCAGCGCCTGTCTTCGCGACCGTGACGCAGCATGGGGCTGCCAAGGATGAACAGCACGTCACGCTGGCCGAGGCCGGGCTCGAGCTGCGCGATCATGTCGGTGGTGATGAAATTCCCCTGCTGCACCTCGGGGGCAAAGGCGAATGGAACGCGCTGGCAGGCGGACACCCCAAGTGCAATCAACACGCTGAGTACAAGCGGAAGCAGGCGCGCACGGCGCGGACAGACTGGTGGTCGAACCATGGCAACTGGACACCCTGTGGCAATTGATCGACAATGGAACGTTGGATCGAGTCTGATGGTGAGTTCAGCCCGATCGCCGCATGACTAGCCCGGTGGATGGCTAGCAGGACGCTCAGTCTACACGGGAAGTCGGGCGTTCAGACAGTGGCAGGTCAGGAGCCGGCTCAGGACCACACCCGGTCCATGCGTCGGTCGTTGGTCTGAACAATGCGCCGCTAACTGCGCTCGCGAGACAATGCGCGACAGCGCCGAGTAACGGCGTCGACAAGACAGCGGAGGCAAGGTGGAAACCAGCGAACTCAGAAATGCCGGACTGAAGGTCACGCTGCCTCGGGTCAAGATCCTGCAGACGCTGCAGAAGAGCGAGGATCGCCATCTGAGCGCCGAGGATGTCTACCGGCGGTTGCTCGAGTCGGGCGACGAGATCAGCCTCGCAACCATTTACCGCGTGCTGACGCAGTTCGAAACCGCCGGCCTGGTGCAGCGGCACCACTTCGAGGGCGGCCAGTCGATCTTCGAGCTGAACGAGGGCGATCATCACGACCATCTGGTCTGTGTGCGTTGCGGCGCGATCGAGGAGTTCTTCGACGAGACGATCGAGCGGCGCCAGGTGGCGGTGGCCGAACGGTTTGGCTTCGACATCACCGATCATGCGTTGATTCTCTACGGCGTCTGCAGTGACTGTCGCTCGCAGACCGCGGCGGCGAGGTCCGGTCGTCGGGTCGCCGGGTAGCCCCAGCCAGCCGCCGTCACCACGGTTGGCGCGGCGCCGCTCAATCGTCAGCGGCGCGTGTCAGCATCTCGGCGGCGTGCTGCAGCGTGGCGTCGGTGATCTCCAGCCCGCCGAGCATGCGGGCAATTTCATCGCGCCGGGCAGCGGCGTCGAGCACCTCCACCGAGGCCTGCGTGGTGTCACCATCGCTGCGCTTGGCGACGCGCAGATGGGTATGCCCCTGGCTTGCGACTTGCGGTTGGTGGGTGACGCACAAAACCTGATGGCTGCGCCCGAGCGCGCGTAACTGGCGGCCGACCACCTCGGCCACGCCGCCACCGATGCCGACGTCGGCCTCGTCGAAGATCAGCGTCGGCACCGTGGTGGCGTCGGCGGCAATCACCTGAATCGCCAGGCTGATCCGCGACAACTCGCCACCCGAGGCAACCTTCTGCAGCGCGCCGAACGGCTGGCCGGGGTTGCTCTGCACGCTGAACCCGACCTGATCACGGCCATGCGCCGCCGGTGCGCGGTCGGCTTCCGGCTCGACGTCGATGCGAAACGTGGCCCGCTGCATGCCGAGCGCCTGCAGCGCTTCGGTTACTTGTGTTGCCAATGAGGTGGCTGCCTCGATGCGCTGTCGGGTCAACGCGCTGGCGAGCGCGTCGTATTCGGCAAGCAACGCGCCGCGCTCGGCGTGCAGCTCGGCGACCCGGCCCTCCTGATTGTCGAGCTCATCGGCTTCTGCCTGCAGCGTCTCGCTGAGCGATTGCAGCGACTCGGGGGTGACGCGGTGCTTGCGCGCCAGCGTCGATAACCGGGCGAGCGTCTCGTCGAGTGACTGCAGGCGTCCCGGGTCGACCTCGAGCCGATCGAGGTGGTGACGCAGCGCATCGACTGCCTCGCCGAGATGGGCATCGGTGGTGTCGAGCAACGCCTGCACATCAGCGTAATCGGGTTCGTTGGCGAGATGGCCGGCCAGTGTCCGCTGCGCTTGCCCGATCAGGCTGCGTGCCGCGTTGTCGTCGTCATGCAGCAGCGCCAGCAGCCGCTGCGTGGTCTCGATCAGCTCGCCGGCATTGGCGAGTCGGCGATGCTCGGCGTCGATTGCGGCAATTGCCGCCGGGTCGAGTGGCAGCTCGTCGAACTCCTGCAGCTGGAACGCCAGCAGTTCGCGACGACTGTCGCGTGCTGCCGGGTCACCGCCGAGTCTGGCAAGATCGCTGTCGAGGGCGCGTAACCGGGCGTGCAACGTGGCCGCGGCGTCGAGCAGAGATTGATTGCCGGCGTGGTGGTCGAGCACGGCGCGCTGCACGTCGCGTCGCAGCAACGACTGGTGGGCGTGCTGGCCGTGGATGTCGAGCAGGTGCTCACCGAGTGTGCGCAGCTGTTGCAACGTTGTTGGCCGACCGTTGATGTAGCTCCGCGAGCGGCCGCTGCGCTGGATGAGCCGCCGCACCTGGCAATGGGTGCTGTCATCCTCATCGGCGAGGTCGTGCGCCTCGAGCCAGTGGCGCACTGCCGGTAGCCGCGCAATGTCGAAGCTGACGCTGATTTCGGCGGTGTCGCTGTCGGGGCGAATCACCCCCGGCGTTCCTCGATCGCCAAGCGCCAGGCCGAGTGCGTCGAGTAGAATCGACTTGCCGGCACCGGTCTCGCCGGTCAGCACGGTCAGTCCGCTGCCGAGTTCGAGCTCGAGCCGCGAGACAATGGTGAAGTTGCGGATGAACAGGTGTCGGATCATGGTCCACCATCCCCCCAGTGCAGCTTGGCGCGCAGGATTTCAAAGTACCGATATCCGGCAGGGTGAAGAATATTGACGCGTGCGGTACTGCGCCGGATGCGAACGACCGTGTCGCTGACGATCGGCAGCTCGTCCTGACCGTCGCAACTGATCTGCACGCGATCGGCAGGCTGTTCGAGGATGGCGATTTCGAGTTGCGTGGTCGCCGGCAGCACCAACGGACGGTTACTCAGGCTGTGCGGCGAGACCGGGACGATCAGCAGGGCATCGACCGCCGGATGCACGATCGGCCCGCCCGACGCCATGGCGTACGCGGTTGAGCCGGTTGGCGTGGCGAGGATCAGCCCGTCGCTGCGCAGTCGGGTGACCAGCTCGCCGTCGGCGCGTACCTCGAGTTCGATCATCCGCGCGGTGTTCCAGCGGTGTATCACCACGTCGTTCAGCGCCAGCCCGCTTGCGAGCACGGTGTCGCTGCCGCATGCAACGATCTCGGTGCTGATCAGCATGCGGCTGTCAATGACGTAGTGGCCTTCGAGCACTGCCGCAACGTCGTCGATCCGCTCTGGTGAGGCGTCGACCAGAAAGCCGAGCCGACCGAGGTTGACGCCGAGCAGGGGCGTCGGCCGGCCGGCAAGCAGCCGCGCGGTATGCAGCAGGGTGCCGTCACCGCCGATCGAGATGACCAGATCGGCCTGCGGAATCAGCACACTTTCCGGCAGTGCCTCACAGCCGGTCAGCGGGCCGCTGGCACGGGACAGCCGCTCCTCGACGAGCACCTCGCAGCCAACCTGACGGAGGTGAGCGGCGAGCATGGCCAGTGTGCCGTGGACACGGGCGTCGTCGAGTTTGCCGGTGATGGCGACGTGCTTGAATCGAGTCATGTTGAACGAGCGTCCGCGCGAGCTGGGAAAAGGGAAGCTTATCGCTTCCCGGCCTCGAGAGGCCACTGTCGGGCGCGTTGACAGCCCGATGGTGGATTGCTAGGTTCATTGGCACTCGTATCGGGCGAGTGCCAACAGATGCGGATTCAGCACCATGCCAGGCAAGCGACAGAGCACCCCGTTTGATGTGCGCGCCCAGCACCTGTTGAAGGTGCTGGTGCAGCGACATATTCGTGACGGCCAGCCGGTCGGTTCGCGAACGTTGACCCGTGAGTCGGGCCTCGAGCTGAGTGCGGCCAGCATTCGTAACATCATGGCCGATCTCGAAGAGCTTGGGTATGTGCGCTCCCCGCATACCTCGGCCGGCCGCATTCCGACCGACAAGGGCTATCGCTTCTTTGTCGACTGCCTGCTCACCGCCGATCCCGAGCAGCTGAGCGGCGGCGATCGCCTCGACGTCCGCCTCGAGACTGCGCCCGATGCCGAATACGAGGACATTGTCGACAGCGCGTCGAGCCTGTTATCGGGGCTGACGCGGCTCGCCGGGGTGGTGACCTTCCCGCGCCGCCGCACCGGTGTGCTGCGGCATCTCGAGTTCCTCCCGCTCGACAATCGCCGCGTGCTCGCGATCATCGTCGTCAACGACCACGAAGTGCAAAACCGCGTGTTGCATCTTGAGCGTGACTACGGCGCCGACGAGCTGCAGCGTGTCGCGAATTACCTCAACACCCACTACGCCGGTCAGCGCGTCGAGGCCGCCCGAGAAACGCTGCTCGCGAGTCTCGAGGACGATCGCCAGCGCATGGATCAGCTGATGGGCTCGGTACTCGAGCTCGGCGGTCAGGCGCTCACCGAGTCGCGCCGCAATGACGAGTACGTGGTCGCCGGGCAGACCAACCTGATGAGCTTCGACGAGTTGTCGGCCGACGTCCAGCGGCTGCGCAACCTGTTCAACGCCTTTGCCGAAAAGCGCGACATCCTGCATCTGCTCGATCAGTGTCTGGTCGCCGAGGGAATCCAGATCTTCATCGGCGAGGAATCCGGCTATCGCGTCTTCGATGGCTGCAGTCTGGTGACCACACCGTATTCGGCCGAAGGCGAGGTGCTCGGCGTGCTCGGCGTGATCGGCCCGACCCGTATGGCGTATGACCGGGTCATTCCAATCGTCGATCTGACCGCCCGATTGCTCGGTGCGGCCTTGAAACAGCAGCACTGATCCCCCACACCTTGTAACGAGCAACAGTTTGTCCGACCTCGCTGACGGTGTGCTCCGATGCTCGGGAACGCCGCGCCAGGGTCGATTGAACCATTCGGGAGAACGACAGCATGTCCGAGCAGCAGGATCCACGGGAAAGACAGGCCGACGACACGCCGACGCAGCCACCGGCCGAGGCAGCCGATGCCGGTGACACGGCAGCTGGGGTGAGTGACGCCACCGACGATCACGACGACACCGAAGGCAGCGAAGAGCTGGAGTCGCTCAAGGTCGAGGTGCTCGAGGCGCGCGCGCAGGCCGAGGACAACTGGGATCATTATCTGCGGGCGCGGGCAGAGATCGACAACCTGCGCAAGCGAATGGCGCGTGAGGTCGAGCAGGCCCGCCGCAGCGGCATCGAGAAGCTCGCCAGCGAGTTGCTGGCGGTGCGCGACAGTCTCGAGATGGGCGTGCAGGCTGCCGGGTCGGCCGATGCGTCGCTTGAACAACTGCGTGAGGGGTCGGAGCTGACACTGCGGCTGTTGACGCAGGCGATGGACAAGGTCGGCATCGAACGGCTCGACCCGCTCGGCGAACGCTTCGATCCGGAACGGCATGAGGCGATGGCCATGCAGCCCTCGGCCGAGCATGCGCCGAACACCGTGATGACGGTGATTCAGCACGGCTATTGCCTGCAGGAGCGGTTGCTGCGGCCGGCGCGGGTGATCGTTGCCGCCGCAGCACCGGCAGGGGGCGGTGCCGCCAGCGACGACAATCCGACGGCCAGCACTTGAAATCCGGACATCAGCCCTGATCTTCAGGGTTAACCTGATTCATACGCATCACGCAGGAGTTGAACACGATGGGAAAAATCATTGGAATCGATCTCGGCACGACGAACTCGTGCGTGGCAGTGATCGATGGGGGCAATGCCAGGGTCATCGAGAATGCCGAGGGCGATCGCACCACGCCGTCGGTGGTCGGATTCAGTGAAGACGGCGAGGTGATCGTTGGCGCGCCGGCCAAGCGTCAGGCCGTAACCAACCCGGAGAATACGTTGTATGCCGTCAAGCGGCTGATTGGTCGTCGCTTTTCCGAAGATGTCGTGCAGCGTGACGTCAAAGAAATGCCATACAGTATCGTCAAGGCGGATAACGGCGACGCCTGGGTCGAGGTGCGCGGCAAGAAGATGGCGCCGCCGGAAATCTCCGCCCGCGTGCTGCAGAAGATGAAGAAGACCGTCGAGGATTACCTCGGCGAGACCGTGACCGAAGCGGTCATCACCGTTCCGGCCTACTTCAACGATTCGCAGCGGCAGGCGACCAAGGACGCCGGGCGCATCGCCGGGCTCGAGGTCAAGCGCATCATCAACGAGCCGACGGCGGCGGCGCTCGCCTATGGCCTCGACAAGCAGGGCGGGGATCGCAAGGTTGCCGTCTACGACCTCGGCGGCGGAACGTTCGACATCTCGATCATCGAGATCGCCGATGTCGACGGTGAAAAGCAGTTCGAAGTGCTGTCGACCAACGGTGACACCTTCCTCGGCGGCGAGGATTTCGACCGCGAGATCATCAACTACCTGATCGCCGAGTTCAAGAAGGATCAGGGCATGGATCTCGGCGGCGACAAGCTGGCGCTGCAGCGGCTCAAGGAAGCCGCCGAGAAGGCCAAGATCGAATTGTCATCGGCGCAGCAGACCGAAATCAACTTGCCGTACATCACCGCCGATCAGAGCGGACCGAAGCATCTGGCCATGAAGCTGACCCGGGCCAAGCTCGAGTCGCTGGTCGAGCACCTGATCGCGCGCACCATCGAGCCGTGCAAGGTGGCGCTGAAGGACGCTGGACTGAGCGCGTCGAACATCGACGAGATCATTCTGGTTGGTGGCCAGATCCGCATGCCCAAGGTGCAGGAAGCGGTCAAGCAGTTCTTCGGCAAGGATCCGCGCCGTGACGTCAACCCCGACGAGGCGGTCGCCATCGGAGCGGCGATCCAGGGTGGGGTGCTTGGCGGTGACGTGAAGGACGTGCTGCTGCTCGACGTCACGCCGCTGTCGCTCGGTATCGAAACAATGGGCGGGGTGATGACGCGGTTGATCGAGAAGAACACCACCATCCCGACCAAGGCGAGCCAGGTCTTCTCGACCGCCGAGGACAACCAGACTGCCGTGACCGTGCACGTGCTGCAGGGCGAGCGGCAGATGGCGAGCGGCAACAAATCGCTCGGCAAGTTCGACCTGAGCGACATCCCGCCAGCACCCCGCGGCATGCCGCAGATCGAGGTCAACTTCGACATCGACGCCAACGGCATTCTCAATGTGTCGGCGAAGGACAAGGCAACCGGCAAAGAGCAGTCGATCGTCATCAAGGCGTCGAGTGGCCTCTCCGACGAGGAGATCGATGCCATGGTGCGCGACGCCGAGGCGCACGCCGACGAGGATCAGCGTATGCGCCAGTTGGTCGACGCGCGGAACACCGCAGACACGGCCATTCATGCAACGCGCAAGTCGCTGACCGACCTTGGCGACAAGGTCAGCGCCGAAGACCGCGAGTCGGCCGATCGAGCAATCGCCGAGCTGGAAGAGGCGGTCCGCGGCGATGATCGCGACCGCATCGAGCAGGCGACCACAGCGCTGAGCCAGGTCAACGCGACCATTGCCGAAAAGGCCTACAGTCAGCAGGGTGGAGATGGCCCTGGTGACGGTGGCAACTCTGGCGGCAGCGATGGCGACAACCGCGAGGAAGTGGTCGACGCCGAGTTCGAGGAAGTGAAGGACAACGACCGCAAGTAATCGCGGTTGGCAGTCAGGCGAGGTCGGCGCAATGGCGCCGACCTCGGCGAGTGAGGCAGGACGTAACACATCCATCTTCACGGCTGGCTGCCGTGGCGGATGGTGACCCAGATACGAGACCGGGCAATCATGGCTGAACAGGACTATTACGCACTTCTCGGCGTCGGCAAGGACGCGTCAGAGGCGGATTTGAAAAAGGCCTATCGCCGGCTGGCCATGAAATACCACCCGGACCGCAATCCCGGCGACGCCGACGCCGAGCAGCGATTCAAGGCTACCAAACAGGCGTATGAGGTGCTCTCTGACCCACAGAAGCGTGCCGCGTACGACCGTTTCGGTCAGGCCGGCGTTGACGGGATGGGCGGTGGTGGTGGCGGCCGCGGCCCCAGCGACTTTTCCGATATCTTCTCGGATGTGTTCGGCGATTTCTTTGGTGGCGGAGGCGGTGCGCGTGGTCAGCGCGTCTACCGCGGTGCCGACCTGCGCTATGACCTCGAACTGAGCCTCGAGGAGGCGGCGCATGGCTGCGAAAAGCGCATTCGTGTCCCCGGTTGGGTCGTTTGTGACAGCTGTGACGGCACCGGCTCGCAAGGCGGCAAGCCGCCGGAAACCTGCCCGACCTGCAATGGTCACGGCGACGTGCGAGTGCAGCAAGGCTTCTTCTCGATCCAGCAGACCTGCCCGCGCTGCGGCGGCAGCGGCAAGATCATTTCCGATCCCTGCCGATCCTGCGGTGGCAGCGGCCGGCAGCGCAAGGACAAGGATCTCTCGGTCAAGATTCCGGCTGGCGTTGACAGCGGTGATCGCATTCGCCTGTCGGGTGAGGGTGAGCTCGGCGAGCGTGGCGGCCCACCCGGCGATTTATATGTCCAGGTCGTGCTGCGTGAGCACGCGATCTTCACGCGGAAGGGCGAGCATCTGCATTGCCAGGTGCCGATCAGCATGGCTACCGCCACGCTTGGCGGCGAGCTGGAAGTTCCAACGCTCGATGGGCGTGTCAGCCTGCGGATTCCCGAGGGAACGCAAAGCGGCAAGGTGTTTCGTCTCCGCGGCAAGGGGATCAAGCCGGTGCGCGGCGGCATGCAGGGTGATCTGCTTTGCCGCGTCGCGGTTGAAACGCCGGTCAATCTGACGCGGGAGCAGAAGGCGATGCTCGAGCGCTTCTGCGAGAGTGTGGAGAAGGGCGGCAAGCGGCACAGCCCCGAGAGTCAGTCCTGGCTCGACAAGGCCAGGAAATTCTTCGAAGGCATGTTGTGAGCGCAGTCACCGTGCTGGCCGATGGTGCTGAGCTGACGCCGTGTCGGGTCGGCGTGGTGGGTGCCGCCGGGCGGATGGGCCGGGCGCTGCTGCAGGTGATCCTTGCCGATTCTGCACTGCAGCTCGGTGCGGCCGTGGTCCGTCCGGGCAGCGCCGAGATCGGTTGCGACGCCGGCAGTCTGGTTGGTGCCGGCGATACCGGTGTGGCGGTCTCCGCGCAGCTCAGTGACGTCTTGCCGGCAATTGATGTGCTGGTCGATTTCTCGCTGCCCGAAGCGGCGCTCGCGCATCTTGCGCTGTGTGCCGACACCGGCACGCCGGTGGTGCTGGGCGGAACCGGTTTCGACGCCACCGGGCTCGACGCGGTGGCGGCTGCGGCACGCCGAATACCGGTGGTACATGCGGCAAACTACAGTGTGGGTGTCACGTTGGCATTGCGGCTGATCGCGCTCGCCGCCGAAGTGCTTGGCGACAGCGTTGATGTCGAAGTGCTTGAAGCGCACCATCGCCACAAGGTCGACGCGCCGTCAGGCACCGCGCTCAGGATGGGCGAGACGCTTGCCACCACGCTCGGTCGCGACCTCGCCGGTGACGCTGTGTATGGCCGACACGGCCGTGGCGAGCCCCGCGATCGCCGCACCATCGGCTTTTCGACCATCCGCGGGGGCGATGTGGTCGGTGAGCATACGGTGCTGTTTCTCGGCGAGGGCGAGCGGCTTGAAATCACGCACCGCGCGAGCAGCCGAATGACCTTCGCGCAGGGCGCGCTGCGTGCAGCCACCTGGGTGGCGCAGCGCTCGGCGCCTGGCCTCTACGAGATGGACGCGGTGCTCGGCCTGAGCGACTGCGGGCGTTGAACAGCGTGGCTCTGCGTCCTCCTGCGCTGACCCAACCTGCGAGCAGTCTTGGAGTTGCCGCATGAGTGTGTACATGCTGCTGCAGGTGTTGACACTGTTGGCATTGCTGGCGCTCGGGGTCTATTACCGACGTCGCCGACTGGTCCTGCTGGTTGAGCCGACGCGCCGGCGTGCGCGCGGCCTCCTTGGCGTCGGCGGGACGCTGATGCTGTTGCTGGCGTGGCTCTTGTTGCGCGATCTCGCTGCAACGCATGGCCATGTGTTTGCCGGCGGGTTGACCGCGATCTTGCTGAGTGTCGTTGCGGCCCCGATGTTGGTGCTGGTCGGCTCGGTCATGGTCGTGGTGGCTGGCCGGTACTCGTTCGATTCCGTGATCAAGCTCCTGGATACCCTGACCGGTGAACCCCGACAACGACGCTGATACTCCGGTGGTGACCCGGCAGCCTACGCCGCCCGGTCTCTGGGATCGGCCTGCGTGGGTGCTCGCCATCATCACCTGGGTGCAGGTGGTCTGCAGTGCGGCAATCTTCCTGGTGCCGACGCTGGCCCCGCAGATTGCTGCTGATCTCGCGCTGGCGACCGGGTTGGTCGGCGTGCAGGTCAGTCTGCTGTACGGCGTTGCGATGTTGACGTCGATGCAGGCCGGCGCACTGTCGCGCCGCTTCGGGCCGTGTCGCGCGAGTCAGCTGGCAATGGCGTTGGTGCTGATCGGCTCGTTGTGCGCGCTGTTCACATCCCCGATCGGGCTGCTGGTCGCCACGCTGCTGCTCGGCGTCTCGTACGGCCTGACCAATCCGGCAGCCTCGCAGCTGCTGGCGCGCTACACCACGCTCGAGAACCGCAATCTGGTGTACTCGCTGAAACAGACCGGTGTGCCACTCGGTGGGGTCCTCGTCGCGCTCGGTGGCCCACCACTGGCGCAATGGGCCGGCTGGCGGGCCGGCTTTGTGGCGATGGCGGTGTTTGCCGGCGCGACACTGCTGGTGCTGCAGTTGCCGCGCTCGAGCTGGGATCGGGCACGCGAACGGGCAGCTCGGATCAGTGGCTTCGGTAGTCTCGGTGTGCTGCGGCGCTGCCGGCCGGTGTTCTGGCTCGGCGCCACCGGGTTCCTGTTTGCCGCCGCGCAGCTTTCGCTGATCAGCTTTGCTGTGGCGTTCATGGTCGAGGACCTGGCGATGACGCTGGTCACGGCCGGCATCATCATGTCGATCATCCATGTCGCCGGTACGCTTGGTCGGATCGGCTGGGGGGCATTGGCAGACCGGCTGCATCATGGCGTGGCTGTGCTGAACGGGCTGGCGATCCTGATGGCGGTCATCTTCGCATCGCTTGCGCTGCTTGGCACTGTGGTGCCGGTCTGGCTGGTGGTTGGTCTGCTGGTTGCCGGCGGCGGCACGGCGATTGCGTGGAACGGTGTTTATCTCGCCGAGGTGGCGCGTCGCGCGCCAGCCACCGAGGTCAGTGACGCGACCGCCGGCGTGCTGGTGCTGACGTATATGGGCGTGCTCGCCGGTCCGGCAGTGTTCAGCCTGTTGCTCGGGCTGACCGGTCGGTACGCGGTCGGTTTTCTGTTGCCGGCAGTTACCGCAGCGCTCGGGTTGGTGACACTGGCGCTGTGCGCCCGCGCCATCCGCCGGGCTGGTGCGCCGCCTTGACGACAAGCAGACGCCAAGCGGCCACCGATCTGGTGCTCGCGCTGGCGCTGACGGTGTCGGCCGGGCTGCTCGCGATGTTGGTGACGCAAGGTCTGCTCGGCAGTGTCGGGTTGACCGACGGTGCGCTGGTTCTGGCGACGGTACTGCTGCAGGGAACGCTGATTCTGCTCGGTGTCGGCTGGCTCGATCGGCGTCGCGGTCGACGGCCACA
>LFIK01002051.1_pt1 | contig 16190 bp, 14 predicted proteins | sample 643401 | NCBI WGS metagenome assembly LFIK01 (sample SAMN03777447, study PRJNA286221) | soda lake metagenome | biome: soda lake; feature: Kulunda steppe; material: water; isolation source: sample T5-Br brine of Lake Tanatar-5 | place: Russia: Kulunda steppe | collected 2010-07
CTTGTGTATAAGTGTCACAGCCTCGCAATCCCTCAAAGGCGCGCAAAATATCCGAAGCCCAAGATGTTTTAGCCCGAGGCACCAGCTTCAGGTCTGCATGAAGGGTCTGCTTAAGAGTGGCACTATTGGAGGACAACATCCCGTTGTAAAACTGAATGGCAGCTCTAAATCAATAGAATTGCAGGGGTTTTTCTTGCGTAGTTTTTCTTTCTTTTTTCTTTTTCTTTTCTTTCTTTCTTGCAGGGGTTCATGTGCACATTCACGTAAAACAGCCCAGTTAGGCGCAGACCGGGCCTTCAGTCAAGAAGTGAAAGGCCTTCAGTCAAGAAGTGCAACTGCTAGCCTGCTCATAAAAAACTATCAAAGCATGAAGGAAGAATTAAAGCTTATTGTTTTCCTGGCCCAGTGAAGCAGACACATTGTTGAAGCCTGCGGGAGGTCCAACCTTGAAGGTTACAACATGTAACCTGTGGGAAAAGACTGCACCAGAAGGGATACCCCTGACAAGACAATTGCAAAGATAAGGGGTTTACAAGGGGTTAACAAAAAAGAGGCCTTCAGTCGAAAAATACAACTGCCAGTCGCTAGCATTGCTGGTCTGCTCATAATAAGCAATAATTGATTGGAGGAAAAGTCATAGCTTATTGTTGTTCTGGCTCAGAAAGCAGACAAATTGAGGAAAACTTTGGGCGGAAACAGGGATACATGAGTGCGCATGGAGATAGGTTACAGTGCTGTAACTGCCGAACAAAGGCAGCTTAGCTGAAGCCAAACAGGCCTGCAACCAAAACCATCAAATGGCAAGCAAGGTAATGTTCTGAAATCGCTGTCATGCCGAGAGACTGCTGCACACCAAACAGACTCGTGGCATGACCATAACTCAAATACAGCTATCGCTGAACTGACAACAGGATCAAATACTCCACCAACTGACTCAACCAACCTCCGGGTCACAATGCAGCATAAATCTGGCACTGCACTAATCTGGCATGACATCCCACTGCATTCCACGGCACTCATGCATGAATAAATCCAGGCCTACGGAGATAGGCCACATGTGGATGAGTGCAGTGGAAAAGGACATGCTGCTCATCTTGTAGGTCATTAGCATTGAACAAGTTAGAAGCAGGGGTGGTATTGTGAGTCCAGGTCACTTTTTACACTCGTATCGCCACGCTGCAAGGGCCTTTGATCAAGAAGTGCGACTGCTAGTGCTACACTCGGAGCCTGCTCATTTGAAGCAGGAAGATCATAGTACAGTTAACATAGCTAACTCTGCAGGTCCGACCAGTCAAAACTAGTGAGTATTACTGAAAAGTAAAGAAAAACTGCGCAAGCAGCAAAAAGCTCCTAGCATCAATTAAGGAAAAGGGGCCACTTGGGAAGAAAAGCCCCTTCACCAGAAAAGAAAAGGGCGGTCAGTGAGGATCAGGAGGGTTGCGGGCAGACAAGCCAGCAGACCTATCCTGATTGGTTTGAAAGTGAGGAGAATGCTCAAAAGAATGTCTGGTCTGAACAAGCTTATGAGCATAGTGCACAGAATGAGCATGGAGCTTGAGAGCAAGTTTCTTGACTCTTTGTGAGTCAAGGCCGAGACTCTTCAGAGGAATCAAAGTGTGAGGAATGTAAATAACACCCCCTACACCTAAGAGAATAACGTGAAGAGCATGGTCTCCTGCAATGCTGCGTCTAAGATGACCATGCTGAGCATGGGCAGCTTGGAGCTGCTGCTCAGGGCGAGTGTCTTCACAGTACTTGATCTCAATGAGATGGGTGGTACCACGCTGCCAAGGGAAGTTCTCGGGGCTGAGTACTACTGATTAGAATTCAGCATAGGAATTTGAATAAGTGTCCAGGGTCAGTTAAGGTACAGGAAGGCACCACTTAGACCACAAAATTCCTATTTTAATCTAGAAGGAAGGTTTTGGGTAGTTAAGATGGAACGAAAATTGTGTTGCACTTAAAAATCACTCCCTCTGCCAATTAAGGAAAAGGGGCCATCTAGGGCCTGAGAGTTGACCCCTTAATAAGTAAAACAACGTAGGCAGTGAAACACTATGTTTTTTTGGGGCAGCGAAACCAGCCTTTTTGAAGCCCACCTTTCTATAATCATTGGCGCATAGTGGGTGAGGCACTGTCTCATTTAATTAAGAAGTAACCCCTGCTTATGTAAATAATAAACGGTTACAGCCTAACTTATAGGGTTTGCATGACCAACTCGGTCTTGGGCTTGAAGGTTATGTTAAGATCATGTATGCCTTCATAGTACCGCTGAGGTTTGAGAAGTAAATGACTTTTGGGGCAGGTAGGTTTTAAAGTCTTAATATTGTGACGAAGGGGGGGGGAGTGATTGATGCCTATAGGATAGCTATCCAATCTGAATTCAGATTGGACCTTGAAGGCCTTGTGACAATGATGATACACCCAATCCAACATAGATCACAGCTTTCTTCCATGGCAATTAAAATCTATGAGACCGACTGCAAGCTGAGCCCATGCGGCTGCATGCCCTTAAGGCTTGCAAAATTCAAAGACCCAGAGAATCAGACCCTGACAAATCAAATTAATTTTATAATATGAAACTAGAAGATTAAGGTAATCAGGTTGTCGCAGAACAAGAGAACGAAGGCTGACTTCCCTCTGTCAGAGTGCGAAATATCCGCTCTAGGGTGATATTTTTTCCTCATTAATTTAAATCAAACTCTTCTTAGCAAAAGCCGATCATGCACACCCTAATTCTGACAGCCATGGCATGCATGCTTGCAAGTCGCCTGGCTTCAAGTGGAAGACTTTTAAGGGTATGAAGAAGATATTCATCTCAGAACGACATATTCTCACTTCCCTCCAAGCCGCCATTGCTGTATCATGATCAGCCGGAACTCCTGTTTGCCTGCACGCAGGCAGAAAGAAATGCGATGAAGAGCGAGCACGACTGCAATTCAGGACTCCAATCAGTACCAGGACTTAGTTACCCTGCACTCTCCGCACATCCTTGGCAAGTGCTGGACAGCGTGTGCACGCTGAACAAGCGGATCGATCCACCGGCGTTCCTCCAGCTGGATCTAACCGCAGCGCATGAGGCAGTAGACAGTATTATGTATTTGCTTTCATGGGCCCAGTGAAAGATTCTTTATGCCTGCCTGGCGCCCGTGCTTCTCCAGGTACATTCAGAGCATTATCTTACCAAAGCACAAAACTGACGTCAGCCAGCGACCGCAGCTGTTCTGTGGGCAGGCCTTGTTTGTGACATTAGGCAGCATAGATAAGGTGACTTATTCTGCACCATTGGTGCTGCAAAGCAAGGCCTTTGCAGGTGAGTTTAGCCACGGGATCTGTACCAATCTGGATTTCGCAAATTTGCTGTTACGCACTTTTTTTTGCACTTGTACTTCATAATTCATGCATGATTGAGCCTGTGCCAATGATCAATGCTGATTGTTGCATATCTATCCCGTGGCCCTGTCACCAGGTGGCCTGCACGGACAGCTGATTCGCGGAGTCTTGGGTGGCGAAGGTCTGCAACTCTCCAAATCACAGGAGAAGCAGCAGCAGCAGAATGAAGATCAAGAAGTCTCATTTGGGAAAATGGGGCGCCGGCGACTGCACCAGACAACAGCAGCAGCATCTGCATTAGCTGGCCACCAGGATGCTTTTTTTGATTCTCTGATGGATGGCGACAGTGCAGCGCTTGTCTCCAACTCCCCAATACATCCTGCCACAGGTGACAGCACAAATGAGTTGGTGCAGGAGGGAGAACGTGATGCAGAGTATGGAATTTACCTCTTAAAGCAAAGTCCCGTGCTCTACGCTGAGTGCAGAAGTATGGGAACAGGGGCTTTAAAAGATTTGGGATCAAGGGAACCTCATTGATCTAGTTGTAGTATAGATGCTGTGCATGTGTTGTATAATGTGGTTTAATGGTATGGTAATGGTATAATGGTTGTATAGCAGAGGAGCAGTATCCAGCATTACGCCTTGCGTCTTACTTGCACAGAAACACTCATTTGCCTAAAGAAGCCTGCACAAAGCAAGTTATAAGGGTACAGCAGAAATGGGTGATGTCGTCCCACAAAGCCTTAAGCATACTCAAGTGTGTTTGTATGCTGGATTGATAAGCATAATTCTACATGCACAGAGCAACACTTTGTATGTGATTCGCTGCTCAGGTGGCCCTGGGATCAGTTTGACAACTGACTGGAGGGAGTGGGGGCAGGCAAGCAAAGAAGGATTTACAAGGCTGGACAGGCAGGGGAGCACACCAGTGAGCGACAAGAAGGATGCTAAGTCTGAGGATGAGGAGAAACAGGGGAGCACACCAGTGAGCAGCATGAAGGAGGCTGAGGTTGAGGATGAGGAGAGGCAGGGGAGTGGTGCAGAAGCAACAAGTGGTTGCTCAGGAGATGCTGGGGGCAAAGGCCTGTGCATGCGCGCACTGGACGGAGGTGTGGTGTGCTTTGGAGATGGCCTGAGTGGCACCATTGATGGACAGGGCGTGCATGCTCACACACGTCAAACAGGCCATGACATTGGCGGCAGAAACACGGCGTGCAAGCAGGGCAACAGCAACGCGGGCAGTAACGATGCACACGTTCATGCCAAGGCCCCTGAGTATGGTATCAAAGCCTCCTCAGGGCCACCAGAAGCACAGCTGTCTTGTAGCAGCACCAGCAGCACCAGCAGCAGCGCAGCTGGCTCGCCGGTGCAAGCAGCTGCTCCTGCCTTCTCCCCGTCACCTGCTTCACAGTTCTTGCCAGGAGCTGCTCTGGAGTCTCCAATTACTCAAACACCAGCAACTGCATCACCTCCTTCTGCTCCATTCGGGATGGATGCTTCATTCTCAGCCTCATCTGCAGCTAATCTGGAGCCTCCAAATGCTAAAGCGCCTGCGCCTTCCCCAGGGCGTGCTGAATCAGCCAAGCAGTCAAACATTAAAAATGCTACTGCTTCACGCGCACCATCTCTGACAGTGTCAAGAGGCAGCTATAGCAGCAGTTGTGGTGATAGCAGCCGCAGCAGCACCGGCAACAGCGGCAGCAACAGCAGCAGCAGTAACAACAGTGGCAGCAGAAGTGACAGTAGTAGCAGAGGCAGGCTTGCTGGCAAAGCCCTCTTTGCTGCAAGCAATGGAACAGGCAGCAGCAGCAGCAGCAGCAGCAGCAGCAGCAGTAGTTACAGCTGTGGAAGCAGCAAAAAGGAGAGAAGCAACAGCAGAGGCAATCTAGCTGGGAAGGCCTTCTTTGGCTCAGGTATTGCACTTGGTGGAGCTGCAGGTTGTGCCGTGGTGTCCCTCGGTTGCTACTTGCAACCGCAATAGCAACCTTTGCAGTCGCCATTTGACCAGTTGTTGAAAGCAGTAGCTAGCTGAACAGCAAGTGGTGAGCATGTTTTGTCCTGAGTTAAGCACTTAAAAAAGAATGGTGTTTTTTTGCACAATTCATTGAGTGATATGACAAGCACACTGCTAGGTTGCAAGGAGAGACAAGGTTGTATCGTTCCTTGGACAGTTGGCCATGAAAGACTCTGGGTGCACTTGACAGGCTGGTGCCGGGCACGGTGGTCGATGGTACACTCCAGCAACTATTTAGAAAATGACAGTCTTGCCTTCCTTGTTCCATTCGTCTGCGGTTTGCAGGCACAGAGGCACCAACACCCGATCCTGCAGTATGTCCAGTCCTCTTCCACAATGGCAGCTCACAGGAGTTGGGGCTAGATGCAGCAAGGCAGATGGTAGTGCTGCCAGATGAGGGGCATCTTGGGTCAGGAAGGCTCAAGATGGGAAGAATTGAGGCAATGCTGGTGCAGGTGCGACGCGCTTTAAATGTATGTTTTGGAACACACAGCCAGCACCTGCTATCTGTAACGGCTACTGTCAGCCGCAGCTGCATGCTGGGGGCTGTGCAAAGATTGAGCACAACCAAGATCGAGCAAGACTTCTGGGAAACCTCTCCAATCACACAGAAATCAATCAATTCCACAAGGCAATTTGCCTTACGGCCTTAACATACAAGGGGTGGAGGCTGATCTGTACAGTGCTGTATCTATTTTACTATCAGCACAGCCTCAAAGCGTGGCCCCTATTTCCAGGCCCTCATCCAATTTCATCATTGCACATGCACACAACCCTACTGGCAACTTCATAGCCACATGGCTTAAATGTGCTTACACTCATTTAGCCTTGCGGATCTAGTTTACTGGGCTGTGGAAGACCACCATTGCATACACTGCATGTGTTTTGTGCATGAGCCTAGTTAGATCTGCATGGACCTCTAAGAAGGATGAAGGTGTGGAGCAGAGCATGCTTGGTGGTATGTATGTCCCTCAAGTGCACTTCACCTGCCATTTGGCTGCCGGAAACACAGGATAAATCTGCATTCAGGCCCCTTTGGGTGGTGGCAGCAGGGTCCACTATGCTGCACCACTTCCACAACAGCACGCGCAAGTCATCATCACCTCCTCCTCCTCCTCCTCCTCCTCCTTCTCCATCACTGCCGCAGTGGCAGCAGCAGCAGCAGCAGCAGCAGCAGCAGCAGCCACAGCATTTAAGTATGCAGCAGTCTGTGCCTCAGCAAGAACCTCGTGTCATTACAGCGTCAGGCCCTCCAACGGGACCCTTTGACCAACAGACAGCAATGTATGACTGGGTCTTGCTTGCCTCCGGCCCCCAAACTCACCCTGCAAAGACAACCAGCAGCAGAAGCATTGCTAGTGAGGGGAATGGATGTGCAGAGGCCTCCAAAGGTGGCTGCCGCAACCTGGAAGCGGGCGGCGCCCATGGTGGTAGCACCCAGGGTGGTGGCGGGGCACTCCAGAAGATGCTCACTGAAACAAAGAAGCAGGTGTTGCGCGTGTTAGCATGTGCATGTGCGCTGGCATGCATGTGTGCAATGTAGATGCGCGCCTTGTGCAAGCATTGCAGGAGCTGTTGTGCTCGCACTGTCTTAGTGCCCCATGAGGCTCATGTGTTGAGGAAAGGGAGCCTTCCTTCGCTTTCTTAGCAAGACTTAATATTAGCAAGGGGCCCATGTATGGAGTTAAAGATTCCTCAGACGTCCTGAAACATTGGACTCCTGCCCATTAAAATCCCAGTGGTGAAATGGCATGTTTGCCTATCGATTCCAGTGATAAAAAGATACGTCAGTTTTACTCTTTAGTCACAGTGTGCTGTTTGGGCACCAGCTCCTTCTTGCACACACACACACACATGTACACACACAACGGTGCATGCGGTGCATCCCAGGTGAAGACGGCAGTAGACAAGGTGCAGTCATCAGCACGGAAGCTCTCGGACCGGATCGGGCGTCTGTTTGGGAGGAAGAAGAGCAGCAAAAGTGACAGCACACCGCATGTCACAAGCAACGGGAGCTGTGGACAAGATACCTTGGCCAGGTTGTGACTACTGTGCCAAGCTCTCACTTGCCAAAAGTTTTGCATTGGTACCAGCCTTGTTGCTGTCTGCATGAGGAGCAATTAGGATGTTGACCTAGTCCAAGGCTCATTCTCCTCCCCCTCTCCCTTCCCCTTCCCTTCATCTCTGGAGATGCTGACAACAAGATATTTGCAATGTGTGCACAGTCTGACCTATCTATTTCTTTGCTTGCGTGCAGACGAGACATCCAAGAGCTCTGGCTGATTTCACGATCCTCAACACACGGCCCTTCAGCAGTGGCTGATGCTCGGAGAGTAGTAACTGATGTCCTTGGCTTTGATGAGTCCATGTTTGATTGGATGAGGGTCTGGCACGGAGATTGAAGCCTTTGGGGCAGTTCCTGACTTCACCCGAACATGATCTTGGGTGTTGTGAATTTTGTGCACATGGACTCGCGTATTTATGTGCCAGATTGATTAAGTAGGAACCTGCGGAATTTTGAATACTGTTATATATATATTTATAAGCCTAGGCATACCTAGGCAGCTTGGGCTGCTTAATAATCGCGGTCCCATTTAAGAGTGCTGTTCTTGATTGACCTTTTGTTTAATTCTGCCGCTGGTATCATCCATGCCCAGATCAAAAGTTGCAAAACACAGAAAGGTAAAAATTCGGCTTTTTCAGGCAGACTAGGGAGAATGTATGATGTAGGGATGAAAATAAGCTGTCCATTGTCTGTCAGGCACACCTATGTCCCCTTGCTTTGCCTTGCTTTACCTTTGTGCTCAGTCAAGTACATAATTTGGTCGTTATAAGGAATATTAAAGGATTTTGCCAGAGGGGGGCGACTGAGACCCCAAATGGGTATGGTTTTGGAATACCAACCAATTTCCGGAGCACTCCGGAGCTTACCCTAGGATCTGGATCCTAAAGTATGGTCTCCGTGACGGGCAGTTTGAAGCTTAGTGTTAGATGGTAGCCCTACTTGCAAACTTTCCACAGCACCTGAGCTTGAAAACTGCCCATCACGGAGACCGAACCTAATGGGCCACGGCATGAACCCTACTTTTCACAGCCAAATGTCCACTCCAGATCACCCTCTGCACCAAGTTACATGATTTTTTTGTGTTATGGTGTTCTCGTAATAAAATAGCACCCTTAAAAAAGTAATTGGAGTGAGAAGACCCAGTGTTTGGTGAGATGTGCATTCTGGGTCATTTCTCTTTTAAAGATCCAGCAAGAGGGGTGCCAACATGGGTCAAGAACCGACCCCCCATAAGCCTGGGTGTCATCAACATCCAGTATCAATAAGTAACATAATAGAAGTATACTGGTGGGGTTCTTGGGGTAAAAGGAGCTCTAATGGGCCCGTGGTGAGGGCGCACGTGCGCTATCTATGCCAAAATAGGCCAGAAACAGAGGCCGAGCACCCACCCAGGCCACCAGGGTCGTCTTTTTCACCCCAAATTTTGCCAGCAGCCTAATTATATGATATGATTACAGTTTGCATAAAAAAGGAGCATGCCCGTACTTTTGCTCAGTTGCCCCCCTCTGGGATTTTGCCCCAGGTTATTGAGTATTCGGAGCAACTCAGGAGTTCATTCGGACAACTCTGCCAGCTGTGCCAAGTTCCAAGGGTTTGTTCAACTATGGAATTGGACGCATGCCTTGAGAAAATTTATTGGGGATGGTCTCCTTCTAAGCATGCGTCTGAGGAAGATCTGTTGTGACATCCTCAGACTTCTTATTCTTTGCCTAGCAACAAATTCACCTGTTAGTGCATTTTGTTTAGAAAACTACACAAAGATCTCAAAACTATATGGCTGGGGCAATGATCCCAATTCAAGGGCAGTCAGTCCCCTCAGACTGTCAGACCAGTCCCCTGTCAAACTTCACAGAACAAAACCAGGCTTTCATCGATCACCAGATCATCACCATCTACCTAACCAATCATCATCAAGTCGGAAATGATTGGGCTGTTGAAAAGACCATAGTTGATTCAACCAGGTCTAGTTGAAACACCGGTTGGTTAAACCATTCACCAGGAATCACCCTGAAAATGATAAAAACAACCAATCTTTTAATTGGAGGTCGGGACAAGTATTCTCCACTGGGCGTTTTGATGTCCAGTTGAACGCAGATTGATTCAACCATTAAACAGGATTCAACCAGAAAGTGGTTGTAACAAACAGAATTTTAACTGGTAATTGAAATAACTAGTGCTCAACTGGGGATGTTTTATAATTGTGTTTGACAGCTTGCAAGGCTGAGAATTGAAAGTTTGAGAAGATGGCTGGATTATCCCTTCCTTAAGTTTTGTACTGACAAGGGTTTACAAGGGTTTACAAGAAAAGGTCTTCAGTCAAACGAAGCAACTGCTAGTCTGCTCATAAAAAGCAATTATTGCATGAAGAAAAACATATAGCTCATTGTTGTTCTGGCTCATAAAAGCAGACATATTGTGGAAACTTGTGGGATGAAGCAGAGATGCATTAGTCCTGCGGAGAGAGACCACCTGTGGATAGGTGCAGTGGAAAAGGACATGCTGCTAATCTTGTAAGTCATTAGAATTGTACAAGTCACAAGTAGGGGAGGTATTGTGAGTCCAAGTCAATGTTTCAACTTGTAGGGTGTGGCCACAAATTCTGAAGCGCGCCACGCTGTGGATAACGTCCTGAGGAAGGTCAAGAAACATGAATCTAGGAAGGATGTATGGCGGACGCGTGACCAGGGCTCTCTTTGTAGGAGGGGCGCACCATTGATGATAAGGTAAGCGTTTGCTGTTGCGCTCTCGTGGATGCACATCAGAATAAGGTGCCCAATTATCCAAGTGCCTCTACCTGAGGCCCACAACAAAAAGACCAAGATCAATGGTCTCACACTTCAGCAGCCTTTCTTTGAACAAGTAGGATTGTGTCAGACCATTCATGGCAGAAAGGATGTGAAATAACCAGCAATCATCGTACCATTAGCTCAGTTGCATGTCAGCTTGTAAAATCTTTTTTGCAGTGGAGCTATGCTCTGAGTTGAAGAATTGTATAGTCCCACTGTTGCCCAAAACCAGTTGAATTGTAGCGGCTATAGACCACACTCGCGCATGACACACCATAAAGGAGTTGTGTCCCTGACTACCATAATTCTCTTCAGCGCCGTCAGCAGCCATCTTTGTACAGGGTTGTCCATTTCTTTGCCCAGTTGTAAGAATGGGGTGGCCCAAACCTGGCTTGCACACATACTGGCAGGATTTGCGCATGTTTTAAGGAGCCACATGAAGACATGTAATCTGTTGGTGAGGTCATGCTCCCGTATAGACTGTTTGATGCAAAAAGTACCAGCTGTGAACGGACGTAGCACTGCATCAGCCGCAGTATTCAGATTTATGTTTGTCACAAACAATGCCCAGATATTTCAAGGAGTCCTCGAAGGGGAGCTGCGCGCCATCATAAAAGAGAGGGGGCAGATTATAAGTGTGAGAGTTGAAACACATAACTGTCAATACAAAGGTATTGACAGTGAGGGACTTTCTTCATGCGTGCGCTCTTTGCTTGTTCAGCATGGTTTGCATGTGGTTAGGATTGTTGGACATGAGGGAAAGGTCATCAGCAAACAGCATGTGGGTCGCCATAAAATTTGGAGTGCCAGTAAGCGCGCCTTTCTCCCCATATGCCACACTGTCAGAGTTGTTCAAGTAGATGGCAAACAGCAGAGGGGAGAGTGGACAACCTTGTTAAACACCGAAAGATGGCTGCACAGAAGCTGTTTTGTCCCCATCCAACAACGTACATTCATCAGCATGATACAAATCTTTCAAAATGGACAAGATATGGTCAGGCATTTGGCAACTGCGTAAATGGCCCCACAGCTTGTTTCTTGGGATTCAATTGTAAGCCTGTTTGACTAAACGCAGCATACATCCGTGATGACCCGCTTTGCATTTTCTTTGCAGCATGCCTTAAGCGTCGTAGGATGAAGAGGGTTGCAAGGTGCTTCTGCCCTGATAGAAATTGTGCTGTGAAATTGTGCTGTGTGTCCGAGATCTTGTTGTGTTGGATGCTCCAGTCCTGAATCATGGAGCGTAACAGGTCGGCGTAAGGTATATACAACGTGCCACTTATTGCAATCATTCTGTAGTTCCCTGGCTGTGTGACTGGCCCCTTTTTGTGGATGGGAAAGCTTTGCTTGTTTCCAAGACCTGGGGATGCTGGCTTTTGCGATGAGCAGTTTGAAGAAAGCAGCAATGTGAGTAACTAGCACGTTGACATGTTCCCAACTTCTCTCATTCTGTTTGGGCACGCTGTTTTGTACTGACCTGGAGTGGTGGTGGTCCCTAAGCCTTATGGTGTTGCTAGCATGATGGAGGTCTAGAACTGCCAGGGTCACCATAGTGATCTTGGTACTGCTAGTGTAGTACACCATCAGTATAGTGTTAGCCCTGCTTAAAGCAGGCTGCTTTGATGACTGGAGGAGAACTTCAAGCAGTGCCGGTAATGCAGTAAACTAAAAGTACCACTTCTAGTGTTTAGTAGCTCTGGTAGTGTCAGCAATACAGGTGAAGCAGTGATTTACTGTACATAGCTTGATGCCGTCCCTGGATTGACTCAGAGGCAATGACCTTGCATGATAAATGTTGCATTGAGGAAATGGTCAAGAAAAGCAGTCGCATGACTCCAGACTTGAAGATATTGAGTAGGCTCTATATAAGAAAATGAAATATATAGTAGGGAACTCTGTGTGGCATATAACTTACATATAATGTACGATGTTGCATAAAAGTACAAGGATAAGGGCATTTCCAATGATAAGAAGTCCATTCCCTGCTGTACTACTAGCATCTATTGCTAGTAAGGGTAGCAAAAAGTGTGTCTACAGTGCACCCCTTAAAGTTCTCGCAGTCATTGCCCTCAAATGCTAGCTCACAAACTTCTCTTGAGCATATTGGGCCATAAGCAAACCAGAAGCAGGACCGCAGTGGACCTGTTTGGTGTCACGCTTCTTAATCCTCTTGCATGCAACGCACAAATACCAAGGCTGATTTGTTACGGAGACCAGGCACGCATAATGTGCTTGTGTCACAAAGTGGCCCATCTGTGTTTGCGTCCATGAAAATCTTTTTGATTGCATGTCTGGGAGATTTGCCCATCGTACTGACTCTGTTAGGGCTGCATGGATCACCACATCAGTAAGGTCTGCCAACGATGATCTACTTGGGGTGTTCAGGCCTTCATTGTTTTACCTCACAGGGTGTTGCCAGATTGTAATTGATTGTCAGCTTTTGTGTGTAAGGCTTGAAATAGAGGTTTCCTAAACCAGGAACAATTGTCTGAGACTACAAATACTTTGCAATGTAAAAGAACACGTTTCTAACAACAAATTGTGTGCCATGATGATTGCATCAATACCTTGACTATAATGGACCAGTAGTAGACTGCCAATAAACATGAAGCATGTGCATACCTGAACTCCATGTCATGTTTATGGCCTGTGCTTCCCAAGCCCGCCTTGTGGATTAATTTTGCACAGCACCTGCAATTTGTCAAGGGACTGCAAGAGCTCGCATGTGCTTACAAGGGTCAAGCTAGGGATAGCCAAGCTAGCAACATGCAAGTGTAAGCATGTACCTAGGCACACCTTGCAAGTAACGGTCTAAGCATATAATTAGCTTACCGTGTATGCTTGCAAGCCTACCATTTGCATGGCATTTAGCACATAATTGGTGCGCGTGCGCAGAGTCTTGCTGTACTCAGCTCTCAGATCTGGCGAGGTTGTTGATGGTGTCCATAGTTATTACTTAATCACAAAAAAAGGGCTGCCGCCACAAAGCAGTTTTCACCTTGTAGACTATCAAGGAGGGCTGGCACACACACAGCAGTCAATGATAGACCAAATGAGTGCTCTCCATACCCCATACACCCCTCATTCCAGTGACCGGACGACCCCTGCCAAGCGTCAGAAGCAGGAGGACTTCATTCAAACCCTGCAACACATCCAGGACCTTGCAACCAAGGCACTACGCAGACCTTGGAGGCCTGGAAGGTGGGTGAAGACAGTCACTGAGCTTCATGGGCATTCTCTGTCTATGATCATGCTCTGAGCACTATGGACGTAAGTATCACTTATGCCCTAGAACGACCAGAGCTCAGGGGGCGCGCGCATGCACAAGGGGCAGCCTCAGAGGAAGGCACACATACGAACAAGCATCGGCAAACCAGCTGCATGCATGCGCGCCCATGAGGGCCTCCACACGCATGCAGGGTACCATGCAGCCCCAGAGTCACACCTACCTGCAGGGTGATGAAGGCGCGGAGGTGTACCTCCTGCGTGCGCAGCTGCTTGAGCACGCGCATGTGCAAACAAGATAAAGCATGTTACCAAACCCACACATTTGTACAACTCTATGCTCAACTCCTTGGGTGTGTACAGATCAAGAGCCACATGCAATGTCCATTCCAGTCTGGATGACGTGGACACATGCGGGGATCTCATGTACCCCAGACTACGTTTGAGCCGGAAGCAGGAACTTGGAGGATGGGCAAAGATCACCCCTGTGAGGGTTGATAAGAAAAAACGCTGATGCTGAAAAAGAGGAGGGGCTGATCAGGCAGTAGAGCGCATGCTATGCTTTGAGGCAACTGAGAGAAATTATATTTTGTTATGACCAAAAAGAAATAGTTTGATTGCGAACAATTACCTGTGACCTTAGCACAAGAACGTGCTTCTTGATGAGTGTGCAGGGCATCCATGGTGTTTGCATTCACAGGCAGGTATGTGTATTAGTACTTTGTGCATAATCAGCCAAGACCAGGCCACATGAACAAGACAATTAAACTGCCTCCACTCAGGGTGTATAGTCTTGTAAGGAACATCTGGATGATCCGGCACAGTGTAGATTAGGCAGCAGAATAAGTGGTTGTTTCAACCGCACTTGATTCAACAAAAAACAGGTTGGGAGCCCGCATTGTTTCAGCCGCAGTTGCTTCAACCAACAAAAGGTTGGGAACCCACATTCCTTGAGTCAACTGAAATTAGGTTGGAGGCCTGCATTATTTCAACCGGAAATTCAACTGCAAAAAATGATTGATTCAACTGCATTATAAGGCCTAAGCATGTCCGACGCAGGCCCAGGCTCTGGCTGGACGGGGAACTGGCCATTTCATTGACCAGGATCGCTCCCCGAGCGGCTCATTTTGAAAGACCCTGAGTGCTGGCGTCCCATGCTTCCCAGTAAGCCCAAGCCAGCTGGCAGGCCTGATGATTGGTGATCTGGAAACCAAGGGACCTTTGATCTGTTCCAGATATCAATTCCTTCAACTTGTTGTGTTACAATACATGCCTGTCAGCCAAGCCGTATGGCCGGTGTTAGGAACACGATATATAAGGGTTTATACATCGGCTAGCTAGGAACATTAGTGTTGGCCAGGAATATTTCTGGCCAACAAACTGGCCAATCCTCAGTCCAGCTTAAGCCTGATCCTGATCATTACCATGATGGTTGGTACCTAACCGGTGATATAGGAAAGCCTGGTTTTGTTACAATTGAAGAGACATTCCTAAACAAAAATCCAAGTTATGAACCTTTGTTTGTGGTGGAAATAAAAGCCTGGTTTTGTTACAATTGAAGGAATATTTGTAAACTAAAACCCAAGTCATGAACCTTGATTTCCACCACATGACGCGATTAAGCCTCTCAGAGGCTCTACTCTGTGGCATTTTCCTTCCTTATTAGTTCCAGTTTCTTGCTCAGCTACTCAATGTACATTCTCTGACATTCACCTCCTAGTGCAAATACGTGACAATTCCTTGGATGGCAGCCTGACTGAGTAACCTGCCAGAACTGCCCACCGAGCACCAACATCTATTCTGCTCTCTATATACTGGCTTTAGCAGGCCAAGAGTTTATCAGCCACTGATTGGCAATCAGGCACCAAAGGAGTGCCTTATCTGTACATGAGTACGCCCGGGGTTCCAGACAGAAAGAAAGAAAGAAAGAAAGACTTCGCCAACAAGGTAACCCCTGTTTGCGTGAATTAAGGAAGAAGTCTACATCTGGTGCAAGCACCAGGCGAACCTCCACCATCAAATAAGGAAGAAGGTCATTAGTGGGGGTCGGGAGGGTTCTGAAAAGAGCCATGTGTTCTTTCCTTGATGTTCTTCAACCTCCTACTTGTATTTATGATCTTTGTTGCATATTGAATAGAATGAGTGTTTAGATTGAGAGTAACTTTTCTTACTCTTCACCGGTCTAGGCCAAGCTTAGTGAGGGGTAGTTCAGTATGACATCTATAGATGGTCCCCATCACTCCAATCAGGATGGTATGTAGGCTTACTTTGTGGCATTGCTGTGCAAGGGCGTGTTTCAATCCATTATGCTGTTCAGTTGCTCTTGCTAGTTCTTGCTCTGGACGTGTGTCATCACAAGATTTTACTTCAATGAGGTGTATATCCCAGCACGAAGGGTGTATAGCCTGTATGTCTCTTTGATGGCCATTATTCGTTCCAACTGGTAGTATGCAAATAGCATCTGGCCTTGAGCAAAATCGAAGTTCGTCTGCTGAAAGGTTTGGTAGAAGCCATTGGGGTAAAGTCCTGTTGGCTACATGTGCTGGCAAGGCCAGGCTTTGTTGAGCCATCCGTGTTTTACTTCCAATATCTGTGAAATGATGTTTCCTCCGAAATCGCCTTCTTCAAGGTTTGATGATGAGCCTGGAAGCAATGTTATGTCTTTCAGTCACCATGTTTTGAATTGAAGCATTCTGACAGCCAGAAAGCATATGGATTTGGCTGTCTGGCTGATGACACAACAGACAAGATGAATTAGTGGCTCTGC
>LFIK01002052.1_pt1 | contig 16187 bp, 13 predicted proteins | sample 643401 | NCBI WGS metagenome assembly LFIK01 (sample SAMN03777447, study PRJNA286221) | soda lake metagenome | biome: soda lake; feature: Kulunda steppe; material: water; isolation source: sample T5-Br brine of Lake Tanatar-5 | place: Russia: Kulunda steppe | collected 2010-07
CTCCACCATCAAACGAGGAAGAAGGTCATTAGTGGGGGTCGGGAGGGTTCTGAAAAGAGCCATATGATCTTTCCTTTATGTTTTTCAACCTCCTACTTGTATTTATGATCTTTGTTGCGTATTGAATGGAATGAGTGTTTAGATCAAGAGTAAGTTTTCTTACTCTACACCGGTCTAGGCCAAGCTTACTGAGGGGTAGATCAGTATGACATTTATAAATGGTTCCCATCACTCCACCTCGTCGAGCTTAAATACTGTGAAGACACACGGCCTGGACACCAATTAGGCCAAATCAACACGAGGTACTTTGTAAGCGCTTGAAGGCCAAGAAATACTCCTTCACACTATTCTTCTTGGTGTGGGAGGGTCTATCTACACCTCACACACTTAGAATCACGTTAAAGGGTTGGCCTTGATACACATAAAGCCCATTTCAGACTGCTCTTAAATTACATGCTCATTCTGTGCTTTTTGCACACAAATTGATAACAACTAGACGCGCTCTTGAAAAATCCAGTCGCTCTCAAGGTCTTGGTCTGGAGCAGGGGGCGGCTTGTCACCCTCCAGATCCCCACTAGTTCTTCCTTTCCCCTGGTGGAGGAGACTTAAGGCTCTTTGGGCCAATGTGTCTCCTTTTCCTTAATTGACGTGGGGAGTGGTTTCACTGCCTACGTAACTTTTAAAATAGATAAATATTCTCTGTGTGCCTTCATATTTCTAAGACATTACCTTGCCACAACACCCGCGCTTTTTCTTTCTAGGTCAAAAACTGAATTGCAGGCCTGACCAGGCTCTACTGCCCTTATTTGAGAGTAAGACCTTTCACTTTCCCTGAATTACCAAATCCGAGTTTGAGACAAGGCAATCAGCAATGCAACTCTTGAACATGGCCGTCAACTGAATGCTGATTTGTGGTTACCACGCGTGGCCAATGAGTAAAAAATTATGAACAAGGTTTCACTCAAGAAGGAGAGCAATCAGCGTCAAATCAATGCATAAACAGCAATCAATTTAGATCAAATTAATTAAATTTTACCGGCAGTTTAGGAGCACAGACACCGCGCACTCTGCTCGAAATTGGCTTTAATGTTGAACATTGTACGCGGTTTTAGCTCCTAGACATTGCTGCGGCTGCCTTTGATGTCCAAGGAGCATGCCCAAAGGTGCCTATCCATCACTGTAAAATTCAAAAACCCATGCATCCTGATAGAACTCGTCCATACTTATATTCAGACAGGGCAATCAGAAATGGACGAGAAGATCATTGAGCATTTCAATCACAGGAATCGGACTTGGATTACCCTATTCATTAATGAATAAAGAGAATTAATAACTAGTGGGCTTTGGGCAGATTGGAATCATAAAATTGCAAAATTATGATGCAACACGTGAGGTCCTAGGTGAACAACCTTTCCTGAAGTATGGGGGAAGGTAAAAGCTGTACCTAAGTGTACACTGCCCCAACAAAAATCTGGGCAAGAACAGATATGAGGCACACAGCCAAGCCCGCCATGACACGGAAGCCTGCAGAAGACAAGGAGAACGGAAATCATCACTGGCATCAATGAGACAAGCTTCTATGCATGCGAACAGTTTCTCGTTTTCATGCGTGTTGTCTGCAAGCGCTCTTCTTCACCAAACAAAGAAACTAGAGGAAGAATTTCGAATTAATGCATAAGACTAAGATAACTCCACTAGGCAATACTCATTGTACACATGCTTTTCTGGCATGAATACATCGATTTTGCAAACAAATGCAAATTCTTGCAACATGCTGGACATATGTTTTAGCAAACCAGAATAAAGATCTAAAATTTGTAATATTGTACTTGCCTGCATTATTGATCAAGATTGTCCTGGTTACATCCCCAGTGTAGCCAGAACCTTCAAAAAGGCTGTGTGAATCTTTGAGGTCGCTCTGGAACAATGCAGCCAGAGTGAGCGCATAATTCTGAACAAACAATGCATTTTCATAAGTCTGGCGTGGCCAGGCTTCTTTTCATCATTGCTAGTGAGGCACCATCAGACCTAAATTCACTTAAGTACCCCAATACAGGTGAACAGGTTTTCAGTGTGTGCTGCTGAATTGCTGGCTGTCTTGCATAGCAATGAGCAAGCAAAGCATGTGTTAACCTCCAGTACATCAGGTATGGAATATAGTACATCAGGCATGAAACACAGTTCGATGTGTCTGTCATAGCTAAGCTTTGCTTAGTCCCTTTGTCCTGAAATTGTGTGAAACTAACAGCACTCTGATCATACATAAAATGAAAAGAATGGCCGGATTTTATCCACTGACGAAGCCAATAGCAAACACGGGACGCATTGTGCAGCATAGGGTGTACTAATGCAGCACGGGATGCACCCATGGAGCATGATGCATGCATCTTTCCTAATTTGGAATTGAAAACTCTTGTAATAGGTGAACTCACTGCAAAAGATTGAACTGTATCTTCATCGGCATCATCGGGCAGGACCACCTCAATGTTTAAAATGACAGACCCAGGACGAAGTGATCCAGGCTGTGCATGCAAAACAGTTACAATTCAATCTTTAAACATACCCCTTCATTTTGATATGCACAGACATTGGATGGTAGAGAACGAGAATTGAAAGTGTCAGAGCAGGATTTGCACTGGTAAGTTATGGCATGAAACCTGATGGATCACGTGGTTGCAAGCCACATCACACGCAAGACCTGCCACACTGTAATTATGAGCAGCAGCCGCTGTGGTTGACTAAGCCCTCACACCTGGAAGTTCACACACTCATAGCACGCCTGTCCATTTCCAAGCTGCAGCAAGCTGGGGTACCTGCGTGCCTAGAGCCCAAAATGAGGTAGTGTTGGCATTAGAGGTGTCTATGTGGGGGCACTGTAGATTGCATGGGTGCATTGCACTGTGAATAACATGTGCGCACTGTGCAGGTGGCGCTGTGGATTGCATGCGTGGATTGTATGTGGGGGCACTGTAAATTGCATGCACAGAGGCTGCCAGAATACATGACTATCTGCAGAAATTTAGGTGCATAGCCTGACGTCATTGCTGTCACTTGGCTTTAGTCACAGAGAAAGCCTCTTAACCAGGAGGATCATAGTATGGTCAGGGGAAACAAAAGGGAGAAAACTCACCAAGTTCTCAGCCAGGGAGCGAGTGATGTTTGACACAAACTGCTGCTCTGACTCAGGGGTTGCGGTCACATCCTCATAACTGGCATCGACCTGCAAAACAATGTGGTGCCAGGGCATGATGATGCTGAACGTGAAGGGGAGGCCCTTACACCCAGTTTGCCCAGGCAATTGGAAGCCACAAGACTTTAAGGAAGTAGTTTAAGGAAGGTTGCTGCTGGTTTTGAGCCTGACCTTCATGAAATGCTGCTCCTGCGCTGCTGCCGCGGGGACATCGAGGAGCAAGGATGCCCTACCCATACCCACGGCCCTGAAGTTTCTACTGAAACATACCGGGTGAAGTGAACACTCACAGATGCAGTCATCTCCACTGTGTTTCTTCCGGAGCGTTCCGATGCGGGTGCAGATGAGCCTGGGGGGAATTCAACAGCAACCTCTTCCGTAGGTGAGGGTGGAGGGGTGGGGGGAAGTGGCTGCAGGATGACAACCTGTGTTGGATCTGATGGCGGGCTGGGTGGTGACGCAGCAATGTCCGCCGCTTCTGCTTCAGGGCTTGAGAACTGCATGACCATGTGCTTGCCCTGCATAGGTCCACATGCACAAGAGCAGATGTTCTTCTGCGTGTCAAAGTGACACACTGTAAATCCAGCCGTGCCAGTGTGCATAATTTCTATGCTTACATGAAGAACATCAATTCACAATAATAACATTCTGCTCAAATTCAGAAAGATGTTGTGCTGTGCTTGCATGTCCGTGTTTGACAACATTGTATAAGTTAAGGAGATTGGCAAAACTTTGGCCTGCGAGGAGGTCATGGTCAATGGACAGCAGCAGAGCTTGCTGCAGAAGCGTCTTGGAAGATTTAAAATAGACGCATGTTTGGGAAAGCAGATCCCATCCAGCACCAGGTACCAGGTAGGCTCTCCAGGCATTGCTGCAACCGACCAGACAGAACCACCAGACCCATAAATCTCTCCAGACAGCAACATGTTCATGGAAGCTACCTCATGGCCCTGAGGGGAATGTAACAGGATGCTTGGATGCGTTAACATTTGTGATGGCTGCAAGACCCACCAGGTGGTTGGACAGGCATGTGACTGTGCTAGGGCTCTTGGAGGCAAGCGGCTGGAGGGTGGGGCTCAGAACTGCCTTGTATGGAAGTTCCCTGTACACAGGGATAAACAAAATTACTAAGAGGCACACAGCATAAGGGAAGCCATTCACGTGCAAGTCTTGGCATCCAGGATTGTGTGCATCATTTGACGGCAGCAAGCTACTTGAAAAGTAAGGCAGGAAGGCAGGTTGAACAAGCTTTTTTTTCCCAAGCCCACCCACCCAGAGGATGTTGCAGGCTGCAGAAGGACGCAGGCAGAAGCCTTTGTGGACTGCCACGCGGCTGGATCAACAGGGATGGTGATGCGCATTGTGCAGTTTGTAGAGGAGCACAGAGGTGCATCTGTCATGGCTTCCAACTGGATCTCCAGGATGCCTGCACAGCAAAGCACAAACACAGCTTGCATGGGCTTGCAGGCAGATACATTACAGAATCTATCTGGCTGATCTGAGCAAGTGCAAATTTGCAAGGCGCACATGCAAATGCAAACCTTTACTAGGACATCTGTGGCCAAGGGACAACAGATGTTTTGCACCGCAATTGAACACTTGGGCAGCCTTGCTGAAGCATAACACTGCCATTAACAAGCACTCAATCAGATCCTTCCGGCATGCAGTACACTGGCACCCTGACCTGTCACCGCCTGAATGTCTGTGACATTTGTGAAACCCGTCTGATTGCCAACAGCTGTGGGCCACTCAGGTGTGACACCCAGGTGTGCAGAAGAGGAGCTGAAGTATGACAAAATGGGGGTGATGTCATCCTGCGACGAGTCAAGAGAGCAGTCCAGTCAAGAAAAATGTCTGCCAGGATTTCCCAGCACACAATATCCTTTATTTCTTCATGGAGCCATGCAGCATAGTTGCACTTAGTGAAGGAAACTGCATGCCGCATTATATGTCTTTACCTGGCGGTCACAGTCCTGATCCACATCGCACCCCTTGGCAAGCTCTTGTGGCATGAGCACGCCAGGACGCATCCCGTTGCTGTAGGCGGACACAAGCAAGCCATGGTTAGAGCATACAGCATAATGCATTTGTCAGGTGTATAACATCTGGGTGATGCAGCCATTGAAACTTGTCCTCAGCTTCTCTCATTTCTTTCAAGGTGGTGTCAAGCCTTCATAAGAACACCTTAGCCCTTGCAATAGGCTTGCCATCCAGGCTTTAGAAGCAAAAGTCTGCAAAGCACACTAAGCATCCTAAAAGACTGCATGTGAATCCACGAGGAGAAACCATACATGCCTGAACTCTGAGGCACTGTGCTTATTCTCCAGAGACCAAAACCAATCAAGGTATGTAGAGCAAGTAATTTGGTTCTTGACCCAGTGGACTGAACAGTGTGGGGCATGCAATGACACAAATGAAAGGCTACTCAAAAACCTCTCTAAACACTAGACATCATGGTACTTCAAGGCAGTGCTCAAGGGACCGGAGTCCTGGTGCCTCTCAAAACACCCTTACCTGGTGGCAAAGTCAATGTTCCTGCCTGCCATAGACCGGAAGGTGTTGCGCGCCACTGCCACAGTCAGGCGGTCACTCTCAGCAACCTGCCAATTCAAAAGGATACATACATTAAGGAACAAGGAAGTTATGGGCTTGCATTTGTCCACGTGCCAAAACAGCTACGCATTTTGCAAACCTCTATCACTGACCAAAAGGCGCCCAAGTGCAAACAAACAAGCAGAAAAAGAAAGCAGTTTGCATACCGTACTCACCTGGGTGGTGCCTGGGCGAACTTGGTTTGCAAGCTGGCGACCTGCATTTACCAAATCAATTTTCTTTGTTCGCCTTAGTCCTATGCATAATCACGACCCTGCTTGTATTTCAAATAGGCACTGGTGGTTGCCTGTCCTAGGCCGTCCAAGGCATTTGTGTAGCAAATAAGGCTCACCTATCATACGGACAGCATACGACAGCCTTTCCACCCTTTCCACATCATCCTCAGGCAAGTCCTCTGCAAGCACATTCAACATTTCAGTGACATTGACAGTGTGAGTATGCAGAGGGATATGCAGAAGCTAACATTGCTGCTGACATTTGACTTTGTCAGCTGAAGATCCAACATTGTACTTTTCAAACTCACCAAGAAGTGAACGCTTCCTGCTTGTCCTCCTATCAAAGAAAGCAGCCCTGCAAATTGGAAGTATAGTGATCGAGAAATCTAGCAACCAAGGGAAGGCTTTGCTTCACATCATGTTTAAACATAGGCATGAAGTTGATTATCAATGAATGATGAATGATTAATTGACTAGTTAATGTTTAGACATTTTGGTGCCTAAGCTGCGAGATGCCCATTAAGCAGATTTGCTACAGGTCTCAAAGCACTTCTTGCAGTGACACTACAACACACTTCAACGCAGACGCTATGCTTTATTCACCCTCCAATGCTTCCAAGTGCCCGCCCGGCTGTCACAAGGTTGATGCCATCTGTGGCCTGCTCAATCAGCTGCAGGCCTTGGACAGTGGCCTGCACATAATGAGCAGTGCCAAAGGCACATCTGTAACAATATTGCTCAAAGGGCAGCAGGAACAGCATACCTCTTTTAGCAATTCCATCACAACAAAGCATAGAAGGACTACGACAAAGCTTGAAGCCTTCACGCATTCAATACAGGTAAACTAGACCTGGACAATGTTTAGTGATATTGTTGTGAGTTGATACAAAACACTCACCAGTGAAGCTTGGTTTGCAGCCTGGGGGGTAAAATAGAAGCCACGCAGCTCAGACTCTCGTGTAATGGCGTTTGTGGCAGTGTAGAGGTCCTTACTCTGCACATCAGCAAGGCGGTAGGCATAGCAGAAATTCAGGAGCAAGAACCGCAGTTTAGTGCTCTTGCTCCTCCTGTGCTCTATACCTGCAAGCTTATCAGTAAGGGTTTAGGCAGGAGCATGTGAAGAGGGCAACCTGAAACATCAGAATCGTGCATGCCACATATGTATATGGATACACTCATTTCCAAGGTTTTGGAGTGTTCCTTGTTATTCTCAAAAGATCTCGGCTTTTTCACGTTTGCATTATCATGAACAAGCACTTTCAAAAGGCACTGAACAATTCAGTACATCACAGAACTTCTGTCCAATTATAAAATAGTGTCATACTTATGCTATGACATTAGCAAATCTAATTCAGAACATTCCATTTGTGATTTTTCCTTGTCTGTCCCCTCCACTGTCATCAAAAACCCGCATAAGACATTTTGCATACAAAACAGAATGGATGGTCCGGGTGGAATAGTAAACAGTAAGGAGCACTTTGTTCGCAGCAACAGCAGGCACAAAGTCGTAAGCCACGCACCCCATGCGTGAGGGTGTCATTGAGAGCCGAAAGCGCGTTTAGCACTTGCTTTCCACCCTCCTCCGAGTCCTCGGCAGTCTCTTGAAGCAAGGCAGCCAGCTGACCGATGCCCTGGTATAACATGTGCGGATATGTGTAGTTGATACGTTGAAGTCTGTTCATGTGAGCTTGTGAGCACATCTATCTCTGCTGAACATCTTTTTCACAAGAGCAAGTCTTAAGCTTATCATTGGGAAAGCTGAATGCTTCGTGTCAGACAAACACTCTTGACTTGGGCCACGATATGTACAGGATCTAGGATAATCTAAGATGCATTGTGGTCATGAAAGCCCTTCAAAAAATTTTGAGGACCTCCTCCATCAACACAGTTCATCTTTCCTCCTATACATGCATGCGTGACACTGTACTAGTAAGGCTCGGAGCACACCCTGCAGGAAGGCATTTTCAAAATGTGTTAGATTGCATCACTTGGATTTAAAGTAAGCCCCGACTCCCATGGCAGCTAAAAATACCACCTCACCTGATAGACTGCGTCATCATCTCCCGTGGACAGCAGATTATCAAACCCGATCTCCGAGAGCATGAATTCCGCCTCCTCTGAGGTAAAGTCTGGGTTCTCAAGCAGTGTAAATGTGTCAGTGGTGCATGCGCGTGAGCCTCGCGTGTCCTCAGCGCAAACATAAGCCACATAGGTTCTTGGCCCGTCTGAGGCAATGAAGGTGTACGTGCCCCTGGATGAGGTGGGTCTCTCGACCTGAGCACAAGCCAAATGCATGATAAGGGGGTCATATTCATAACAATCGATTAAGGCTTTCCAAGTTTCAATGAAGTGCTGAGATTCCCGGAGCATATGAAACATAAAAAGGCCAACTTGCCTTGTACTGGCCATCTTCAGAAAAACCAAATTCGTAACTCAGCACTTCACCATCCACTGGTGTGCTGAAGCCTTCAGCAGCAGCAGAGAAGGCAACTTGAGGGAAAGTGCTATTCTTCCTGTGCAAGCAAAAAGAATCAGATAAATTTGTGATATTGCGTTTGGGTCTTGCCTGTTATAGACATGAATGATATTCATTCAGTGTGTGTGCTTTGCGGGAGGCTAAAAAATAAATGGAAATATATATTTCTGCTGCCATTTCCAGCTTTTGTGAGGCTGAGCAATGAACATCTTTCATGTAAGTGCAACTTGCAGATGGTAGTATCTCTCTGAAATGATCCTTTCAATAGATCAGTTACCTGCCCAATTTTAAGCAGCCTCCTTCAAGAGTGCAGACAGGGGGGCGATGCAGAGGAACCTAATAGAACACAGGTTGAGGCAAGAGTCAGTCAATGATTGAAGGTGTTTTATGAGTGCTGCCTTTATTGAAACACAAATCCTGTAAGACAGATCAAAGCGAGAGACATTTAAGCTGAAACATTGTCAAAATACAATCTATCACTGATACAGAAATATTGTGGTGAGAGAAGTGGTGATAATACTGCTATTCCGTCCATCAAAGCGAGTACCAGTGATGCAGTTGCACTACTGTATGACCAAGCATTCTGGCGATTTAATAACGTGCTTGATGCCTCACCCTTTTGATAGCTCGTCCTTGAGCACCGCTAGCTGATGAAACTTCACACTCCACAGTTAGACTGCCAGACCTGGAATCAGAGCCAGGGGACAGCAAATAGTATTGCTGAGGCACATCTGATGTCAAGAACGCCATCTTTTTCCAATTATAAGCCTTGAGCAAAATTTTCTTGCTCTTAATGTTTCCCATTGTGCCTTTTCTACACCATAATTTAATTTGCAATCTGGAACCACAGTCTTGCGCAGAGTGACCATTCTGTGTATCTTGCAGGGCAAGCACGTGGAAGTTGGCAAGCAGCTAGCCACTGCCGGAATTTAGTACAATCAGAACAAGAGGAGAAGGTGCAATGAGGGGCATGAAATATGAAAATGTGAAGTTGCGGGAATTGGCACATCAGAAAGTCAGAACAAGGCAGCAAGCATATTTTTTGAAATTAAGCAGCACCTGCGAATGGCTTGCGGCATAATATAGACGGATTCGGAAGAAATGCCCAGGGTGTTGTTGCCATCTAGCTGGACACCACTCTGATCCACTTGGTCCACAGAGTACCTCCAACTGCAATGGAAGGAGTAGATGTCGTGAGTCTCTTAGGTAAGTATGAGATTGCTAGCATTACTTATTTCTTAGTGCACCTTATCATTAAGTCATCGTTAGTTTTCCTAGGTATAGGGTGCTGTAAAACCAAGATTGCAAGGCCAAAATCATGAGATGAGTGCATTTCCAGGAAGCTTGGTGGATTAAAATAGTGATAATGGTGACATGATAAACAGTTTCTGGGATTACCAATGCCAGGGGGGCTTAAAATTGTCCTCCAACTTTATCCAACCCCTTCCATGTTCACAGTGCATAAAACGACGCCCTAGCAATTGTGACCATCCACAATTCTAGTTTAGCTTTAGCTAAGCTTGCTTAAGCGGTAATACATTCCAATTCCAGCCAATCATCAAAAAGAAGCTTGGTTTTCCTCACTTGTATGATATGTCAGAGGAGTTCCTGTCTTCCACGATGACCGTCAGAGAGAGCTGCGTGCAGGGACAAAAAGGTGAGCATACATTGAACCCATGTCAAACATTTTGCATACATGGACAAAATCACATGTCCAAAGAATCTAATTGTGCAAACATTTCATGAACAAAGAGGTCATAAAAACACATCTGGTTGGCATTGAAATGACATTGGCAACAATTGAAGATCCATACCGGCTCAGTTGGATCATGTGTTGCAGGGCACTGCCTGCCTCGGCCACAGAAGCGTTCAATTGCAGTGTTGATTACCTGCAAGCAATGCGCACGTTTGCAGGTGAGTATGCCTATTGCAAGAAACAAGGACTTCTTAACCAAGGGGAGTCTTGCTCCAGCACTGATCGGCTCCTGCCCTCTTTATTTATGAACATGATTCCTTTTGGGTATGCTGTGATGCAAATTCCCAGTTTCCAATTCATTGAAAGTGCAAAATGCATAGCAGTACAAGCATTGCGATCAAATGTACAAGAATCCATACAGAGTGAATCTGCACTACCAGGCGTCTTTCATTGTTTTATGGTTCAACAAGCCATACCATGCCCACACATGCATTATGAGCATGATGGTCATGTTTAGCCTGATCTCCTCTTACCACATTGCCGGACAAAAAAAAGACATTTGAAGCAGTTGACTGCCTTGTCCGACCGCCCCGTGTCTTTCTGACCGTGACACGAATTTCGTATGCGACGCCCGTGCTTGCAAACTCTGTAGCCCTCAACTCCCAGATCCCTTGCTCCCATGTGCCATGATCAGGTTGGTAATTGGAGCCAAAACAGAAGGGCCCTTCATCATCAAGGCGAACACATTCAAACTCAAAGCTGCAGGCAAACAGACAAAGGCCGGCAACGTGATATTGATTTGTCAAGCAAATTCCCCTTTCTGGTTGCAGCAGGGTGGATGACACGGTCTTTGCAGCACTTTTGCAAAGTTTAGTCAGACCTTAAAGTGCATGAATTATGGTCCCATCAGACAAAAAGAGGGACCTACTAGCGTCCTTACATGTTTCTAGTATTGCAGCAATCACCATGTCTTGGCCGCACCATTTGAATCCTCATCTGCGCCACTTACTTCAGATCCTCTTCCCCGGCAGGGTCATCGGGGTCACTGCTTTCTGTTGCGTTGAACAAGAAGTGGCCTGCTTGCTGCACAGCACCACTGGGGCCTGACAGTCTTGCCTCCACTGGCGAGCCGCGAATCACCACCACCTTTGTGGGTTGAGCAGTCAGGGAAGAGAGAGGATCAAGAGTCACACTTCAAGGATGGCAGTCATGCCACTGGTAGTGATCATTTCATGCATGCTCATCTGTTGCGTCATGCGGTCTCACACACCTTGTGATTGCAAAGCGTGTCAGCATGCACACACACACACACACACACACACACACACACACACACACCCCAAGGTCAGCTTATCTCCTCTGAAACACACATGCTGATATTGGCTTGCACAAATGGTATACTTGCTCTGTATGATATGCTATGGCCACTTTGGCCAGAATGCTTTCTATGCCCTCAGGAGCAAGCCTGCTGAAAATGTGTATCAATGACACCCAACACATCCTTCCAGTGACAACCCACTGGAACTTATGATTTCATGCACTTGAAAGGGTACAAGACATGTGCGAGTGGGACGCACCTGCTCGTCAGTACTCCTTGCCTCATTGCCTTCAAAAAAGCTTTCCAGTCTGAATGTGACCTCATCTCCATCTGAGATGGCGGCTTGCAGCAGCTCCGTATTGCTAACCCGCCTTCGAACATTTGCGCTGGTGCCAGCACCAACCAGCAAGCTGCAACCCAAATCCTGGCCCCCGCGCCTGACCCGGCTGCAAGACCATGCAAACCTTGCCTGCAGGACATTGGAGGTTAACAAGGGCGTCAACTGAAGGAAATGCATCACGCAGCACCTGCACTGCCAAAGTCCCAGCATTATTAACCCAAACGGGCAAGGCAGCCTCAGGAGGGGAGACAGCCCTTAAATTCGTGATTTCTTGTTCTTACCTCACTGCCGGGGCAGACTGAGGACTGTGACACCTCTGCATCTAAAGTCACGCCAGTGGAGATGCGGGTCAGCGGCGCTGTGATGATGGTTACAGCAGGAGAAACACCAGAGGCCTGCTTGGTGAAGACATGCTCAGCTGTCGCGGATTGGTCCAGGAAAGTGGTCGTGGTCAGCTTGATCCTATACTCTCCTTCAGGCAGTTCCCTCAGAGCAGAGTCCTCCAATTGGATTGTCTCACTGTACACACCAGTAGCAAAGTATGGAGCGTGTTAGCCATTCACTATGGGTGCATAGGATGGCCTGGTAAGGTCCTTAGTGACTGGAGCAATGAGCAACAAACAGTGGACCTTTTGCCTGTGACAGTCCTAAGGCACACAGGCTAGTTAGGCAGCAGGCAGCGGAGGTTGCTCCATTGAAGCCAAGCATCAAGACCATGGAACTCAAACTCACTGCTCACATATTATATTATATGTAACATATATCGAGAACAAAGCCATGTTTTACCTATAGGAGTTATTTAAGATGTGATACAGGCTGTGCAGGTGATTTTTAGGGATCTGGTCGCTGTACTCGCTGGGTGCGCTTGCTAGCTCCCACGTCAGGCTCTTGAATGGGCGTCCTGATGGGTTGAAGCTGTTGGAGCCGGACAGCTGAATGGGGCTAATGGTTGCGTTTGGGCTGCAGGGGCTGGATACAGTGCGGGGGCCCCTGATGGCAGCCACAGGCAGCACACATTCCTGGCACAGGGAGATCGGTTGTGAAGCACCTGCAAGCAAAGGCAAGCAGATGATTGTAGTCTGGGCAACGTTGAAGGTTTGTAGCTACGCCTGTAAGGAAGGAGAGCTGGAAATGAAATTGAGCAAAGGATCAGGTTTTCCAATCAACCTCTATGGAGCGCAGAAAAGCTGACAACTGCTCTCCACTTCTAGGTTTGGCCCCTGAGGGCATCACATGCATTTGCGCCTACACACCTGAGAAAACGTTGGTGTGATTGTTTGCAAACACAAGGGAGTGCTGGCCTTGCTTGAGACTGAGCACATTTCCCGGAACAATAATTGCGTTGCCGCTCAAGCCCACTTCCAGCGTCTGCACATATGACGGACGATTGCTTTTGTTGCCTGCTATGTGCTTAAGAGTAATTGCTGATTGGGTGTTGATTGATGTGTGGCACGATTCATATATACTGTGGCTCATGCATCTGAGGATCTATTGTATGGATATGCAGGCAAGCATTCCAAGGAATGTTGACACTGCTTAGGTTCAACACTTCTTGCATGTTTGATCATGTCTTTGCACCATTACTACCTGGGTGAGATCAGCAAGCTTCCATGCATAAATTTTTTATTTCTAGGTGCGCACTTAAAACACGTATCTGGTCATTAATTGGCAAGAACAAAGCATGAACAAACAATACTATTTCTAATTAATCGATGGTGGGGTGGCTCAAACAGCCCATCTGAAACGTTGAGTACGCATGAACCCAGATGAATTGAATCTTCATGCTGTCTTGGATGCAGGCCTGTCTGATTTGGATAAGTTGATGTGGCTAGGAGAGGGAGGTGTGGCACTCCATGTCTCACCTGCCCATTCGCACTGCAGTCTGCAGTCCCCAGCTTTTCCATGGTTGAAGCATCAAACAAAGACGAGCAAGGACCACTGAAGCTTCTGGCTGCAACGCTAAGGCTGACAATGAGCTGTGTAGTGGAGTCACTGAATTGGACATGGCCTAAAGTAACATTCGAGGGCTGGCATGTCCTTTCACAAGGTGTTGAGTAAACCTGTTGTCACATCACAAAATATCATTTAAATACAGGCTGTAAGTGCTGAAAAGGCTGCATGAGGCAAGCAATCTGTTTCAACAAGCTAGGCTTGGCACGTTCTTTGAATTGGATTGTGGCTCTATGCACCAGTGCTTTGATTATTTAAGTTGCCTTGAGCACCTGAAGCTTGTTCCTAGTCATCTTTTTTGCAAACATCCATTTCATTACATCATGGAGAGAGGATTTCATCAACTTACAAACAAAGAAAAAGTCTCACCTCGCCAGAGCTTGGATCACACTCAAATATTTGGCATGCTCCGCCTGCAGACTTGCATTCAAAACCTGCGGTCCAAGATTGTAGTGGCAAGATGGATCTTATTTTCACATTCCCAGGCTCAGGATACCAGATGTAGGTGTCCTCCAAGCAAACAGTTAGCCATTTGTGCAAGCATTTCAGATTTGAACATTCAACAAACTACACAAAAAGACTTGAATTAGTTGTCACCTTTTCTGTAGTGATATACTTAAGTTTTGCAATTGAAGCAGTACTATGAGCTCAGCCTTTAGATATTTGAATTATTGTCTCTATCTTAAAGCGCATCTCTGCTATTGGCTGCATATCTTTAACACACACTAAGATGCAAACGCACCTTCTGAGCAATCATCATTGGTGGAGCATGGGGCAAACCTTTGGTTCCTGCTTTCAAGAAATTCCTGCAAAGCAAAGTTCGCTTTTTAAATAGTGAGGACTCTTTCCATCTTCGGCACAACATCAAAATCTCAGGCAAGATACAAGCAAAAAGAAGCATTGTATACAATTTTTTGCTGATAAACTACACACAATACCATGCAATGCAAGCTCGAACAATCTAGAAAGCCCATTTTGCTGGTATACTTGCCATGCCACAACTGAAATGATATTGCAGGGCAATCACTCCAGCTGTGAATCAAGTGGATGCTGTAGCTCACCTTAATACCTGGCTGCTCACATACATTGTTGCATTGCCCATTCTCAACAGGTACATCAAAGCCATCATTGTTGCAAACAAAAAAAGCAGGAAACCCAGATGTATCACAAAACTGCAAGGTGCATGCAGACGCAACAAGCAAGGAACATGAAACTGTCAAGTGTTAGGGAAACCACAAAACATATTGGCCTTAATAAAGGGATGTGCTACTCAATCTTAAGTCAAACAGGCCAGAATCTAGGCACTCTTTGGAGCAGAAGGTAGAATTTATTGAGCACCATTTCCGGTATTCAACGTCCAGACTGCCAGCCTGAGGGAGCCAATACTCTTTGTCTCAAAAAGGCAGGTAAATGAGGGTCAAATTAAAAGCCACTTACTTGTGTGGAATTACAGTCGCTGCCGGTAAAGCAGCGACCCTCTCCCTGTCCATCTAGGGTAACGTTTTTCTTGCCAATGAGCTGACCATCCACTGTGGCATCAGATGTGCTGCAGAATATGATTGTACATTTTCAAAAGACACAATTTGGGGAGACATGCATCCACATGTTCTGGAAGCTCATGATCAAACTGGTTAAGCGAAATTTGTTGAAGTATGCAGTACTTAAGATGGCAGGTGTTAAATTGACCTGCAACTTTCTTTCACCGGTAGCTCTAGCACCTGACATGTCTGCCTTAATAAACAAGCACTGTATGAATGTCTAGGCGATCAGCCTGCTACCAGCTGTTTTCCATGCAACCTATTTCTTGCACCCACCAAAAGTCAGTGTCTCTGCCCTCACCACCTGACTCAATGCTATCAATCTGACAGCCAATATTAGGGCTGCAACGGTTCATCACATTACAAAGCGCTCCTGCACGAAGTGCTAAGTGTGCCTGAAGCCAATAAACAAGAGCATTTTCAGGTTCAAGATTCCTGGCTTAAAGCTTTTGCAGTTTATGTGCAAAGCTACACAAAATGGGTGCTTAAAGCCAAAAAGGCTTTTGAATCCTTCCAGCAGAGTTGCAATTAACTGAATCTGACAAAAGGGGTGCGACTACAAAAGATGCACACATTATTCCTTCAAGCTTCTTGCAAGCTACCAGTGGTACAGCATCTTAGGCCGCGGTCACACACATTTTTTTCACTTTTTTTTTTCACTCGACCCCAAAAAAAAGTGAAAAAAATCGCGGTTACACACGAAAAATTTTCCATCCCCAAAATTTTTTTCACTTTTTAATTCAAACCCCCAAAGTGCACTTTTCACTTTTTTTTCACTTTTGGCGAAAATGGGGGGTGGTCTCAGGAGGCCCCCAGCGAGGGTCCCAATCGTGCAAGACCCCTAGAAACCC
>LFIK01002053.1_pt1 | contig 16187 bp, 13 predicted proteins | sample 643401 | NCBI WGS metagenome assembly LFIK01 (sample SAMN03777447, study PRJNA286221) | soda lake metagenome | biome: soda lake; feature: Kulunda steppe; material: water; isolation source: sample T5-Br brine of Lake Tanatar-5 | place: Russia: Kulunda steppe | collected 2010-07
ACACTGGCCGAATCTTCGCCTCCCTCCGGATAACCTTTGCAGCCCGGGCTGGAAGCGAAAGTTTTCAGGCCCTAAGCCGAGCAATCGACTATGGCTTCGCCGTCTTCGCGTCGCGACGTTTTGTCCGTTTTTGACCCGGACCAAACGTAGCGAAGATTTGCTTGTCGATAACGGGGTCACCCTGCAGGATATCCAATGATTTTCATCGTCAACACCGCTTGAAACCGTGGGGAAACGTTCGGACAGTCCGCTCCGATCAATTCGGGAAAACGCATATCCGGATCGCGCTCACTTCCCTGTTCAAAACCAAACGAATTCCAATTATGAAAAAGATTCCATTCCTCCTGGCTTCATTGATCTGCCTGCCCATTTCGCTGTCTTGGGCGCAACGCGAGGTCGGTCCGATTCCGCTCACGCCGGAGTGGTCCGCCAAAATCGCGAAGGCCACGCCCGAGGAGGCCCCGGCGACCCCCGAACAACCACGCAAGATTCTGTTGTTCTCTCTCATGACCGGGTTCCAGCACTGGGTCACCCCCCATACCTCGGAGGTTGTAAAGATTCTCGGCGAGGAAACCGGTGCCTACAAAGTGATCGAAAGCGACGACATCGAGATTTTCGCATCGGAGAGACTTAAAGAATTCGATGCGGTCGTGCTCAACAATACCTGCTCGCACCGGGAGCACCGTCATTTGTTTTTGGACGTGCTTCAGGATAACGTTAACGATCCTTCCTTTTCCTCCACGGGACGCTACGCTGACTTGACTGAAGAGGAGCGGCTAGAGAAGGCAACCGCCCTGGAGGAGAATCTGATCAACTATGTCGCCGAAGGCGGTGGATTGGCCCTGGTCCATGGCGGGCTGACCACTTTTAACAAATCGGAGGAGTTTTCCCGAATGGTCGGAGGCAGTTTCCACTTCCATCCCCGTCAACAAGCCGTGCATCTGGAAGTCGTCGAGCCAGATCATCCTTTGGTCCAGGGGTTCGGAGGCGAAACCTTTTCCCATTGGGACGAGCCCTATATCTATGACGGAGATTACCCGAACAAGAATTTCCGCCCCTTGTTGCGAATGGACGACAGCAATCTGCCCGATGACGACCGGATCCAAAACCACGTCTGGTATGCCGCCTGGATTAAATCCCACGGAGAGGGGCGCGTGTTCTACATGAGTCCCTCCCACAACGCCCAAAGTTTCGAGGATCCTCGTTTATTGCATTTTCTCCTCTCCGGACTTCAATACACCGTCGGCGACCTCGAAGCGGACGATCAACCCTTGGAATAGCTCCACCGGCACCCATGTCTGATCCTCTTAAAGAATGACTTTGCATGGCCCGCCCTAAAAGCGGCGAGGCTTGACTCCACCAGGGGAAATCCGCTTTTCCTTTAGGCATCCCTGTATGAAAGTCGTTCTTGCTGAAAAGCCCTCGGTGGCCCGCGATCTGGCCAAACATCTCGGTGCCCATACCCGGGGAAAGGGATTCCTCGAAGGCGGGGGATGGGCTGTGACCTGGGCCTTTGGCCACATGGTGGAGTTGCAGGAGCCGGAGGAATACAAGCCGGAGTGGAAGGCATGGCGCTTGAGCAGCCTCCCGATGATTCCTGATCCGTTCAAGCTGCGATCCCGCCAGGAAGGATCGGCCGCGGATCAGTTGCAAACCATCCTGCGTCTCTTCCGGGAAGCCGAGGAGATCATCTGCGCCACCGACGCCGGGCGGGAAGGAGAACTGATTTTCCGCTACATTCTGACGTGGGCGCGCTGCGAAACAAAACCGTGCAAACGCTTATGGATCAGTTCCCTCACCAGCTCCGCCATCGAAAAGGGCTTCGCGAATCTGGCCCCGGCGACGAAATTTTACCGGCTATACCAAGCCGCCAAGTGCCGGAGCGAGGCCGATTGGATTGTCGGACTCAACGCCACCCGCTTTTTTACCCTGGAATACGGAAAGCGCCGGTTGCTCCTCAGTATCGGGCGGGTGCAGACGCCGATTCTGGCGATGATCGTGAACCGGGATCTCGAAATCGATTATTTCAAACCAAAGGATTATTGGGAAGTGCATACCGTTTGCCGCGGCGCGATCTTTAAACACACCGACGCCAAATTCATGGATGCAGCTGACGGGCAGGCTGTCGTGGACGCCGCTCGGACGCATCCACTGGTCGTACAATCCGTTTCCAAGAAAAAGGAAAAGGCCAACCCACCTCAACTCTACGATCTGACCGCCTTACAGCAGGACATGAACCGGATGCACGGCTTTACCGCCGATCAGACTCTGCGTTTGGCCCAAAATCTCTACGAAAGCAAAAACCTGACGTATCCGCGAACGGATAGCCGCTACATCAGCTCCGATATCAAACCGACGATCGCCCCGCTCCTCGCCGCCTTGCGTCCACTCAAGCCGACCGAAATCGGAACGCTCGATCTGGCGGCGCTGCCATTCACCAAACGGATCGTCGACGACAAAAAGGTCTCTGACCACCACGCCATCCTTCCAACCGAAGTGCTTGGCGACCGGTTAAGCGGCGATGAACGCAAGCTGTACGACGCGGTGGTCCTGCGCTTGATCGCCGTGTTTTACCCGCCTTGTATCCAGGCGGTGACGGTGGTCGAAGCGCTCGCCGGAACCATTCCGTTCCGGGCGCGAGGAAAGGTGATGGTGACTCCCGGTTGGCGCTCGCTCTACGCGAAAGCCGCTCCCGAGGAGGCAACCGAGGCAAAAGCGGGACCCGGGAAATCCGGCGAAACGGCGCAGGAGATGCCCGATTTCAAGCAGGGCGAATCCAACCCTCACGAACCTTCGCTCCAGCAGTTCACGACCTCCCCGCCGAAACGGTTCAACGAAGCGACCCTTTTGCAGCTAATGGAGACGGCCGGCAAAAACGTCACCGATGAGGCCCTGAAGGAAGCACTGAAAGATAAAGGAGTGGGAACCCCGGCCACACGAGCCTCCATCATTGAAGTCTTGATACAGCGAAAATACGTCGAACGGAAAAAGAAGAATCTCATCAGCACCGAATCCGGGCGCGGCCTGATTTCTCTGGTAAGGGACGAGCGTTTGAAATCGCCGGAGTTGACGGGGGATTGGGAGTTTCGTCTCAAGAAGATCGAGCGGGGGGAATACGCCGCGGAAAAATTCATGGCGGAAGTCGCCGATTACACGCGCGAAATTCTGCGAAACACTTCGGAAAAAACCGTCGATCCGGCAAATCTCGGCCCCTGCCCGGTTTGTAACGCGCCGGTCATTCGCGGACGCAAGGATTACGGTTGCTCCGACTGGAAGGCCGGCTGTAAATTTGTCCTGCCCAGCGAGGCATGGAAGATGGTGTTGTCACCCGAACTCGCGCGCGAAATTTTGATCCACAAGCGCAGCCTCAATCCGCATCCGCTTGAGGTGGAGGGAAAGAAGATTTTCGCCTCCCTGAGCTTGGATAAAGAAGGTGCGCTCCACTACGAAAAAGCTGACGTAATCAAAAAGAAAAAAGAGGACGAGCGCATCGGCCCCTGCCCGGTCTGCAAGGGAGATGTTGTCATCGGACGCAAGGCCTTCGGATGCTCCAACTGGGAAAACGGCTGCAGGTTTGTCATTTGGAAAACGATCGCGGGAAAGGAAATCACCCCGGAGATCGCAGTGCAACTGCTCGAAACCGGTGCCACCGAGAGCCTATCCGGCTTCAAATCGAAAGCCGGAAAGGATTTCGAAGCGAAGCTGAAAATCGTAGGCGCTCAGGTAAAGTTTGCGTTCCAATCATGAGCTCCGGCAGTTCCTAATCCAAAGGCTTCACAAACAGATTGCGGAACTGGACCAGACTGGAGGCCGGCAGGTATTCGCCCTTTTCGTGATCAAACCCGCCGTGATACTGGAGACCGATGGGGCCTCGTTCATCAACGCCCGGCAGCTGAGCATGGTTGAGCACCACCTCGCCATTCAGTAACACCGACAGACGATCACCTATCATCGTAATGACATAACGGTTCCACTGCCCCGGCTCTTTGTCGGCACGCACCCGCGGCGTTACGCCGGCACGGACTTCGGCGGACATGCTCCCGTCCGTGCGGTAGCCCCAGACTTCTCCCGATCCAATCGGCCAATTCCAGATATTGACCTGCGCCTTCGGCATGCCGCGCAGGTAAATCCCGGAATCGGCATTCGGAAACGTCTCCGTCACCACTTCCCCATCCTCACCGACGACATTCCCGCCATCAGGCCCAATCTTCGGCCAGGTTTCGACAGTCGGTGTGTCCGTCAAACGCCACTCGACGTATAAGACAAAATCCCCGAACGACTCCTCCGACCAAATATCCCGCTCGCCCGAAGCGGTCGTCTTGGGATCACAATCAATGACACCATCCACCACACTCCAGGATTGAGCGGCCGCGTCGGAGACACGCCACCCGTCCAGGTTATCGCCATTGAACAACGAAATCCAGCCATCTTCCTTCACAACCTCATCCGCCAAAGCAGCGGTGGCAGCGACGGACAGGGTCGCTAAAACAAAGACGTATTTACGCAAGACATTCATTGATAACGAGAAACAATATCGATCATTCATATAAAAACCTCTCAACGGCAGGGAAACGCGATCAGGAATCGGTACGCTGATCCACGGGTAAAGGGTCCGCCGGCGGTGGAACATCGCCGTCGTCGAGTTGCGCTTCTTTCAAAGCATTTCTCTCTCTAAATATAAGCGCGAATCCGATCAATACGGCAAGGGCCATGACCGACGGAACGAGCCAGATAGACTGCCAATCCCGGACTCCTTCCACGGTATTGTAATCGACGATCCATCCTGAAATATTAAACCCGATGAACATCCCGACGCCCAGCGTCACGAAAGCGATAAATCCTTGCGCCGCCCCCCGGATCTGCACCGGAGCTTTCTTGTCCACGTAAATCTGACCGGCCACGAAAAAGAAGTCGTAACAGATGCCGTGCAGGATGATTCCCGAATAAAGCATGAATACCAGGGTTTCATTGTCCCCGAACGCGAAGAGCACGTAACGAAGCACCCAGGCGGCCATCCCGATCATAAGCATCTTCTTGATCCCCAGACGGATGAACAAGAAAGGCATCACAAGCAAAAAGAGGACTTCCGAAATCTGCCCCAGCGTCATTTTTCCCGCCGGATTCTCCATCCCGACGTCATTCAAAAATGGATTCGTCCAGTTGTAATAAAAGGCCAGCGGAATACAGATCAGCAACGAGCTAATCACAAAGACCGCAAAGGAGCGTTCCCTCATCAACTTCAGCGCGTCGAGTCCCAACACATCGCGAGCCGTGACTTTCTTACCCTTCGCCTGCGGGGGAGTATGAGGAAGGAAGAAACAGTAAATCCCCAGGAAAATCGCAAACCCGGCCCCGAGCTGGAGTGGCATATTGGTCGCCTCGATACTTGCGCCGCTGATCGTGCTCAGCATGACAATCATCCAACCGGCGGCAATCCAGCCGATCGTGCCGAGAACGCGGATCAAAGGAAACTCCTTGCCCGGATCTTTCATCTGGTGAAAAGAGAGCGCGTTTACCAATGCCAGCGTCGGCATGTAAAAAATCGTGTGGAGAATGAGAACCCAGAAGAAAAGTCCCGGCTCCGTGATGGTGGAAGCCCAAAAGAGACTCAGCCCGCCCAAGATGTGAAAAACCCCGAGCACTCTTTCGGTGGCGAAAAACCGATCGGCGATCATCCCGACAAAAAAGGGCGAGATCATGGCCGCAATCGCTGTGGTGCTGTATGCCCGCCCCACTTCCGCCCCGCTAAAGCCAATTTCGCTGAGGTACGTGGCCATAGTCACAAACCAGGCGCCCCAGACGAAAAACTGGAAAAACATCATTATCGAGAGTTGGATACGAACTTTGGTATTCATGTCTTTTTTTTCAATTAAATTCCCCGAGGCGGACCACTGGTGTTTTGTGTTTGGAAATTCAAGGTTTAAGCTCGAAGCGTTTCCCGCAACATCCGCTAGAGAAACACCACCTCGCCGGAATGAACAGATTTTTCTTCGGCTTCACAGATTTCAAGGGAAATTACGCCGTCCTCCGGAGTTACGGTCGTGGGCGGCTCTCCGGAACGGATCGAAGCGAGGAACGACTGGAGCTCATGGAAATAACCATCGCCCTCTCCACACCGGATATCGCGAGGCTCTTTCCCCTCCTCGAAAAGCCGAAGCGGCGCCTCCGTTCGGCCGATATCGTAATCGGCCGTAGCCCGCTCGAAATTAACCGTGTAAGCCATGCTAAAGCCAAACCCGGGAGTCATACTCCACCCTCCTTCGGCGTGAACCACGCTGCCGCCGGCCAGCCTGTATTGGGTGACGACATGATCGACCGCGCCACTGAATTTCGTGTATCCACTGGCGAAGACGGAAACCGGTTTGCCAAAACAGTATTGCACAAAGTCGGTATCGTGAATGTGCAGGTCGAATAAAGCGCCTCCGGACTGTTTCCCGGAAAAGTAATTGGCTTGCCCCCACGCCGGCGGTTCCGTCACCCGCCGGAAGCGTGCAGCAAGCACCTTCCCGTAACGGTTCTCTTCGATCGCCCGCTTAAGCCAGTCCCATTCCGGCCAAAACCGAAGACACATGCCGGGCATGTAAAAGGACGAAGCTTCACTCGCGGCCTTCGCCATCGACCGCGCCTGCTCCGCGGTCCGCGCGATCGGCTTCTCGCAAAAAACGTGTTTCCCGGCTTTTAAGGCGGCTATGGTGTATTCGGCGTGAGTGCCGGTGGGAGAACATATATCGACCAGTTCGACATCGGGATCGGCGAGGATTTGCTCAAAATCGCGATAGGTTTGAACCGCATCCATGTCCAGCCGGACCGGTTCCGATGAACCGATGTTTCCAGTGACGCGCGAAAAATCTCCATCGAAGTTGCGTCCACTCGGATTGCATAGAGCCACGATCTCCGCGTCTTCGAGTTTTTGATATGCTTTTATATGCGTCGCGGCCATAAACCCGGAGCCGACAATGCCGATCCGAACGGCTGGCACCGGGCGGGGCGCTTTTCGTCCGCCGGTAAGGATGGGGCCAACGAACTCTCGTGCGGCCCGGATGTCCCCCACCCGCTCTTCTCCGGCCTCTCGCTCAATCGCGCAATACCCGGTAAAATCGAGTTCCTGAAGCGTCTTGAAAAAGGCGCTCCAATCAACTTCACCCTCACCTACCGGCACTTCCTCACCCCATTGACCCGGCTCAACGGTTTTCTTCGCGTCTTTAACATGACACTGCTTCAGCCAGGGACTCAGGATCCGGACCGCTTCAACCGGATCGCCCTTGTCGTAGAGCAACATGTTGGCCGGATCAAAATTGACGCCAACATCGGACCGGTCCAATGCCTGCAAAAAGAGACGGAGCGTTTCCGCGTCTTCCTGTCCAGTTTCGAGTGCGACCTCGATTCCGCGCTCGGCAAAGATGTCGGCGACCTCGCGGACTCTGCCCAGAAGGGTTTCAAAGCGAGCATCCATCTGGTCGTGCGGCAAGAAGCCGGCGTGAAACGTAACCAGGTTCAAACCGAGTCCCGCGGCGATTTCCGCGTTGGCCCGGCTGTTCTCCAAGTTGGCCTGCCAGGTCGCATCCGGAACAATGCCCCCAGTCAGGCGAATCGATTCCAGCGAAGAATAATCTTCCCCCTCTGTGCCGAACATTCCCGAAACAACTTCAATCCCGTTGTCCTTACAGCGCTCCCCAAAGCATTCCCAGGCGGCGGGATCCGTTCGCAATGGGTCGAGCGCCAACTGAATTCGGCGGAGTCCCACAGACCTGACGAACGCAAAAAGCGCGTCGGCATCTTTTGGCTGAAGGGACCAGCTACAAATTGCGAGTCGATCAATTAAGGAGGTCATCCGAGGATTGTGAGTTGTCGGCAGAGCGGGTGAATTTCGAATCATAGGTAAAGCGCGTCCTCTTTTTTATCAAGCACGATCCAGTCGCGACCTCGTAGTAGAAGGCCTTGTTCATGCGAACCAGTATAGCAGGCACAAAATCGTCTTGCTTTGACATAATCGGCGCTCTTTTTGATGTTTTCGGCAATCGTTTCCCTCAAAACCTGTCGATTAAAAGGCGTGGTGCCCGGAAAACAAAACGGTCATCTTCACCAGCATCCCAAACCACGCCGTTCCCTGCTGGCTGAAGAGGTGATGGGGTCAATAACCGCCACTGCTCGGCTTTTCGATCAGCGGCAAACGGACCCCGCGCCGAAAGAGTGTTACCTGGCCCGTGCTCGACGAAATTACGATGGAAATACAATCGCTGGCCAGTGAAATCGATGCCGCCGCCGCATGCCGGGAACCGAGGCCGCTCGGCAGGGAATGATAATAATCGGGCGCATGAATCAGGCTGCCCGCCGAAAGGACCACTCCGTCCCCGCGGATCACAAAGGCTCCGTCCATGCAGGAAAACTCCTTGATCGTCTCATCCATAAAGGGATTCGTCACATTACGATCCTCTTCCTTGTAGCCGAAAAACGGATTCAAGACGAGCGGCTTGGTCATTTCCGTCACGCGCTCGCTGTCTCCCAAAACAAAAAGGGAACCGACCGGCCGTCCTTCCCGTCCCTCGACCGCCAACTCGGTCGCAATCGCCAGGACCCGTTCCAGCACTTCCGGTTTCACGTCCACCGGCAGAATGTCCGCTTGCTCATGGAACAGCACCTGGAATTCTTTCTCCACATCGAGAACCACGATCGTGTCGAATTGATTGCTCCCGGGAATCCCCCCCACACAGCAGAGGCGATCCGTAAAACGAATCAAACGGCGGGTCAGTCCCACCAGAACCGAACTCCGCAGCTGGGAGAGCCGTTGCCGCGAAAAGGAACGCACTTGGATCGTGGCCGCGATTTGTTTTTGATCGACCACCAGCTCCGAGGCGGTCCGCGTCACCAGAATCGTCCGGTGCTCCGGGAACCATTGCGACGCCTCCATCCCGGTCGTCAGCGTGTCACCAAAAATGATCAGTGCCGAACAACGGCTGCCCTTCGCAATCTTCTCCGCCTGACGGAAGATCAAACGGTTCATTCGGCTCTTTTCCGCCTGGACCGGTTTGGCCACCACACCCCCGACCGCGACCATCATCCGGTCATACATGCTGTCCAGATCAGGCGCGCTGACCAGGTCCTCGACCAGCTCTTTCTCCTTCACCAACCGGGCGATCGACGCCAGCATCTGCAAGTAGTCGCGCTCGCCCTCTCCCGCGATCAGCAAAAGAACCAGGCGCACTTTCTCATGCTCCTTGAACCCGTCGTAAACAATCCCGGTTTCGCTGCGTCCCACCGCGAATACATACCGGCGCGGCATTTTTATCCGGATGTGAGGAAGAGCCACCCCATTCCCGAGATACGTGGTCATGGTGTCCTCACGTTTCATCAACGCGTTGAGGATCGCGTTCTTATCCAGGTCCTTGAAGCGCGCTACGGACACACTCAACAGTTCCTCAAGCGCCCCCTTCAAATCGTGGCTCTTGAGGTCAATAATTCGACTGCGAGTAATGAATTTATCGAGACGCATGCGCTTCTAAAAAGGCCGCGGTCCTGTCGTCAAACCACCTATGAATTCAGGCAAATTTACCGTTCCCACTCCAGTGCCCCTTTTTTGATCTCATAAAGGAGCCCCAGGACCAGGATAAAAAGAAAGAAAAGGACCGGAAATAAAATGGGAATGGAAGCCGCCAAAAAATCGCGAAACACCAACACCCACGGGATGAGAAACACGATTTCCACGTCAAACAGGATGAAAAGCATCGCCGTCACATAGAACTTGACCGAAAACCGGACCCGGTCCTTCCCTGGAGATTTGGCGATTCCACATTCATAGGCGGTATCTTTGATTTTGCTTTTCCTGGCGCGCTGTCCAAACAGGGTGCTCACTCCAAGAATGACCGCCGCAAGACCTGCAGCCAACAAAATCTGAACCAGAACGGGAAAGTAATCGGCAAGAAACATTTTCCAAAGACAATCGACCCGGCGGCGCTACTTCAAGCTGTTTTCCCGAACCAGCCGGGTTTTTCGCAAAAAATTTGTGTTCACAACCCCAACCGGACCAGACGGCTTCCTCACCGCCCCCGAACTCCGTCCGCTTCGTCGCCACTCCCTTCGGTCGAATTCCGACCCGCCCGCTCCGGCCGCGCCCTCCTTTCCGGCCGACCGAGGTCAAGCTGCCGGGCATAATCAAGCAGATCCTCCCCATGGGCCAACTCATCAAACCGGCGTTCCTTGCGTCGCTCGTTCATTTTACGATGCATCCGCGAATCGAGCGCCACCGGATCGGCTCCGAGCAGTAGCGTCGGCTCCGAAGCGGTGTAAAGGGACCGAAAAACCGGGCCGCCCAAAAACTGGTACCGCTCCAGACTGACGAGGGTAAAAAGCCACTTTTCAGACAACTCCGGGATGGCCGCCATCTCCGCCACCGCCGCCGCCCCACTGGCTTCGCTTTGAAAGAAGCGCGAGGTGTTGCTCGCATTCCACAGCGTCGCATTGACCAAAGCACCATTGATTCCCAGAACCGGGTGATCCGTATACACCGGCAGGTTGATCCAGAAATCGACGTCCAACATCAGCGGCGTCGCCAGGTAACTGTGACGGTCGGTATTGTCGGGCTCGAAACTGAAACTGCGCCGCCGGTCTCCCACCCCGCCCTCGCCCCGGGGAGGCAGCGGACTATCGTAAAACCAGAGATCGTCAAAATAATCTCCGCTCTCCAAAACATGCACCGGATGTCCGTGAAAACTCGCCTCACCCGAGCCGAAATCCGGAAGAAACCCGCTTTGGCGCAGACGATGCAAGCTTTTGTCGACGAGAAAGATATCCTCGGTCTCAAACCCGCGATCCACCAGCGCCGCCGCCACGCCCTGCACCAAAGCAACCGGGGTCGCCAGACCCGGCCCGGAATTCGTGTAAACCTTCAACCCGACCTTCCCCCGTTCACCCGGCCCGACCTTTTCTTCACGCTGCTCCTCGAACGCCGCAAAAATCCGTTCAACCGCCGCCTTATAATCTTCAGGCGAAAGCCCGTTCATCCCTTCCTCCAAAATTGGCGCTCCGGGGCTCACAGCCTCGCCGGGGGAAACGGCCGCCAAACAGCCGCCCGCGAAGAACGCAGTCGCCAAAATCAGGTCTGGACGCTTGACACTGCGCCAAGCCCGGAGAAGTCTCTGTCGATGTCCGATGGTAAAGTTCATTTGCGATCGATTGGCTTTTTGTCGCTTTTGGCGATTTTTTCGATTTTCGCCCTTGGTTGTTCCGATCCAGACACGACAGTCGAACAAAAGTTTGCGCAAGCCCAGCAAAAACTCGATTCCGGCGAGTCGGAAGAGGGTCTTCGAATCCTCGAAGCGTTGTATGAGGAATTCCCCAAACGGTTCGATTTGAATGAATTTCTAGCGTTTAGCTACGCCGCCGCCGGTCATTCGGAGCTGGCCGCCGACTTTTTCGTCAAAGCCGCCGAACTCGCCCCCGACCGCGGCGCCCTGCTCCTTTTCGCCGCCCAGGCTCGCGAAGACGCGGGAGATCTGGACCAGGCGGCGGATCATTATCGAGTGCATTTGTCGGATAACTACGACGATTTCTCCGCATGGCAGGCTCTCGCCCGACTGGAACAACGCCGCGGCCGACTGGAAGACGCCATTGACGCCCACCGCCACGTCCACCGCCTTCGCCCCTCGGCTTCCACCGCCGCCCAAGTCGGCGACCTTTACCTTCGAGTGCGAAACCTCGCCCAAGCCCACCAGTGGTTCAACACTTCACGCGAGAAACCGGACGGACCGGCCCCCAAAGCCCTCCTCGGCCTCCTCCGCATCAGCATGGAAGAGGGCAATTGGGACCGCGCCCAGGAACTGGTCGTGGAACTGGACAGTGAACATCCCGGGGCGCTCGATGACAGCGAAATGGCGGAAACCCGAGCCGAACTTCGTCGGTGGCACGAATCCCTTGAAGAAATGGAGGCCCTGCGGAGGCAGCAAGCCGAACGGGCCGCACAACGGGAAGCCGAACGAAAGGAGCGGGAAGAGGAAGAAGAGCGCCTCGCGCGCGAACGGGAAAGAGAGGAAGCCGAAGCGGCCGCTGCCGCGGAAGCGGAGGCCGAAGCCGAGGCAGAACGAGCTCGGCTGGCCGAACGGGAAGCGGAAGAGGCTCTGGAGGAGGAAGAAGAAGTGGAACCCGATCCCGGCGAAGTCCTTCTTGCTGAAGCAAATCGTCTTTTTGAAGCCGGCCGCTACAGCGCCGCCGCCCGGCATTACTGGCGGGCGCTCAGTTACGACGACACCTCCGCCCAAACCTGGTTCGATCTCTCCCGATCCCATTTTCGAGCCGAATCCTGGAATGACGCCGAGCTCACCGCCCTCGAAGCCCTTCGCCGGGATCCGGATCGACAGGTTCTCCACCTTCACTACCTGAACGTCATCAAAGAAACCCATTCCGTCCGCTCCTATCTCCGCGAACTCGAACGTACCCACGAACGATTTCCCGCCAATCCCGAGATCGTCCTGGCCCTCGCGAATACCTACGCCCGAAGCCAACACGCCCACGACCAAGCCGTTCGCTACTACAACCTTTTTCTCCGAATCGCCCCCAACGACCCCCGCCGCAGCCAGGTCGAACAATCCATCCGCCGCCTGAGCCGGCCATAGGTTTCGCCGCATCCCCGCGACAAACCACGCCAGCGAGCGCGACGCCGAAGACCGTCGGCGTCGTCCTAGTGAGTCGGCAAATTAATCTTTTCCACCACCCCAGACCTTCACCGCCTCTCCTTGTCATTGCGAGGGAGGCTCCGCCGACCGAAGCAATCTCTCCGAGCCGTAGGTCTCCGAGCCGGAGGCCACCCGCCTGATTCCGGCCGCATCCACGCAAAACGTCAGCTTGCAAGGCACTGTATTGCCACGTCGTTCCTCCTCGCAATGACAGGAAGCTATTGACGAAAAAACTTCTTGGGCGCCTTGGCTCTGGAACCGCCTCGCGCCCCACTTCGCAATTCGAACACGCGCACTTCGCCCTGGCCGCGCCGCCTCGTCTATTGCCTCCCCATGCGCACCTTGGTGGAGCAAACTGAACTTGCCAAAGTCCAATCTCCGTTGGCTACCGCATCAAAAGCGCGACCGCCACCCGATTCCGCATCTGGGCCACCCAACAGTTGCGCGAATTCATCGTCAAAGGCTTCGTCCTCGACGACGAGTGCCTCAAGACCCCCGACCTGAATACACATTCATAACAGTAAAAAATTTGGAAGTAAGACAGCGAATGTCCTACATCATCGATTACAATCTCCCTCAAAATGACAAAAAGCCAACAAACACCGTGTCGAATCCCAAGCAGGTGCATCGAATTTCTAATTAATTTGCCAAAGTCCAATCATACCGATTTTCTCATCAAGCGATGACGTGTTCCTACCCACAATTCTTCAAAGGCGCCACCTGCAACGCCCCCTACGACTGGCAAATCCGCCTCGCCGAAGACCCGGCCTGCCAATCCCGCCTCATCGACATCCCCACCGGCCTCGGCAAGACCGCCAGGATCAACGTCCAGGGAACCGAGATCGCTGTCATTCAACGTGAGGATGAAGATTACATTTCCCTGACCGACATGCTCAAAGCCAAGGATGGCGATTTCTTCATTTCCGACTGGCTCCGCAACCGAAACACCGTCGAGTTTCTCGGGATTTGGGAAACCGTCCACAATCCCGATTTTAATTCCGGCGAATTCGCCATAATTAAAAGCCAGGCCGGACTCAACAGCTACAAGCTAAGCGTGAAGGAATGGGTGGAAAAGACGAACGCCATCGGATTACAAGCGAAAGCGGGGCGCTACGGAGGCACCTACGCCCACCGAGACATCGCCTTTGAATTCGGAATGTGGATCAGCCCGGAATTCAAAATCCACCTCATTAAAGAATTCCAACGCCTTAAAGAGGACGAAAACCGCCGCCTCGACCTTGCCTGGAACCTCAATCGCACCCTCGCCAAGATCAACTACCGCATCCAGACCGACGCCATTCAGACTCACCTCATCCCGCCCGAAGTCACCCCGAAGTAGGCCGCCGTTACCTACGCCAACGAAGCCGACCTCCTCAACGTCGCCCTTTTCGGCCAGACCGCCGGCCAATGGCGCGACGCCAATCCCGGCTTCTGGGACCGGAAGACCGAAGACTGGCCTACCCTTGCAACCGTGTTGCAACCCGGTCAACCGCTGAGATCTCCTGTCGCAAATCGGAATCCGACCAAGGGATGTCGATTCCATGCGCGTGCAGCCAAGCCTCGAACTGCCACCGCTTCATGCCCGCAAACGCGGCGGCTTTCCCCACGCCCAGCTTGCCAGTTGCATAAAAATGCGCCGCCAGCCGCGTCCGCACCTCAGTATCGGGATTCGACGGATCATCCAGAAGCTTACCGACTTCATCCGGGAGGGTTACATTCATGAACATAGTATCCTTCAATTTCTTCAGGAATGCAACCCTTCAATGGGGCCGTCCGCCAGCGGCGGACGGAATGTATTGTAGTCACGGCAGGTTGAACTTCAAATGCCACGCTTCAATGGGGCCGCACGTTGATGCGGAATGGATAATACCTTTATCTTATGGTGGCCAGCGCTCGCCGTATTGCCGCAAAAACCTGCCTATTAAACGGTCCCCCAGCCGAATCCCACGATTCTTCATGTCCGATACAATGGGACCCAGTTCCGCAACGAGACCTTTCTGCTTTGCGATTCCCAGAATTCCGAGTGAACCTATCGGGTCCAGCGAAAGGGTTTGGGCTTCCCGCCGACCAAAAATTTCATCAATGGCTGGTATCAAGCCCCAGGCAAGAGCGAGTGAAATGACCTCGCGCTCGCCATCATCCAGATTGGGGTCGCCAACGAGCGTAATCTGCTCGTCTCTCAGAACTACCGTCCCCAACCATTTTTTTGAGACCGCCTCCCGCTGGGCCGCTTCTGCCCCCTGCCACCCCATGCCTTGGTCAACCAATTCGCGAAAAACCGCCCCGGGGATAACTGCAGCAGTAAACAGGTTTTTTAGCAGGTCAATTCGGTCCACGCACGAAAATGCCACCAAAACCGAGGTATCGAAAACAATGGCAATTTTCTGTTGCATTTGAACTTCAAAAGCCACTAATTCAAAAATTCGTCAAGTGGGAATTCGCCGTCAACCAACAAATCAAAGATAAACTATGAAATCCATCGACCTCACAACCCTCCAATCCGCCGTCACCGGTTCTGCTGCCGCCTTCCGTGCCCGCACCCGCCTCCAACCCGCCGGGGGCGAAGGCGACAAAGTCTTTCCACCCACCTTCGCGGGCGCCGTCTATGCCGTGGAAAAGCGACGCGTCGCCGGTCGCCAAGAGCCCGTGACCTGCGTGCTCCTCGACAGCGTACAAAGTCAGGCCAACCGAATGGAACTGGCGTTGCAGGAAGCCATTGATCGAGGCGATATCCAACTTCCCCTGATCGGCGTCGATTTTTCCGAACATGCGCCAACCGGAGACGTCGAAGCGGACCGCGCGGCCGGTCGTTTGCTCGACGAACTGGGAACGATCACCAGCCTCCAATTACCCCACCGCTTAGCCGACGCCATTCTTCGCGACAGCGAACTCAATGGAAAACCATTCCGCGAGTCGGATGCCGGCATCGGCATCAACAAGGCCAGCCTGCGAAACGCCACTCCCGTTTATCAGTATTGCCCCACCGCTTTGGTGTTCGGCATGTGGGACTCGACCGGCCCCAAGGGCGGCCTCGGCGCGAAGTTCGAGCGGGCCATGGTGTCGGAGGTGGTAGGAATCGGGGCCAGTTTTGGACTGAGGACCGCGAGCCGCATCGACCCCGTAATAACAAAGACTACTGGCATCACGCTTTACGCCGCAAAATCGGGTGGATGGACTCAGGAAGAGAGCGAAGCGAAACTCGACCCGAAGACGAAGAAGCCTATAAAACTGGGGAAGGACGGAAAAGTATCTGAGGCTAATCTCGGTAATGTTACACCCGGGTTTTCCAAATTCGGGAAAGGCGCGGAGGGACCAAACCCTTTAGCGGCTGAGGGCTACGATTCGGATGCAAAGGAAACCCGTATCGCTCCCGCCGGCGTCACCATCGAATTCGCCGAACAGCTCACCACGCTTTCCCTCATTGCCCTCCGCCGTCTCGGCTTGCCGAACAACGGCAGCCGTTCGCCGGAGCAGGACGCGGCGGGTCAAACCGTCCTGGCCGCGCTCGGACTCTGCGCTGCC
>LFIK01002054.1_pt1 | contig 16185 bp, 30 predicted proteins | sample 643401 | NCBI WGS metagenome assembly LFIK01 (sample SAMN03777447, study PRJNA286221) | soda lake metagenome | biome: soda lake; feature: Kulunda steppe; material: water; isolation source: sample T5-Br brine of Lake Tanatar-5 | place: Russia: Kulunda steppe | collected 2010-07
CCCAACAGCAGCAACCGGTCCAGGACAAACTGCCTGCACCTGCGGCCCCGCCCTTGGCAGCAGGAAGCCCCACTTCTCCCCGCCTAGCACCTGCAGCCCCGCCCACGGCAGCAGGATGCCCCACTTCCCCCCGCCCTGCGCCTGCAGCCCCTGGCTTGCTCTCACCTGCGCGAGGTGACGATGGGTCCTGCTGCTGCGCCCCAACCCTCTCAGCGCGAGGACGTGCTGGGGCTGCCAGCCCGCTCATCCCCGTCCTTGGAGGCCTCCCGGGGCCCGCTGCCCTTCCTGTCCATGTCCACGTCAGGCCGGGAGCCCCTGCAGCAGCAGAGGGAGGTGGGGTGGCGGCCACGGCAGAGGACTGAGAGGGGGAGGCGGTAGCAGCAAGTGCTGAAGCCTGCGTGGGCTACGGCAGTTTTTTTGGCCAAAGGGTTGGAGCCACGCTACTGGGTGCAAGCAAGCAGCTGCAGCAGCATCCCAGCCCTTGCTGTGGGACTGCGTGGCATGTGTGTGTGTCAGTCAAGGTTGGGTGAACTTAGTCCACATTTTTCAAGGGCAGTTTTTAGATACATATAAGCAACAGCACTCGTGGACATAAGCCATCACCCACAAATAAATCCCCCAGTTTTTAATGGATGAGAATCTAATTGCCCATAAACATCAGGATACTCTGCCGCCTCCACGCACCGCTGCTCCCTGCCCTCATCCTCCCTCTCCCTGCTGTCGTCCTTGATGAGCTCCTCATCCCTACAGAAGGTACACAGTGACCAAGCACCCACGCAGCAGTCAAGAGCTTGCCATTCGCCAGCTTTTTGAGCAGACATCAAGTAGATTCCTCAGCCATGCCTGCCCCAGGGCTAACCACCTTATCTGCCTTAAACATGCATGCCTGCGAACCCTTGCTCGGCCACCCCTGCTCCACCTCCCCTGCTCTGCTGCAAACAATGCACACTTCATGGAGCGCTGACGCCCTCGGCCTGGCTCCCCAGCACCTGCAGGCACAGCTTGATCATGTTGCGGTAGCACCTCGCACATACATGGGGACCAGGCTGGTGTGCTGCGCCACTACTGGCCACTGCCCCCCTGCCCTCACCTGCCCGAGTCCCTGTGTCTGTCGCTGCGGCCACGCTCCTTGTACTTATCGCGTGACCTGTCGCGCTCGCTGTCTTTGCTCTTGTGCTTCTTCCTGCTCTTGCGCTCCTCCTCCTCGTCGTCCGAGCGGTCGTACCTGCATGCATGCGTGTGTGCGTGCCACGAGGGCCGTTGCTGTAAACGCTCATGCGCTTCTCGTTGTATTCTTCATCATATATGCAAGTTACACACAGAGTGAACATGGATTCACTCACATGCGCTCATCACTCCCATGCCCTTATCAAGCGCACAGCGCAAGCCCTCATCTCAAGCGCAGGTCACACCCCAGCGCTACAGCGCGCGCGCCTGCAACCCTTAACTGGACACCGTGCACTAACTCTTGTGACCACACACATGCGGTGCTTGCATGCCGATGCGCGAGCTTTGAAAAGGCCACTCCGTGGAAGGACAGCCACACACTCGTACAGGCCTGGCATGGGGCTCAGCAGCTGCTCTGCTTTGCAGCACAGCTGAGCGCAGATGAGTGAGAGCGCCAGCCACAGCCCTCTTGCACATCACACGCATGTGTGCACGCCCTCACCTCTTGGAGTCCTTCTTTGCTTTTTTCGACTTTTTGTGGCGGTCCGACCGCTCTCGATCCTCATCCGAGCTGCCCCCCCTGCGACGTCACAGTGCACCATGCAGCTGGGCGCTCTGGCACACGGCACTTGAGGCTGGAATGCAAAGCACGCTCCTTTTAAGTGGGGGCACACATGGCACACTGATACCGCAAACACGGGGGTCGACTGTTTTAAAGGTTCCTGGCAAACAAGCGCAGCCCTGGGAGGGTTGCATTTGGGTGTCATGTAAGACAGCCCATGGATTGCAAACGTGGCAGAGGCATTGCAAGTGCTGCTTGCGCGACAACCCTGCCTAGCTCAATGATGGGCAGCCAGCAAGAGTCCAAGGGCCTGTCATGGAGCTTGAGAGAAGAGCCAAGAGAGTGAGTGCAGCAGCGTCCACACACAGCAGCCTCATCCATATGCACCGCAGTGCCTCTGCCAGCTGGGAATGCAAATGTCAGGACGGGCACAGCATCTACTTATAGGAATGCCGGAAGGTGTTTGCAAAGGCACAGCATCTGCTGAAGGGCATGCCAGAAGGTGTTTGCAAAGGCACAGCATCTGCTGAAAGGAACGCCGGTGTTTGCAAAGGCACAGCACCTGCTGAAAGGAACGCTGGTGCTTGCACAGTCACAGCGTCTGCCCCCTGCCAGGATGCCTGGGTTCCCACTGGCACAGCATCCGCCAGAAGCATTGCTGGTGTCTGCACGCGCATCACACTAGCACAAAGAGATGTGCCGGCCCACGCAAACCCCATTTGCCCAGCCCTGTCAGCGCCTGCTCTCCCTCCCCCCTCACCACACCGTCAGGTGGACTGTGCACACCTGACGGCCACGGCAGCTTTCACGCAATAACGCATGGCCTGGCGCACAGCCAGCCGCACAACACAGTGCGCACACACGCACACACCGCGTGCACCCTCCAGCGCATGGCCGCACCCACACGCCTGCCGCACCTGTCCCTCTCTCGCTCTGCCTCCTCTGCAGCCTCCCGCTCCCGTGCCGCGGCCTTAGCCGCCGCCTTCTCACGCAGCCGACCGAGGTAATCATCAAACATGGCCCGCGCCTCCTCAGCGCCCACCTGGGGTTGCATTTTGGGGGCAAACGAGCACGCCACACACTCCGTCTCCATGGTAGAGAAAACCATGGTAGAGAAAAGCAACCAGTGAGTCATGGAAGTGGGCCACTGTTGCAGCGCAGGAGCCCACAACGAACTAGAGACAGGGGAGCCCTGCCTGCCATGTTGCCTTGCCTGCCCTCCCTTGGCGCTTGAGTCCTATGCAGGCGCGCACAGTGATCTGTGCTGGGCAAACCCTGTGCAGGCGTCTGCCCTGCTGTTCATACTTCCTGTATAGGTACACGCATGGGGCCCCTGCCCTGCTGATTATACCTCCTTGACAGGCATGCGCGCAAGCCACTGCCCTGCTGCTCGTGCTCCCTTCGCAGACATATACACCTACCCTCGCCCTGCAATCCATGCTGCCTGGCGCATGCGACGCCCACCCCGCTCGCACCTCCTTGAAGTCCTTGTCCTTCTCGTACATGCTTGAAAACGACTCCCAGGTGCTGTCTGGGCCCAAGCCCCGCGCGTGGCGCAGCAGCGAGCCGAATCGGTCGCGGGCCTTGCGCCTGCGCGCTTCCTCCTCCTCCTCGCGCACCTTGGCCTTGCCCTGCTGCTCCTCGAACCACACCCGCCTGCAGCGCATTGTGGCGGATATTGCGCTCAGCAACCCAGGTCGCAGGCTCAGTGCGCATGAACACACGCGCACTGCTGTGCGCACATGCTGGGTGCATCGTGCTTTTTTCCAAGGGGGGGGAAGGGCTGCCATGCTCGGCTGTCATGCAAGGACGGGCTCCTTCACACAGGAAGGTGAGCGAAATTTAACCCCCCAGCAGGGCGCACCTTGCGCTGCCTCTGGTGGGCAGTGCTGGCTGCAGGGAATCTCAGGGAGGGAGGGGCGCCAGCCAGTCAGTACTAGCAGGGTGCACTTGCAGTCAGCGCTCGCTGTCAGCAGCACTTGCAGGGTGCAACAAAACAATCCATCATCTTAAAAGGGCACTCCTCCTCCTCCTCCTCCTCCTCCTCCTCCTGCCCTCTCAAGACCACACAGTTCTCTGCCTCGAGTGAAAGCATAACAGCGTCCCCAGCACCAAAGTAGCCCGCAATGCCAGCGCACACCCACAGGAAACCCACCCTCCTCTGCCAGCCCATGTTTTGCATGGGCCCCTCCTTTTGGCCTCACAGGGCTTTCTGCTTGCACTTACAGGAACCCCTCTTCGACCTTGGCCAGGCGCTCTCCGGCCTTGGACTCCATTGCTGCTTTCCAGTCCTCGTACAGGCTAACGGTGGTGACGCCCAGGTCCAGCTCCTTCACCAGGTCGCGCAGCAGGGGCTGCACAGGGCATGCGCACGCGCAGCAGCGGCTTGTATGGGCGTGAATGTTGCCAACACACATGCAGCTGCTCTGTGGCCAGGTCGCGCAGCAGGGGCTGCACAGGGCATGCGCACGCTCAGCAGCGGCTTGTATGGGCGTGTATGTTGCCAACACACGTGCAGCTGCTCTGTGGCCAGGTCGCGCAGCAGGGGCTGCACAGGCCATGCACGCGCGCAGCAGCGGCTTTTGTGTGGGCGTGTATGCTGCCAACACACGTGCAGCTGCTGTGTGGCCAGGTCGCGCAGCAGGGGCTGAGCATTGGGCGGCATCGGGCGTGCGCGCGTGTGGCGGCGGCACAGATGGGGGCCCATGCAGCCGCATGTGCTCCTAGGCCACAGGTCATACAGCTTGCGGTGGCGCGCAGCAAACGCGCCTTGCAAGAGCGCCCATTGCACGTAACACCCAGAGCCGCTTGCAAGCAGCACGCTGCATGCAGCAGCCAGAGCATGCAAGTAGGCCTAATAAAGCAGGCGAGCAGGGGGGCTGCGGGCGACTGGACAGAGCCCATCCAGCCCAGAACCGCTGATGGCATGACAACCCACGACTACAGTAGAGCCTATCCACCCTGCTACCACAGAGGGGCGTGCAACGATACAGTATCGTTAATGGATTAATTTTAGGGATGGGAAATAGGGTCTGGTCAAAATGCCAAAGAGGCTCTAAAGAGGCTCAAATAGGCTCTAAAGAGGCTCTACGGAGCCCTGACAAGGGCCTGCCAAACCCTATAAAGCCATCCCTCACGATGCTCGTTCCGGCTGCGCAGCCCTGGTTTACATGGCAGGAGAGCCCAGGCTGGTCATGAGCACAGCACAGAGCAAGCTCCTCTGAGGCCGAGGCGGCCTGAGCACATCACAGCTGCCGCACGTTGCGAGCAAGGCGGCGCAGGGGCAAGGCGCTGCAGAAGCAAGGCGGTGCGAGCAAGGCGAGCAAGGCGGTGCGAGCAAGGCGGTGCGAGCAAGGCGGTGCAAGCAAGGCGGTGCAGGGGCTAGCGCCACAAAAGCTCACGGCACCGCCCACAGCCCCCTCTGTTCAACATTTAAGAGTCCCTCCCCCTGGCATATGTTCAAGGCCCCCCAAAGTAACATGCACTGTTCTCCAGGGCGCTGCAGGGGCCAGCGCCACTGCCGCGCGCACCTTGGCCTTCTCGTACTCGCCCTCCATGTCCTCGATAAGGTCATCAAAGAGCTCCTTGGGGCGGCTGCCCTCCCGGTTGCGCTCCACCTGCGTGATGTGCGCACGCCACGAAAGCAGGCAGGGCAGGCACATGTTTCAAGCAAGCGCAGGCAAGACGGGTACATGTTTAAAGCGAGCGCAGGCCAGGCGGGCAAGGCAGGCAGGCAGGCACGGCATGCACATTTTTTATGAATTTAATTTATTAATAAGGGTGAAGCCAAAGAGGGGCGTGCACTGCAGGCTGCCTGCGCTAAGGGGACAGGCAGCATGCCCAGATTCTTGAAGGTAGCGTGCATGGATGGAGCAGCCAGCGCGCACATACATGACAGGCAATGCACGCAAATGGAGCAGGCAGAGCGGCCACACACAAGGCAAGTAGCATGCAAACACGCAACAAGCGGCGTGAATCAAAAGAGCAGGGGCAGCAAGGGCAAGCAATGCGGGCTGGCCCACCAAGGCCCTGGCCCCAAGGAGCCTTTGTTTCAAACACTTGAAGAGTACAAGGTTACTGTGAACAGTGTTGTACACGCTGTGCTTTTGCCAGTTTCTGTGCTTGACTGCAGAAGATGTGGTGTTCATGCGAGTTGCAAAGATGGGGTGTTCACGCGAGCTCCAGCAACCCCGTTTGTGTGTCATATGCAGCCGCACAAGAAACTCTGCTGCGCCCCTTGATGCGAGCCTTGTGGTGCAGCTATGTGCAGCAGCCAAGAGCCTTTCTTCCAGGCTCACCGCAAGGTAGGCCTCCTCCGACTTCACAGCGGGCGCGTACTCCTTCCAGCGCGTCTTGATGGTGATGAGCCCCAGCTCTCTGCAAACGCAGCAGAAGGAGCAGCAGCAGCAGCAGCAGCAACGGGTGTGGGCAAAAGTTGATGACCTGGGGCTCGCAGACGTCGCACAGCAGACATCAAACAGCAGCACCCAATGCGTACACGAGCATACTTGCGCGCACACATTTGAGCACAAGTGCGTGCATACGTGCACAAATCAAACCAACCAGCACCACAGAACCAAGTGCACTGCTCCCTTTGCTTGATGCTTTCATGGTTGGGTCGGCTTTTTGGGTGCAAACCTCAAGGATCCTGGCACTGGTCTTCACTGCGTAGAGCAGATCTAGCCCCCCATCTATAAAAGGCTTATGATAAGCACACAGCCGAGGCTGCTGCCCACGCGACACAGCGACCGCGCCTGCCATGCAGCTGCCTGTACCACAAAGCAGCCTTGCCTGCAGTACGGCTGCACTTGCGATGCGCCGGCATATGCCTGAAGCACCACCGCCTGCACAATGCAGCAGCCGTCCTTGCGCCTGCCACGCGCCTGCCTGTGCCACGCGCCTGCCTGTGCCACGCGCCTGCCTGTGCCACGCACATGCCTGTGCCACGCGCCTGCCTGTGCCACGCGCCTGCCTGTGCCAAGCACCTGCCTGTGCCACGCACCTGCCTGTGCCACGCACCTGCCTGAGCCACACAGCTACCGCGCCTGCCGTGCCGGAGCCCACACGCGTGCCGCACAAAAGGCACAGGGCATGCGCGCATCCACCCGCGTTTCTGCCCATGTGCACATGCCACACAGCAGCCGCGCCTGCTACGCGCAGGCGTATCCATGCCACACAGCTGCTGCACAAGCCACATGCAGGCCCACTTGTGCTGCGCCCGCGACGCAAATGCCCACCTGTGCAGCGCCAGCAGCGCCTTGAAGGCCTCCCGGTTCTTGCGCTCCGCCCGGCGCGCCTCCTCCTTGACGCGCTCCTTCTCCTCCTTCTCCTTGCGCTCCAGGTCCTTGATGTACTCCTGCGTACCCCAATGAGTGTGTGCGTGCGTGTGTTTATATATGCGCGTGCGTCAGCATGCGTGCGTGCATGCATGTGTATGTGTCTGCATGAACGCGCTTGCGAGCCCGTCGACAGAGGAGCCCATCATCAGAGGTGCTCAAGCTTCTGCAAGCGTGCCAAAGCAGAAAGCTGGCACTGTGGGGCGAGTCCAAGTTCCAGACGCAACACATTGAAACCAGGCCAACATGCTGCTCCAGGCCACACATCCAAAGCCAGAGGGCCACTGACAAGCCCGAATGATGCAGGTGGGGTGAACACACACACATTCTGTCACACCCACCCACCTACCCCCGCGCCCACACCCACATACCCACACACCTGGAACGTCTCCAGCCGCTCCAGCTTGTCCAGGGCATCAAACTCGGGCTCGCCCTCCAGCTTGCTGGACACCTTGCGCCATTCGCTGGACACCTGCGCAGGACGTGGGAGGGGCATGCAGGAGTGCACATGCATTTCACAATCAGTGCACACCCTCCTGCTTGTTCGACACCTTGCAATACTGACTAGGCACCTGCAAGGCCGCACACGTGCATGCATGTGATATATTGTGTGTAGTGCACCCACGTGTTGCCTTGTGCACCAGCCCCAGCCGGCTCCAATCACCGCCATGCATACAGCATGTACTGACCCATGCTCTGCTGCATTCACGCACCTGCATGTGTGAGTCATGCCACATGAGCCGTGCATATCCTGGTGCGGCAGCAGAGGCTTTTCGAGCTGCATCCCAGCTCACAAGTTATGTAAGAAACAGCCGGTGTGCGGCATAGAAGCGTGGGCCCGCACACTCTCGGACAACTGTCAATGTCTGGACTCTTGAACGCAAGCGTTGTCCAAAAAAAGCAAGCACAAGGCAACCTCTTGATCCGCAGATTGACGGACAAGCAAAGCACACCTTGATGCCAGGTGTGCGCTCCAGCAGCTCCCGAAATGCGGAAGTGCGACGCTTCTTCTCCTGCCGCCGCTCCTCCTTCTCCTTGCCCGCCTTCTCCTTCTGGGCCTCGTGAAACAGCTCCTCCCGCTCGCGCTCCGGCACGGCCTGCAAGGAGCCATGCATGCATGCAGGCTCGCGCGCGCGTCAGCACACTAACTAGTACATTTGGGCCTTGTTTGGACAGCTCCTGCTTGCACACAACTCCTCCTGCTCACAGACAGCTCCTCCTGCTCTTGCTCTTGGACGCACTTTGAAACCAAGCGCCTCCACACCCACAGATGCCTGGACATGCAGGCTTGTGTACAACCATACAGGCTTGTGTACAACCATGCAGGCTTGTGTACAACCATGAATATAAGGGTGTGCCTGTGTGCATGCATGCAGGGGGATGCAAGATGAGCGCATGCGCCAATCCTTTAGAATTTGGGTTCTAGGGGATAGGGAACTTAGCCATCACGGGTCCTCCTCAAAAACAGCTGGCCCTCATGCCACAGAAGCCGTACACACACTGCTGCATAGCAGCCACGGCACGTGCCCTGTTATCCCTTTGCAAGCCACTGCGGGTCCTCCTCAAACAATCCCCAGCCACCACACACCCTGCCAACCCACAAGCCCGCCCACCTTCCATCGAGGGTCCTCCTCAAACAACTCCTTGGCCCTGCGGAAGCCGTGTGTGGTCTTGAGCGCAGTAGACTCCAGGATCAGGTGGAAAAAGTCGTCACGCGCCTGCACGTGCATACGTCAAGGGCGTGCGGTGGGTGAGCATGCTTGCTTATGCACTTGGGGAGGTGATGTGCGTGCATGCATGCACGGGTACATCTGTGGGCATGCGCAGGTGTGCGGTGGGGGAAGGGGCGCGCTGGCGCCTTAGGAAGAAAGTGCATCCCCAAACCATATGCAGCAGCTGCACAGCGTTCGTTGGGCTCGGACCTCGGCCTCAGAGGCCAACTCAGTGTCAAACTTGCCTCGAAACCACCTACCCCACGGCTGATGGACCACAATGTCAGGCCTCCCCCTCTTGGATCAGCCCCACCCCTTCCTCAGTGCTCCCTCCCCTCCCTTGGCCTCCTGCTGGCCTGGCAGGTAAAGACATGCCACTTGCACTTGAATCCCCACCTTTCCTGCTGTCAAATCACACAGGTCAAATGTCCTACCCTTCCCTTTACCTCCCTCCCCCTTTGACAGCCCGCTCCTGGCCTGGCAATGGGCCCGGCAACACCTGTGGGGTGACACCCACCAGCTTCGACTTGCGCCGCTCCTCCTCCTTCTCCTCGTTGCGCTTCAGCTGCACATACTCGTTGAAGCACTGCTTCTTCTCGCCCAGCGACTTGAGGGCACTGTACCTGCAGGGGCACAAGCAGCCGCACGAGCAACAAGCAAGTAGGTGGCTCGCGGGCTTGCAGGGCAGGGGCGGAGCACGGAAGCGTGGTGTGCGTGTGTGCGTGTGTATATGTGCGTGTGCGTGCATGCGTGCATGTGCATGTGTGCGTGTTTGTGCGTGTGTGTCTATGTGCGTGTGTGCATGTGTGTCTGTGCATGTACATGCATGTGCGCGTGTATGCGTGTGTTTGAGCATGTATGTATGTGTGCATGTATGTGTGTATATGCGTGTGCACATGGGTGTCTCAGCAGGGGAGCGGCAAGAGAGACAGTGTGCAAGCCTACGCTGTGTCAGCAAGCAGGCAGGGTGGCAGAGGCAAGGGCAGAGGGGTGAGGCTGCCGACACTCCGGGCACAGCCCCCTCTCACTGGGTTTGAGGCAGCAGCTGCACAGCAGCAGATGGAGATGCAAGCCAGGGCACAGCCAAAGAGAGACAGGAGCATACATGCACGCATGCTGCGCAGATGTGCGTCTGTGCATGTGCGCGCGCGTGCGTGCTTGTGGGCGCAATTGTGACGCGCACGTGAGCGTCAAAAATGATCACGGAGCCAGAGGCTCATGCACCGGCCTGCAGCGCTTTGCGCTCTCACTGACCTGTTGGCGAGCGCACGATAACACCTGCCTGCTGTCTTGCACAATCCCACCCACCTGTAATCGTTCACAATCAGCCGCATCGTCTGCTCCCATGTCCACTCCGAGCCGGTGCCCACTGACGCCAGCAGCTCCTTGAACGCCTCTTTGGCATCCGCCTGCGCACGCACACATGCAGCGGCGATGGCACGCAAGATGTGCCCATTTCAATACTGCTCTAGGGTCTCAGAAGAGAACCAGGCCACACGCGCGGGCACGCGCACACACACACACATGCTCACATACACATGCACGCATGTGCGCGCGCACTCACACAAACACACATGCACACCACATTCGCAGCAAGAGGGGCACCCAAGCACGCGGCTCATCACCGTGGAGCCCCGCCACACAGGAACACGCGCCCAGCAGAAGCAGAGGCTGGCAGGCTGCGCACGCACGGCCCTGGTGGTGTGGCTGCTGCTTGGGAACGCTAGGGGCATGCCTTCCATCCTGAAGGCGTGCCGTGGGATTGTGCACTGACTGCAACTGCAGGATTGCGCACTGACCGTACCCGTGGGATTGCGCACTGACTGTACCCGCAGCCTCGCCTCACCCCATCCCACCTTCTTAGCAGCAACCTTTGGGCACAACCTGCCCACCTTGCAGGCACACGTTTGACCCACCTTGTTGGCATACTCCACCTTGGGGCCTGCCGACTCCTGTGCACCTGTGGAGGTGGTGGGCCCCTCTGATGCCTCGCGCACAGGCGTGCTGGACTGCTGCTGCTGCTTGGCGGCCACCGCCGCGGCGGCCGCGGCGGCTGCGGCGCGCTGCTGCATCTCGGGCGTCACCTGGGGGTAGGGGTGGTGTGCGCGTGTGTGTGTGTTGCATGTGCATATGTTCTTGTGAGTGCTGTGTGGTGCACATCACGTGTGGTGCACGTCAAGTGTGGTGCGCGAATGTGCGTTGTGTGTACACGTGCACCCCCTGAAGGCAAGCGCAGGGGGGGGGGATATGGCCCAGCGGCAAAGTCACTGGAATTCCCTACACCATACGATCCCATTCGGGAAGACGCGCAGGACCTGGAGGAGGGGCACCTTGGAGCTGTGTCAGGCCTGTGGCCTCTGCACTGCTTCCAGGGGGCAGGCAATTCTTTTGTGAAGCGAGCAAGGGGTTTGAGCGCCTATAGGTGACCTATAGGTGGATGCATGCAGACAGGCAGGCAGGCACGAGGCCACGCGAAGGGTGCAAAGGAGAGCTGCCAACCCACCTGTGTGATGCACACAGCGTGCAGGCACAGCAGCGCGGGAATAAAAGGAGCCAGCCTCCCTCTCACACACGGCAAAGCAGGGCTAGGCATGGCGCGCGCAAGCACCCACCCCAGGCACAGCAGCGCGGAAATAAAAGGAGCCGGTCACCCTCTCACACAGGGCCAAGCAAGGCAAGGCATGGCGCGCGGAAGCACCCACCTCAGGCACAGCAGGCTTGGCCTCGGCGCCAGCGAGGGACAGCACCTGCACGCCCTTAGCTTTAGCTGCAGGTGTAGGGCACACAGGGTAGGGACATACAGTCAGGGCTACAAATGTATGTGGTCAGGGCTGTATATACATATGGTTAGGGGCCGCGAATTTTTGGGGCGCACACGCTGACGGGGGCACGGGCGGGGGTAAGTGCACACAAGCGGGCAGTGACAGAGGGCACACAGGCTCAGCACTCCAGCGCAGCACACAAGCACAAGGCGCACTTGGCAAGAAGAGCCATGGACTAGGGTGAGGGTCAGGGTTAGGGTCAGGGTCTGGAATGAGGGTCAGGGTTAGGGTCAGGGAATTGGGTTCAAGTTCGGCTTCAGAGTTGGGATAAGAAAGTTGAAACCCAGGACAGGGCGCGGTTGGACGCACGCGCCCACAGCACACCAGCTGGCAGGGGATCGGCTAGGCGCATGAGAGCGGAGCACAGACGCCGCCAGGGGTGCAACAATGCTACCCTCGCTCCCTCCCCCTTTCAAGCATGTGCCCCCTTTTGCCCGAGCATATTCCGAAAGGGCCCCAGTCCATGCAGCCCTGCGCTGCGCACTATGAACCACCCACCCACGCCCTCCCACCTGAGTCCTCAGCCTTCTTCAGCTCCTCGGGCATCGTCCATCGGCTCTCCTGCGCACACGCAGCGGCCCACGCAGTGCAGTGCTCAGTGGATCAGTGCACTCAGGCCCACGCAGTGCAGTGCTCAGTGGATCAGTGCACTCAGGCCCACGCCGCGCAAGCAGGCAAGACACGGCGCATGTGCTTCAGCTGCAACCCTTCCCCACACCTCAGCAAGCAGGCAGGGCGTGTGCTTCCGCGGCATGCCCAACCATGTTGCTCATCAGTGCACGCCCGGCAAGCTGCCGCGACGCGGGCGTGGATGGTCTCAAGGCAGCAGCACAGGCTGCATTCTTAGGGCTGGAGTTGCGCAGCCCGCTCGCGCTCACCTTGGTCGTCTTGTTGTAGTAGTACTTGCGGCCATCAGGGGCAGTGAACTCCTTCCATGATGTGGTGCTGCAGCCAAACGAAGGGCAGTGCAGAAATAATTGCAGCACAGGAGAAGCGATGAGGTGCCCTGCGCGCAGGGCCCCTGTGTCAGGCTTGGTCCATCGCACGACCTGTACGATGGATAAAAACAAGTGTGTGTCATGGATGAAAAAGAACATGCACACTTGCTCTTCCTGGGGCGAGAGTCGGCAGCAAGGCGGGGCAGGAGGGGAAGGGGGAGGGGAGCGGGAGCGGAGCAAGGAGGCCAGCATGCGCGTGCCTGCCGTGCCTGGCAGAGTCCCACGGAAGTGCCCACACGACAACCCATGCTGCGCGTGTGCCTGCCTTGCCTCTGCCTTGCATCTGCCTTGCCTCTCAGGCTCCGGCCTCAACCTACCTGTTTGGGCAACCCCATGCGGCGAGCGCGAGGTGAGCACGCACCCATTTCAGGCCTCAGCAACTCCTGCCCAAAATGCACTGCGCGCCAGGCACCTCTCGGCCTGATCACGCCCATGTCAGGGCGATGCAGCTCGCGCATCAAAGTGTCAGCAATCACGCTCGCCTTCCTATCAACAGCACTCTCAAGGCAGCGCATGTCTATGATGCCCCGTTTCTCTGCAGCAGTGCATTACGCTGGGCGCAGCGCATCATATGGACACCGGCGCAACCCGAAAAGAGCTCGAGGCAGCACGGAATGGGCATGTCAGACACATGGGCGGACGCCAATGATGGGTCATAGACACTGGCTTCGGCCCAACAATGCGGCATGCGCACTGTTCCGCGCTCGGATCACTGATGGGGACCCAGCTATGCGCACCCCGCCCGTCAGATCTCACCAGCCTCATCGCGCCAGCCCCATCATCATCAGCCCCTCGCCCATCATCACACCCGCCTGGCGCCCACCCCCTCCTTGCCCCGCATTAGTGGGTCATGCCTCGTCGCGCATCGCCGCCCAACATGAGCCCCATATACTCCCACCACACCTGGCATCCAACCCCCTGCTCTCCTTTGGTTCCTGACACCACAGCCGCTGTCAGCACACCCACCCAACGCCACCCCGCCTCCTGCCCGCGCAGACGGGCACCCCACCCCACCCACCTGGCGTCCACCTTCTCCTTGTCCGACATCAGCTCCTCGGGCTTCTCCCAGCTGCTCTTGCCCAGCTTGGCGTTGTAGTAGTACTTGCGGCCGTCCGGTGCCGTGTGCTCGGTCCAGTCCGATTTGGGCCTGGCCGCGTCTGCGGCAGTGGAGGGCGCCCCGCCTGGCGGCGGCATGGCCCCGGCAGGCGCCGCAGGGGGGGGGACCATGGGCCCTGACAAGCAAGTGGAAGACAGGGGGCTTGCTCAGGCTAGCAAAATGCCTAGGGCAATGAGGGCACAGGGGGCTTGCTCAAACAGACACAATGCCTAGGGCAAGGAGGGAACAGGGGGCTTGCCCTGACAGACACAATGCCGAGGGCAAGGAGGGCACAGGGGGCTTGCCCTGACAGACACAATGCCGAGGGCAAGGAGGGCACAGGGGGCTTGCCCTGACAGACAAAATGCCGAGGGCACAAGGGGGAACGAGGGCTCGTTCAGGGGCTATGGGGGTGCAGCACGTGCAAACCCATGCCTCGGTGCCCGGGTGCACAAACTATCTGCGTGCCGCCATGGTCAAGGGCTCCTCATACACCAAAGCAGCAGCCGCCAAGGCCCACAGCTCAAGGCTTGCCGCAAGCTGAGGGACTCCTGCCTGGCACACCCTCGCGACATTCATTCCCCCTAGTCTGCATCGCCCTATAGTTTGCGACCTCCTAGCTTGCAACGTGCGACCCCCTAGCTTGTGTCCCCCCGGTTTGCGATGTGCCTCCCCCTTGTTTGCGGCAGGAGGCCATGCGGTGCAGGCGGATCGTCCCAGCGCTGCACAAGCCTGCCTTTGGCCCCAGGTAGTCCTCTTACTTTGAGGTTATTGGGAGGCCATGCTGGCAGCTGAAGCAGGGCCGGCTCAGGGTAGCAGAGGCAGGCACGGCAGTGAAGCTGGAGCACGCCTGCTGTGGCCTTTCTCAGCTAATTAGCGTATACTTTCAGTCTATACAACATGGAATTGACAGCCCCACTCGAGCTCCTGTTCCTTGCTCACTTGCGGAAGCAGGCACTCCTCAAGGAGAGATCGCACCTGGTGATCTAGCAGTTGGACAAACAGTCTTCTAACAGCAGTCGCCACAACAAGCAAGGCCCACAGCATATGCATGCCCGCTGGGAGCAAAAAAAGTGCGCACACAAGCCCGTGCATCCTCACACACTGTGATGCCTGCCACACTGCCACACCCCTTGCGCTGCACCAGGATGGCACGCTGTCACACACTGCCACACCCCTTGCGCTGCACCAGGATGGCACGCTGTCACACACTGCCGTGCCCCTTGCGCTGCACCAGGATGGCACGCTGTCACACACTGCCGTGCCCCTTGCGCTGCACCAGGATGGCACGCAGTCACACACTGCCACACCCCTTGCGCTGCACCAGGATGGCACGCTGTCACACACTGCCGTGCCCCTTGCGCTGCCTAGGCCGTCACACCGCCATGCCCCTTGCGTTGCCTAGGCTGTCACACTGCCATGCCAGTTATGGGCCCCCCCCCCTTTGCCTCATGAACGCACGCAGCAGGCGCGCACCCCCTGTTCCTCCTCTCGTTGGGTTCTGCGCACCTGCACCAGGCGGGCGCGCGGGCATGGGCATCCCTGGCATCCCAGGAGGTGGCGTAGGCATGGGCATGGAGCCGGGCGGCGCGGACGCAGGCGCCAGGGGGGGCGGAGCACCCGGCGGCGGCATCATGCCCACAGGCGGGGGGGGCATGCCGGGCAGGAAGGGCGGGGGGGGCATGCCACCTGCGTAGCGTGCACAAAAGAAGCAGGGCAGTGTGGCGCAGTCAGCCTGGGTCAGATTGCTGGGCGGCACTGCAGCCAGCGCAGCAGCGGGAGGCGCCCAGGGGAAAAGGGGGTTGCAAGGCATGTGCGACAGTGGTGTGGGCATATGGGACAGTGGTGTGGGCATATGGGACACCTGAAGGCCCCCTGGGCGGGCACACACACACACACACACACACACACACACACACACACAGCAACAAACAGTTGCGGCACGCAGGCTGCATCGTGCCTGCCGGCAGCTGCCCCACCCCACGGAGCGCCACAACCAGCTGGAGGTTGTCAACCTTGCGCTGTCTGTTGCCCCAGCAACCTTGGCTGGACAATGTTGCTGGCCCTCACCTGGGGGCGGCATTCCGGGCAGGAAGGGGGGGAAGCCGGGGGGCGGGAAGCCCATGGGTGGGGGGGGTCCACCTGGGAAGGATGTGGGGGGGCCCTGCGCAGCACCAAAGCAACGGGCGGGGCACAGGCAGGCGCTGCGTCGTGCCAGTTGGCCTCTGGGAAGGAGTGTGGCAATGGGCACGGGAGGAAGTGTGCCTGTGGGCCTTGAGATGTGCCTTGGGAGGCACGCCCCTACAGGGGGCGCCCTCATCTGCAACACCAGCAGAACCTGCAGCCTTTCAAGTTTCCAGAGAGCCAAGCGACGCCTGCTGCAGCACTCGTCTGCAATGACCCTTTCAAGTTTCCAGAGAGCCAAGCGACGCCTGCTGCAGCACTCCTCTGCAATGACCCTCCGGAGAGGGGGGGCAACCGGGGGGGGGGGG
>LFIK01002056.1_pt1 | contig 16183 bp, 13 predicted proteins | sample 643401 | NCBI WGS metagenome assembly LFIK01 (sample SAMN03777447, study PRJNA286221) | soda lake metagenome | biome: soda lake; feature: Kulunda steppe; material: water; isolation source: sample T5-Br brine of Lake Tanatar-5 | place: Russia: Kulunda steppe | collected 2010-07
GCCAAGATCAACCTGATCCCGTTCAACGAATGGCCGGGCGCGCCCTATGAGCGCTCCGACCCCGAGCGCATCGAGGCCTTTGCCGACATCGTGCACAAGGCCGGCTATGCCTCGCCGATCCGCACCCCGCGCGGCGAGGACATCATGGCCGCCTGCGGCCAGCTCAAATCGGCCTCCGAGCGCGCGCGCAAGGGCCGTCGCGCCGCGGCCGAATAACGCCGCTCAGCGCCCCGCATCCCAGGCGTCGATGATCGCCACGGCGTCGTCGGCGCTGTCCACGAAGCTGATCAGGTCGAGATCCGAGCGGCTGATCGTGCCGGCCTCGGCGATCGCCTCCCAGTTGATGATGCGTTGCCAGAATTCCGTGCCGAAGAGCAGGAAGGGCATGCGCTTCATGCGCCCGGTCTGGATCAGGGTGAGGGTCTCGAAGAGTTCGTCGAGCGTGCCGAAGCCGCCCGGAAAGATCGCGATCGCCTTGGCGCGCATCAGGAAATGCATCTTGCGGATCGCGAAGTAGTGGAAATTGAAGCTCAACTCGGGGGTGACATACTGGTTGGGTGCCTCCTCGCGCGGCAGCACGATGGAAAAGCCCACCGAGTCGCCGCCCGCGTCATGCGCGCCGCGATTGCCCGCCTCCATCACCCCGGGGCCGCCGCCCGTGGCGACGACATTCTCGCGCCCGCCGCTCTGCAGGCTGCGCTCGGTCATGCGGCGCGCGAAGTCGCGCGCGACATCGTAGTATTCCGACAGCTCGCCGAGCGTCGCCGTCGCGGCACCTGCCCTTTTCGCGGGCTCGGGAATGCGCGCGCCGCCGAACATCACGATCGTGGAGGTGATGCCCCGCTCGCTCATCAGGGTTTCGGTCTTGAGAAGCTCGAGCTGCAGCCGCACCGGGCGCAGATCCTCGCGCAGCAGGAAGTCGTTGTCGGCGAAGGCCAGCCGGTAGGCCGGCGAGCGGGTCTGCGGGGTGTCGGGCAGGCGCCGGGTTTCCTCGACATCCTCGACGACATCGCGAAAACTGCTGTGGCGCTCGTGCTCGGTCATGCGGGTCTCCGTCGCGGCATTGAACCAGTTCTCCCTTGGGTCTATAGCCTCGCCCAGCCCGAGGCCAGAGACGTTTGGAGGATGTGATGACGGACGCCGCGCTGCAGGATGCGATCGAGGCCGCCTGGGAGGCGCGCGACAGCATCACCCCCGCCACCACCGGCGCGCCCCGCGACGCCATCGAGGCCACGCTCGACGCGCTCGACAGCGGCAAGCTGCGCGTCGCCGAGCCAGGTGCCGACGGGCAGTGGAAGGTCAATCAATGGGCCAAGAAGGCGGTACTGCTGGGCTTTCGGCTCAAGGACATGGAGCCGCAATCGGGCGGGCCGCAGGGCGGCGGCTGGTGGGACAAGGTCGACTCCAAGTTCAAGGGCTGGGGCCCCGAGGAGTGGCGCGCGGCGGGGTTTCGCGCCGTGCCCAACTGCATCGTGCGCCGCTCGGCCTATATCGCGCCGGGCGTCGTGCTGATGCCGAGCTTCGTCAATCTGGGCGCCCATGTCGGGGCGGGCACGATGGTCGATACCTGGGCGACGGTGGGCTCCTGCGCGCAGATCGGCGAGAACGTGCACCTGTCGGGCGGCGTCGGCATCGGCGGCGTGCTCGAGCCGATGCAGGCCAACCCCACCATCATCGAGGATGGCTGCTTCATCGGGGCGCGCTCCGAGGTGGTCGAGGGCGTCATCGTGCGCGAAGGCGCGGTGCTCGGCATGGGGGTGTATCTGGGCCAGTCCACCAAGATCGTCGATCGCGAGACCGGCAAGGTCCATATCGGCGAGGTGCCGGCGGGCGCGGTCGTGGTGTCGGGCTCGATGCCGTCCACGGGCGGGGTGAACCTCTACTGCGCGGTGATCGTCAAGAAGGTCGACGCGCAGACCCGCGCGAAAGTGTCGATCAACGAACTCCTGCGTGATTGAGGCCGTGGCCGTCGCGGTCTACACCCTGCTCGTCGAGGTCGGGCGCAAGGACGGCGACGGGCTGCCGGAGGGCGCGTCGGGGGCGGGGCTCGTGTGCTACGCCGCCGGGCGCGACGAGGCGGAGGCGGTGCGCGAGACCGTCGCGGTGCTCAAGCAGGCCGATCTCGCCCCGCTCGACGTCACCGGCTACGGCACGCTCGATGAGCGCCTTGCCGAGGGGGCCGAGATCGACGAGGATGAGCGCGCCCTCATGCGGCGCGCGGCAGACGAGAACGCCGTGATCGTCGCCCAGGTCACTCCCTTTGAAAGCTGAGGCTCCATGTCCGAAACAGATCCCGTCGCGCTGACCGCCGAGCTCGTGCGCTGCCCCTCCGTCACCCCCGAGGAGGGCGGTGCGCTGCGGCTGCTCGAGGGGCTGCTCACCGAGGCGGGCTTCGAATGCCACCGCACCGATCGCGGCGGCGTGCCCAATCTCTTCGCGCGCTGGGGGCCAAAGGGCCATGCCCGCAGCTTCGGTTTCAACGGTCATACCGATGTCGTGCCGGTGGGAAGCCGGTCGGCATGGTCGGTCGATCCGTTCGGCGGCGAAATACGTGACGGGCTGCTCTGGGGACGCGGGGCGACGGACATGAAATCGGGCGTCGCCGCCTTCGTGGCGGCGGCGATCGACTTCGTGCGCGACACCCCGCCCGAGGGGGCCGTCATCCTCGCCATCACCGGCGACGAGGAGGGCGAGGCCGCGGATGGCACAACGGCGATCCTCGACTGGATGGCAGAAAACGGCGAGGCGATGAGCGCCTGCCTCGTGGGCGAGCCGACCTGCCCCGAGCGCATGGGCGACATGATCAAGATCGGACGGCGCGGCTCGCTTTCCGCGCGCATAACCACCGAAGGGGTGCAGGGCCACACCGCCTATCCGCACCGCGCCCGCAACCCGGTGCATGCGATGGTGCGGCTGATGGACCGGCTCGCGACCCATGAGCTCGATACGGGGACCGAGCATTTCGACGCCTCGACGCTCGCGATCACCACCATCGACACGGGCAACCCGGCGACCAACGTGATCCCCGCGCGCTGCAAGGGCACGGTCAATATCCGCTTCAACGACCGCCACGACGCCGCGAGCCTGACCGAATGGCTCGACGCCGAGGCGCAGGCCGTCGCCGAGGCCACCGGCGTGGCGGTCATCGTCGAGCCGCGCCCGGCGAGCGAAAGCTTCGTCACCCCGCCGGGGCCGCTGTCGGATGCGGTGGCGCGGGCGGTGACCGCCGAGACGGGCTTGGAGCCGGCGCTGTCGACCTCGGGCGGAACCTCGGATGCGCGGATGATCAAGGATCATTGCCCCGTGGTCGAGTTCGGGCTCGTCGGCGAGACGATGCACCAGGTCGATGAGCGCGTGGACCCGGCGCAGATCGAGACGCTTCGGCGGGTGTATCTGCGCGTGCTGCGCGATTATTTCGCGGCCGACCCGGCCTGAGGCCGGGCGCCCCCTCCGCGCGCCCCGCCGCGCGCCCCCGCCGCGCGCCCCCGCCGCGCGCCCCTGCCGCGCGCCCCTGCCGCGCGCGCCGACGCTGTGCGATTCGGCCCATGACGTCGGTCGGACGGCATGATAAGGCCACGCCATGACGAAAATGCCCTCCAAGGACGAACTGCGCGACTGGATCGCCGACAACCCGACGCAGGCCTCGAAGCGCGACATCGCGCGGGCCTTCGGGATCAAGGGATCGGGCCGGGTCGAGCTCAAGCGGCTGCTGCACGAGCTCGAATCCGAGGGCCTCGTCGAGCGTCGGCGCAAGACCTACCGCGACCCGGAGCGGCTGCCGCCGGTGACGGTCCTGACCGTTGCGGCGCCCGACGCCGATGGCGATCTGTTCGCCAAACCGATGGAATGGCAGGGCGACGGGCCGCCGCCGCGGGTACTCATCGTGGCGCGGCGCAGCGATCCGGCGCTCGGGGCGGGGGACCGCATCCTGGCGCGGCTGACCGAGACGCGCGGCGCCGATCACGCCTATGAGGCGCGGCTGATCCGCAAGATCGGGACCAATCCGCGCCGCATCCTCGGCGTGTTCCGCCGCGAGGCGGAGGGCGGGCGGATCATGCCCGTGGACAAGGGCGCCGATCGCGAATGGCGCGTGGCCGCCGGAGCCGATCACGGCGCGCGCGACGGTGAGCTGGTCGAGGCGGAATCCGCCGGCCCGCGCAGCCGCATGGGCGCGCCGCGCGCGCGCGTCGTCGAGCGGCTCGGCGACCCCTCCGCGCCGAAGGCCGTCTCGCTCATCGCGATCCATCAGCACGGCATCCCGGATGCCTTCCCCGACTCCGTGATCGGCGAGGCCGACGCGATGGCCCCCGCAGACGCCGAGGGGCGCGAGGATCTCACCGAGCTGCCGCTCATCACGATCGACCCGTCGGACGCGCGCGATCACGACGATGCCGTCCATGCCCATCCCGACGCCGACCCGGCCAATCCGGGCGGGCATGTCGTCTGGGTCGCGATCGCCGATGTCGCGCATTATGTCCGGCCGGGCTCCGAGCTCGACCGCGAGGCGTATCGGCGGGGCAATTCGACCTATTTTCCCGATCGCGTCGTGCCGATGCTGCCCGATCGCCTCTCCGCCGATCTGTGCTCGTTGCATGAGGGGGTCGAGCGGCCCTGCGTCGCCGTGCGCATGACGCTCGACGCGCAGGGCGAAAAGATCGCGCATCGCTTCACCCGCGGCTGGATGCGCTCGCGCGCATCGCTGACCTACACGGATGTTCAGGCGGCCGAGGACGGCGCGCCCTCGGAGCGCGCCGCGCCGCTGGCCGAGCCCGTGATCGCGCCGCTCTTCGCCGCCTGGCGCGCCGCCCATGCCGCGCGCGCGCGCCGCGCGCCGCTCGACATCGATCTGCCGGAGCGCCGGATCGTGCTCGGCGATGACGGCCGCGTCGAGTCCGTCACCATCAAGGAGCGGCGCGACGCGCACCGGCTGATCGAGGAGTTCATGGTGCTCGCCAATGTGGGCGCGGCCGAGGAGCTCAACCGCCTGCGCCGCCCGCTGCTGTTTCGGGTCCATGAGGAGCCGAGCCCGGAGAAGCTCGAGGCGCTGCGCGAGGTGGCGCAGGCATCGGGCTTCACGCTGGCCAAGGGACAGGTCCTGCAGACCCGGCATCTCAACCAGCTCCTCGCCCAGTCCGAGGGCACCGCGCATGACGAGCTGATCAACATGTCGACCCTGCGCTCGATGACGCAGGCCTATTACACGCCGGAAAATTACGGCCATTTCGGCCTCGCCCTGCGCAACTACGCGCATTTCACCTCACCGATCCGCCGCTACGCCGACCTGATCGTGCATCGCGCGCTGGTGACGGCGCATGGCTGGGGCGAGGACGGGCTCAGCGCCGCCGACATGGACCGGCTGCACGAGACCGCGAAGCACATCTCGGAAACCGAGCGCCGCTCGATGACGGCCGAGCGCGACACCTCCGACCGCTATCTCGCCGCGTTCCTGTCGGATCGGGTCGGCAACGAGTTCCCGGGCCGGATCGCGGGCATCGCGCGATTCGGGGTATTCGCCAAGCTCGACGAGACCGGCGCCGACGGTCTGATCCCGATCCGGACCCTGGGGCGGGAGTATTTCCACTTCGATGCCGAGGCACAGTCCCTGATGGGCGATCAGACGGGATTGACGCTGCGCGTCGGCGATCGGGTTCTCGTCCGGTTGAGTGATGCGGAGCCGGTCACGGGCGGCCTGATCCTCGAACTGCTCGAGATCGAGGGCGAGTCCATGCGCGGCGGCGCCCGCCCGGCGCGCCAGATCCGGGGCAAACGCAGCCCCCCCGCCGGCACGCAGGCCCGCCGCGCCAAGCTGCGGCGCGCGAAGCAGCGCCATCGCAAGGACTAGACCATTTTGCGCAAGAGTGGGAACCGGGTTTGCGCGCCGCGAACATGCGTCTCCAAAGGGTTAGAGCGCGTCGCGTAAAGTCGGATGAACGCGACGCGCTCTAGATCAGCCCGCCGACCCAGATCCCGGCGCCGGCAATCGCCGCTCCGAGCACCATGTAGGCCGCGGGCCAGAGCCGCGAAGGGCGCGCCGGCTCGGCTTCGGCGTGGCCGCGGCCGATGAGCGCATCCTCGACCATCTGCGGCAGGCGCGGCCCGAACCGCGACAGCACCCGCGTGGTCTGCACGAGATCGCGCAGCACGGCGCGCGGCCCGATATTTTCCTCGACATATTCCTCGACGATCGGCTGGGCGACTTCCCAGATGTTGATCTGCGCATTGAGCGAGCGCGCCACCCCCTCGACCACGACCATCGTACGCTGCAGCAGGATGAGCTCGGTGCGGGTCTGCATGCCGAAGCGCTCGGTGACCTGGAAGAGATAGCTGAGGAGCCGCGCCATGGAGATGCCCGAGGCGTCCATGCCGAAGATCGGCTCGCCCACGGAACGCAGCGCGCGGGCGAATTCGTCGACGTCCCGGTCCGGCGGGACATAACCGGCCTCGAAATGCACCTCGGCCACGCGGCGGTAATCCTTGCGGATGAAACCGTACAGGATCTCGGCATAGACCCGGCGGGTATAGGCGTCGATCCGGCCCATGATGCCGAAGTCGAGCGCGATGAGGTCGCCGTTCGCCGCGACCTTGAGATTGCCCTGATGCATGTCGCCGTGAAAGTAACCGTCGCGCAGCGCGTGGCGCAGGAAGAGCTGCAACACCCTGTCACCCAGAAGCCGGCGATCATGCCCGGCGGCGTCGAGAGCGGCGATATCGCCCAGCGGCAGGCCATCCGCCCAGTCGAGCGTCATCACATTGGCGCCGCAGAGCATCCAGCGCGGACGCGGCACCCGGAAGGCCGGATCGCGCGCGGTGTTGTCGGCGAATTCGGAGGCCGCCGCGCTTTCGAGGCGCAGATCGAGCTCGCCCATCACCACGCTCTCGAAATGTTCGATCACGTCGGACGGGCGCAACCGCCGGGTGCCGGGCAGCAGGAACTCGATCAACCCGGCGGCGAAATAGAAGGCGTCGATGTCGCGGCGGAAGGCCTGGTGGATGCCCGGGCGCAGCACCTTCACCGCCACCTCCGCACCCGAATCGGCAAGCCGCGCGTGATGGACCTGCGCGATCGACGCGGCCGCGACCGGCTCCGAGAGGTCGCGAAACATCGCGTCGAGCGGGCGGCCGAACTCGGTCTCGATCATGTCCCGGGCGGTCGCGGTATCGAAGGGGGGCAGCTTGTCCTGCAGGACGCGAAGCTGCGCGGCGAGCTCGTCGCCCACCACGTCGGGCCGCGTCGAGAGGATCTGGCCGAACTTGATATAGGCCGGGCCCAGCGCCGTGAGCGCCCGCGTCAGCGGCGGATGCGCCGGGTCGCCGGCATAGCCCATCCAGGCGAACGGCCAGGCCAGCACCCGCGCCGCGAGCCGCAGCCGCGCCGGCGCGCCCATCGCTTCGAGCACCGCGCGCATTGCGCCGGTGCGCTCGAAGGTCGCGCCGGTGCGGATCAGCCGCCAGATATTGTGCGGCCCGCGCATGTCAGATCTTCCAGCCCGAATGCAGCGCGGCGATTCCGAGGCTCAGATTGCGGTATTTCACGAGATCGAAACCGGCCGCAGCGATCATGTCGGCGAAGCGGTCCTGATCGGGGAAGCGGCGGATCGACTCGACGAGATACTGATAGCTGTCGCGATCGCCGGCGACCGCCTGGCCCATGGCGGGGATGACATTGAAGCTGTAGCGGTCATAGGCCCATTGCAGCGCCGGGTTCGGCAGCTGGCTGAATTCGAGCACCATGAGCCGCCCGCCGGGGCGCAGCACGCGATACGCCTCCGCAAGCGCGGCGTCGATGCGGGTCACGTTGCGGATGCCGAAGGCGATCGTGTAACGGTCGAAGCACGCATCGGCAAAGGGCAGCGCCATCGCGTCGCCGACGACCCAGTCGAGCCGGTCGCCGAGCGTCCCCGTCTCGGCGCGCTGACGCCCCTCCATGAGCATTGATTCGGTCATGTCGAGCACCACCGCCGAGGCCCCCGGCGCGCGGTTGAGAAACCGGAAGGCGATGTCGCCGGTACCGCCGGCAACGTCGAGCAGGCGCTGGCCGTCGCGGGGCGCGAGCCAGTCCATCATCGCGTCCTTCCAGATGCGATGCACCCCGCCCGACATCAGGTCGTTCATCACGTCGTAGCGGCTGGCGACGCGGGTGAAGACGCCGTGCACGAGATCGGCCTTCTCGCCCTGCGGCACTTCGCGAAAACCGAAATGGGTCGTCTCGTCGCGCTCGCTCATCCGCCACCTGTCCGCATGCGGGCTTTTCCTTTGCCGTTCGCACTCCTTATAGGGCGCGAGGGGGGCGATACAATCCGGCCCCGCGCAATGGGAGCGATGCGTGCCCGAATTGCCCGAAGTCGAGACGGTGCGCCGCGGCCTCGCCCCGGTGATGGAGGGGCGGGTGATCGCGCGGGCGGCTGTGCGCCGGCCGGATCTGCGCTGGCCGCTGCCGCAGGGCATGGCCGGGCGGCTGACCGGGGCGCGGGTGGAGCGGCTGCGGCGGCGGTCGAAATACCTGCTCGCGGATCTCTCGACGGGTGAGACGCTGATCGTGCATCTGGGCATGTCGGGGCGGATGCTGGTATCGGGCGTGCGGCTGGGCAGCTTCGCGCATGACCATCCGCCCGTTCAGCCGCATGATCACGTGGTTCTCGCCATGGAGGGCGGCGCGCGCGTGACCTTCAACGATGCGCGCCGCTTCGGGGCGATGGATCTCACGGCGACCGCGGCGCTCGATGCGCACTGGCTGTTGCGCGATATCGGGCCGGAGCCGCTCGGCAACGCGTTCCACGAGGATTACCTCGTCGCGCGGCTGAAGGGGCGGCGGATGCCGGCGAAGGCGGCGCTGCTCGATCAGCGGATCGTGGCGGGGCTCGGCAACATCTATGTCTGCGAGGTGCTGCACCGCGCCGGGATCGATCCGCGCCGACGGGCCGGGCGCATTTCGGCGCGGCGGGTGGCCGCGCTCGTGCCCGTGATCCGCGCAGTGCTCGAGGAAGCGATCGCGGCGGGCGGATCGAGCCTGCGCGACTACCGCCAGAGCGACGGCGCGCTGGGTTATTTCCAGCACGGGTTCCGGGTCTACGGGCGCGAGGGGGCCCCCTGCCCGACGCCGGGTTGCGCCGGGACGGTGCGCCGGACCGTGCAGTCCGCGCGCTCGACCTTCCACTGCCCGCGCTGCCAGAGATGACTTGATCGCGCGTTGTGGGCTGATACAGGAGCGCCACTGAACTCACGGGAGTGGCTTTCATGGCCTATGATACGCTGATCGTCGAAGTGTCGGACCACGTCGCGCTGATCAAGCTGAACCGGCCCGACGCGCTCAACGCGCTCAACAGCACGCTCCTGGCGGAGCTCGCAACGGCGCTGACCGAGGCGCAGTCCAACGAGAAGGTGCGCTGCATCGTCCTGACGGGCTCGGAAAAGGCCTTCGCCGCCGGAGCCGACGTCAAGGAGATGTCGGGCAAGAGCTTCGTGGACGCCTTCGGCGGCGATCTGTTCACCCCCGAAACCGAGGCGATCGGCCGTGTGCGCAAGCCGATCATCGCCGCGGTGTCCGGCTATGCGCTCGGCGGGGGCTGCGAGCTCGCGATGATGTGCGATTTCATCATCGCCTCCGACACCGCGAAATTCGGCCAGCCCGAGGTTAATCTGGGGATCGTCGCCGGTCTGGGGGGCACGCAGCGGCTCACCCGGCTCGTGGGCAAGTCCAAGGCGATGGACATGAACCTGACCGGCCGCTTCATGGACGCCGAGGAGGCCGATCGCGCCGGCCTCGTCAGCCGCGTGGTGCCCGCCAAGAAGCTCATGGATACCGCGATGGAGGCCGCCCAGGCGATCGCGGAGAAATCGGTCATCACCACCATGGCGATCAAGGAATCGGTCAATCGCGCCGAGGAGACGACGCTGCGCGAGGGTCTGCTCTTCGAACGGCGGCTCTTTCACGCCATGTTCGCGACAGAGGATCAGGCCGAGGGCATGGGGGCCTTCATCGAAAAGCGCGAGCCGCAGTTTCGCGATCGCTGAGTCGCCGGGCGCTGCGGGAAAAAGGGTCGCGAGCCGTTGACTTGCCCGCGACTCGCCCATAAAGACACGAGCTGATCAACCCACGCACGGAAAACCGGAAGTCGAGTACCATGGCCAACACGCCACAGACCAAGAAGCGCGCGCGCCAGAACGTCAAGCGCCATGCCGTGAACAAGGCGCGTCGGTCGCGAATCCGCACCTATATCCGCAAGGTCGAGGAGGCCATCTCCTCGGGAGATGCCGGCAGCGCGCAGGCGGCGCTCAAGAGCGCGCAGCCCGAAGTCGCGCGCGGCGTCACCAAGGGGGTGCTGCACAAGAACACGGCGTCGCGCAAGATCTCGCGCCTGGCGCAGCGCGTGAAGGCGCTGGGCGCCTGAGAGGCGAGCACGTCGGCAACGGCAAACGGATAAGTTGATGAAAGGGCGCGCAAATCTGCGCGCCCTTTTGCATGGAAATTTTTGCAACTTCAGGTTGTGGCAAGAAATCAACGCCTTGCCGGATTCGGCGCGGTCGATCACGAGTCAAGGCGCAAGTTCAGTTGCGCGCGTCGAAGCCCGCTTGCTACTTTCTCCGCAAGACGACTCACGATGCCTGGGGGAATGCAGGAGTCGGGTTCGTCGGGCCGGCCACTGCCATGGTCCGGCCCGGCAATGTCAGCCACGCATGGCCCACGGCCATGCGGTGATACCTGTGCGTGCTGACGATCGAACCGCGCGGCGACGAGGCTGACCGCGACTTGCTGTGTTTCCGCACCACCCCCGAGCCGCAGTCGCGGCTCTCCCTGTCCGGCGCCGCTTCGGTTGCGCCGGCTGGCCGGTTGCGCCCTTTTCGGGCCGGCTGAGGGAGTCGTGATCGTGCGGTGACGAGGGATGGCGCAACGGATGTTGAAGAAAAGCACCGACAGAGACGGCGAGGCGGGCGCGGGCGACATGAAGCAAAGCTGGGGAGCGGTGCGCGACAAACTGCGCAAGAGTGTCGGTGAGAACAATTTCGCGACATGGATCGAACCACTCGAGCTGATCGGTCTCGACGGCGGGATCGCCCGGTTCGCAGCGCCCACGACATTCATCGGCGACTGGGTCTCGCGCAACTACGCCGAGGCGATCCGCCGCGAATTCGCCCATGTCGGCGTCGAGGTCGACCGGGTCGATTTTTCCGTCACGCGCCGCCGCCCGGCCGCGGGGGCCGGCGGCCCGGCGCGCCCCGTTCCGGCCCCGAAGCGGGGACACGACCTTCCCGGCGCGCCGCTCGATCCGCGCTTCACCTTCGACAGCTTCGTCGTCGGCAAGCCCAACGAGCTCGCCCATGCCGCCGCCCGTCGCGTCGGCGAGGGGGCCGATGTGAGTTTCAACCCGCTGTTTCTCTATGGTGGAGTCGGGCTTGGCAAGACGCATCTGATGCACGCCATCGCATGGCAGCTGCAAAGCGAGAACCCCGCGCCGCGCGTGCTCTACCTGTCGGCCGAGCAGTTCATGTATCGCTTCGTGCAGGCGCTCAAGGAAAAGAAGATCATGAGCTTCAAGGAGCTGTTTCGCTCGGTGGACGTGCTCATGGTCGATGACGTGCAGTTCATCGCGGGCAAGGGCTCCACCCAGGACGAATTCTTTCACACCTTCAACGCGCTCGTGGACCAGAACAAGCAGATCGTGATCTCCGCCGACCGCGCGCCCGGCGAGATCAAGGATCTCGAGGAGCGCATCAGGTCGCGGCTGCAATGCGGGCTCGTGGTCGATCTGCATCCCACCGATTACGAGCTGCGCCTCGGCATCCTGCAGCAGAAGGCCGAGGCCCAGATGCGCGGCAATGACGGCGTGGTGATCGCGCCGGGGGTGCTGGAATTTCTCGCCCACCGGATCAGCACCAATGTGCGCGTGCTCGAGGGGGCGCTCACGCGGCTGTTCGCCTTCGCGTCGCTGGTCGGGCGCGAAATCACGCTCGATCTGGCGCAGGACTGCCTTGCCGACATCCTGCGCGCCTCCGATCGCAGCGTCACTATCGAGGAAATCCAGCGCAAGGTGTCGGAGCATTTCAACATCCGCCTGTCCGACATGATCGGTCCCAAGCGCATGCGCACCATCGCACGGCCGCGCCAGATCGCCATGTATCTGTCCAAGGAGCTGACCGCGCGGTCGTTGCCCGAGATTGGCCGCCGCTTCGGCGGGCGCGATCACACCACGATCATGCACGGCGTGCGCAAGGTCGAGGAGCTGCGCGGCTCTGACCCGCAGATCGCCGAGGATCTCGAGCTTCTGCGCCGGCTCCTGTCGAGCTGATCCGCCACTTCGCGGCCGTGACGCACGAAACCGCTTGAGGTGCGGGCCCGGATCACTAGTGTCGGCGTCCCGCCGCAGCGATCAGCAAGGGATGGAGAGCATGAAGATCAGCATCGAACGCGGCACGCTGCTCAAGGCCGTCGCCCAGGCGCAATCCGTGGTGGAGCGTCGCAACACCATCCCGATCCTCGCCAATGTCCTGATCGAAGCGGACGCCGAGTCCGTCACCCTGCGCGCCACCGATCTCGACATCGAGGTGATCGACAGCGTCCCCGCCCAGATCGAGCGCGCGGGTGCGACGACGGTTGCCGCGGTGCTCTTGCACGAGATCGTGCGCAAGCTGCCCGACGGCGCGCTCGTCGAGCTCGAGGATGACGGAGCGTCGGGGCGCATGACAGTGCGCGCCGGGCGGTCGAATTTCTCGCTCACGACCCTGCCGCGCGAGGATTTTCCGGTGATGGCCTCGCCGGACTACACGACGCGGTTCGCCGCGCCCGCCGGCGTGCTGCGCCGGCTTTTCGAGAAGACGCGCTTTGCGATCTCCACCGAGGAGACGCGCTACTACCTCAACGGCGTCTACATGCACCTCGCCGACGGCCCCGAGGGGCGGGTGCTGCGCTGCGTGGCGACGGACGGGCACCGGCTCGCCCAGGTTGATGCGCCGATACCCGAGGGCGCGGACGGCATGCCCGGCGTGATCGTGCCGCGCAAGACGGTGGGCGAGCTGCGCAAGCTGCTCGAACAGGACGATGCCGAGATCGCGGTTTCCGTCTCGGAGACCAAGCTGCGCTTCGGCACCCCCGAGATCACCCTGACCTCCAAGGTCATCGACGGCACCTTCCCCGACTATACGCGCGTCATCCCGACGGCCAACACGCGCCGGCTCGAGCTCGATGCGGGCGAGTTCGCGCGCGCGGTGGACCGGGTGGCGACGGTGTCGTCGGAGCGCTCGCGCGCGGTGAAGATGGCGCTCGACGAGGATCGTCTGGTGCTGTCGGTAAACGCCCCCGACAGCGGCGCCGCCGAGGAGGAACTCGCCGTGGCTTACGGCGATGAGCCGCTCGAGATCGGCTTCAACGCGAAATACCTGCAGGAGATCGCCGGGCAGGTCGATCGCGAGAATGCCGTGTTCCTGTTCAACGGCTCGGGCGATCCGACCCTGATGCGCGAGGGCGACGACACCTCCGCCGTCTATGTCGTGATGCCGATGCGGGTGTGACCGCGGTCCGATGGCCGCGATCGAGGCGCTGACGCTGTCGCATTTTCGCTCGCATCGGCAAGCGGCGCTCGAACTCGATGCACGGCCGGTGGTGCTGGTGGGAGCGAACGGCGCGGGCAAGACCAATGTGCTCGAGGCGGTCTCGCTGCTGTCGCCGGGGCGCGGGATGCGCCGGGCGCCGCCCGAGGCGATGGCGCGCCAGCCCGAGGCGCTGGGCTGGAAGATCACCGCGCGCCTCGTCGCCGCGCGCCGCCACGAGATCGAGACCTGGGCCGAGCCGGACAGCCCGCGCGCCCTGCGCATCGACGGCAAGCCCGCCCCTCAGGCCGCGCTCGGGCGTATCGCGCGGATGCTGTGGCTCACCCCCGCGATGGACCGGCTCTGGACCGAGGCCGCCGAGGGCCGCCGGCGCTTTCTCGACCGCATGGTGCTCAGCTTCGAGCCGGGTCACGGCGAGGCCGTGCTCGCCCATGACAAGGCGATGCGCGAGCGAAACCGACTCCTGCGCGACGGTATCGACGATCCCGCCTGGCACGCCGCGCTCGAGGGGCAGATGGCGCGCGCGGGCGCGCGGATCGCCGCGAACCGCCGCGCCGCGCTCAAACGCATCGACGCCGCGCAGGAGAACGCACGCACCGCATTTCCCGCCGCCACCCTCGGCCTGACAGGCCCGGACGGCCCCGACCCGCCCGAAACCGAGGCCGATCTCGCCGGCGCGCTCCGGGCCGGGCGCGGCCGCGACATGGCCGCCGGGCGCACCCTCACGGGGCCGCACCGCGCTGACCTGACCGCGCTCTATGCGGCCAAGGGCCTGCCAGCGGCGCAGTGCTCGACCGGCGAGCAGAAGGCGCTTCTCGTCTCGCTCGTGCTCGCCAATGCCCGCGCGCTGCGGGCCGATACCGGGGCTGCGCCGATCCTGCTGCTCGACGAGGTCGCCGCGCATCTCGATGCGGACCGGCGCGCGGCGCTGTTTGACGAGCTGCTCGCGCTCGGTGCGCAGGCCTGGATGACCGGCACCGATCCCGCGCTCTTCGCGCCGCTTGCCGATCGCGCCCGTCTGCTCGCTGTGACCGAGACCGGCGGCGCGTCGCGAATCGGCGCGGTGTCCGCGCCCTGAACCCCAAATCTTGTGTCCGGCGCGTGACATCCCCCCCATGAGCGCCTATAAGGCGGGCAGCAATCCGAGGATGCGACGACATGGACGAGACAGTGCAGCAGCCGAGCGATTACGGTGCCGATTCCATCAAGGTGCTCAAGGGGCTGGACGCCGTCCGCAAGCGCCCGGGCATGTATATCGGCGACACCGATGACGGCTCGGGCCTGCATCACATGGTCTATGAAGTCGTCGATAACGGCATCGACGAGGCGCTCGCCGGGCACGCCGATCATGTGCGCGTGAAGATCCACGCGGATTCGAGCGTCTCGGTGATCGACAATGGCCGCGGCGTGCCAGTCGAGACCCATACCGAGGAGGGTGTGAGCGCCGCCGAGGTCATCATGACCCAGCTCCATGCCGGCGGCAAGTTCGACCAGAATTCCTACAAGGTGTCCGGCGGCTTGCACGGTGTCGGGGTGTCGGTGGTCAATGCGCTGTCGGACTGGCTCGAGCTGCGCATCTGGCGCGACGGGCGCGAGTATTACGTCCGCTTTGAGAAGGGCGAGACGGTCGAGCCGCTGCGCAAGATGGGCGATGCGGGCGGCCAGCAGGGCACCGAGGTGCGTTTTCTCGCCTCGCTCGAGACATTCTCCAATCTCGATTACAATTTCCGCACCCTCGAGAACCGGCTGCGCGAGCTGGCCTTTCTCAATTCGGGCGTGCGCATCATCCTCGAGGATGAGCGCCCCGCCGAGCCGCTGCGCAGCGAGCTCTTCTACGAGGGCGGGGTGCGCGAATTCGTGCGCTATCTCGACCGCTCGAAATCCGCAGTCATGAACGATCCGATCTACATCACCGGCGAGCGCGATGGCATCGGCGTCGAGGTCGCGATGTGGTGGAATGACAGCTACCACGAGACGGTGCTGCCCTTCACCAACAACATCCCCCAGCGCGACGGCGGCTCTCACATGGCGGGCTTTCGCGGCGCGCTCACCCGCACCATCAACGCCTATGCCCAATCCAGCGGGATCGCCCGCAAGGAAAAGGTCTCCTTTACCGGTGACGACGCGCGCGAGGGGTTGACCTGTGTACTCTCCGTGAAGGTGCCGGACCCGAAATTCTCGAGCCAGACCAAGGACAAGCTCGTTTCCTCCGAGGTGCGCCCCGCGGTCGAGGGGATGGTGGGCGAGAAGCTCGCCGAGTGGTTCGAGGAAAACCCCGCCGAGGCGCGCCAGATCGTCGGCAAGATCATCGAGGCGGCGCAGGCGCGCGAGGCGGCGCGCAAGGCGCGCGAGCTCACGCGGCGCAAATCGGCGATGGATGTCGCCAACCTGCCCGGCAAGCTCGCCGACTGCCAGGAAAAGGACCCGGCCCGCTCGGAGCTCTTCATCGTGGAGGGCGACTCGGCGGGCGGCTCCGCCAAACAGGGCCGCGCCCGGCACGACCAGGCGGTGCTCCCGCTGCGCGGCAAGATCCTCAACGTGGAGCGCGCGCGTTTCGACCGGATGCTCACCAGCCAGGAGATCGGCACGCTGATCACCGCGCTCGGCACCGGGATCGGCCGCGACGAGTTCGACCTCTCCA
>LFIK01002057.1_pt1 | contig 16170 bp, 17 predicted proteins | sample 643401 | NCBI WGS metagenome assembly LFIK01 (sample SAMN03777447, study PRJNA286221) | soda lake metagenome | biome: soda lake; feature: Kulunda steppe; material: water; isolation source: sample T5-Br brine of Lake Tanatar-5 | place: Russia: Kulunda steppe | collected 2010-07
CGCAACGCCGCCAGGGGCCAAAACCGGCCGGGGTCTTCGACTTGGGCCGCATTTTTCCCGACTGCTGCGTTGCGCTGCTTGACCGCAGAATGACTGCGGCGCTGCACAGCGCGCCTTGCCTCGGAAAGAATGCGGACTCCAACGCAGGCGGGCGAAGAGATCAGTATCTCCCTAGCCGGCGAGGATCAGGACGATAATTCCGAACAATCCCGTTTCGATTCCCATTGCCTGACTCCGTTCCCTGTAGTTCCGGAACGATAGGTGACCCTTGAACACCCTGCAAGCCGACGCCACGTGAAGACATGTGGATTAGGAACATTTTTGTGTCCCACTCGTCGGATCGGGATACATATTGCAACGTAAAGAGGTTTTTCATGCGTCGGATCTACTTTCTGCTTCCCGGAATAAACGATGCCCGCGAGCTGGTCGACGTGTTCCGTCGCAACGGTTATTCAGACCGGGATCTGCATCTCGTGGCGCGCGAGGATGTGCCGATGGAGGATCTTCCGGAGGCGAGCATGACCGAGCAGTCCGACCTGCTGCCGGCCCTGAAACGTGGTACGGCTGTCGGGGGCACGGTTGGACTTCTCGCCGGGCTCGGTGCCGTGGCGGTTCCTGGCCTGGGCGCGGCTGTTGGCGGCGGCGCGGTTGCCCTCATTACCGCGGCGGGCGCCACCGTTGGTGGCTGGTCTGCGCTTCTGGTGGGTGCCGGCATGGACCGGAAGCAGATCGCTGACTGCGAGCAGGCGCTGCAGGAAGGCCAGGTGCTGATGCTGGTGGATGTCCAGGCCGATCAGGTCGAGACCGTGCGGGAGCTGGTTACCAGCCACTATCCGGATGTACGGGTTGAGGACATCGAGCGGATTGTTCCCGCGCCGGATGTCTCCGTCGCCAAGGGCTGAAAAAGTCAGCCTCATCAAGGGTCTGCCTGTCATTGGCAGGCCCGTTCAGTTCAGGCCCGTTCCGGCGAGCGCATCCGCCAGCTCGTCGAGCTGATCCAGTCCACCGATATCCGTCTCCAGCATCGGCAGGTGGATACAGTCCAGCCCCCGCAGGTCCTGCTCGATGGCCTGCAGATAGACCGCCTCCTGTTCCCTGCGCTTCCGCAGAAACTCCCCGTCCGCAGTTGCCGGCAGCACCCGATTGACGATGGCGCCGAGTACCGGGATGTCGAACTGGCGCAGGGCATCCACCGCGCGTCTGGTCTCGACGATGGGCAGGCGTTCCGGGGTCAGCACGAAGACAAACGCGGTCTCCTGCGGATCCGTCAGCAGACGCCGCGTGCGATGGAACAGACGCCGCCGCTCGAGCAATGTCTCGGCGATGCGCCGGGTGCGTGTTTCCATGCCGGCGAACGGGTCCGAATCCGGTTCATCGAAGGGCGTCGGTACGTCCGCCCGGGCGCCGGACGGGGTCAGGTGTTTCAGCACCTTGCCGAGCTGCTCCGAGCGCTGGTTGTGATTGATCAGGCCGTCGGTCCAGGCGGCCATCGCCTCGGGCAGCGACAGCAGACGCAGGGTATGGCCTGTGGGTGCGGTGTCGAAAATCAGCAGATCGTAGTTGTCCCGCTGTTCGAGAATCAGGCTCGCGACCCGTTCCAGCAGCGCTGCTTCCGCAGCGCCGGGGGAATGCGCCGCCAGCGCCATCTGCCGATCCAGTTCCGCATGCATGTCCGGCGCGGCCAACTGCTTCATATGGTCGCTGACCGAGCGGATGTGCGCGCGGGCCTGCTCGTCCGGGTCGATCTCCAGCCCCCAGACGCCGGCGGTAATGCCGGTGATCCGGTTCCCGATCTTCCGGTCGACGGCATCGCCCAGCGAGTGCGCCGGATCGGTGGAAATCACCAGTACCCGTGCCCCACGGCGGGCTGCCAGCACCGCGAGTGCACTGGCGACGGAGGTCTTGCCGACGCCGCCCTTGCCACCGATGAAAACGATCCGGTGGTCCAGCAGGCTCTGCAGTGTTCCTGGCCCCATGTCAGCAGCAGCGGAAGTGGTCGAGTGGCGAGCGTTCCATGCCCATCCGTCGATGCCAGTCATGGAAGCGTTCCAGCAGCAACGGTTGCAGCTCCATCGTGTAATAGCTGGCTGGATTGGGCACACCCATCATTTCCGAGTAAACCAGAAGCATGAACAGGTCTTCCTCGTCACGCCGCGCTCGGGCGATGGTCGAGCGATAGCGTCCGAAATAGAGCTCTTCGGCGCAATAGCTGGCCCGGCGGAACCATTGCCGCCAGCGACCAGCCCCACCATGCTTTCCGTCGGATGCCATCGCTCGGGCCTCAGGGGGTTGCTGCGGCATTCCGCAGGTGTTTCCGGAGCACGCCCACGGCCTCCAGCAGGACCATGACGGCGGCAACCAGGATCAGAATATCCAGGGAGAACAGGAACCAGTTGCCCGCGTCATAGAAGGTCTTGAGCTGCACCAGCAGGGCCAGTGTGGTCATGAACAGCAGGAACGATAACGGAATCAGCGTGAACCACATGGACCGACCCAGACGGACGATGATGACCGTCATTACCAGCAGCGTGAGACCGGCCAGCAACTGATTGGTCGTGCCAAACAACGGCCACAACAGCATGCCGCCAGTGCCGTCTACGCCGCCGGCACCAAAGGCCAGCGCCAGGCATGCACCAACGGCGATGGCAGTGGAGATCGGCACGCTCTTGAGAATCGGCAGATTATAGATCGTGCCCCACTCCTGCATGATATAGCGCTGCAGGCGCACACCGGTGTCCATCGTGGTGCCGGCAAACAGCACTGCCATGACCGTCAGCAGCGTCACGGCAATGGCCTCGGACAGGCCGGTGCCGGCGGCAACGATATTGGCGCCGCCGGTGACGAAGGCGTTCACGCCACCATCACCGAATGCCCCGTAGATCTCGCGCCATTCGCCCAGGGTCGCGAAGCCCGCGGTGGTGGCGAGGATCGCGGCCAGCGCCAGACAACCCTCACCGACGGCGCCGAAGTAACCGACAAAGCGAACGTCTTTTTCGTTACTGATCTGTTTCGAGGTCGTGCCCGAGGAAACCAGCCCGTGGAAGCCGGAGATGGCACCGCAGGCAATGGTGACGAACAACAGGGGAATCAACGATGGTGTGCCTGCCGGCACATCGCTGTTGAACGCCGGCGCGACGATGGACGGGTTCGACAGCAGGATTGCCGCGTAGACCAGCCCGAGCCCGATGAACAGCTGCAGCCCATTGATGTAGTCGCGAGGCTGCAGCAGCACCCAGACCGGCAGCAGCGAGGCGATGGCCGCATACAGGAACAGCAGCACGATCCACTGGCTGTTGGCCGGCAGGCCCAGCACCGATTCCGGCAGTTCCACCGGTACGCTCGGGCCGATGCCGATCAGTGCTTAGAGCGCCACCACCCCAATGATCGACACCGCAAGCAGGTTGATGCGGAAGCGGTAGATCATCTGGCCGATGATCAGTGCGACGATGATCGCACCCCAGGCCGGAACCACCGCCGAAGGGTTGTTGACCAGCAGGCCGGAGATGGCAACGGCGAACACGGCGTTGACCATCAGCAGCACCAGGAAGATCACGATCATGAACAGACTGCGGGCGCGCGGGCCGATTACGTCGCCGGTGACGGCGCCGATGGAGCGTGCCTTGTGTCGCACGCTGGCCCAGATGGCCCCGGCGTCATGCACGCCGGCGAAGAAGATGGTGCCGAGGATGACCCAGGCAAAGGCCGGACCCCAGCCCCAGATTACGGCGATGGCCGGGCCGATGATCGGCGCCGCGCCCGCGACCGAGGTAAAGTGGTGCCCCCAGATGATGAATTTGTTGGTCGGCACGTAATCCACGCCGTCCTCCAACTAATGGGCGGGCGTGCGGAAATCCGGATCAAGCTGGAAGATGCGTTCGGCGATGAACTTGGAGTACACGAAGTAGCCCAGAGCCATGGCGGCGAGGCCGGTAAGCAAGACGAAAATGGCACTCATGCCAGGTCTCCTCTTCTGGTTTTATCTGGCTAGCGACGCACATGCGGGGGCGCGACGTGCCGTGACCGTGCGGACTCGTTCGTCCTCGCCGGTTCACGTAGTCTGGAATTCCGGAAGCGGGAACACAAGTGACGGCCGATGCAGGGCGGTGCTGCCTGTCGCCGCATCTGCGCCCGAGACGGTTCCGGGCCCTGATCTCAGCGCATGAGCTTGAGTAGCTGGTCGAGCCCTGCCCGATGCACATGATGAATCCGCTCGCGATGCAGATCCATGAGTCGCAACCAGATACGTTCGTGACCGACCTCGGTCGGTTCGCCCAGCGCCGGCGGTTGGTCCGTGCGGATCAGACAGAAGGTCTGCCTGTAACGCCAGTATTCCTGATGACCCGTGGCGAAGTAATGACTCTGAAACCGGATCCGGTCCGAACCGTTCAGGCAGTCCGCCGGCAGATCAACGCCGGCTTCCTCTCGCAGTTCCCGCCGCAACGCCATCTCGATTGTTTCGCCGCGCTCGATGCCGCCACCGGGTAATTCCAGCCAGTTGGCGCGAGGGGCGCGGACCAGCAGCACGGCATCGTCATGCCAGAGCGCGCAGTGTACGCCATGGCGATCCGTCATCGGCTGATCCTCGGGCCGATGCACCAGTTCTCCATAGTGATTGACGAAATAGCGGCTCAGAACGATCTCTCCAGGCAGCTGCAGCTTCCGGGCGGATTCGGATTAGGCCAGAGTGTAACGTGCGCTCCGCTGGCCAGCACCCTTGCCGTTGATCCGGGCTGCTGTTAAGAACGATCAGGAAAACGCTGCAATGCGGATGTGGGAGCAGATCAGTGTGTCTTTCAAGTCCAAGGAGAGAGCCCGCTTCATGAGTCGTTCCCTGATCACCGCGCTTGTGCTTCTGTTAGTGCCATCCTGGGCTGCCGCCGTGATGCCGGAGTCCGTGGAGCAGGTCCTCAATCGTCACCAGCTCGGATCGGGTCAGGTCAGCGTCCTGGTGCAACGGGTCGGGGATGGCGAGACGATTCTTGAACTGGCGCCGGATCGCCTTCGAAACCCTGCCTCGGTTACCAAGCTGCCGGTCACGTTCGCGGCGCTTGAGATCCTGGGTCCGACACATACCTGGCGCACGGAGATATACGCCGAGAACGAACCACGGGATGGTGTGCTGGACGGCAATCTCTGGCTGCGAGGCACCGGTGACCCCTATCTGGTTACCGAGCAATTCTGGAAGCTGGTGGGCGGCATCCGGCGGGCCGGCGTCGAGCACATTACCGGTGACCTGGTGCTGGACGTCAGTCATTTTGCCCTTGAACCGGAGGACCCGGGGGCTTTCGACGACCGGCCGGACCGTGCCTACAACCAGGCACCGCATGCCCTGCTGGTGAATTTCAACGCCGTACGATTCCAGATCGACAGCGATGGTAACGGCCAGGCGAGGGTGTCCACCGATCCGCCACTGCCGGAGCTTCGCATCAATAATCGTCTGCAACGATCAAGCGGCGGTTGCGGCGCTCACCGGGGGATGTCCTATCGGGTTTCCGGCGATCTCGAGGTCAGTCTCGAGGGCGAGCATCCGGGCGGCTGCCGGGGCTTTAATCTGCTGCGCGTGGCGATGTCGCCGGAAGACTTTGCGCATCAGCTCTTCTCCGGCCTCTGGCGCCAATGGGGTGGTGAATTTCGTGGGGGCTGGCGTCGTGATATCTGGACCGGCAGCCAGCGTCCGCTTTATACACACCGCTCGCCACCGTTGTCCGAACTGATTCGGCCCGCCAACAAGTTCAGCAACAATGTCATGACCCGCCACTTCAAGCTGGCGGTTGCCGCCGAGGTGCATGGCGAGCCGGCGACGACCAAGGGCGGCAACCAGGCAATCATCGATTTCTACGCCGAACGCGGCGTCAACACGGACGGCATGATCATGGACAATGCTGCCGGCCTTTCCCGCACCAACCGCTTTACCGCGCGACAGGTTGTCGAGATCCTTCAACTGGCCCAGCGCAGCCCGTTCAGTGCCGAGTTCCGCTCCTCGCTGGCATTGTCCGGGTTGGACGGCACCATGCGTCGTCGCTTCAGCGACGGGCCGGAAAGGGGACGCATGCATTTGAAGACCGGCACACTCAATCATGTCTCGGCCGTGGCCGGATACGTGCGTAGCCGCAGCGATCAGGACTACGTCGTCGTGGTGTTGATCAATGGCGAGAATGTCCACTGGGGGCCGGGTCGCGCGGTCCAGGATTCGGTTCTGGCCTGGGTGTATCAGCAGTAGCATTCAGCCGGACCGCAATGAGCGCATGGCCTGCTGATAGAGCAGCCAGGCGCTGATGCCGGCGCCGATATTGCCCAGCATGGCGCCGGTAAGCAGCCCGCTCATGCCCGCCAGGTGGCTGAAAAGCCAGAGTGTGGGCAGGTAGAACAGGAACAACCGCAACAGCGAGATCAGCAGCGCCTGCAGCGGCATGCCCAGGGCATTGCAGACCGAGACCATCAACATGCAAATGCCCAGCGCCGGATAGCTCAGCGGAACACGTAACAAATAGTCGTGCAGGACACTGCTTACCGAGGAGTCGCTGCTGAGAAAGCCCGCCAGGAAGCCGGAGCCGAGAAACAGCAGCAGCCCGACGGCGAGTTGCCAGGCAAGCACGAAGCCGACAGCGAGTCGCACCACTTCCCGAATTCGTCCGATCTCGCCTGCGCCATAGAAGCGGCTGACGATGGGCGGCAGTGACATGGTCAGGGCCAGCACCACGACCATGGAGAAAAACTCCAGCCGCGTACCCACGCCCCATGCGGCGACGGCTGCGCCGCCGTGATAGGCCACCAGGCCGGTTGCCAGTACTGCGGCCATTCCTGGCGCAAGCTGGCCGAGCGTTGCCGGGCCGGTGATCGCGCCCAGATCCCGCAGTGCCCGTGACAGCGGGAAATCTCCGAAATCACGGCTCAGCCAGCCGCGAAACCAGACATGCCGGTAGACCCAGAGAGTGCCGCTCGCGAAGGCCGCCACGGTCGCCCAGGCGGCACCGGGCAGGCCCCAGCCAAAGGTGAAGATGAACAGCGGGTCCAGAGCCAGATTGATCAGACTGGTGATCACCATCAGGAGGCCGGGCAGACCCGTCTCGCCCCGGGCCCGGCAGAGCGAATAACCGAAATAGAGCAGGGCACCCAGCCAGGCGCTCAACAGCCATGGTGCCCAGTAGGTCCGGATCAGGGGCAGCAGGTCAACATCCGCTCCCATGGCGGTCATCAGCCGGCCCTGGGTCAGCCAGAGCAGAATGCAGACCACACCGATGAAGGCGGCGCCAAGCAGTACCACCAACAGACTGATGCAGCGGGCATCCTGGTCGCGGCCGGCACCGAGGGCACGGCCGACCAGCGCGGTGGTGGCGATGCCCAGACCCACCTGGGCGCCGATCAGCAACTGCTGGATGGGTTGCGTGAAGCCGAATGCGGCCAGCGGGTCGACGCCGAGGCGGGCGATGAAGGCCGCATCGACGAGTTGCACGCCGAGCAGTGCGAGCGCGCCGAACAGCATCGGCCAGGTCATCCGGAACAGAGTCACCGCCAGACTGTTCCGGGCCAGGTCCTCGATGGTCAGTGAGTTGCTGCGACTCATGCGCGCGCCGCTGCCAGCAGCATGGTCAGCAGACCGGCGATCGGCGCCAGAATGAGGCAGGCCAGCAGTCGGATACCGGTCAGACGCCAGCCCAGCGCCGGCAACTCGAAGGCGATCACACGATGCAGGGCCAGCACCGACCAGGCGGTTATCAGCGTCACCATCTGCGCCGTGCCGGTGCCCGCGCTAATCAGGGCCAGGGCGATGGGGAAGGTGATCATTGGGCCGCCCGGCATGACCGCACCGAGCACTGTCGCCAGCAGGATGCCTTGCAATCCCGAGCCATCGCCAAGTGAGGTTGCGACCAGTTCCCGGGGCACCAGCATGGCGAGAAAACTGCCGGCGATCAGCGCAATGGGGATACGCACCAGCAGTGGACGCATCTGCCGCCAGCCGCCGGCGGCAATCCGCCGATGTCCGGGTTCGGGCTGGCGCTGGCGCCAGAGGGCGAGCCCAAGCAACAGGATGCCCAGAGTGACATAGGCGCTGATCATCGTGTGGATCGCGCCAGATGTCGCATCAGCAGGCGGGTCAGCAAGCCGGCAATCAGGGGCAGCGGCAGCGATACCAGCAGCCGAGTGAGCGTGAATTCCGTACCAAGCAGTGGCAGTTCCCAGACCAGGGCCCGATTGATGCCCAGCACGGACCAGGAAGTAAGGTACGTCACGCACACGGGAATCGCGGCACCCGAGCGGTACAGGGCGAGAACCAGCGGAAACGCGGCGAACGGTCCGCCGGGGGTAAGCGAGCCGGCCGCGGTGGCCAGAAACAGGCCGCGCAGACCGCTGCTGCCGCCGAGCCAGCGCTCCATCACTGCGCGTGGCACCATGGCCTGCACGTAAGCACCGACCAGTACCGCGGTCACCACAATGGGCAGAATCAGCAGCAAAAGGCCCAGGCCATCGGTCAGCGCCGTGTGAAACGCGTCAGCGCCTTGCAACAGGAACACGGCAAGGCCGGCCCCAAGGGCCAGCAGGACGAAGAATACGGTGCTACCGTCCAGCAGCGGCGGGCCACTGGGCGCGGGTCTGTGTCCGGACTTTCCGGCCATGAACAACCTCGTCGACGGGGTGGGATGGGCCGACACCAGGGAAACACTGGCCGGCAGCTCCGCATGGTACCGCATTGCTTTTCGACCAGAGTCGTCGCTGAGGAGTCCGATCATGCATCACTGGAGTGCCACGCGGCTGCTGCAGGGACTGGAAGCCGGTGCCTTCAGTTCCGTTGAGCTGGTGCAGGAACTGCTGGCCAGGATCGCCAGGCGTAATCCTGGTATCAACGCCGTTGTAACCCTGGACGCGGAACACGCCCTCGCGCAGGCGGAGGCGGCTGATGCGGAACGATCGCGTGGCAATCGGCGGGGGCCGCTGCATGGTCTGCCGATGACGATCAAGGATACCTTCGCCACGGCAGGGCTGCGGACCACCGCGGGTAGCAGGGACCATGCGGATCATGTGCCCGGGGATGATGCGGTCGCCGTGGCCAGGCTGCGGGCGGCGGGTGCCATCATTCTGGGCAAGACCAACACCGCAGAGCTTGCCGGCGATCTGCAGTGCGACAACCCGGTGTTCGGCACCACCAGCAACCCCTGGGATGTGACGCGCACCAGCGGCGGTTCCTCGGGAGGCTCGGCGGCGGCGCTGGCCGCCGGCCTGTCGCCGCTGGAACTGGGCAGTGACATAGGCGGCTCCATTCGCCTGCCGGCGCATTTCTGCGGTGTCTGCGGGCACAAGCCCAGTCATGGCCTGATTCCGATGCGTGGCCATATACCGGGGCCGCCCGGAACCCTCGGGCGATCGGATCTGGCCGTCGCCGGCCCGCTGGCGCGTTCGGCCGAAGACCTGATGCTGGCACTGGATGTTCTGGCAGGGCCGGATGAACCGGAATGCCGCGCCTGGTCTCTTGCGTTGCCGCAGCCACGACCGCGTCGAACCGGCGACTGGCGGATCGCGGTCTGGCCGGAGGAGGCCGGCTTTCCGCTCGCAGACGGCGTTCGGGTAAGTCTTGGTCGCCTCGTTGATGCCTTGTCTCATGCCGGGGTCACGGTTGATCCGGAGGCGCGCCCCGAGGGGATTGATCTGGCGGCCGCGCATGGGCTTTTCTACAGCCTGCTCGCCGCGGCAATGAGTAGTGGTCTGACTCAAGCCGAGATTCGCCATGCCCGGAGTCTTCCCGGTCCTCGTCCGGAAGATCCGGATCGGGTTCGCTTTTACCGAGCCGCGGCCATGAGTCACCGTCGCTGGCAACGGCTCAACGAGCAGCGTCTGCAACTCGCCGCACGCTGGCAGGCGTTCTTTCAGGACTGGGATGTGTTGCTTTGCCCGGTGGCCCCGGTGACGGCCTTTGTCCATGATCTTGAGCGACCGCCGCTGGACCGCATGGTGTCCGTTGACGGCGCGGCAAGACCTTATTCTGACCTATCGTTATGGTGTGGTCTGGCCGGGTTGCCGTATCTGCCTGCCACCGTCGTGCCGATGGGGCTGGATGGCGCTGGCCTGCCGGTGGGTGTTCAGGTGGTCGGACCGCGCTTTGGAGACAGGCTGACCCTGGCTGCCGCGGAACTGATAGAGGGTATCGGGGGCGGTTTCGCCGCGCCGGATGAACCGACTCCGCGGATGTGAGGTCCGCCGGACTATGGCACCATTCAGGAAAACGCAGAGCTGCGAATCAATCAGCGTTTCCTTGAGGGTCGATGGGCTGCCGCAGTCCGGCAACTTGTCAACACAAGGCGCCGAAACTGAGCGCAGCGGAAGTCGCGTGTCGTCGGAACAGGCTTTCGTCGCGTAACCAATTCCTGCATCAATACGGCTATCGGGAGAGCACTCGCATGAGCAACAAGGATGATCGTCCGGATATTCCCCTGACGCGGGCGGAGGCCGAGCAATTCGAGCGCCCGATCCGGCGGCGGATGTACATCGGTATCGCTGTGGCGGTCACGGTAATCATCGTACTGATCGTGTTGGTCATGGAGGCTCGTTTCCGCGCCGGGCTCGCGCAGCCGCATCCAAGCGCGGTGTTCGACGGTGGCTTGCAGGAGATCGTTGATACGTACCGGCCATTGCCGGATGCGGAGATCAACCTGGAGATCCTCACGGATCGCGAGGGCGAAAAAGACCGGTACACGGTCAGGATTCTTGATCAGGACGGCGTCACCCTCTACCAGGCAGCCCATGATGCTGAATACATCTATCAGTTGGGTCACGGCCGGCGGGCGGGCGATGCGATTCGCTTTGAAGTGTATCTGGAAGTCGATTACGACGGCTCGCTCAGCGGTCGCTACCGGCAGGATCGCGCCGTTGCAGTAGCCGCGTATCAGTCGGCCTTGCAGCGTCTGGTGCACCAGTCCCTTGCGGCTTACGTCGCCGCGACAGGCGTCAAGGTGCATCAGGATGATCCCGATCTGGAGCCTGATCCTGACGGTATTCGCCGGGACTGGGATGCGGTGATGGACCCGAGATAGGCCATCGAGGCTTCCTTGGTTGCTGATCTGTTCATTTGTTCATAGGGAAGCCTGAGCCATTGCATGCAACGCATGACATCTTTGTCACGGCACCGTCCGGCCTCGAATCGCTGCTCCTTGCCGAATTGCATCAACTCGGTGTCGGCGAGTCGCGGGAGCAGCGCGGTGGGGTTGCCTGTCAGGTCACTCTGGAGCAGGCCTACCGCGTCTGCCTCTGGTCGCGGATCGGCAATCGGGTGTTGCTACCTCTGACTACATTCCCGGCGCCCGATCCCGACGCCCTGTACCAGGGTGTTCAGACGGTGCCCTGGCTCGATCATCTCTCCGCCGAAGGCAGCCTGGCGATCGACGTCACCGGGGTCCGTCCGGCCATCGGTCACAGCCGCTTTGCCGCGCAGAAGGCGAAGGATGCCATTGTGGACCAGCTGCGTGAGGCAACGGGTATGCGGCCCAGTGTGGATCTGGCCGCGCCGGACTGCCGCCTGCACCTGCATCTTGCAGGCGAGCAGGGCACGATTGCGCTGGACCTGTCAGGCGACAGTCTGCATCGCCGGGGTTACCGTGAGCCGGGCACCGCGGCACCGCTGAAGGAGAATCTGGCGGCCGCCGTGTTGCTGCGGGGTGACTGGCCAGCAATTGCTGCTGAAGGGGGCAGTTTCTACGATCCGTTCTGCGGCTCCGGCACGCTTGCCATTGAGGCCGCCTGGATGGCGGCGGATGCCGCGCCCGGCCTGCTGCGCCCGCGCTTTGGTCTGCATGGCTGGCGGCAGCACGACGATGCCTGCTGGAAAACCCTGCTGGACGAGGCGCTGGAGCGTCAGGAGCAGGGAATGCAGCGAATGCCGGTGCTGGTTGCCACCGATCATGACCCTGCGGCGGTGCGTCAGACGCTGGACAACGTGCGGCGGGCTGGACTTGCCGGCCATGTGCATGTGGAACGCTGCGAGCTCGGTGATCTTGCGCCGGCCGCGAGCCACCGCCCGGGTCTGGTGGCGATGAACCCGCCCTACGGTGAACGGATCGCGCAGGATCGCGAACTGGTGCCGTTGTACGCCCGCATCGGCGAGGTCCTGCGGGGTCGGTTCGGCGGCTGGCAGGCGGTGTTGCTGACGGGCGCTGATGCCGAGATCGGCCTGCGACCGGACCGCTCCTGGAAGGTTTTCAACGGTCCGATACGCTGCCGTCTGGAACGTTTCCTGATCGCGGACGATGCCGGCCCGCAACAGAACGCCCTGGCGGAGCCACTGGTCAATCGCGTGGCGAAGAATCGCCGTCAGTTGTCGCGCTGGCTGAAGCAAAGCGGGGTCAGCAACTACCGTGTCTACGACGCGGATATTCCAGAATTTGCGCTGGCGGTGGATGTCTACGGCAGTCGTGGCGGGGACTGGCTGCACGTGCAGGAATACCAGGCGCCGGGTACGGTGGATGCGCGACAGTCCCAGGCCCGTTTGCGCGCGGCCCTCGCGGCCCTGCCGGAGGCGCTGGACGTACCCGCGCAACGGCTGGTTTACAAGGTCCGCAGTCGGCAACGCGGCGACAGTCAGTACCAGCGGCAGGCGCAGGAGGGCCTCTGGCTGGAGGTCAGGGAGGGGCCTTGCCGGCTGCTGGTCAACCTGACCGATTACCTGGACACCGGCCTGTTCCTGGATCATCGTCCCGTCCGCCAGTGGCTGGGTGAGCAGGCTGCCGGCAAGCGGTTGCTGAATCTGTTCTGTTACACCGGTGCGGCCACCGTGCATGCCGCCGTCGGGGGCGCCAGCCGCACCGTGAGCGTCGACATGTCACGAACCTATCTGGACTGGCTGCAGCGCAATCTGGCGCTGAACGACCAGGCCACGCCCGGGCATGAAGTGGTGCGCGCCGACTGTCGTGACTGGTTGCAGGAGGACCGGGGTGAGTACGACCTGATCTTTCTTGATCCGCCGAGTTTTTCGAATTCCAAGCGTATGGAAGGCACTCTCGATATCCAGCGCGATCACGTGGATCTGATCCGGGCTGCGGTTTCGCGGTTGGCCGCCGGCGGCACGCTGATCTTTTCCACCAACCGGCGGCGTTTCCGGCTGGATAAGGCGGCGCTGGCGGACCTGGACATCGAGGATCGCACGGCCTGGTCCATCCCGAAGGACTTTGGTCGCAGTCAGCGCATTCACCAGTGTTACTTCATTCGTCGAGCAGCATGATCTCACCGCGTGCGGCCGCCGCGCGCAGATCCTGCACGCGCTCTTCCCAGCGCTCGAGCTCCTCGTCGTAGAGTTCGAGGATGCAGGGCTCGCAGCCTGAGCCGCAGCACTCGGCGGGGTCCGGTGGCTCAGGCTTCGGCGGCAGGCGTTTTCGTGGTGGCTGCTGCGTCATCGGCGGCTCCCAACAGCGTCGGGGTGGCGGCGTCCGGCGTCGGCCTTCACAGCGTTACATGAATGGCCGCTACCGCGTCCCGGGCCTTGCTCCGCGCGGCATCGACGCTGTGGTCGCGGGCAATGACAACCCCCATGCGACGGCGGCCATGGACTTCGGGCTTTCCGAACAGGCGCAGTTCCGTATCCGGCGCCTGCAGGGCCTGGTCCAGCCCCGAAAACACCGCGCTGTCGGAATCGCCCTCGACCAGTATCACGCAGGAAGCACTGGCGCCCCGCTGCCGGATCACCGGCACCGGCAGGCCCAGGATGGCGCGGGCATGGAGCGCGAACTCGGACAGATCCTGGGATAACAGGGTCACCAGCCCGGTATCGTGGGGCCGTGGTGACACTTCGCTGAACCAGACCTGGTCACCCTTGACGAAAAGCTCGACACCGAACAGCCCGTAACCCCCCAGGTTATCAGTCACTGCGCCGGCAATCCGTTCCGCCTCGGCGCGGGCGCCATCGCTCATCGCCTGTGGTTGCCAGGATTCCCGGTAATCGCCGTCTTCCTGGCGGTGGCCGATGGGCTCGCAGAAGCTGGTGCCCCCGGCATGACGCACGGTCAGCAGCGTGATTTCGTAGTCGAAATCGACGAAGCCCTCGACAATGACGCGGCCGGCGCCGCTGCGGCCGCCCTCCTGGGCGTAGCGCCAGGCCGGCGCGATATCCCCCGTCTCGTGCACCAGCGACTGGCCCTTGCCGGAGGAACTCATTACCGGCTTCACCAGGCAGGGCAGGCCGATTTCCGCCACCGCGGCATCATACTCGGCCACTGTTTCAGCGAAACGGAAAGCCGAGGTCGGCAAGCCAAGTTCCTCGGCAGCGAGCCGGCGGATACCCTCCCGGTCCATCGTCAGGCGGGTCGCCCGCGCCGTTGGAATGACCCGATGGCCTTCCGCTTCGAGTTCCAGCAGCGTGTCGGTGGCGATGGCTTCCACTTCGGGCACGATCAGGTGTGGCCGTTCCTGCTCCACCACGCGGCGCAGTGCGGTGCCATCCAGCATCGACAGCACATGGCAGCGGTGGGCGACCTGCATCGCCGGCGCGTCGGCATAGCGGTCAGCGGCTATGACCTCGACGCCGAGCCGCTGCAGCTCGATGGCCACTTCCTTGCCCAGTTCGCCGCTGCCAAGCAGCAGCACGCGGGTCGCGGTGTCGGTCAAGGGGGTGCCGATCTGGCTCATGGCGGGACCTCGATGGTTTGCTGCGGTCGTGTGCGCGGGATCCGGCTCAGTATCGTGCCGTGGCCGATAGCAGGTCGTCCAGCACCACGCATGGTCTCTGCCGCCAGGCGACTCCCGTGGGCCACGCGTCAGGCTGTGTATTGTGCTGATTGGTCTGTAGAATCCCGCTATTTCGCAGGGTAACGCAGGGATGGGCCGGGGCAGATGAGCATCAAATCGGATCGCTGGATTCGCCGCATGGCGGAGCAGGAAGGCATGATCGAACCTTTCGAACCTGGTCAGGTGCGGGAAACCGACAAGGGCAAGATCATCTCCTACGGCACCTCGAGCTACGGTTACGATGTGCGCTGCTCGCGCGACTTCAAGATCTTCACCAATATCAATTCGGCGGTGGTCGATCCGAAAAACTTCGACGAGAACAGCTTTGTCGACGTGCAGAGCGATGTCTGCATTATTCCGCCAAACTCCTTCGCACTCGCAAGCACCGTGGAGTACTTCCGCATCCCGCGCAGCGTGCTGACGGTCTGTCTGGGCAAGTCCACCTATGCTCGCTGCGGCATCATCGTCAACGTCACGCCGCTGGAACCGGAGTGGGAAGGGCATGTGACCCTGGAGTTCTCCAACACGACGCCACTGCCCGCGCGGATTTACGCCAACGAGGGCGTCGCGCAGATGCTGTTCTTCGAATCCGATGAAGTGTGCGAAACCTCATACAAGGACCGCGCGGGCAAGTACATGGGTCAGCGCGGCGTGACCCTGCCCCGCTCCTGAGTCGGGTTCAGACGGGCAGGGGGTCGCCGGCACGAACCTGCAGGGGTCTGGTCAGCGTCTGGCCATCCAGCAGAACCGCACCCGGGTGTAGCTGCAGACGGCCATCGGCAAACCAGCGCACCACGTGGGGGTAGATCCGGTGCTCTTCCCGCAGCACCCGATCTGCCAGCGTCTGTTCGTCGTCATCAGGGCGCACTGGAACCCGGCTCTGCAGAATGACCGGGCCGCCATCCAGTTCCGGTGTTACCGCATGCACGCTGCAGCCGTGTTCGGCATGGCCTTCGGCGAGCGCCCGTCGGTGGGTGTGCAGCCCTTTAAGGGCCGGCAGCAGTGACGGATGAATGTTCAGCATGCGCGTCTGATAGCGGGCCACGAAGTCATCGGTGAAGATTCGCAGAAAGCCCGCCAGCAACACCAGATCCACCTGCCAGGCGTCAATCTGTCGGCTTAGCACGGCATCGAAATCCGCCCGGCTGGTGTAATCCGATGCCTCCAGCACCGCCACCCGACAGCCGGCAGCCGCTGCCTTTCGTAGCCCGCCGGCATCACCGCGACTACTGATAACGCCGGCGATGTTGGCGCCAAGTTCACCGGCGCGCTGGGCTGCCAGCAGGGCCTGCAGATTGCTGCCGCGGCCGGAAATCAGGACGACTGCACGCATCGAGGCTTCGCGTTCAGTCCGCGCTCAGCAGGCGAACGCGGGGCTGCTTATCCTTCGCCTCGACGATCCGCCCGATCTGCCAGGCCGATTCGCCCGATTCATGCAGGCTGCGGACCGCGGTGTCGACCTCCGCC
>LFIK01002058.1_pt1 | contig 16158 bp, 15 predicted proteins | sample 643401 | NCBI WGS metagenome assembly LFIK01 (sample SAMN03777447, study PRJNA286221) | soda lake metagenome | biome: soda lake; feature: Kulunda steppe; material: water; isolation source: sample T5-Br brine of Lake Tanatar-5 | place: Russia: Kulunda steppe | collected 2010-07
CGGCCGATCTCGCGCAGGCGGTGATGCTGCTGGCGGCGGAATATCACACGCAGCGGCTCGCAGCGGATGCGGGCACGCCGGCGATGCCGTTCGGGGTGCATGCGCTGATCGAGCGCTGGCGCACGGTGCGGTTGTTCGGGGGTGTCTCGTGAGCGCGCCGCGGCTCGACCGGCGGCTGGTGCTGGAGGCGCCGGAGGACATGCCCGACGGGGCCGGGGGCGTGACGCGCAGCTGGCAGGTGCTCGGGCAGCTCTGGGCGAAGCTCGAACCGCGCACTGGCCGGGCCGTCGATGCGGCGGCCGGGTCGGTGGCGCGGATGCCTTACCGGATCACGCTGCGCGCGGCACCGGCGGGCTCGCCGGCGCGGCCGAAGCCCGGCCAGCGGCTGCGTGCCGGGGCGCGAGTGTTTCATGTGCAGGCTGTGGCGGATGAGCCGGGCGGAGCCTTGCTGACCTGCTTTGCCGAGGAAGAGGAGGTGTCGGCATGAGCTATGCGGGGAGCGCGGCGCTGCAGGAGGCGGTTTATGCGCGGCTGATCGATGATCCGGCGCTCGATGCGCTGGTGGACGGGGCGGTGCATGATGCGGTGCCGTCGGGGACGGAGCCGGAGCTTTACGTGCTCATCGGCTCCGAGCAGGTGCGTGATCGCTCCGACCGCAGCGGGCCGGGCGCCGAGCACCGCTTCAAGGTCAGCGTGATCAGCGACGCGACGGGGTTCAAGGCGGCCAAGCAGGCCGGCGCGGCGGTGTCCGCGGCGCTCGAGGATGCGCCGCTTGCGCTCAATGAGGGGCGGCTCGTGGGGCTGTGGTTCTACCGCGCCGAGACGCGGCGGCATGCCCAGGGCGCGGGACGGCGCATCGATCTGACATTCATCGCGCGCGTCGAGACCTGAGCGGCGGCGGGACATTTCAAAGGAGGCAGACATGGCAGTTCAGAACGGCAAGGATCTTCTGATCAAGATGGACATGAACGGCGAAGGGCAGTTCTCGACGGTGGCGGGGCTGCGCGCGACGCGCATCAGCTTCAATGCCGAGACCGTCGATGTCACGAGCCTGGAGTCGCAGGGGGGCTGGCGCGAGCTTCTGGGCGGCGCGGGCGTCAAGAGCGCGTCGATCTCGGGGTCGGGGGTGTTTCGCGACGCGGGCACCGACGAGCGCGCGCGGCAGGTGTTCTTCGACGGCGAGGTGCCGCGCTTTCAGGTGATCATACCCGATTTCGGCAAGGTCGCCGGGCGGTTCCAGATCACCGGGCTCGAATATGCCGGCAGTCACAACGGCGAGGCGACCTATGAGCTGTCGCTGGCGTCGGCGGGCGCGCTCGACTTCCAGGCGCTGTGATGGCGAACCCGTATTCCGGCGAGGTGGCGCTCTGGCTCGACGGCGAGCGCCATGTGCTCAAGCTTACGCTCGGTGCGCTCGCCGAGCTCGAGGCGGGGATGGAGGCGGACTCGCTCGTCGCGCTCGTGGAGCGGTTCGAGGGCGGGAAGTTCTCGAGTCGTGACGTGCTCGCGCTGATCGTGGCGGGACTGCGCGGCGGCGGCTGGCAGGGTACGGCGGAGGATCTGCGCTGCGTCGAGATCCGCGGCGGGCCGGTGGAGGCGGCGCGGGTCGCCGCGACGCTGCTGGCGCGGGCCTTCGCGGTGCCGGGCCCGGCATGAGCGGGTTCGACTGGCCGGCGCTGATGCGGGCGGGGCTGCGCGAACTGCGGCTCGAGCCGGCGCGGTTCTGGGCGCTCACGCCCGTGGAGCTGCTGATCATGCTCGGGATCGAGGCGGGCAGCGCCCCGGTCACCCGCGCGCGGCTGGAGGAACTGGCCGCGCGCTTTCCCGACAACCCAAAGGGGGCGGACGATGGATCCGGAGGAATTCGAGGAGCAGCTCGCGGCGCTGGAGGCGCAGCTCGGCACGGCGCAGAGCGTGACGGCAGCGTTTGACGCCGAGTTGCAGAGCATGAACAGCGCCCTGGTGATGACCGGGCGCGAGGTGGACACGCTGTCGCGCGGGATCGGCACCGGGCTGCGCCGCGCCTTCGACGGCCTCGCTTTCGACGGGATGCGGCTTTCGGATGCGCTGCGGCAGGTGGCGGCCAGCATGGTCGACTCCATGTACAACATTGCGATGCGCCCGGTGCAGGAGGCCGTGGGCGGCGCGATCGCGCGCGGGCTTGAGGGAATCATGCCCTTCGCCGATGGGGGCAGCTTCGCGCAGGGGCGGGTCATGCCGTTCGCCGATGGCGGCATCGTGTCCGGCGCGACCGCGTTTCCGATGCGCGGCGGGGCGATGGGCCTGATGGGCGAGGCGGGGCCGGAGGCGATCATGCCGCTGTCGCGCGGGCCTGACGGCAAGCTCGGCGTGCGCGCGCGCGAGGGTGGCGCGGCCGCGCCGCAGGTGGTGATGAACATCTCCACCAACGATGTCGAGGGCTTTCGCCGCAGCCAGTCGCAGATCGCCGCGCAGATGGGCCGGGCCCTTGCGCGCGGCCAGCGCAACAGGTGATCCGAGATGGCATTTCACGAAGTCAGTTTTCCCCGCAATCTCAGCTTCGGGGCGATCGGGGGGCCGGAGCGGCGCACCGAGATCGTCACGCTCGCGAGCGGGCACGAGGAGCGCAACACCCCATGGGCGCATGCGCGGCGGCGCTACGATGCGGGGATGGGGCTGCGGTCGCTCGACGACCTCGAGACGCTGATCGCGTTCTTCGAGGCGCGGGGCGGGCAGCTGCACGGCTTTCGCTGGCGCGACTGGGCGGACTACAAGTCCTGCGCGCCGTCGCGCGATCCCGAAGCGGGCGATCACGTGATCGGCCATGGAGACGGGGCGACGCGCGAGTTCCAGCTCGTCAAGCGCTACCGCTCGGGGCCACACAGCTATGACCGGCCGATCACGAAGCCGCTGCGCAGCTCGGTGCGCGTGGCGCTGTCGGATGATCGGCTGGAGTCGAAGGTGCATTGGAGCGTCGACGAGACCACCGGCATCGTGCGCTTCGCCACGCCGCCGGGACGCGGCGCGCGGATCACGGCGGGGTTTCTCTTCGATGTGCCGGTGCGTTTCGACACGGACAGCATCCAGGTGTCGGTGGCGAGCTTTCAGGCCGGCGAGGTGCCCGGCGTTCCGGTCGTGGAGGTGCGGATATGAGCGATCTCCAGGCGCATCTTCGCAGCGGCACGACGACCGTCGCACGGGCCTGGGCGCTGACGCGGGCGGATGGGGTCGTGATGGGGTTCACCGACCACGACGGCGATCTTGCCTTTGAGGGCATCAGCTTTCGCGCGGCGTCGGGGCTGAGCGCGCGGGCGCTGGCGCAGAGCACCGGGCTGGCCGTCGACAACACGGAGGCGACCGGCGCCCTCAGCGATGCCGCGTTGCGCGAGGCGGATATTCTTGCGGGGCGCTACGACGGCGCGGCGCTGCGGATCTGGGAGGTCAACTGGGCGGATGTCACGCAGCGCCGGTTGATCTTTCGCGGCACGCTGGGCGAGATCACGCGCGCCGACGGGGCGTTTCGCGCCGAGCTGCGCGGTCTGGCCGAGGCGCTCGGCCAGCCGCAGGGGCGGGTCTATCAGGGGGTCTGCCCGGCGGTGCTGGGCGACTCGGCCTGCGGGGTGGACCTGTCGCAGCCCGGCATGGCGTCCGAGCGGCCGGCCGAGGAAATCGAGGCGGGCCGGGTGTTTCGCTTCGAGGACTTTGCCGGCTTCGAGGCGCGCTGGTTCGAGAAGGGGCGGCTGCGCGTGCTCTCGGGGGCCGCCGCGGGTCTGTCCGGGGTGATCAAGAATGACCGTATGACGCAGGGCGGGCGCATGATCGAGCTTTGGGAGCCGGTGCCTGCGGGCATCGCGCGCGGCGACATGCTGCGCATCGAGGCCGGCTGCGACAAGCGCGCCGATACCTGTCGGCTGAAGTTCGGCAATCTCGTCAACTTCCGCGGCTTTCCGCAGATCCCGGGCGAGGACTGGCTGATGGCGGTGCCGCGCTCGGATGCGGTCAATGACGGCGGGCGCCGCTCATGAGCGGGCGTGCGGATGTTGTCGCCGAGGCGCGGCGCTGGATCGGCACGCCCTATCGCCACCAGGCGAGCCGGCGCGGCGCCGGATGCGATTGTCTCGGGCTGTTGCGCGGGATCTGGCGCGCGCTGCAAGGGGCGGAGCCGGAAGTCGTGCCGCCTTACACGGCGGACTGGGCCGAACCCGCGCGCGACGAGCTTCTGTGGCGCGCTGCGCGGCGCAATCTGGCGGAGAAACCCCGCGACGCAGCGGCGCCCGGCGACGTGATCCTGTTTCGCATGCGTGACGGGGCTGTGGCCAAGCATCTCGGGGTTCAGGCCGAAACGGGCGCGGCGGCCAGCTTCGTGCACGCCTATTCCGGCCACGCCGTGGTCGAGAGCGCGCTCTCGGCGCCGTGGCGGCGGCGCATCGTGGCGCGGTTCGAATTTTCCACTGGAGGTCAGTGATGGCGACAATTGTGCTTTCGGCGGTCGGGGGCGCGGCCGGCGCCAGCGTGGGCGGGAGTCTGCTCGGGCTGTCGGGGGCGGTGATCGGCCGTGCGGCGGGCGCCGTGGTCGGGCGGATGATCGATCAGCGGCTGCTCGGCCTGGGCAGCGAGGCCGTCGAGACCGGACGGATCGACCGGCTGCGACTGACCGGGGCCAGCGAGGGCAGCCCGATCGCGCGGCAATGGGGGCGCGTGCGAGTCGCCGGGCAGGTGATCTGGGCGTCACGGTTTCGCGAGGACAGCACCACCACGGGGGGCGGCAAGGGCTCGCCGCAGCCGGAGGTGACGGAGTTCAGCTATTCGATCAGCCTCGCGCTCGCGCTGGGCAAGGGCGAGATCCTCGGGATCGGACGGATCTGGGCCGATGGCGAGGAGATCGCACAGGATGACCTGCAGATGCGGGTCTACACCGGCAGCAACGATCAGCTCCCGGACCCGAAGATGGAGGCTGTCGAGGGGCAGGGGATGGTCCCCGCCTATCGCGGTACGGCCTATGTCGTGTTCGAGGATCTGGCGCTGGGTCGCTTCGGCAACCGGGTGCCGCAGTTGAGCTTCGAGGTGCTGCGCGCGGCGGATGCGCCGGGAATGCTGACCCTGTCGGAGGCGCTGCGCGGGGTCGCGCTGATCCCGGGAACCGGGGAATATTCGCTGGCGACGACGCCGGTGCATTACGATTTCGGCCCCGGCGAGAAGGAGGCGATCAACGTCAACAGCCCCTCCGGCGCAACGGACATGGCGACGTCGATCGCGGCGCTTGGCACCGAGCTGCCGCGCTGCGAGGCCGTGGCGATGGTGGTGTCCTGGTTCGGCGACGATCTGCGCGCGGGGGAATGCAGGCTTGGGCCCAAGGTCGAGCAGGCTGAGTTCGACGGGGTCGGGATGCCGTGGCGGGTCTCGGGGCTGAGCCGTGGTGACGCGCGGGAGATTGCCGAGCTCGACGACCGGCCCGTTTATGGCGGCACGCCGGCGGATGCGGCTGTCATCGAGGGGATTGCGGCGATCCATGCCCGCGGGCAGGAGGTGCTGTTCTATCCGTTCCTGCTGATGGAACAGCTCGAGGGCAACGGGCTGCCGGACCCGTGGAGCGATGCCGACGAGCAGCCGCCGCTGCCGTGGCGCGGGCGGATCACCACCGCCATTGCACCGGGGCGCGACGGCACGTCGGACCGCACCGCCGAGGCGGAGGAGGAGGTCGCGGCGTTTTTCGGGCAGGCGCAGCCGGGGGATTTCACCGTCGAGGACGGCACGGTGCGCTATGACGGGCCGGAGGAATGGTCGCTGCGCCGCATGATCCTGCATTACGCGCATCTTTGCGCGGCTGCGGGCGGCGTCGAGGCGTTCTGCATCGGCTCCGAGTTTCGTAGTCTCACGCAGATCCGCGGGGCGGGTGACAGCTTTCCGGCCGTGGAGGCGCTTCGGGCGTTGGCGCAGGATGTGCGCGCGATCGTCGGGCCCGACTGCAAGATCAGCTACGCGGCGGACTGGTCGGAGTATTTCGGCTACGATGCCGGCGACGGGAACCGGTATTTTCATCTCGATCCGCTCTGGGCCGACGAGGCGATCGATTTTGTCGCCATCGACAACTACATGCCGCTATCGGATTGGCGCGACGGCGACGATCATCACGATGCCGACTGGGGCAGCATCTATGACCTCGACTATCTCATGGCCAATGTGGCCGGGGGCGAGGGGTATGACTGGTTCTATGACGGCGAGCAGGCGCGGCAGGCGCAGCGGCGTACGCCGATCACGGACGGGGCTTACGGCGAGCCATGGGTGTGGCGTTACAAGGATCTGCTGAGCTGGTGGTCGAATCCGCATCATGAGCGCCGCGACGGGGTGCGGGCCGAGGAGCCGACAGCATGGGAGCCGCGCTCCAAGCCGTTCTGGTTCACTGAATACGGCTGTGCGGCGATCGACAAGGGCACCAATCAGCCCAACAAGTTCCTCGACCCGAAATCCTCGGAGTCGCAGCTGCCCTATCACTCCAACGGACGCCGCGATGACTACATGCAGATGCAGTATCTGCGCGCGATGAACGCCTATTGGGGCGATCCGGCGAACAACCCGGTCTCGGAGGTCTATGGCGGGCCGATGGTGGAGATGGACCGGGCCTTTGTCTGGGCATGGGATGCGCGCCCGTTTCCGCGCTTTCCCGGCAATACCGAACTCTGGACCGATGGCGAGAACTGGGCGCGCGGGCACTGGATCACGGGCCGGGCGGCGGCGCAGCCGCTCGATGCGGTGGTCACGGAAATCTGCCGCGACGCCGGGATCGCGGATGTCGATGTGTCCGGCCTGCACGGGCTTGTCCGTGGCTATGATCTGCCCTCCGTGGAGACGGCGCGGGCGGCGTTGCAGCCGCTCATGCTTGCGCATGGTATCGAGGTTGTGGAGCGTGGCGGGAAACTGCGTTTCGCGATGCGTGCCAGCGGCGAGGCGGTTCGGGTCGATCCGCAGATGCTGGCGGTGTCGGGCGAGGGCGGCGGGCTCGAGACGGCGCGCGCGCCCGATGCGGAGACGTCGGGGCGGGTTCAGCTCACCCATGTCGAGGCCGAGGGTGATTTCGAGGCGCGTGCGGCGGAGGCGGTGATGGCCGATGAACCCACCACGACCGTCTCGCGCAGTGAGTTGCCGCTCGTGCTCACGCGGGCCGAGGGACGCGCGGCGGTCGAGCGCTGGCTCGCCGAGGCGCGGGCGGCGCGCGATACGGCGCGGTTTGCCCTGCCTCCGTCCTGCGGGCTCGGTGCGGGGGATCTCGTGGAGTTCGAGGGGGCGGGCGGCGTGCGCCGGTACCGGATCGACCGGGTGGAGACGACCGGCGCGCTCGAGATGGAGGCGGTGCGCGTCGAGTCCGAGATCTACACCGCGTCCGATGCCGCCGAGGAGCGCGTCGTGCCGCGGCGCTTCGCGGCTCCCGTGCCCGTCGATCCCGTATTTCTCGATCTTCCGCTGCTGACGGGTGACGAGGTCGCGCATGCCCCGCATGTCGCCGCAACGGCGCGCCCCTGGCCGGGATCGGTCGCCGTCTACAGTTCGCGCGAGGACAATGGCTATGTGCTCAACACGTTGTTGGAGCGGCGCGCGGCGATCGGGGTGACGCAAACGCCGCTGATGCGTGCCGCGCCGGGGCGTTGGGATCGCGGGCCGCGGCTGCGGGTTCGGATACCGGGCGCCGCGCTCGCCTCCGTGTCGCGCGGTGCACTGCTGGACGGGGCAAATCTGCTCGCGATCGGCAGCGGGTCGGATGATCAATGGGAGTTGCTGCAATTCGCCGAGGCCGAGTTGATGGAGGGCGACACCTACGAGTTGTCGATGCGGTTGCGCGGGCAACTCGGGACTGATGCGGTCATGCCTGATGCCTGGCCGGTGGGCAGCACGGTGGTGCTCATCGATCGCGCACTTGCACAGATCGAGCTGGCGCGGTCGGCGCGATCGCTCGTGCGGCATTACCGGATCGGGCCTGCGCGCCGCAGCCTCGATGACCCGTCCTATGTCCATGAGATCCGCGCTTTCGATGGCATCGGGTTGCGGCCCTATTCGCCGGTGCATCTGCGCGCCGAGCGCCGCGCCTCCGGGGATGTCGCGGCGCAATGGATCCGGCGCACGCGGATCGACGGCGACAGCTGGTCGGGTCGCGAGGTGCCGCTCGGCGAGGAGAGTGAGAGCTATGCGGTGCGGGTCCTGCGCGATGGCGCGGTGGCGCGCGAGGTCGTGGTCAGCGCACCTGAATGGGTCTATCCGCAAGCCGCGCAAGAGGAGGATGGCACCGAGGCGGGGTTCACGCTCGCCGTGGCGCAGATCTCCGAGCGGTTCGGGCCGGGGCCGTTCGCGAGCCGTTCGGTGGCCGGCTGAGATGCGGCCCGTTCTGATGGGCGATGTCATCGCGGCGGCGCGCGCGCTCTTCGGGGTGCGCGGCGCTTCGCGCGTCGGGCTCGCGCGGCGCATGCTGCGGGAGGCGCACACGGCGGATCTCTATCGCAAGCGCACCGGGCGCGCCCATCCCGGCTTCGGCAATGGCAGCCTGATGGCAGCCGCGGCCGCGCGGGCGCAGCCGCCCGCGCCGTGGTTGAACGATGCGGAGTACCTGCGGTGCCTGATTGCGGTTCTCGTGGCGCTCGCGGAGCGGGTCGATGGTGCCCGCGCATGCGATTGCCACGCCGATGCGGCCGTGTGCGGGTGCCACGACGGCGCCGGGATTCGCGCTTGCGCCCTGTGCGGCGGCTCTGCTTATGCTAGGTTTTGCGCACACCACGAGCGGGCGGGGAATCGCGATGGAACGGCAGCGGGAAAATCTGGCGAGCTTCGACCCGGTCTGGAACCGGATCCGCGAGGAGGGCGAGCAGGCGGTGCGTGACGAGCCGCTCATGGGCGGGGTGATCCACTCCTCGGTGCTGCATCACGCGACGCTGGAGCGTGCGGTGGCGCATCGCATCGCGCTCAAGCTCGAATCGCGGGAGATGAGCGCGCAACTTCTGCGCGAGATCTCGGACGAGGCCTATAACGACGACCCGTGGCTGGGCGAAGCCGCGCGGGCCGATCTCGTCGCGGTCTATGAGCGCGACCCGGCCTGCAATCGGTTCATGAAGCCGCTGCTCTATTTCAAGGGCTACCATGCATTGCAGGCGCACCGGGTTGCGCACTGGCTCTGCGCGCGCGGGCGGGTCGATTTTGCCTCCTTCATTCAGATGCGGATCTCGGAGGTTTTCGGCGTGGACATTCATCCCTGCGCCCGGATCGGAAAGGGCATCATGATGGACCATGCCCACGCCATCGTGATCGGTGAAACCGCGACCGTCGGCGACAATGTCTCGATGCTGCATTCCGTCACGCTCGGCGGGACCGGCAAGGAACATGGCGATCGCCATCCGAAGATCGGCTCGGGCGTGCTGATCGGCGCGGGGGCGAAGGTGCTCGGCAACATCCGCATCGGGGAGTGCTGCCGCATCGCGGCCGGGTCGGTCGTGCTCGAGGACATGCCGCCGCGCAAGACGATCGCCGGGGTGCCGGCGCGGATCGTCGGGGAAGCCGGCTGCGAACAGCCTTCGGTGACGATGGACCAGCTCTTTCGCGGCGAGATCTGAGCGCGCCTTGCGGCGCGCGCGGTCCGTGGGCGCGCACGCCCCGTGCTGGGTGCGGCGCCGGACGCAGAGGAGGATTCACCGGGTTGTTCGGGGTGCGGTTGGGGCAGGAGATAATGCCGGCCAGCCTGTCGCTGCCCCCGCTCGCGGCGTTACTCGCCGGGGCTGCAATGCTCGGTGTGTTCATCCGGCGCGTCCGGTGGAGGGTCAGGCCAGCATCGTCATCGGGTTGCGCAGGCTGGTCACGACCGATTCCAGGAACTGCGCGCCGAGGGCGCCATCGATCACGCGGTGATCGACCGAGAGCGTCATGCTCATCATCGTGGCGCTGGTGATTTCGCCATCGGCGCCGACCACCGGTTTGCGCACCCCGGCGCCCACGGCGAGAATCGAGCCGTGTGGCGGGTTGATGACGGCATCGAAATTCTCGATACCGAACATCCCGAGATTGGACACCGCCATCGCGCCACCGACATATTCGTGCGGGGCGAGCTTTCGTGTGCGCGCGCGCGCGGCGAGATCCTTCATCTCGGCTGACAGCGCCGAGAGCGACTTCTGGTGCGCGTCCTTGAGAACCGGGGTGAAGAGCCCGCCCTCGACAGCGACGGCCACGGCGACATCCGACGGCTTGAGCCGAAGGATGCGGTCCCCGGCCCAGACGGCGTTGGCGTCGGGGACCTCCTGCAGCGCCATCGCGCAGGCCTTGATGATGAAGTCATTGACCGACAGCTTCACGCCGCGCGGCTCGAGCTGCTTGTTGAGGGTCGCGCGAAACTCCATGAGCGCGTCGAGCGAGACGTCGCGGCGCAGGTAGAAATGCGGGATGGTCTGCTTGGCTTCGGTCAGGCGGCTGGCGACGGTCTTCCGCATGCCGTCGAGCTTGACCTCTTCGTAGTCGCGGCCTTCGTACATCTTTGCAACCGCATCGGCGGCGGGGCCGGCGGGCATCGCCGCGGTTGCGGGCTCGGCCGTCGGCGCGGCCGCAACGGGTTTGGCGGCGGCCGGTTGCGCCCCTTCGACATCGGCGCGCACGATGCGCCCATGCGGGCCGGAGCCGGTGACGGCGGAAAGATCGATGCCCTTCTCGGCCGCAATGCGGCGCGCAAGGGGCGAGGCGAAGATGCGCTTGCCGTCGGCGCCTTGCGGTGCCGCGGGTGCGGCCTTCGCGGGGCCCCCGGCGGGGGCCGCCTTGTCGGCCGCCTCGGCGCGCGGCGCCTCGGGCGCTGCGGCGGCGCCGGACGCGGGCGCAGCCGCCGGCGCGGCGGTACCCGTGGCGGGGAGGTCGTCGGCGCTTTCGCCCTCCTCGAGAAGGACGGCGATGGGCGTGTTGACCTTGACCCCCTCGGTGCCCTCGCCGATCAGCAGCTTGCCGACGGTGCCTTCGTCCACGGCCTCGAATTCCATGGTGGCCTTGTCGGTCTCGATCTCGGCGAGCAGGTCGCCGGAGGCGACGCTGTCACCCTCCTTGACGAGCCATTTGGCGAGGGTGCCCTCCTCCATGGTGGGCGAGAGGGCGGGCATCAGGATCTCGGTGGGCATGTCGGGCCTCCCTCAGCGATAGGTGACTTGCCGCACCGCGTCGACCACCTCGTCGGTGGTCACGAGGGCCAGCTTTTCGAGGTTCGCGGCGTAGGGCATGGGCACGTCCTTGCCGGTCAGGTTGATCACCGGCGCGTCGAGCCAGTCGAAGGCCTGGTCCATGATCACCGAGGTCAGGTAGTTGCCGACCGAGCCCTGGGGAAAGCCCTCCTCCACGGTGACGCAGCGATTGGTCTTGCGCACCGAGGCGAGCACGGTGGCGGTGTCCATCGGGCGCAGCGTGCGCAGATCGACCACCTCGGCCTCGATGCCGTCCGCGGCGAGCCGCTCGGCCGCTTCCATCGCGTAGGTCATGCCGATGCCGAAGCTCACGATCGTCACGTCCGAGCCCTGCCGCCAGATCCTGGCCTTGCCGAAGGGCACGGTGTAGTCGTCGAGCACGGGGACCTCGAAGGACTTGCCGTAGAGGATCTCGTTTTCCAAGAAGATCACGGGGTTGGGGTCGCGCACGGCGGACTTAAACAGGCCCTTGTAGTCGGCCGCCGAGTAGGGCATCGCGACCTTGAGCCCCGGGATGTGCGCATACCATGACGCGTAGCACTGGCTGTGCTGGGCGCCGACGCGCGCCGCCGCGCCGTTGGGGCCGCGAAACACGATCGGGCAGCCCATCTGCCCGCCGGACATGTAGAGGGTCTTGGCGGCGGAGTTGATGATCTGGTCGATCGCCTGCATCGCGAAGTTCCAGGTCATGAACTCCACGATGGGGCGCAGCCCGCCGAAGGCCGCGCCCACGCCGATGCCGGCGAAGCCGTGCTCGGTGATCGGGGTGTCGCGCACGCGGCGGTCGCCGAACTCGGCGAGCAGGCCCTGGGTGATCTTGTAGGCGCCCTCGTATTCGGCGACCTCCTCGCCCATCAGGAACACCTCGTCGGAGCGGCGCATCTCCTCGGCCATCGCGGCGTTGAGCGCCTCGCGCACCGTCTGCGTCTGCATCTGCGTGCCCTCGGGCCAGTCCGGGGCGGTGTCGGGCACGGGGGCTTCGGGCGCGGCCGCGGGTGCTGCGGCGGGCGCCTTGGCGGCGGGTTCGCCGGCGGGCGCCTTCGCGGCGGGGGCGGCGATGTCGTCGGCGCTCTCATCGTCCTCGAGCAGCACCGCGATGGGCGTGTTGACCTTCACGCCCTCGGTGCCCTCGGCGATCATGATCTTGCCCACGGTGCCCTCATCGACGGCCTCGAACTCCATCGTGGCCTTGTCGGTCTCGATCTCGGCGAGGATATCGCCGGAGGCGACCGTGTCGCCCTCCTTGACGAGCCATTTGGCGAGGGTGCCCTCCTCCATGGTGGGCGAGAGGGCGGGCATCAGGATCTCGGTTGGCATGTCGCTGTCTCCCCCTCAGGCGTCCTGCGGCGCGCGCTCGGCCAGAATGTCGGTGTAGAGCTCGGAGGTGTCGGGCTCCGGGCTTTCCTTGGCGAACTCGGCCGCGTCGTTGACGGTGCCCTTGGTTTCCTTGTCGATTTCCTTGAGCTCGTCCTCGGTGGCGTGCTTGCCCGAGATCAGCAGCTCGCGCACATGCTCGATGGCGTCGCGCTCCTCGCGGATCTTCTGCACCTCGTCGCGCGAGCGGTATTTCGCCGGGTCCGACATCGAGTGGCCGCGATAGCGATAGGTCATCACCTCGAGGATATACGGCCCCTTGCCCGCGCGGCAGTGCTTGACGGCCTTCTCCCCGGCGGCCTTCACGGCGAGCACATCCATGCCGTCGACTTCCTCGCCCGGAATGCCGAAGGAGGCGCCGCGCTCCCACAGCGAGGGCGAGCGGGTCGCGCGCTGCACGCTGGTGCCCATGGCATACTTGTTGTTCTCGATCACGAAGACGACCGGGAGCTCCCACAGCATCGCCATGTTGTAGGTCTCGTAGACCTGGCCCTGATTGGCCGCGCCGTCGCCGAAATAGGTGAAGGTGACGCGGTCACTGCCGCGGTACTTGTCCGACAGCGCGAGCCCCGCGCCGAGCGGGACATTTGCGCCGACGATGCCGTGGCCGCCATAGAAATGCTTGTCCTTGGAGAACATGTGCATCGAGCCGCCCTTGCCGCGCGAATAGCCGCCCTCGCGCCCGGTCAGCTCGGCCATCACGCCCTTGGGGTCCATGCCGCAGGCGAGCATGTGGCCGTGATCGCGATAGGTGGTGATGCGCTTGTCGCCTTCCTCGGCGGCGGCCTCGAGCCCGACGACGACGGCCTCCTGCCCGATATAGAGATGGCAGAAGCCCCCGATCAGCCCCATGCCGTAGAGCTGGCCGGCCTTCTCTTCGAAGCGCCGGATCAGCAGCATCTCGCGGTAGTATCGCATCAGATCGTCGCGCGAGACGTTCGGCTTCTTCGCTGCTTTCTTGCTGGTCGCCATGGCGCGGCCCCCTCGCTCCCTCGATTGTTCAATGTTAAACAACCCGCGCACCATCTTGCAATGCGCCGCGTTCACGAATCGTGATCGGCGATGTCAGGGGAGCACGACCTCGTCGGCGCGCACATAGCCGAGCACGTCGCGCACCCGCTCATCGAGCAGGTCGAGATCGAGAAAATCGTCCGAAAGCCGGCGATTGAGCGCCTTGATGCGCGCAAGCTCGGCCTCGAGGTCATCGCGCTCGCGGCGCAGCTCCGCGGTTTCGGCGCGCAGCTCGGTCTGGCGCAACACGCCGTGATTGCCCTGAACCGCGGCAAAAACGAAGTAAGCGCCGAGCAGGGCCAGCACGATGAAGATGAAAAGGCTGCCCAGGGCCGGTCGGCTGCGATAGGTGGTCATTTACTGCCTCGTTTCCGCCTCTGCCGAGCGGCTTGCGCAACCATGACATAGCCGATTCGGTTTGCAAACCGCTTTCGAACCGGGCGAGACTGCGCCGCACCGGGCGGGAGGCCGCGATGAGCGTGACACGCACGCATGAGGTCACCAATCAGCCGGGGCCGCGACCCGATACCGATCTCTGGCGCGGCGATCCGGCGCTGCGGGAGGGCTGGCCCGAGGGGGACGCGGACCTCGCCGCGCTCGGCGCGACGCTGGGCCGCGTGGAGATGCGCGGCCTCGGCCGCGCCGCCAATCGCAACCCGCCCGAGCACATCCCCTACGATGCCGCCGGGCGCCGGCAGGACGCGGTGCACTTTCACCCGGCCTATCACGCCCTGATGACCCTGGGCCTCGAGTCGGGCTATGCGTCGCGGCCCTTCGAGGGCGGCGCGGATGGCCACCGCGCGCATGCCGCCATGGTCTACTTGCTCAGCCAGGTCGAGCCCGGCGTGTGCTGTCCGATGACGATGACCTACGCCGCCTGGCCCGCGCTCGGTGCCGACGCCGCGCTTTCCGCGCTGTGGCGTCCCAAGCTCGCCGCGCGCGCCCATGATCCCGCGCCCGCCCCCGTCGCCGCCAAGGGCGCCGCGACGATGGGCATGGCGATGACCGAGAAGCAGGGCGGCTCCGACCTGCGCATGAACACCACGCGCGCCGTGCCCGATGGGTCCGGTTACCGGCTCACGGGGCACAAATGGTTCTGCTCGGCGCCGATGTCGGACGGGTTTCTCACCCTGGCGCAGGCGCCCGACGGGCTGACCTGTTTCGTGGTCCCGCGCATCCTGCCCGACGGGGCGCGCAATCCGATGCTCCTGATGCGGCTGAAGGACAAGCTCGGCAACCGCGCCAACGCCTCCGCCGAGATCGAGTATGACGGCACCCATGCCGCGCGGCTCGGCGCCGAGGGCGACGGGGTGCGCAGCATCATCGAGATGGTCCATCACACCCGGCTCGACACGGCGATGGCGCCCGCGGGACTGATGCGCGCCGCGCTCATGGAGGCGCATTGGTGGGCCAGCGGGCGCACCGCCTTTCAGCGCCGGCTCATCGATGCGCCGCTGATGCGCGCCGTGCTCGCCGATCTCGCGCTCGACTGGGAGGGGGCGCTCGCGCTGGGGCTGCGGGTGGCGGAGGCGTTCGACGCGGGCGACGCCGGGCGGCCCTTCGCGCGAATCGGCGTCGCGCTCGCCAAGTTCCTGTCCAACAAGCGCTGCGTCGGGGTCACACTCGAGGCGATGGAGGCGCTGGGCGGCATGGGCTATGTCGAGGACACGCCGATGCCGATGCTCTACCGCGAGGCGCCGCTCAACGCGATCTGGGAAGGGGCGGGCAACGTGATCTGCCTCGACGTTCTGCGCACGCTGGCGAAGGTGCCGGGCGCGGCGGCGGCGCTCGATGCCGAACTCGACGCCGGGCGCGGGGCGGATCGGCGCTATGACGCCGCGCTCGACGCCCATCGCGCCCGCTGGCCCGGGCCGCCCGACGAGGCCGAGGCGCGCTGGTTCACGGAGCGGCTCGCGGTGCTGCTGACGGCCTCGGTGCTCCTGCGCCGCGCGCCGCCGGCCGTCGCGGACGGCTACACGGCCACCCGCGCCGCCGGTGAGCGCGGGGCCGTGGCGGGCGCGGTCGCGGGGCTCGATACCGCCGCAATCCTCGCCCGGCTCGATCAGGCCTTGCCCTTGTAGATATCGACGAGGTCGGACAGCATCGAGAGAGCTTCCCCGCGCGGGCGCTGGAAGGTGTTGCGCCCGATGATGGAGCCGTTGCCGCCCCCGTCGCGGATGGCGCGGGCATCGTCATAGACGCTGTCGGAGCCCTTCCTGGCCCCGCCCGAGAACACCACGATGCGCCGCCCGTCAAAGGCCGCCTGCATGCAGTGGCGCACCCGCGCGGCCTGGCTGGCGATGTCGATGCCTTGCGATTCGTAGACCTTCTTGGCCTCCGGCAGCTCGAGATCGTCGGTGGACAGCTTGATCTTGATGACATGCGCGCCGAGAAGCGCCGCCATCTGCGCGGCATAGGCGGCGATGTCGATCGCCGTCTCGCCCGCCTTCGAGAGCGCCTCGCCGCGCGGATAGGACCAGATCACCGTCGCGAGCCCCTTGGCCGCCGCCTCGGCGCGAATCTCGCGTATCTCCTCCATCATCGCCACGGCCCGGTCCGAGCCCGGATAGATCGTGAAGCCGATCGCCGCGCAGCCCAGCCGCAGCGC
>LFIK01002059.1_pt1 | contig 16153 bp, 15 predicted proteins | sample 643401 | NCBI WGS metagenome assembly LFIK01 (sample SAMN03777447, study PRJNA286221) | soda lake metagenome | biome: soda lake; feature: Kulunda steppe; material: water; isolation source: sample T5-Br brine of Lake Tanatar-5 | place: Russia: Kulunda steppe | collected 2010-07
CTCTCTCTCTCTCTCTCTCTCTCTCTCTCTCTCTCTCTCTCTCTCTCAGGTTGCAGGCAGCCAGGCAATTCGAGAGGTTGAGGCTCTAGTTGCCATCACCAAACGACAGGGTGCCAAGAGGCAGGTGGCATCGGCCATCTCACAAACACTGAGGGCAATTGCACTTGGTATGAGGTTAACGCAAGTTGCAAACTGACTGGCACAGCTAGCTTGCATATTTATGCTCCCGGTGACCGACCATGAAAGGCAGCTGCTCAACATGAGCACCACACTCATACGCCAAGCCCGTTACTCAACATAAGCGTACAAACACCACACTCACACACACAAAGCCATTACATGCTGATACCGTTTTCACACACCGACACCACTGCTCAACATACACGCACAAACACCACACTCACACACAAAGCCCTTACGTGCTGGTACCATTGTCTCACACTGAGACCATTCTCACTAACTGATTACACACGCGTCTGGTCTGACCCACACGCGTGCACACACAAACACACATGCACACACACATGCAAACACAGCATCGTGATTTTTCCACGAATAAACACCAATTTTCTTTTCCGCACTCAACACCTCATTCACACATTTACCCCCCCACCCACCCACACAAACACTGTTACCCGACTCACACACTGATTCCTGACATGGGCTCATCCGTGAGGCAGAGGCTGTTGTGCATTGGCACAGACACGATAGCCTGCAAGCGGCCAGTACATTGGCACAGGCAGGATGGCCTGAAGGTGGTCAGGAACAGCAGCAGGCTGCGCTCGAGCTGCAGGAAATGCAACGCTTGCTGGCGAGCGTGTGCATGATGGCCCACAGCCCTCCAGGCTGGTGCCAAGCTTTGGCCACCTCTTGAAGGAAGTGAAGACTGTGCGTGATGGCTCTCAGGTTTGATGGGAGGCAAAAAGGTGCAGTCTTGCTGAAAGCTGTATAAATGACCCCTATATTTTGGCAAATTGGCACAGAATTTGACAAATCCGCTGCGTTAACATAGTGTTTTCAGCAACTCTGCAAATGTGTGCTGGAGGGGGGCTGCACACGAGCCACGCCTGTGGAGGCGAGCAGGGACCCACAGAGGCCTCTCACAGAGTGCTGCATGAGGAAGATTTGGCCTACTACTTCTGGGCTGATTTCATTGAAGGGTGCAAAATGAGATGGAGCATGGCACGAGGCCATGTCAAACTCATGATTGATGGGCGAGTTTCCAGGCACGGTGCAGCATTCCTGAGGGGGAGCATCCAGTGCAGATGTGCAGACGACAATCACCTAATTCCCTGCTCATCAAAGTCGCCATGCTCATCATGGTTTTGAATAATCCAAACACAGAAGGAGTCTGCTTACAAGCGCATATGGAATGTAAGTGTAATGCGTTTTCATTGCTGGATCTATGGCCCCATAAGGTTGCCCTCACACATCACTTGGTGCAGGACCGTCAGTGCACTTGTTCAAGCCCGTGCACGAGACCCTGACGCACTGTACAGCAGTGATATTATTGGAGAGCACCAAGCTTTTCCTGGCCTGCATCCCCACCTGCCGAATCACAGGTGCTTGCGTGACCAGTCCCCTGCCCAGAGCTGTAGGCGCCATGGTCACGTAGCCGAGCTCCTCCCCTGCCAGCTCGCGCAGTGTTTCAGATGGATCCCTTTTGGAGACTGCTGAATGATCAACTGCTGTTGATATGGGGGCTGATGTGCTGCTGGGCTGAGCCCTGGAGAAGATGACATGCGGTTGCCCTTCAGGTGCGCGGCGCTTGCGCCTAGATGGGCTGGAGACAGGATGTGGACAGAGTGAAGCTGCAAAAGCTCTGGTGACAGCCAGGTGAGAAGCCATCACAGTTCCCAAGTCCATCACAATCAATCAATGATCAAACTGTGCATGGATGCCAACCCAAGTTATAATGTTATATGTTCTGTCGTCCTTTGCATAGTCCTTAGCATAGTCCTATCCACAGTCCTATGGAATGGATGAATCGACTTTCCTTTTCATGTGAGGTATTCCATCCGCAGAAATTATGAAATTTGAAAATTTCACATTTTTTGTTGCATAATGGGTGGGTGCAGTTCCAGGAACTTGCTCGGGAGGGACTGGACAGGCGCCGAGGAGCCCGCCGGTGTGTGAGCAGAGATACTTTTGAGCAGAGACAGGACTTTCATTCAACCATGAATGTGAATTTGCAGGGAAGGAGCATCAGGTCTACACTTGAACAAACAGAGTTTGACCAGGCCGTGCTTGCTGGTGTGCTCAAAGTTTTTGTGCAAAAATGCGGATGCGGATGAGACCTTCATGATCAGGAACATGTTGCAGGCACTCAATTTCTTTTTAGATGTCAAAACCGGCCAGTCAGTTGCACTTCTAAGCCCAGTAAAGCGCAAGAGCCTTGGTTGCTGGTGAGGGTCGCAGGTGCACCCAAAAAGACAAGGGAGGAGCTCATGGACACATCACCCGACCCCAAAGTGCTCATGGCTGAGTCCATTCTAGCTGGAGTCCAGACCAGCCAAGAAGACCTGCGAGAAGCGGAGCGCATGATGGACACATGCATATCCCAGTTTCCGTCACATGCCCGAGGTGCGCTTCAGATAAGAAGATAGGGACAGGCATGGAAAGCAAGCACCACGCCATGAAGTTTCTGGTTCAGGTGCCAGATGTGCCTTGCACACCAAGAATGTTGCTGCACGCAGCTCCTGCCGCACTCTTGCAGCACTGGGACGCTGAGCTTGACACCCGCACATCAGCAGCAGCCTCACAAGGCCTGTGCTGATGCTATAAGTGGTAAAGAACTGCTGCTGTGAGAGTGCTGGACCCCACAAATTTGATTGAGCTTGGCGTCCTGCTCTGCGTGCTGTGGATCAAGAACCATGCTCTAAGGCTGTATTGGACGCTACAAAGTCCAAGGCACCTTTTTGAGAGCAAATGGGTAGCCCTATATTCCCTCACTCTATTGCCGTGATCTGCTGCACTTTGCAGCCTACTTGGTGCGGGGGCGCGTGCGTTTCGCCCGCCAGCAGTGGCCTGAGGCCGTGAATGATCTCACTGCAGCCATCACGCGGCAGCCCGACTTTGGCCAGGCCTTCTACGTGCGCAGCCAAGCCTACGTCAAGATGGGGCAGCTGGAGAATGCCATCCAAGACTACAAGCGGGCGCTCATGGTAGACCCTGGTGAGGCAGGGCGCTGGTGGTGGACACCGACTTGGGCAGTCACAAAACATGACGAGCAGGGCGCTGGTGGTGGCCCGGCTTGGGCAGTCACCTAACACGGCGAGCAGGGCACTGGTGGTGGACTCCGGCTTGGGCAGTCACAGAAACATGGCGAGCAGGGCGCTGGTGGTGGACTCCGGCTTAGGCAGTCACAAAACATGGCGAGCAGGGTGCTGGTGGTGGACCTGGCTTGGGCAGTCACCAAATACAGCGAGCAGGGCGCTGGTGGTGGACACTGACTTGGGCAGTCACCAAATACAGCGAGCAGGGCGCTGGCGGTGGACCCTCGCTCCCTTCTTTGATCGCTCGTGTCAAAGCACAGACCTGCGCGCGTTTTGCGTGGCACGCGTGCCCGCTGTCCAGGCTGCCGCACAAGGGAGGCAGGTTAAGCCCGCGGCACGCAGGTTATTCTTAGTCACATGTATGCCAGCGAGTTTGTGTCCACGAGCCTGCCCTGCGCAGAGGGTCTGAGGGCAGACGAGCCCTCTGCCCCACCACATGTTGGCAGTGACACAATGGCAACAAGTGGGCCTGGTGGTCAGGCCGCACCGTGCACAGATCTGGGATCTTGCGCACATGCTGCTCCTCCGTATGCCCATGCTCCTCCACATGCCCATGCGCCCGCGTGCATGCAGACAACTCTCAGCTGGCCGCGCTGAAGGCCCAGATCTCGCAGGCGCACACCGCGGCGGCAGCCACACTTGCGGCGTGCCCTGCTCCAGATGCACCGGCCACAGCCAGTAGGGACCAAGAGCAGCCCCGCCGGCGCGCCTCGGGGGGGGGCCTTGCTGGGCCGGGGGACGGCAAGAAAGGCCTGACCTGTGCAAAGGTGCGGGCAGCCCAGGAGCTGGGGGGTAGTGTGCGAGAACCGAGCAGCCCATGAGTGTGTAGGGCGGGGTGTAGTGAAAATGGGCCAGGCAGCCATGAAGTGTGTGGTTTTGGTGGCGTGAAGGCAAGGCCAGGCAGGCAGCGCTAACGAAGGTGCAGGTTTGGTGGTGTGAAGAAAGCGCCGGGCAGCCCAATCTTGCTGCCCAGAGTGTGGGCAGCATTCCATTCATGGTCGAATAGAAGTCCTGTCCCAGTTCCTCAATGGGTGGGTGCAGCTCCAGGGCCTTGCGCGGAAGGGACTGGACAGGCGCCAAGGAGAGTCCGCCAGTGAGTGAGCAGAGTCGCTTGTGAGCAGAGACGGGACTTGTATTCAACCATGAATGCGACTGGTGCCAGGAGTGTAGGCCAGGTGATGGCAAGGAAGGGCTGAGGCACCTCAAGAGCTGGGCGGGGCTTTGAGGCCCAAGGCTATCTGTTGCCCACCTCAGCAGGTTGCTGGACCGTGGGCGGCTGTACTTTTCATGGGGGTAGGGTGTGCGCCATGAGGTAATGGGCCATAAGGTGAAGGGTTCCATTTGGGTTAGATCGCGACAAGTATGGGGCTGCTGACTGGTGGCAGGCACCTCAATGCTGGTGCTCATCAAGACGCCTTGGAGGAGCAGCTGAGGGACCCCTGGAAAATTGCAGCAGTCGCCCCACAAGCGGATGCCAGCGCACGCCTGCCCGTGCTCCGTCATCTGTACGCGGTGGCAATGCTGCAGAGGCCAGGCCTGGGGTGGCACCTGTTTTGGACCCGCACACAATCACCTTGGACAAGTTCTGCAATCCCTTGGGATTCTTGAACAAATTCTGAGCTCCCTTGGACTCCGTCATACGCGCATGGTGCTGCCCGTACTTGGCCCTTGCGCTCCCTTGGTATCCATCGTATGCTCATGGCACTCGGCCCGTGCTGTTGTCAAATCCCTTCATATGCTCATGGTGCTGCCCGCACTCAGCCCCTGTCTTCCAAAGATCCTGGAATGACGCCTCATATCTCTACTGCGGCCGCTGCCGCTGCTGATGATAGCATGCGGATGCCAAGGCGCGGCTGGCACGTGTCCCTTCCATGTGCCATCCTGTGGTGTCATGTCACAGCTGCACCGCCGCCTGTGTTGTCACAGCTGCCCGTGGTGTCACAGCTGCACCGCCGCTGCCAACGCCACTGCGTGCAGCCTGCACTGCCCCCGCTGCGCGTGAACGCCGGCGAGGCTGAGAGCGAGGACCCCTTTGCCGCCGTGGACACGCCGCAAGACGTTGCCGCCGCGACCGGCAAGCTGTGCATGGTGTGCATGGACGCCCCGCGCAACTGCCGGCTTCGGCCGTGCATGCATGCCGCGCTGTGCACAGAGTGCGCGCAGGTGGGTGTGGGCTGATTGCGGGGTCGCGGGCGGATGTGCACTGCGTGCAGCCCATGGCATGGCGGTGTGCGCAGCGCGGTTGATGTCGACTGTGTTGGCACATGAGCAAAGTGTTGCGTGCCCTGGAGCAGCTATGGGAGCGGTGGGGGGGAGCTTGGGCAGCGGCTGCGTGATGGCTTGGCCTACCTAGCCTGCGCATGTGCGCATGAAACGCAGTGTGATGGCATGGGCTGCCTGGACGGCAGCAGTGTGAAGGCTCGGGCAGTGATGCGCAGCGCATTGACGTGCAGAGGCACCTGCTCGCGAACGTGCATACACACAGGGAACCACTCACGTGCACACACACACACACACATACACACACACGCACACACACATACGTACACATGAGCGCACACACACACATACACACACACGCACACACATACGTACACACGCACGCACACACGCACACACGTGCGCGCACACACACACACACATACACACACACTGCATGCGCCGCAGGGCCTGATGAGGCGCTGCTACGGCTGCCCCATCTGCGACAGCCGCATTGACTCTCTGGAGCGCGGCACCTTTATGTGCACCTTCACGGCCGACTCTGCAAACCAGGCGCTGGCCAAGTCGATCAAGGAGGCGGCAGCGCTGCGGCGGCTGGCCGCAGCCGGGACAGCCACCGACAGCCAGGCAACGTCGCCGACAGTGTCGCCGTCGCTGCTGCATCCCCGGGGCTCGCTGCACCAGGGCACCGCGACCTCGGCTAGCTCGTCGCCCCCCTTGTACGGCCTCAGCCCCAGCCTCACGCCCCACACGCCCTCCGTGCTGTCCTCCATCTTCTCGCCCTCCTCCTCGCACTACACCCCCCCCTCGAGGCCTACCACCACGCTGACCACGGTCGCGGAAGTCCAGGTGCGGCGCTCAGCGCATGCGCGCCCCTCCCCCCCCACCTGCCTGCGGCCCATGCCCACCCGCGCGCACTCGGTGCACCGCACGCTGTGCATGAGCTGCTGGAGCCGGGCTGGGCTAGGGCTGCCTGTGGGCCCACCGCCGTTTGTATGCTTGGGTGTGTGTAGTTGTGTATTTGCGCATGCCCATACGTGTGCGCGTGAGGGCGTGCGTATACCATGCTCACCTACACCATGTCACCCCTGTGGGGCCCCCTTGCCATCCTCCCTCCGTGCCCATGCTGGGGCGGACTGGGTGGGTAGCCCGACTCATGCTTCACCCCCCTTTAGCCACACCACAAGCCCAGCACCACGGGCCCTCATGCTGGGGCTGCCTGCACACCTTGCCTGCGCCGTGCAGGAGACGCCCTACCTGGCACGCAACTCCACGAGGGGGAGCGAGGGCACCTTCCCTCCCTCCCCCTTGGGCCACCTCAGCCTCACCCCACAGCCACAGCCAGCCTCCCCGCGAGACTCCACCGCCTCTCCCCAGCTAACCCTCACCCCCGCATCCCAGCCACAACTAGAGCACCCGCCCGCAAATGGTGCGCCGCTCCCCGCCCAGCAGCGGCAGCACAGGCAGCAGCGGCAGGGGCAGCAGCAGGGGCGTGGCGGGCCATCTGCCTTGTTATCCACGCAGGAGGTGCGTGCAGTGCTCCAGCCTGAGGAGCTGCCCAGCGCGTTATTGGGGGCAGAGGAGGGCAGCCCTGAGTGGCAGAGGCCGCGGCAGGGGGAGCAGCTCCATGATGGGCAGCAGGAAGAGCGGCACGAGCAGGAGCAGGGCTTAGGGGAGCAGCAAGAAGAGCAGCACATGCGGGAGCAGGGCCAAGGGGGGCGGCAGGAGGAGGAGCATGGGCAGGAGCAGGGCCAAGAGGGGCAGCACCAAAGAGAGCAGGGCCAAGAGGAGCAGCATCCAGGGGAACGGTCCGTAAGTGCGCAGCAGCAAGGGGGACAGCAGGGGAACCAGGAGGAGGTGCCAGTGCCGCAAGCTCATTTGGAGAGACACCACGGGGGACGCCCACACGAACAGCGGCAGCCGCGGCTGCCAGAGCAGGACCAGCAGGGGCGGGGACGCTCGCAGGAGCAGCGGCAGGGAGAGCAGCAGACGCATCAGCGGCAAGGTGAACAGCGGCAGGTAGAGCAGCAGACGCTTCAGCAGCAAGGTGAACAGCAGCAGGGAGAGCAGCAGACGCTTCAGCAGGAAGGTGAACAGCAGCAGGGAGAGCAGCAGACGCTTCAGCGGCAAGGTAAACAGCAGCAGGGGCAGCAGGAGGGGCAGGAAGAGCAGGTGGCGCATGAGCAACAGCAGCTCGAGCACCACAGCAGGCCAGGCTCCTCAGGCAGCGCAGCAGCGCCGCCTGCTCCACACAGCATCGCTCCTGCGCGCAGGGGTAGCAGCCGTTGCAGCAGGCGGGCAGGGGAGGCTTTGCCAGCAGAGGCTGTGCCATCAGGGCAAGACAGCAGGAGCGGCAGTGCAGGGGCACCGGAATAGGCGCTGGCTGTTCAGGCGCAGGCGCAAGTCTTGGTTGCTGCTGTGAGGGGCAGAGGGGCGGGCTTTTTATACATAGAATTGCTACATAGAATTCACTTACATGCGTTTCAATTGATAATGCTCAAACATCTCTCAAGTGCAAGGGAAAACTTGAAGGATCCATTACTGCGCAGGCCACCAAAATAGACATAATGTGCGTGAGGTAATATTGACATGGGAGTTTTCCAATTATGTAATACTGTGATGGCATGCGTTCTTGCTATAAAATTGACTCTTGCTGCATTCTTGTTGCTGGAACAAGCTGCCAGGAACAGAAAAAAGAGTGAAAGAAAGAAAAAGAAAACTTTGAAGGCAGCAAGAGCAATTTCAATTATGGAACAGGGGCCACCTAGGACATAGGCTTTGTGTCCCTCCTCGACTAGTAAAAGAAGACAAAGGAAGTCAATGGAAAGCAGGAGCCTCCTGAGGTTGACAAGCAGTGCCCTATTCCTGACCTTTACAATGAGGAGTGGCACAAATTAGGTTTAACCGCCAGCCTGGTCGTTTGGCTAATTGGTTTGTTGCTGGTCTTCGACGGCCAAAAGATAGTCCATAATGTCCGAAATGGAATGGCAGAGTTTGTTGCGCCGTTAAGAAAGGTAATCAAAGACAGTCTGCTAAGCAAGGCTTGCAAAGTATAAGGAGTCTCCATAGAAAAGGACCAACAGAAAGGAAAAAAAGGGAACAGGTACTTCTTTCTGCGACAGCACACAAGCAAGTCTTGACAAAGAAAAAGAAGATGCATCTCATTTTGGACAGCAGCACAGGAACACTTGTCACAGTGGCCATTTCCAGCGCGCCAGATGGAGGATTCCACCGCGAGAGTATGTGCTCGCAAACAAAACCTGCTCACATTCCTCATAGCATGCTTAGGGAGTTCAAGGTGTAGATAGCGAGGTGGCATCAGGGGGGCACCCCCGTTGCACACACAAGTGCGTGAATCAGCTTGGAGATCTTGGAGGGGACAGGCAAGCCAAGAATGATAAGTCACCATTTTATTGTCGCTTTCCAGAGGGTTTATGTCAGCAATGTCCCGCCACACTTTCCTCATCCTAAACCTCAGGTCAGCAGTGAAATCTGAGTAAGAAACTTTTCCTATTGAATAAACCTATTGAATAAACCTATTGAACAGGTAGCCCGTGCAAGAAAGCTTGTCTATTTGTGTCACAGCCTTGCAATCCCTCAGAGGCGCGCAAAATGTCCAAAGCCCAAGCAGTCGGAAGTCGGAAGCCCGAGCAGTGGCATAAGTTTTCTCAAGACTCTTGAGACACACTCGAGTGTGTCTGTTACTTTTAAGTTCACATGCATACTCAACTGAATGAGCGTCAACCTTCGATGCGAGTTTGGTAGCTTCTGCAAATCAAGACTGAGCATAATTTGGTTCCAAACTGTAAGGGCTGGTGATTGCGCCACTTATTTCCAGAAAGATTGTGTGGAGGCTAACTTTAGCAGCAGCTCGCCGAAGATGCTGATAGATCATGCTATGCTGTCAAATGGCGGCTTTGACTTGGCTCCTCGGCCGAGTGTTTTTAACTTGACTTGCACACTTGACTTCCACAAGATGGGCGTGCCGCTTATCGAGGGTGAGCTGATTGGAGTCCTGGATTCTGGGCAGAGTATGTTTTGCTGGTTATCACGCTGAGAGACTGCTGCACACCAAACAGGCTCGTGGCATGACCGTAACTAGTAATAATGTGGTGTGTGGACTGGCTGCGGACAGCGACAGTGTACACCAAGCAGACAACAGGTTGCCTGCGATGAGACTGAGGAGCCTCTGATATTCCCGCTTATAGCAAAGCATCTGGACGACAGTTCGTCTTGAAAGGAAAGGGAAAAGTACGTAGGCAATGAAACCGCTCCCTACATCAAACAAGCAAAAGGAGGCACATTGACCCAAAGAGCTGTGAGTCTCCTCCACCAGGGAAAAGTAAGAAGTTGTGAGGATCTGGAGGATGGCAAGTCATCCCCTGCTCCAGACCAAGACCTTGAGAGAAACTGGATTTTCCAAGAACGTCTCTGGTTGTAGTCAATTTGTGTGCAGAAAGTGCAGAGTGAGCTCATGGCATGTAATCTAAGAGCAGTCTTCTGGGCTTTTTTTGTATCGAGGCCGAGCTCTTAAGATGGTTTTAAGTATGAGAGGTAAAGATAGAGCCTCCCACACCAAGAAGGACGGTGTGAACTTCACACTTGAAGGTTGACTTTTTAGCCTTCAAGCGCTTGCAAAGAATGCCACGTTGTTTTCCAGAGTCATCCAATTGGTGTCCAGGCTGTGTATCTTCACAGTACTTAGCCTCAACGAGGTGTCTTTCCCTCTTACTGACATTGAGCTCGTGAGCTCTGCGTACATCTCCACTGGGTTGTCTTGGATGTGACACCTGATGCAAATGAAGAGTGGTTGGCAAGTTTTTGAAGGGGAAAGTAATTAGCAACTTAACATCAGGTGCAAGCACCAGACCAGACAATCCTCTATCATCCAAATATAAAGTAAATAAAAGTAAGTAACATGTCAGTGCGGATAAGGTGGGGTCTGAAATGAACTTGCATGAACTCTGTGGCTATGCTCTTGATTGAAGGAGAGCACCTTGCTTGTGCTCATAATCTTAATTGCGTACTGAGCAGAGTAGAAAATATAATGACAAAAAAATATTAACACTGCACAGGCAGGGAAAATACTTTCACATCAATGGGTTGGGTTTTGTTGCAACAATCCATCAACTCCTTTCCCATGCACGGATATGTTTCTGCTGGTTTGCCTTTCTGCTCATTTGCTAAACCAGCAGAGCCCTTGGGCGAGCTAACTATGTGACAGATGTGCCACAACAATTCATGTCTTTGCTTGCGTATCTGAGGCGCTTATTCAACAGTGACTGAAAGTCGGAGTGACAGAGGAACTCTGATACATCGTCTATGATACTCTTTCTCGAGACCTAAGTGGTCGATCTTGCGGCCAGTGCCGCGAGCATCATGTTTGGTACAGGCCCGCATTCTCCTTTGTCAGGGTTGCGATGGATTCAGCAAGGCGGGAGCGGATCAATGGGATTGGTTCACCAGTGCTGGCCAGCATAGACTCAAGTTTTTCGGCAGGCACTGCAGTTAAGGAGTAGGAATTAATGGCGTCATTTTTTGTCCAAGCGCACGCAAAAACTGTGGAGCGAGAACTTAGCTGCACACTTTAGAGCATGCGCTGAACACAAGCCTGCGGCAATCCTGAATTGAAACCTGACAGGCCAAGCAAGTGGCATGTCAGGAAAGTGCTTGCCCCAAATGCTCAAGCACTGCCGCAGGTGTCACTGCTGGAGGTGACTTACATTTTGCCCTTGTTTCCTCGGCGTGCTGCTCTTGCTGCGGCGAGAGGGGCTGGCTCTCAGGGACGCCGTGCTGCAAAAAAGTATCATGGGGGCCCTTTTCATAATGCAAAAACATGAGGCTGCACGCTACACTTAAGCTAGAGGTGCAAGATAGTGCTAATAGCATAGCAGACTGTTGTGCACGCTTCAAGGCTTGTCAAGGACTTGTCCAAGGTCTGGCTATGCGCCTTTGTCCCTGCTGCATTGCAAGCCAAAAATACTTGATGCATGTCATCGCACCTTTGCACGAGTGACTGCTGTGGCGATGGCTCTTCTCATGGCCTCAACATCTATTTGGGGCATAGGGTCATAATCATACATCCTGCATGTGCATTTTTGGGCCAAGCGCACAATACCACTTGAGAGGTGCAGCCGTGCTGGCAAACTAACGAGCAAATGAAAAGAAGGTGCTTGAGCAACGAAAGCACTCCCTACATCAATCAAACTGCACAAGATGACAAGAACTTAAAGGGAGGAATTAGGCAGACAGCACACTTGGGATGCGCGTGACGCACTTGGGGATGGGGCCTCCCTCTCTCGTCACCTCGGTCATTGCTCCTGGACCAGGAATGCCCTCGTTCCGGGGAGTGCGGCCATCCCTTCTAACATTGCCAGGGAGCAGGCTGGCCATGACTATTGCATATGCTGCCTTTTTCAAACAATTTCAAAAAGCAGCCACTGTATGCCAGTGCGGTGCTCATGGTACAGGATAATGTGGACAGCAGGGGTTGTGGATCCAGATTGCTACGGGCCCCTGTCGCAGATCACAGAGGGATTTCGAGGGAGCCATTAATCTGTATGGTCGTTTTTCCAGTAATAATGCATGCCACAGGGGATGTGCATGCTCAAATATCCTTGTCTTTCTTGCTTCGCACCTCACGGCAAAACTCCCACCTGCCTCCCTTGCCCTCGCTAGGAGTTGATGGTCCGGCCGGATCCTGCAAGAGTTTGATACTTGTGTTGTGTTCTATAGATTAGAAAGTAGACCCCAACTTAAAAGTTTGGGCAAGGAGGAAATGTGCTGATTTCAGACTGCTGTGCACGCTCACATCAACGTTTTTGAGGCACGTCCCTCCTCTCACCTGGATAAGGTCTGCTGCAAAGTCTCCCCTCTCAAACTGCAAAAAGGGGGTTTGAACATAATGTTCAATCAAGTTTTCTCCTTTGCGTATGTCTCACTCGATCTCACTCGTGTCCTGACCACAATCCTGATCAACATTGCTTTTGCATAGATCACCCACCTGGTCAGCTATCCTGGATGCAATCTTCTCTGAGAAGAAACAATTTAGAAATCTAAATCAGGAGTAGTGAGCTAAGCTCAAGAAGTAGCGAGCTCTGCACAAGCTCTAGCGCGTGCATGCAAGGGTTGCATGATCAGTTGCGATCATGATTGCTCACCAATCAATCCCAGCTCTAACTTGTTATCCTTCCCCAGATACTCAGTGTTTACTAAGCGCAGAGGGGGTGACAGGGTACCTGCGTCATGGCACTGTCTCAACAGGCTTCGAAATAGAATCCGCATCATAATGTACACCGTTAGACTTTTGACTTATTTAAAATTGCAAATTTGCGAACAAAAAATCTTTAAATTTTGAAATTCGGTGCCGAGTGCACCATTCCATTTTTGAGGAGAGTTGTCGTCCATGCCTTGTTGGAGTTCTCCCATGCTCAGCTGGGGCACAAAGTCTACTTAGAAAGCATACAACGTCTTAGAGAAGTACTAATGGCACACTGATTGGGGCAGTAAGCACAATTAAAGATGAATGGATCCAAGCTCCAAACCATCAGACTTGCAGACTGAAGTTCACATAAAACAACAACAGGCCATCTTCCAATGCACGCACCCCCAGGTGGTCTTCCTCCACAGGAAATACGCTCCTTTGAAGTTCAAGGTTGTAAACCTTGTAAACCTTTGAAGTTCACATACCTTACTCCCATTCACCAAGCATGCACGTGGCGCTGCCAACCTAAAATCGACAAGGCTATCAGAGAGCCTACTATTCCTTGTTCCTCCTTGTCATTGTCATAGTAAGGACGCCAGAGTAATGGTGCTCTAGCTAAGCCAGTGACGAGAACTTGGTCGAGGGAACAGCAGCAGTAACCCCCAACTGCTTAAATTCAGACCATCTTGGCTACTAAACCCGTCAGGGACTCCTTATACTTGAGAGCTTCAATACAACACAGGTACATAAAGAGGAGGCACAGCCATCATGCTCTGGTATGGGCAGGCAACACAATGCTTGTAGAACTCCCCACAGCCTACTTTACAGAAGCAACTGGTCCGAGCAAGTCCAATCTTCTCATGTGTGGTTGATGCACATCAAGGGGTCCGTGCTCAGCTCAGAAAAGCCTCAGTCCTTTTCACTAAAGAGTACCACAAACCATACTATGAGCGCCAGTAAAATTGGAATGAGGAACGTGCTGCTCGGCATGCTGCATGGTGGTGAAACGAGGTAAGGAAGGTGTTGATAGGATTGGATAAGAACAGGCAAGCATGTACCATTCTAACATCAACAGGCAACAACGGATATGAATGAAGTATCATATGGATATGTATAAATAACAGATATGATTTAGTATGCAAAGAGGAAAACCCCATCGTGTACATACGGCCAGGACTCATTGCATGCAGCAGCTTGAGCAGCACTGTGAGAAAAGCTGTACGGAAGATCCGGCATGCTTACCTGAACCAGGGCTCGTTGTCCCATGGGAAGCGCTCCCCTTGTTGGTCCTTGATGAGTGCCGTCCTTGCATTGGAGTTCAGCACCTGGCAGGCCCAGCAATCCAGATAGTGAGTCCATGCACATTGCATCCCAGGACAAGACAGGCAAGACCAGGATCATAACCTCGTGGATTTTTTTGCCAGGTTAGATCGACCCAAGTTTTGTGATGCAAGGATGCATCAGGGGCAGTAGCAGGCAGCAGTATGTCACTCCTAGTGCCTCCCCTTGCTTCAATAGGGATTGGCGGCTTATTATCTGGATATGCTGTCGTACCTTGCCATCTGGGCCCACAATCACAAGGTATGGGATTCCGACCTGCATGGGCATGTCGACAGGGAGAGAAGCTTGCCAGGGGCCTGGCCTGGACACAAGGCAGCACAGGAATGAGGTGGTGCCTAAGACCTTGCTAAATTTTGATCGTCATCAAAGCCCTCAGCACACTCAGCCAGTCCTGCACCAGCCTATACAAATCACACTTGGTAGGGTATATTCCATCATTCACCTCTAATAGCCCTCAAAGATCACAAGACTGCAGGACCTTGAACACCCTACAATGTATGAACCTGATCAAAACAAGCCTAAGCCCTCAACATGGCTTGGGCCTACAATCATTGATTTCCCAGGCCGAATTGTATCTGCATCCTCTTGCCCTTAGGGCATGCAAGACCGTCCTTTAAAAAGCACCCCTGGGCTTTGATCCATGACCCTTGTCGTGCTGCAGCTGGGGAGACCTTGCGGTATGAGCAACTCCCAACACTTTTCAAGGTACTCTGCGTTTATTGTGAGGTGTTTGAAGTTGGAAGTGCGGGAGCAATGGACATGACATCACATGGCACTTGTGAGAGCTATTGCTGCACAATTGTGCAAGGCTGTGCACATTTCTGCGGACTGATGACATGGTTATTGGAGGCAGCTATGTGCTGAATGCCAATCCCTGCCCCACCACAGTGAATTTGCGCGCGAGGTCGAGCCTCGTCTCCTGGGTGTCCTCCCATGGAAGTGTCAGCCATGATGCCATATCCTTTAAGTAGTATTCCTGTTGCAGTACGCAGGGCAAAGTTGAGCATGAGCTCAATGCTCCTGGATGCAAAAGCATCCGCAAGGGCAATAATAGCACATATAAGGGAGACAGGTGCACCCTGCAAGCACACACAGCAGCAGCAGCAGGTTCTTGGTGGGCTTGTGTTTTACAGATATTAATGAGCTGCAGGTCCTGGGGCCAAATTTCAGCTTCTTTGAAGGAGTATCCAGGAATGGACTGCGGAGTCATCACAGGCTGCCAGGAAGAGCAGACTGATAAGTTGCTGTGAGCGAGTTCAGTACCTCAAACTCCTTTCTTGACTTGTCAGATGACACAAAGATGACCTCAAATGGCCTGTTCTTGGCCATCATGTACATGTAAAACCTCCGCAAAACTGGTGTGAAGGCACGGCAGGGAGGACACTGCAAGCATGTTGTCAAAATAACATTCGCACGTGCACAGGAGCTGGAACATGTTTGATCAGCCTTTTCACATGTGTTCCTCGTTGAATCAGGTTCGTCAGACATAGGCAAGCTTGCACAAGGCGAATGTGGTGCACAGTCAGCACACACGTACCCAATGAGCAGAAAAGTATATCCCAACATACTTATCAGCCAATGCCCTGGCTGTATCAACTTGGACGAGCCGAAGATCTGGAGTCTTTCTGAGAAGAGTTGGACACAAGCTTCTCAGGTCCACCTCCTGCTTTCCCATTGATGCTCACTGCGACGATAAATTAAATAGAGAGGTGCCAAAAAAGATTAATCCATTTGTGAAAAAGCCAAGGTTGACATTCTAGGGTATTGGTTAGCTCACAACGAAGCAAGAGAAAGCATGGGGGTGGACATGAAGGCTTTGCAAGGTGTGTCTCTTAATGATGACCTCGGTAGGAATGATGGAAGGGAGCCTGCTGAATGAAAGCTCCTAGAAGCCCCCGGATCACAGAAAGGGCACACATGTCCACAATGCGTCCATACACAGTGCAAGCACACTGGAAATTTTATCTTGCCTGTATGCATGCACGCACAGGCTCTTGCGTGCACGCACACGCGCGCACACACACACATACAAATACACACACAATGAAAAACACACATACTCTTTCACACACACACAACTACACACACACACACACTCACACATACACACAAA
>LFIK01002060.1_pt1 | contig 16151 bp, 17 predicted proteins | sample 643401 | NCBI WGS metagenome assembly LFIK01 (sample SAMN03777447, study PRJNA286221) | soda lake metagenome | biome: soda lake; feature: Kulunda steppe; material: water; isolation source: sample T5-Br brine of Lake Tanatar-5 | place: Russia: Kulunda steppe | collected 2010-07
TCTGCCCTTGTCCAACCACAGCGGCACCGCTGCAGCTCAAGTCTCAGGCAGTTGCTGCGCTGGGGTTCCCTGGGGGGAGGTGACAAGGGCAGGTGTGGGTGGGGTATGGGTAGGTGAGGGAGGCTAGGGGCGGTGCCAGACACTGCGCCCTGAGGCATCTCCCCCCAGGGAACCCCAGCGCAGCAACTGCCTGAGACTTGAGCTGCAGCGGTGCCGCTGTGGTTGGACAAGGGCAGCGGCAGGGCAGGGTGGGGCAGACCGCCACCGCTGTCGCTGCCATCCGGTGCGTCCGCAATGGTGGCCGCCAAGCTGGCTGCCCCAGCAGCACCCCCGTGCATGGCGCTGCCAAAGGAGATGGAGCCAGCCTGCAGGTCGAGGAGGCCAGCAGGGAGCGGGGACGCGCACTGCGTGTGCGCTGCCGCCAGGGCAGGGCTGCTGTTGCGCACGTCAGGGAGAGTGTGCACGCTGGAGGCGGCCAGGCCTGCAGGCGCGGTGTCATGGTGGCTGGGCGCGGCATGGATTGCTGGGTGGGGGGGCGAAGACGACAGCACGGTTGGGCATACAGCAGCAGGAGCAGCGGTGGCGCCGGTTGTAGCAGCAGCAGCAGCAGCATCTGGTGGGGCAGGGGTAGGTGGTGCAGCCACAGCAAGAGACTCAGGAGGACTGAGAGTGCGCACGCTGCTGCTGGGGGCCCCAGACAGACTCATTTGCTGCGCCGGCCTGCTGCCAAACACCGTGGGGGTGGGGGGGCTGGTCTGTCCGGGACTTCCCAGCGTTGACGCTGTGTGGGAGTGCGTGGGTAGATGGATGGGGGAGGTGGGGCCTACCGACCAAGACAGCCTGGTGTGGGTGGCAGGAGGAGGGTCGTGGTGTGTAGGCGTTGAAGGCAGGGGAGTGGCGGCGCACGAGCAGGGCTGTAGAGCAGCCGAATACCTGAACGCGGGGCAGGCACGAGCAGGAGGCAGGCAGGCAGATGGAGGTGCTGCTGGTAGATGCGGTGCTGGGAGACGGGATTCGGGGTCACAAAAAAGAGAGGAGAGCTGAATGCAGAGGGTGGGTGGGCTGCCAGGTGCAGATAGCAATTGATAGCAATTGATAGCAATTGATAGCAATTGATCTGCCAGGTGCAGATAGCAATTGATGGTGCTTCAAGTCAGCACTGGAGCCATCTTATCCATGGAGCCATCATATCCATGGAGCCATCATATCAATGGAGCCAGGCACCTGCGAGCCTCCTGCTGGCGAGCAAGCTTCCTGCTGGCCAGCCTCACAGACATCCCTTTCAATTTTTTTGCCAATTTCAAACGAGTTTTGAACAAGCAATTCATGTGTTTGACGCTGCCACGTATTGTAGATAATACAAAAGTGAGAAGGCCAGCAATCCGAAGGTGCATAATTGAAAAGGCAGCAGCCTGAGGCCCACTCCAGCATATGCTGCAACATGCACTTAGCAAAGGAAATTCCAAACAAGCAACAGAAAGCAGGCAGCTCAGCCTGCACGGCATGCACTCACAGCGCGGCAGTTGCATTGGTAGCACCATCCTCTGGCGGGGCGAAGCATGCAGGCGCAAAGATGTGGGTGGGGTGCAAGAACGCGCCGCCTCCGCCCTGACACACAAGGTGCTCAGGATCAAAGGTGTGATGCAGTTCACGCCGCCTGCAAGGTTTGGCACAACATATTTTAGTCGTGCTGTGCAAAGTGATGATGTCTGCTTTCTCCTGTATGCTTATGTGTGTGCATGTGCATGGTAACAGCATACTTGCAAAGTCTACCTCAGGTGCGAGTGGTGTATGTCAGGCATCAATGTTGGAGCTACTCATGTAGAAGAAATCCAAGGTGTAGGAGCATACACACGAGACAAGAGCACCAGCCCCCCTAGCGCAATGACATTGCATCCATGCCCAGATACCTAGTGCTTGCCTCACATTCGGCGCCAATATCACTGCCCCGGTGCAAAGTATACATCTGGCCATCAAGCACACTGGAACGATTCAACAAACACAGTGCCTCAGATGAGCCCCCCTGTGTAGACATCACGTTCACACACTGGCTCTGCCAATAGACACCCAACTAGCAGTCTGACTTACTTGGCTTGGCAAGACCTGCAAAGATTCTGATCTGAGGTCTCCATGAGGCGCTGGACTGGGTCTACACTTGCGTGAGGCGATTGGGATGATTCCACTGCAAGCATGCAGAGTATTCCATGCTCAGGTGCTGTGACTCACTGCATGTTTATTAATAAAGAGAATTCCATATGCTCAGGTGCTGTGACTCACTGCATGTTTATTAATAGAGTATTCCATGCTCAGGTGCTGTGACTCACTGCATGTTTATTAATAAAAGGTGAACACACAGACTCCCTAGGTGATCCAGACTCCCTCAAACCAAACATCTACTGAAGGCCCATTTTTGACAGCAAGCATAATGCACAGCAGGCGTTGGACGTACCTGCCGCAGGAGGAGCTGGAAAGCGGCCAAGCTCATGCAAGAGGATGGAGGGCAGATGCTTGGCATGAGCGCTGCGCAAGCTCCCAGGCCCTTTGGTCCTTGTGCGCCTGCAGGGTGGGTGAAAGCATGGTGCTGGTGGGTGCATGCAGCCGTGAGCTGCTCTTGGCTAAGGTCGCGCCGTATGGAGGATCATGAGTGCCACAGGCGAATGAAGCCTCAGATAAGGTGAAAAAAGGGGGCCCACTATGCCCATGATTTGCGAATGATTTGCGAATGATTTGCGAATGAAGCCTCAGATAAGGTGAGAAAAGGGGGCCCACTATGCCTATGGTTTGCCCAGTGCCCTGCGCAGAGGGAATTCACAGATCTCCTGCTTTTGTTCCCTATAGCCACGCAGAGCACAAGGAAGCCAACATGACATGGTGCCCTCCTCTCTGCTGCCACTGCATGTATCTTCATCTGGCTCTTGGCACAAAGCACTCATGCCAGATTGGGGGGACTAAATGGGGAATGAGAAGGCAGCCACGAGGCAGCAGAACCAAATTCAAGATGGCTGCTTGCCTGATGCCCTTGCGGGAGGAAGTGGAGCGGCCACCCAGTGAGATGCTGCTGCTGTCACTTTCGTCGCTGCTGCCCCCCACGACAGAGGAGGACCTGCCAACAGATGGTTAGAATGATGGAAAGGAAAATGGAATGAAGTGCTTGCATGCTGACAACCATTGGGAAGCGACGCTGTCACCGCTGTGCATGCAATGAGCCTAATACATGCAAATTCTTGGGGTTACAGAACGTGCTTAAAGCATGCGCTGCGCCAGCAGGAGCATTTGGATGCAAGAGCATCAACACATTCTAACATTCTTATACAGAGTTCATGTGCTTGTGTGCAAGCACGCATGTACGCGTGTGCACAAACACGCAGGCAGGCACATGCATACCTGAGGTACAAGCCTGCCTGGTCCGCATGCAGCCGCACTGAGTTGCTCCTGCTACTGCTGTTACTGCCACCCCGGTGCTGTGCGGCATACTGCGGCTGATGCTGCTCCACACTACTTCTGCTGTCCAGCATGACAAGGCTGCCGCTGCTGCTGACCCTGCAGGCACGCGCAGCACAGGTGTACATGGGTCCACCTTCTTTTTCTCCTCTCGCCTGCTCTGGCTCAAATCCCAAGCAGCTGACAGGGGGCATTCAGACACATGTGCTTGTGGAAAAAAAGTGTCAGACACATGTGCTTGTTGCGTGTGGCAGCTGTACACGCATGCATGCTTGCTTGTTGTATGTGCCAAGTGTACATCCGTGCGTGCTTGCTTGTTATGAAGGGGGGCACGCATGTGCGCTTCCTGTGTGCAGCATTGGTAAACTGATTGTCAGCTGTCGCGGCTTGAATAGGCACACTTGTCAGGAGGGGCAGGTGCGAACGTTTGCAAGCTGGGTAGTCGCAGTGCCTCACAGCTGGTGCAGGTCAACAGAGCGCTCGGCCTGTGATTGAGCTCACACACACATTGACAGTAATCTTCTGACCTCTGGTGCAGATCAACAGAGTGCTCGGCCTGTGATTGAGCTCACACACACACACAGTGACAGTAATCTTCTGACCTCTGGGAAGGGCTGCCTGGGGGCGGGAGAGGGACTGGCAAAGCTTTTGTCATGGTCGTGCAGGCAGTGGGGCAGGACCCATTGCGGTTTGTTTGGCAGAAGGGGGTGCAAGGGGAAGCGCTGCTGCCAGGAGGCACTAGGGCCCGGGGGCTACCGCCGCTGGCACAGCACTGCAAGGGCTGGGTGTTGGCAGATGGCGCAGCTCCATCCTCAACGCCTGCCGCTGTTCTGCACGCCCCTGTTGCCCCCCACTCCACAGCTCCGCCCAGGGCCTGCAGCAGCCCTGACCCAGAGGGAGGCGAGGTGGGCTCGGGATCGTGCAGCTGCTCAGTGCTCCCCCAAGGCCTATGCGGCACCCGTGCACGGCAATCAGCTGGGGCACTTCTTCCCAGGGCGTAGCCGCCGGATGGGCCTTGGGGCGGGTGGCCGTGGCGGGCGGTGCTGTGGGCAAGACTCTTGGCCGCGGTGGGGTGGCCCGCGATGTTGGCGGGTGGCAGTGGGGCGGGTTCCGGACCCTGGGCTGCGTGCGCGTGGCCGGCAGTGGTGGGAGCAGGCAGATGGGGGCCCAGGGTCACGGAGTTGGGACGCGCTGTGGAGGCCTGGGGGACGGCTGGGGCGGTTTTCTGGAGGGGCGCGGCGGCAGGCGGTGGGGGGGGCGCCGCTGAGGGGTTTGTGGCACCGGGGCCGGCTCGCCTTGGGGGGCGGGAGGGCGGCTGGAAGCTGTGGCGCATGTAGAAGTGCAGGTCGCCTGCGGCCGCAGGGGCAGGGAAACAGCTTGGCGTGCTCTATCTTCATGCGCGCCATATGAGCACACCTCGCAGGTACGCATCAGAGGGCACAGGCATATGCACATGCGGGCAGGGTTGGCAGCGCCCGCGGGTGGGAACGCTTCTGCCGTGTGGGCGGGGCCCCGAGAGCGGCCCCTCAAGCAACACTTGCTTTGGCTTTGCTGACAAGACCTTGTGCGGCCAGCGTCATGGTGCGGCACGCCGGGTGGCAGCAGGTGCAGAGGCAAGGGGGGAGGGGGGAGGACTGACCTGACAGGTGCACGCGCGCACGCCCCCTCAAGTGGCCTCGCACCAGCTGCCTCAGGTTGTCTGCCTTGTGTTCCTCCTGTGCACACGCGCACAGCCACAACCAATAAATGGACAAAATAAATGAACGCACAGCCACAACCAATAAATAGACACAATAAATGAACGCACAGCCGCAACCAATAAACGGACGCAATAAATGAAAGCACAGCCACAGCCAATGAATGAACGCAATAAATGGACGCACAGCCACATCCAACAAATGAACGCCGCCTGAGCCAGAAGCACTGAGGTTCCAAGGTGCTCTGTTGGGTGCCTTGTTGCAGGATGTGTTCTGCAAAGGACCCTTTGCTTTCTGGCTTTGGCAGCGCACTAGCCTAGTCACTCGTGCCTACCTGGAGGTACCACTCAAGCAGCCAGATGGGCTCATGCGTCAAGACGAGCACATTGTCGTGGCCGGCAAAGCGCTGCTCAACAACGTTGACAAAGTACCTGCAGGTCAAGGTGCACCAGAGGCCACGTGCAAGGAGGAAAGGGAGACTGTATCTGGTTTCAAACGCCAGACTTGTGGACCTCTGCAGCATGCCCCGAAGCGATAATACCAACTTGTCAGGCTGACAGGATACATCGAGTTGTATGGCATCCATTTTTCTATAACCTGTCAGTGGCAATATCAAGCAACGTGTATTTTGCCTATAATGTGTGGGAGAGGAAGGTGCCAAAAACATGAGCACGTTGCGCTCTGCACCAGCCCCTCATCTTAGTGCCTCAGTGAACTGCATTGAAAGCTACCTGGGTGCTGGAGCTTGGCCATTCAATCATGCTTGCAATTATGCCTGCAGTCATTCTTAGAATGTGGGCATACCCCCAGGTCCAGAGCAAGGCCTAGAGAGCAGAGCTAACCATACGTGGCAAGTCTCACGTTGTCATCCTCTTGCCCTGCCTGAGGGCACAGGGGGTTATCTCCTCCTTGCAAGCCACGCCCTTGCATCTCCAACCCTTAGAGTTTGGGGTTTGGAGTGGACCCTTGGGGTTAAGGCGGTTTACCATTTATGGACTACCTTTTACCTGCAAAAGCTATAAGTGATCCTCTTTGGTCCACCACATTTTGCACAATAAAATCCATCCCTGGAAGCGCCTTCCCCCATGCACCAAGGCTTAAACCTCAGACTTCCTCCCTCAACCACCCTGAATCAACCCTCAAGTAATAAGTTGAGCTCATACGTGTCCACTTGTCGACGCACCTCAGTTGGCAAATGTCAATGTCGCCCACCAGCGCCAAATCAACGCCAAACACCCACCACCCATGCGGCAGCTTGAGGGCAAAGTAGCTCTTTTCCTGAGGCAGCACCCAACCTCCCAGCCACCCCTGCGAGCAATTCATTTGGATGGGAAATCGGTAGCAATTAAGCTTCACCCCTTTTTGCACGGACAGTCCCCTGGAAGTGGGTACCATCCAACAGCAGCGTCTGCATGCATGGCGCCTGGATGCATGTTTGCAGGGAGTTGCCTTGCGGGTGCCCCACGCGCACCAAGCTATCCCACTGTGTGAATTGAGGAGACAGAAGCATGACGCAACAAAACTTTGCAGTCCTCGTCTGGGCATAAAAAATTATCGGGCCTATTACTCAGCTATGCCACCCCAGCCAAAGATTTCAGTGAGGGTAAGCACGTCTTGTCCCAGGTGGCTGGTATGTGGTCATGCCTTGACATCAAAATATTTTCAAGCATCATGCATCATTGCAAAAGTTATCACCATGAGTACTTCAATTGAGAGCAACCACAACTTTCAACACATCTGACCTACCTTGTGCTGTATATAGTTAGTGAAGGTCTCCAGGCCATCAATCCAATCACTGTGTGCAAATCAAGATTTGTAATCCTCTTCCAAAGCTGTTTTACTATTGCAAGTGTGTAGCGTGATGTGCGTGTGCTTAGAAAAACAGATCATGGTTTGTACTCCTCATCTGAAGCCGTTTCATGATTGCAGATGTGTGTGTTGTGTATATGTGTGCTTGATGGAACAAAAGCACTAAGTGGCGCTTCATCTCATGTGGACAGGTAGTAATCGTGGAACCAGAAGGAATAATTTACACATTGAGTACACTCACTGGTTGCCAGGGATAGCAAAAGCATTTGGGCCCGGATACTGAGCAAGTGTGTTCCTTCCAGATGGGTGGGGAGAGCTGCTTTTGTGCGCCTACAAACACATCCAGAGCACACAAGCAAAAACAGACTGAATGCCAGGTCAATCTGGGTGCAGGCTGCAGCTTGCATCTGAGGCCCCTCTGACATGCAGGCTTAGCAACGGCTTAAGCACTTTTGGAAGCCCACAAAGCTGGCAGGCTTACAGGTAATCTGCAGTTTCTGTTGCCCAGGACTTGTGGAGCAGGGCATCAATATCTGTGACAAGTCCAAGCAATGAGCAAACCCACCATCCCTGCAGAGGTAGGGGGCAGGTCTGGTTTATGGATAACCATGCGGCCTGGGTGATGGTGGGCTGGGGGTGGGAATGCCTCCTGGAAAGGGTACAGAAGCCTTGACTCGTAGGTCTGCCTGCGAGGCACGGCAAGCAAGTAAAACTTTCTTTGTCAGGGAAAAAAGGCAGATTGAGGCCACCCACCCAGTGATTTCAAATGATCGAGCATTCACGCGAATTGGACTATCCGTTCTAGATGATGGATGCAGGCAACTTGCATATCTAGCCACCAGCACAAGCACAAACAGTGAAAGGCACAAGCGCATGTCACAGGTAAAACTAAGCATACATGCATGCAGCATGTGCACACCCACCTTGATGGATTTGGGTACGCCAGGTCCCCACCCAACAGCAGCAGCTGTGCCCGCGGAAGCACAAGACTTGAGCCACTGCAAGAGATCTTGAGCTGTGAGCCGTGTGCAGGCGCCTCACTGGACGCGCCCCTGCCCTCCTCAAGCACCTTTCTTGCCGCCGCTCCCGCGGACACAGCAATGGTGCCTGATGGTTCAAAGTCGTGCTGCTGCTGCTGCTGCTGCTGCTGCTGCTGCTGCTGCTGTAAATAACACTGCTGCCACATGCTGCAACCTTGCAAGGCTCCATGCAGACGGGCAGGGACATCCACAGATAGCTGGGGTGCAGCGAGGGCGCTTGCAATGGCATACGTTGAATTCCTGAAAAGGGCCACACATACGCAAGACAGTCAAGCTGCAGCATGTCTCTGGAGTCATAATCATACTAGATAATGCAAATCAGGGGCCAGGGTCATGTGAGCAAAGATCTCATTGCAGCTGCCAATTTCGTGCCTATTTTTACAGCTTTGGATGCACACGCTGTCATTCAACATCCAGCATAATCTGCCAATCTGATAATCAGCGCTAGGCTATTTATTAGAATGATATCAAAAATGAAGAGGTGCAGACATATGAATACTAAAGGGAAACTCCTTTATGCCTGGTCTATGATTGGTCCCGATCATCAAGGTACTTGTTCATTGTCATTCTCAAACAGAAGCCCAAGCTACCCCCATCCAGTATGACCCACCCTCCATCCCCAGTGTCTGCAATGAAGTCAAGCCACAAGCTGTCATGCTCCTCCAGGTGCTCATAAAGGTAACCATCACCCTCAGCTGGACGGCTACTTTGCTTTTCTGTCGATGCAGAAGTGGCTGCCTGCGCAGGGTGAGCAGGACAAGGTTGTGGCATTGTGGCAAACGTTGAGCCCAGCAAAGAAACGGAGAGGTACAAATCCATGTCACCAGAGGCCATGTGCACTTTCAATCTTTCTCACGATCATAGGTGTTTGGGCCAAAGACAATTTTGCTCTTTGCAAAAGCAATTCTGCAAAGCAATTGTGCTGCATGCTGCACACAAAATACTAACTGGGCCTAGCTTATTGAGTTTGCGTACTTCCACATGAAAGATGACACAGGGAGCTTTGGCGCGCAGGTTTATTACTCAGTGAACACTCTGGGATGGTGGATGAATAAATTTGTTGCTTTGCAACTGTCTAACTAATTAATGGATACAATGGGTGTGAGTCAGGTTACCTGGAGTGTGCGCATATCAAAACGGCCTAGGAAAAATTTGACGCTGATCAGCAAGTCAAAGCAGGTGTTGTACAGGTCTGCACTGGTCCCCGAGTACCTGCCCAAACATAAAATGGGAATGAAGGTAAGGTTAATAGGCAACGCTTGTCCAGCATAAAACTCAAGGCACAGCATGCAGATACCAGCAAGGGATAGCACCTTAAAGCTGCAAGAGGATGCTACAGATGCATGAAGTGGCATGCATGCTTTTGCAAATCTTTCTCCCACAAGTGCTTGCAGTGAGCCTTAAGTATGTGTGAGGACATACTAAGGGAGAATGCCTCACCAAGGGACCATGGGTAGGAATGCAGGCCGCGGCTCTGGCCCCTCCTTTGCAGCTGTTTTTACACCGCACTGCGCATTTAAGCCCAAATGCCCTCCTTTGCCAGTATCTGCTCCCTCTCCAGGTCCCCGCCCATTCAACCCTGCACCGCTCGGAGGCCCCACTTTCAAACCGCCATGGTGTGGGGGCAAGCAATGTCCGGCCCCTCCGCCTGCTGCAGAGAAGGCGCAGCTCAGGCAGAGGGGGCTGATGGATGCAGCGGCGCGGCTGTCGGCCAACGGGGAGGACACAGACGCTGCGCGCCTTGCCTCCCAGGTCTCTCTGTCCCAGGATTGCCTCCGACTGCGGTATTCATTCTTTGAGGCACCCTCGCGGATGTCCCCAAGATCAAACTCCTTGTGCACCTTATCCCACAGACCAGCCGCCTGGAGGGTGCATGCACAAACACATACAGAAGGTAGATGACCAACTTGCACTACGTTAGCTTGCCTTGAGGCTGACTGAATCATCATTTTTTCCTCCAAGCCACTGACATACATTGCACACATCGACCTTGCCAGCCTAGTTGAGAGTGTAAGAGTTGCTAGCTGCTCAATCCCCAGGCCAGTGGCTTTGAGTCATGCTTTCATTGGCCACAACCTGCCACAAAGACTGCTGCCTGATCCTTACAAACAACTCCCCTCCGCAGTCGCGCAAGCCTACAAGCCACATATATGTTGCATCCCTTACTGCACTCCCTAATCTATGGGGCTTGCGCAGCATCCCTTACCACACTCCCTAATGTATGGGGCTTGCGCAGCATCCCTTACCATGCTTCCTTATGTATGGGTCCTGCGCAGAATCCGTACTCCCTCATCTATGGGTCTTGTGCAGCAACTCTTACCACACTTCCTTATCCATGAGTCTTGTGCAGCATCCCTTAACACACTCCCTTATCTATGGGTTTTGTGCAGCATCCCTTACCCCACTCCCTTATCTAAAGATCTTACGCAGCGTCCCTTACCGCACTCCCTAATCTATGGGTCTTGCGCAGCAGTGTCTGGACTGTTGGAGATTGCAGGGTCTCTACAACTTGATGGCCCCTGCAAATGAGCATGCACAGGGGTTCAGGGAATTGCTTCTAAGCATGCTTATCTATTGGGCTTAAGGAGTGCCCTGAGCTTGTCACGCATAATAGGGACTAAAAGTCTCATCATCAGCCCATTAAATAAAACTAGACTGTGTCAAGAAGATGCCAGGCTCTCCTGAGATGAGCATCGTCTGACGCCAAAGACGCCTTGTGTCTTCTTCTCATGTCCAATTTTTTAGCATTTTCCTACAGCAATGCTACCATGAACAGTAAACAGAGCATTGGGGCACAAGCTTCTCCTTGCAAAAATCTAGCATAATTGGCATAATTGGAACTGATATGCTAACGAGATTTGCTGTGTGACAGATGTGCAATCAAGCTTGAGTACCTGCTATATGTCTACACATTTCTGTGCATGAGCCTGCACACCTGTCATACGCCACCTTAGTGTCCTCAACCTACCAGGCGGCCAGAGGTGCAGGTGCAGACACAGCAGAGGCCTTGTTAATGGTCTTCCGTAGCTGCAGGGGTAAGGGTTTGAATTGAATTGTTATGGGGAAAATGATCAATATAAATACACACTCCCTGACGATGTTATGATGTCTTTGCAACAGTTGGCTTGTTCACTTCAGGGCAACTGATTTGGGAGATGCTTGACCATACACACCACGACAGAATGCAGATTGCAGTAAAATGCAGAGTTGCGAGCAATGGATACCCGCAAAGTTGGTCTAAACAAAAACATGTACCTCACAATACAAACATGTTTGTATCAGCAGAATTAATGGCTCTGCGGGATTTGCCAGGGATCCAGAAAGTGATTGCTTGACAAGTCACGAATGTGAACCACCTATGTGCGTGACCAGGCACCTATATTTTGACGCTTGATGGCATCTAAGGCTGGTGATGTACCGTGCTGTATGGGAAAAGATGGCAGCTCCCTCAACCCCGAGTGAAGGCACGCCTTGCTTGTCAGTTAAGCTGCCCTTTTATCCACGATAATTCAACTGACAATATAAGGCATACCTGGCGCTTTGCCTCAAGGCTTGAAGGGATGGAGCGTACATCAATCCCTTCTCAAACTGTCTTTGAAATGAGTTGTGAAACCAACTTGTGAAACATGGCAATCAAAGCAAGTGGTTCCAGTGCTCACCAAAGGGAACTGCAGTGGAGATCGCTTCCTTTGAAACCGGCGTTTCTTCAAACTTGAACCTCTGCCAACAGTGCCTGCCCCGCCTGAGCCTGAGCCTGCAGAGTCTCCAGCCTTTGCTGCCTTCCTGGCTCGCATCTGGTCATGTAGACGCACCCAAATTGACCTAAACAAGAGCAGGAGGTGTGGAAAGGGCTCTTATTTAGGGTGGTCATACAGACACTCCCAAATTGACCTACGCAAGGGCAGCAGGTGCAGAATGGTCAGTTATTCTAGATATGCTGGAGCCCTTCTGTGGGGCTGCTGGGTGTGCAGTCATTTTAATGCAAGCTGCACTGGTCTTGATAAACAATATGCCACAACTGCTATAAACCTCTCTTCGGATTGTCCAGCAGCAAGTGCAGCAACGAAGACTGCAGTAGACAGCCCAAACTGATCAGTCAACTAAGTTTGAAACAAGGGGATCCATACCCTGAAGATCCAAGAGGGACATGCAATCCTCACCTTAAGCTCGGGTTTTGTTCATCATGGACACTGACAGAGCGGCGAAGCTCTCCCATGTGCACTGCTTGCAGTGTCTTTGCTGCCGCATGGTCTGCCACAACGTTTGCTGCAGGATGAAAGCGGCAGATGCCTCACTATGTTCATAACCATTATATTTGGAAACGAGAGGATGACGATGGTGGCTATGATAGTGATGGTGATGGTGGTGATGATGGTGATGGTGATGGTGATAATGACAATCACAATGGCACTGGGCAGTGGCAGCACCAGCACCAGCACCAGCAAAAGCCTTTTTCTACATTATCAACAATCCAGATTCCCTATCCTGTACCACAACCTCGATGGCAACCTGGCAAAACAAACAAAAATCCAGGCCCAATGCAACGCACATGTATGCAAAGCAATTGAGGACGGCTGTGCAACTACAATGAAGCGCTCAGCTTGCAATGATCAATACATAAGCAATGTCATCGATACCATCAATGATAAGTATACCAGGGCAGCAGGATACTCATGCACGCACACCAGGAGCACAAAAAAATGGGATGGAAACCTACCAATGTACAGAGCAATCAAGGTTATCCACATGGTCAGAACAGGACTCAGGACATTCCCTGCTGGTACCCAGACCTGCATGAATAGAGTGTGAGGAAAGTCATGTACTCATTGGGAACCTATCAGCCAATAACAAATTCGATTCAGAGCACGTGCCAGGCGTGACACTCAGTGGATTCAAGGGGTGAGGCATGAGACATGCTTTGCATGAAATATCTCGCAAAATTGTGCGCAAGCTACATGATGCTTATCCAAGGGCGCGTACACTCATTTGTTCACAACAGCACTTTTGCACCCTCAACTCTCATCTCCCCGCTTGTATCGATCCAATACATGCAAAATAGCTGAACAATTAACAATTTTCAAGTTTGATCCGCCAAGAAAAACTTATCATGTGCAAGCCCTGTCAGCCACTGCATAGTCATAGGGGGCACTTAATACTTGTTTTACAGCACACATCATAGCAACTTGGCTGCAATTAGTCTGTGTATTCTCACCACATCACGGCCATCCCAAGGAAAGTCGATGCCAATCAAGCTTGCGGTCGCATTCGCTAGCTGCTCTCTGGATCCCTCCTCAAGATGGTCGATGTAGCTGAAGTGGTGATCAGCCTCTGGCAACCTCGAGTGTGTGGCCGAATCACCACCTTCACCTGCAGCATCCATGCACAAGCCCAAAATCAAGCTATATATGCAATATATGCTACGTATGCAACGCAGGCATGCCGCATTGGATGTGCAGCAAAAGCCACATGCCTCAAAGTAACACTGCACAACAGCACAGAGCAATTTGCTCTCAAACTTTCCATTTCCTAAATCTAGGGAGTTTACATCCTAGGCTAAGGAAAATGATGGCCCGAGTTGAAAACGCACCCCAGAGCATGAAGGACGAGAACCACGGGTAGCGCGAAGTCAGGATCGGGTGGAGCCATTTTGCGCAAACGGCGGACTTGACTTGATCTGCACCTCCCTCATCCAAGCTGCTGCTACCACTGCTTAGGCTGCTGCCCTTCAGGAGGCCATTGCCACAGAAGGAGTGGTATGTGCTGCACCAAAGGGTGCAAAACAGTTAAAAGGTGTGTCCTTGTGTACACTAACATGCCAATGTGTGAAAACAGTTGAGAGAAGCCAGTGCTGAATCCTCCAAAATTTGGGGGTTGACCATCTGAGGTGATATGAATCATGGCTTATGCTGATAAGACCAGATAGCCAAGGGTCAGTGAAACTTATCTATGCACTTTCCTCTATTCAACCAAACTTTCCAGCATCTAATTTCAGGCAGGAGCAGCAAGTCGAGAGACTTCCAAAACAAGTGACCATGCTGTGTGCACAATGCACACTGGGTTACTGAGCAGTCACGTAGTGCTTCATAGGGGCACGGCACAGCATAGCAGAGGTCTCAGCTTAATAGACTAGCAACCCCACCTGCACATGACTCCAAGCACCATAGAGTTCAGCAGCAGGCAGGACATGACTTCAGGTGACCAAGAGCCCGTAGCGAGAGACACTTTGGGCGTCAGAACTCTGAAGTGCACCAGCAAAATGTGCAGCAGCCACAGCGCGGACAGAACCTGCAGAGGGTACGAGGCATATGCAGCAGCTGGTGAGCAAAGCAGATGCCAAATGACAGGCTCAATGGGGCTGGGCGTATGCTGTGGCAAGCAGCAACACAAAAACTCTAACAACAGACACATTACATCCTAACTTGCACCCGCTAGGGCCACATGGTGGTCTATGGGGAACAATGCCCAAGCCGAGTGTTTCATGGATCATGGAGCTGGCTACAGCAGAAAAAACAGTGTATGGCGCACAGCCAGATCACAGGCAGCCGCTGTGCAGTAATGATTTTGGTGATGCCGCCAAACTCCTGATTGCGGCGGGGCCCTTGGTAGGTTGCTTGTGAGCAGCACTGGCAATCTTTGCTTGATGCACATGACCAGTTCGTTGATCTGCACATGCGTTTGACTACACGTCCTGCAGCGGCCCAATTGGCACAAGGCAGGAAGCAGCATGTGCTCACCACTAGGCTTCCCAGGGAGACAACAATCATGAGGCTCACATCCGCCTGCATGCAAAGCAAGACAGACCAAGTTTCGCGCGCATTGTGTCCAACAGCATGCTTCAAGAAGCCTGCTTAAAAGCCATGTTTTCCAAGGTGCCCTCAGTGACAAGCAGCCTGTGCAATCAAACAAGCTGGACGTGCTGAGATCTCGGACCTTGATATTGACCCCCATGCTATCGAGCGAGGGGAGGTGGTAGAACACTGCGCCTGTCAGCCAGGCGATGTAGATGCTGGTGAAGTTGATGTGGCCCCTGTGATGCGGTAGCGGGCAAGGCGCTGCATCAGTTTGTGGTTGGAAGAGCCAAACATTCAGCTTGTACCTCACGAGCCAAATTGCGGCTGCAGCAATTGAAAGAGCACGAGGTTACGCAGGTGGTCGTTCCCCGGGGGCCCTTTCACACGGTCAGCATGGTTCAGGCCAGGGAGGTTCCAGGCTGCCCACTGCACCAGCAGCAACAACTCTTTAAGTGCATGTGCAGCCAGCCAAACTTGTCCACACTGCTCTGTCTTAGTATGCTCTCCTTTGAAAGCAACCTGCAGCCCTCACACTGGCCTTATTACCTACACGTCAAGACCAATTTGAGCTTGAAAATATACATGCACTTGCATCACACTGACCTTGATGCACTGCCGATGCGGACTCGGACATAGGGACGGACATAGAAATAGGCGAAGGTGGCCAACAGTGCTGCGCGCAAAAGGGCATGGGTGAGTTAACAGGCTTGTGCGCCTGCAGGTCTGCAACAGCAGCTTGGTAATGAAGGGGCATACTGGGATGCAAGAGGATAGGAGGCATGCAGAAACAACGCCATTCATAGGAAAGCTGGTGGGAAGCTCCTTCATTCCAAGAACAAGCCAAAGATAAGGGAGAGAAGGATGCTTGGTAAAAATAGCAGTTGTGGCTGAACCTAGGCGCCTGCGCCAGCAAAAAACATCCCGACAAAGACGCCTCAGTACCTGATAGCACCCAGTACCCTTTAGCTGACCAGATCTTCTCCTGGCTGTTGTAAGAGCCCACACAGCAGGCAAGCCCAGCTAACAAGGCAGAGATGTAGCATCCAAAGTGTGTGTGCTCAAAGTAGCGGAGCTCCGGTAATTCCTTAGGACCAGCTTCCATGGTGCCCACCCTGAAATTGCAGTGCAAGTCCAAATTGCAAAGTGCAGGCCATCGATCAAGTATAGAATCATGTCCAATGCACAAAACTGTGCCTTCCATATGCTCAGAAGAATCAGCCCTGAACCTCATGTATCTGCAATTTAAAACATTCATTGTTTGCACAAATCAAACAACCCAAGCAAGTGCGTTTGTGTGTGTGGGTTTGTGTGTGTGTGTTTGTGTGTGTGTGTGTTTGTGTGTGTGTGTGAAATTGTGTGTGCAAGTGTGTGCA
>LFIK01002061.1_pt1 | contig 16149 bp, 13 predicted proteins | sample 643401 | NCBI WGS metagenome assembly LFIK01 (sample SAMN03777447, study PRJNA286221) | soda lake metagenome | biome: soda lake; feature: Kulunda steppe; material: water; isolation source: sample T5-Br brine of Lake Tanatar-5 | place: Russia: Kulunda steppe | collected 2010-07
ACCGACGGGTTCGACGTGTTGGTGCACGACGTGATCGCCGCGACCGTCACCGCACCCTCGCTCAGCGTCACCTCCTGCCCGCCGAGCGAGACGGGCACCGAGCGCGGCTCGGGGGTCCCGGCGGCCGCGAGCGACTCACGGAAGCTCGAGCGCGCGCTGCGCAGCGGCACGCGGTCCTGCGGGCGACGCGGACCGGCGAGCGACGGCTCGACCGTCGAGAGGTCGAGCGAGAGGTCGGCTGAGTACTCCCGGCGCACGGACGGGTCGTGCCAGAGACCCTGCTCCTTCGCGTACGCCTCGACGAGCCGGACCTGCTCCTCGTCGCGACCCGTGAAGCGCAGGTAGCGCAGCGTCTCCTCGTCGACGGGGAAGACCGCGATCGTCGAGCCGTACTCGGGTGCCATGTTGCCGATGGTCGCGCGGTTCGCGAGCGGGACCGACCCGATGCCCGAGCCGTGGAACTCGACGAAGTGCCCGACGACGCCATGCTGGCGCAGCTGCTCGGTGATGGTGAGCACGAGGTCCGTCGCCGTGGTGCCCTCCGGGAGCTCACCCGTCAGCTCGAAGCCGACGACCTTCGGGACGAGCATCGACACCGGCTGTCCGAGCATCGCCGCCTCGGCCTCGATGCCACCGACGCCCCAGCCGACGACACCGAGGCCGTTGATCATCGTCGTGTGCGAGTCGGTCCCGACGAGCGTGTCGGGATAGGCGCGCAGGCGACCATCACGCTCGTCGGTGAACACCACGCGGGCGAGATGCTCGAGGTTCACCTGGTGGACGATGCCCGTGCCCGGTGGGACGACGCGCAGCTTCTCGAACGCGCCCTGACCCCAACGGAGGAACTGGTAGCGCTCGAGGTTGCGCCGGTACTCGAGGTCGATGTTGAGCTCGAGCGCGTCGGCCGAACCGAAGGCGTCAGCGACGACGGAGTGGTCGATCACGAGCTCGGCGGGGACGAGCGGATCGATGCGTGATGGGTCACCGCCCAGCCCCACCATCGCCTCGCGCATCGCAGCGAGGTCGACGACGGCGGGGACGCCGGTGAAGTCCTGCAGCAGCACGCGGGCGGGCGTGAAGCCGATCTCCCGCTCCGGCTCGGCGTGAGGGTCCCAGTCGGCGATCGCGCCGGCATGCTCGGCGAGGACGCTCCGGCCATCCTCGTTGCGGAGCACGTTCTCGAGCAGGACCCGCAGGCTGTACGGCAGGCGGTCCGAGCCCGGCACCGCATCGAGGCGGTTGATGTCGTAGGCATGCCCCCCGACCGTCAGGGTCCCGCGGCTGCCGTGGCTGTCCATGCTGGGCTCCTCGAGCGCTCGGGACGCGTCGCCGTGAGCTCGAACCCAGCGACGCCGAGAGATGGTCGCAACTTACCCGACAGCCGCTAGCGTCCCGAAGGAACGCACAGCACGTCCCGACGGGAGTTCCATGCCACGCCTCGCGCTCGTCCGCCACGGCCAGTCGCTGTGGAACCTCCAGAACCGCTTCACCGGCTGGGTGGACGTGCCCCTCACCGCCACCGGCGAGGAGGAGGCGCGGCGCGGCGGTGAGCGGCTCCGCGGGCAGCGGTTCGACGTCGCGTACACCTCCGCGCTGACCCGCGCTCAGGAGACGCTGCGCCTGATCCTCGAGACGTCCGGCATCGAGGTCCCGGTCATCCGCGATGCGGCGCTCAACGAGCGCGACTACGGCGACCTCGCAGGGCTCGACAAGGCCGCGACCGCCGAGCGCTACGGCGCAGAGCAGGTGCACATCTGGCGCCGCTCGTTCGACGTCGCACCACCGGGAGGTGAGTCGCTCAAGGACACGGCCGCACGCACGCTCCCCTTCTTCGAACGAGCGATCCTCGAGGACATCCGCGCAGGGCGCGACGTCCTCGTCGTCGCCCACGGCAACTCGAACCGCTCGATCGTGATGCGGCTCGACGGACTCGACGAGGAGGCCGTCACGTCGTTGGAGCTCGCCACCGGCGTGCCGCTCGTCTACGAGCTCGACACGACCGGGGCGGTCCTCAGCAAGGACATCCTCAGCTGAGCGGCCCGGCCGACCCTCGTATCGACGCGCTCCTCGACCGCTTCGACCGGTACACGCCGCTCGACGTCGAGGAGGATGCGGCGGTCGCGCACCTTCGGAGGCTCGTCTCTGGCGATGCGGACCCCTTCGCACGCTCCACGCTTCCCGCGCATGTGACGGCCTCGGCCGTCGTGCTGGACGAGCGCACGCTGACGGTGCTGCTGCACCTGCATCGACGCCTCGACCGCTGGCTCCAGCCGGGCGGGCACGTCGAGCCGGGCGAGGATCCTGACGACGGTGCCGTGCGTGAGACCGTCGAGGAGACCGGTGTCGCCGTCGCCCATCCGCCGTCCGGCCCGCTCATCATCCATCTCGACGAGCATCCAGGGCCCGATGGTCACGTGCACCTCGACCTGCGGTACCTGCTGCTCGCCGACCGTTCGGCGCCGCGCATCGGCGACGGGGAGGCCACCGGCGAGGGACCCGGACCGACGCTGCGGTGGGCGGCACCGGCGGACGTCGAGCGGGAGGCGGACCGCTCCCTCGGGCGCGCCATGACGGCTCTGCTGCGCACGCTCGTCTGAGCGGACGCCCTCAGAGCGCGAACAGGCGCGGGGCGAGCTCCTCCTCGCCGCGCAGCGCCGCGAGATCGACCTCGACCCACCCGATGCCACGGGACTCGGCGAGGACGCGGGCCTGCGGCTTGATCGTCGTCGCCGCGAGGATGCCCCGCACCGGTGCGAGCTCAGGGTCACGCTGCATGCGCTCGAGGTAACGGGTCAGCTGCTCGACCCCGTCGATCTCGCCGATGCGCTTGATCTCGACAGCGACCGAGGCGCCCGCCCCGTCACGACAGAGGATGTCGACGGGCCCGATGTCGGTACGGAACTCACGCGTCACGGTCGTGAGTCCCGCCTCGATGTGGTCGGGGTGGTCAGCGAGCAGCGCCTGGAGCTCGCGCTCGATGCCGTCCATCGTGAGCCCACGCTCCGTGTCGAGCGGCACGGTGACGTCCTGGATGACCTCCTCGAGCACGATCTCGAGCCGCTCCCCCGAGGGGTTCGTCACGACCCAGCGGTCGTCGAGCTCGGTGACCGTGTTCGGTGCGTTCATCCAGTTGAGTGGCTTGTAGGCACCGATGTCGGCGTGGACCGCGACGCAGCCGTCGGCCTTGACCATGATGAGCCGGACCCCCGACGCGAGCGTGGAGGAAAGGCGACCGGAGTAGGTCGCTGAGCAGCGAGCGATGACCATGCGCACGGGCCGGACCCTAGCCACCGACGCGGGCACCACGCGCTCGCGTAGGCTTCAGCGCTCCCCCGACCCGGCCACGACCGGGTCGTCCGAAGCCAACGTCCGAGGTCCGCATGTCCCTCTCCGTCGGTCTGGTCGGCCTGCCCAACGTCGGGAAGTCGACGCTGTTCAACGCGCTCTCGCGCGCCGGCGCGGAGGCCGCGAACTTCCCGTTCTGCACCATCGAGCCGAACGTCGGCGTCGTCCCGGTACCCGACGCACGCCTCGACGCCCTCGCGGACCTCGCGTCCTCCGCGAAGAAGGTGCCGACCGCGATGCGCTTCGTCGACATCGCGGGCCTCGTCGAGGGCGCGTCGCGCGGGGAGGGCCTCGGGAACCAGTTCCTCGCGCACATCCGCGAGGTCGACGCGGTCTGCCACGTCGTACGCTGCTTCGAGGACCCTGACGTGATCCATGTGCGCGGTGGCATCGACCCGCTCGGCGACACCGCCATCGTCGAGACGGAGCTGCTGCTCAAGGACCTGGAGACGGTCGCGAAGCGACTGGAGCGCAGCCGGCGCGCGGCGCGCAGCGGCGACAAGGCGCTGCAGCGCGAGGCGGAGCTCGTCGCGGAGCTCGCCGCCCATCTCGAGGCGGGTGAGACGGCACGGACCTGGAGGGGCGAGCTCGATCCGGCGGTGCGGCGAGAGCTCTCGCTGCTGACCGACAAGCCCGTGCTCTTCGCCGCGAACGTCGCGGAGGACGAGCTCGCCAGCGGCAACGCCGCGAGCAGCGCGGTCATGGCGCTCGCAGCGGAGCGCGGCGACGCGGTCGCGCTCGTGTCGGCACGCGTCGAGGCGGAGCTCGCGGAGCTCGAGGACTCGGAGCGTGCCGAGTACCTCGCGTCGCTCGGGGTCGACTCGTCCGGTCTCGAGCGCCTGATCGCGAGCGCCTACCGGCTCCTCGGTCTCATCACCTTCCTCACCGTCGGTCCGACGGAGGCACGCGCGTGGACGGTTCCGGACGGTGCGACCGCGCCGGAGGCGGCCGGAACCATCCACACCGACTTCGAGCGCGGCTTCATCAAGGCCGAGGTGATCTCCTACGACGACTACGTCGCCGCCGGTGGGGAATCCGGGGCGCGAGACGCCGGTCGCCTGCGCATCGAGGGTCGCGAGTACCGCATCGTGGACGGCGACGTCATCCACTTCCGCCACAACGTCTGAGACGCTCAGCCAGCGCGGAGCTCGCGGTCGATCAGCGCAAGCACCTCGTGGGCCTGCACCTGGATCGACGATCGCTCGCGGAGAGCGAGCAGCGTCGACGCGCGAAGATGCACGAGTCCAGCCGAGGCATCGACGCGCAGCTCGAGGTCGGTCGGCACGCGCAGCCAGGCGGAGCGCACGACCGCATGCACCGACACCGCGTCCCGCTCGAGGATCCGCAACCTCGGGACGCGTCCCAGCGCGGCGAGCACCGCCCCGATCGCGACCTCGCCCGGCGCGGCGATGGCGAGCGGCTCGATGCGGCGGACGGGATCGGTGCGCGGCGCCTGCGTCGACACGCATGGTCCCCGACCGCAGGGCGGCAGCGGACGGAGCACGGTCATCGCTGACCGTCGTAGACGTCGTCGATGACGGCGGCGTAGCGCTCCGCGACGACATGACGCTTCACCGACATCTTCTGGCTCAGCTCGACGCCGACGGTGAAGTCCTCCGCGAGCACCCGGAAGGCGCGGATGGACTCGGCTCGCGAGACGTGACGATTCGCGGTGTCCACCGCCACCTGCAGCTCGGCCTGTAGGCGCGGATCGGCCACGACGTCCGCGAGGCCAACGCCTCCAAGCCCGCTGGACTCCGCCCAGCGGGCGCCCGCCTCGGGATCGATGGTCAACAGGGCGGCGATGAACGGACGTCCATCGCCGACGACGACGGCCTGGCTCACCAGCGGGTGCGCGCGCAGCGCGTCCTCGAGCACGTTCGGGGCGACGTTCTTCCCGGCTGCCGTGACGATGATCTCCTTCTTCCTGCCCGTGATCGTGAGGAAGCCCTCCCCATCGAGGGTTCCGAGATCGCCGGTGCGGAACCAGCCGTCATCGGTCATCACCGCACGCGTCGCCTCGTCGTCACCGAAGTACCCGGCGAAGACGTGCGGTCCAGCGATCTCCGCCTCGCCGTCCTCCGCGATGCGCACCGCCGACCCGGGGAGCGGCTTCCCGACCGTCCCGATGCGCTGCGCCCCAGGACGGTTGATCGTCGCACCCGCCGAGGTCTCCGTCAGCCCGTACCCCTCGAGCACGACGATCCCCGCACCCGAGAAGAAGTGCCCGAGCCGCTCCCCGAGTGCAGCACCACCGGAGACCGCGTGGGTGACCGAGCCGCCCATCGCAGCACGCAGACGCGCGTAGACGAGACGATCGAACACCGCATGCGCCGCGCGCGTGCGTGGGGAGACGCGGCCGGCCTGCCGCTCGCGCGAGTAGCGCTCCGCGATCGCAGCCGCAAGGTCGAAGACCCTCCCCCGCCCTGCGTCGACCGCCTTCTGTCGAGCGCCGTCGTACACCTTCTGGAAGACGCGCGGGACCGCGAGGAGGAAATCCGGCCGCATGAGCTGGAGCTCCTCGGTCAGCGCGGGGATGCCCGTCGAGTAGCCGATGACGATGCCCGCTCGCACGCAGGTCACCTGGATGAGGCGGGCGAAGATGTGGGCGAGCGGGAGGAAGAGCAGCGTGCGAGCTCCGGGGCGCATGAACGCGCGACCGACCTCCGCGACCTGGACCGCGTCCCACAGGAGGTTGCGGTGCGTGAGGACGCAGCCCTTCGGCATACCTGTGGTCCCCGAGGTGTAGACGACCGTCGCGATGTCGTGCTGACCGACCGCCGCCACGCGTCCTCTGAGCTCGGAGGCGAGCACCCCGTCCCCGAGCTCTCTCAGCTCATCGAGACCTTGGCCCTCGATGACGAGCACGCGCTCGACGTCGGGCGTGCGATCCGCGACCTCGCCGTGCACCGCGGCGAGGGCAGGGTCCTCGCACACGAGGATGCGAGCACCGGAGTCCGCGAGGATCCAGGCGACCTGCTCCGCGGAGGACGTCTCGTAGAGCGGGACGACGACCGCGCCGATGAGCCAGGCCGCGTAGTCGAGGAGCGTGAACTCGAGACGTGTCGAGCTGTGGACCGCGATCCGATCGCCGTGTCCGATGCCGGCACCGAGGAGTCCGCGTGCGAGACCCTCGACCTCGCCGGCGAAGCGTGCGGCGTCCCACTCCACGAAGCGTCCGCCGTCGCGAACAGCGACCGTGGGCCGGCTCGGGACATCCTCCCTCAGGTGCGCGATCACCGAGCCGAGCGTCTCTCCGTGCTCGAGTGGCAGCTCGCCACGCGCGGTGTACCGCCGACGACCGGATCGCTCTTCGATGGCGCTCCCCCCTCCCCTTGCTGAGCGGCGAGCGTAGCCCTGGGCCCGAACCCGCACCCGGGTCACGACGGTGTCACCGGTTCTCCCCGGGGGCACCGATAGCCTCGCGCCGACCAACGGGAGCTACGGCGATGTCCGGCAACGCGAACCTCACCCGCGCCGAGGCCGAGGAGCGCGCCGCGCTGCTCGATGTCCCTCGCACGCGGGTTCACCTCGACCTCTCGCAGGACGACGGATCGAGCGAGGTGCGGACCTTCCGCTCGCGGTCACTCGTCGACATCGAGCTGCGCGAGCCGGGCACCAGCTTCCTCGACATCGACGCAGCATCCGTCGAGCGCATCGTCATCGACGGAGTGGAGCGGCCGACGGAGGCCTTCGACGGCACCCGCGTCCACCTGCACGACCTCGATGCGGGAGCCCATACGGTCGCGATTGACGCGACGATGCGCTACAGCCGCGACGGGCGAGGCCTGCACCGCTTCGTCGATCCGACCGACGGCGTCGTGTACCTGCACAGCCAGTTCGAGCCCTTCCATGCGCTTCAGGTCTTCGCATGCGCGGACCAGCCCGACCTCAAGACCGTCCTCGAGCTGTCCGTCGACGCACCGGCGGGCTGGGTCGTCGTCTCGAACGAACCGACGACGGAGCGGCCGAAGGACAGTGAGGCCGGACGCTGGGTCTTCGCTCCTACACCGCGCATCAGCACCTACCTCGCAGCGGTCGTCGCCGGCGGCTACGTGTCGGCCACGTCGGAGTTCCAGCGTGCAGACGGGACGACGGTCCCGCTGCGGCTCTTCGTGCGCCGGTCCCTCGAGCAGCACCTCGAGGTCGACGAGCTGTTCGACCTCACCCGCTCGGGGCTCACCTACTTCGAGGACGTCTTCGGGCGCTACCCGTTCACGAAGTACGACCAGCTCTTCGTGCCGGAGTTCTCCGCCGGCGCGATGGAGAACCCGGGGTGCGTGACCTTCACCGAGGCCTACGTCTTCCGCTCGCGCGTGACCGACATGGTGCGTGAGCGGCGTGCGGAGACGGTGCTCCATGAGATGGCGCACATGTGGTTCGGCGACCTCGTGACGATGCGCTGGTGGGACGACCTGTGGCTGAACGAGTCGTTCGCCACGTTCATGTCGGTCCTCGCGATGGTCGAGGCCACGCGCTGGGACGAGGCCTGGGTCACGTTCCTCGACGCGGAGAAGACGTGGGCGAAGTTCCAGGACCAGCTGCCATCGACCCATCCGATCGCCGACGAGATGCCCGACGTCGAGTCCGTCCACCAGAACTTCGACGGGATCACCTACGCGAAGGGCGCCTCGGTCCTGCGTCAGCTCGTCGCATGGGTCGGTCAGGACGCGTTCCTCGCCGGATGCCGCGACTACTTCGAGCGGCACGCCTGGGGCAACACCACCCTCGCCGACTTCCTCGGTGCGCTCGAGCGCGCGAGCGGTCGTGAGCTCGCCGACTGGAGCGACGAGTGGCTGCGCACCACCGGCGTGAACCTGCTCACCCCCGACATCGAGCTCGACGAGGACGGGACGTACGCGAGCGTGCGGATCGTCCAGACCGACCCCGCCCCGATGTGGCGCGAGACGCCCCATGAGCCGGTGCTTCGCCGGCACCGGCTCGCTGTCGGCGTCTACGACCTGTCGGACGGAAAGCTCGTGCGGCGTGAGCGCATCGAGCTCGACGTAGCGGGCGGATCCACCGCCGTCCCCGAGCTCTCAGGAGCACGCGCCGGTGATCTGCTGCTCCTCAACGACGACGATCTCACGTTCGCGCGCATCACGCTCGATGACCGCTCCCTGGCTGTCGCGACGCAGCACCTCGCCGCGTTCGTCGATCCGATGCCACGCGCGCTGGTCTGGTCCGCCGCATGGGACATGCTGCGGGACGGGCTGCTGTCCGCGAGCCTGTTCGTCGAGCTCGTCGCGAACAACCTGGCGCACGACGAGCAGGTCGGGGTCCTCCAGCGGCTCCTCATGCGCGGCTCCGCTGCGGTGGAGCGCTACGCAGCCACGGGTAACCGGGACAGGCTCCGCGATGTGCTGCGCGACCAGGCGAGCGCGGCGCTGGCACGCTGTGAGCCCGGAGGCGACCACCAGCTCGCGTGGTTCCGCCACTGGGCCTCGCTCGTCTCCGACGCGGCGGACCTCGACACGCTCGAAGGGCTGCTCGAGGGCGGGGAGCATTTCCCTGGCCTCAGTGTCGACACCGATCTGCGGTGGGCGATCGTCGTGGCGCTCGCCCACGCGGGTCGTGCCGACGACGCGCTGATCGATGCGGAGCTCGCACGCGACGACACCGATCTCGGTCAGCGACAGGCCATGACGGCTCGAGCTGCGCGACCCGACCCTGCGGCGAAGGCCTGGGCCCGGGGTCTGCTCCGCGACGATGCGGACCTTTCACACACGCTGGCGAGGCAGCTCTGGGCGGGGCACAGCCAGCTCGACCAGGAGGATCTCGCCACCGCGTACCTCGAGGACTTCCCGGGCGACCTGGACCACGTGTGGAGCACCCGCACGCTCGACTTCGCGATCGAGTTCGCGGCCGGGATGTTCCCCCACGGCGCCGTCGAGGCCGGGTTGCTCGGCACGACCGATGCGATCCTCGCGCGGAACGATCTCCCAAGACCGCTGAGGAGAGTGATCCTGGAGCAGCGCGACACGGTCATCCGGACCATCCGTGCTCGCGAGCGCGACGCGACCGCTTCCTGAGGAGCGCTGACGCTCAGCCGAGCCCGCCGGCGAGTCGCTCGGCGGCGATCTCCGCGCACGTCCCACACATCGGGTAGCGGGACGGGTCGCCGTCAGGGCGCCAGCGCTTCCCACACAGCGCGGTGACCGGCTTCCCGGTGCGCCGGTAGCGCTCGAGCTCGCGCCGGGCGACGTAGTGGGTGAAGCGGTCGTGGTCCCCGTCACCCGTGGTCGCGTCGGTGCGCTCGTCCTCGATCACGTCGGGACGGGTCGGGGCGGGCCGGACCTCGACGGACGCGACCGCATCGGTGCTGGTCATGCTCCACCTCCCGGTCACGGTCGAGCGGGGCCGTGCACCTCCGACGCTACCCACATCCGCGGACGACCTCGCCGGCCTCAGACCCGGCGGTGGTCGTGGACCGAGTGCCGCCAGACACGGTCGACCGCGTCGTCGAGCGAGCGCTTGAGCCCGACCGTGTAGTCGGCGACGTCCGGCTCGAGCCCGAGCTCGCCCCACAGGAGGTCAGGATCGACCCAGAGCGGCATGTTCCACGCCCTCACGGTGTCCGGTGTGAAGATGTCGGGCGTCTCGAGCCGCGACCGGACGATGCGCATGACCGACGTGCCGAGCAGCGCGAGCGGTGCGGGAAGACGGACGATCATCAGGCGCGGCAGGAGTCGCTGCAGCTCACCGAGGAACCGGTCCCAACCGGCCGGGTCACGGTCACCGATCCCGCGCGCGCCCTCCCAGCCGCCGAGCGCCGCAGCGATCAGGACGCGAGCGGCATCGTGCACGTGCAGATGCGAGAACGGCGGCGAGGACCTGCCGGGGACGGCGAGCACACCGCGCCGCACGTTGGCGAACAGCTGGTCACCGGCCCCGTACACGTGCGGCAACCGGATGCTGGCGACCGAGAGCTCACGGCGTGCGGCGAGCTCCTGCTCCATGCGCAGCTTCACCCGTCCGTAGTCGATGGCGGGCGCCGGCTCGGTGGTCGCGTCGACCGCCTCGTGGGACGGACCGTGGACGAGGAGCGACGAGCCGAAGACGAAGCGTCGCACGCCCGCGGCGGCGGCAGCGTCCGCGAGCGCGCGCGTCCCTGCGACGAAGGTCGGCTCGAGGCGCCTCGCAGGTTCGAACACGGCGCGCCCGCCGAGGTGGATGATCGCGTCGCAGCCCTCGACCGCAGTCCGGAGCGTGTCGGGGATCGTGAGGTCGCCGTGGACGGCCTCGACATCGAGGCCGTCGAGGAGCGAGGCGCGGGTCGGTCGCCGGACCATCACACGAGGGCGGAGCCCGGCCTCGGCGAGCTGGCGTGCCACCTCGCTCCCGATGAAGCCGGTCGCACCCGTGACCAGCACCCGCATCCGCAACCCTCCACCGGCATCCGGCACGACATCTCCAGAGCGAAGGTTGTACAGCACCGAGGACGGACCAGGACGGTGCCGAAGGTCCCGGGGCGGACCGAGCATCGGCCTCCCGACATGGCTCGCACCGAAGCGATTTCGACGGTAGCGTCCGGCGACCGTGTCGGGCCGTCTGGGGAGACGGTCCGGGGAGACGGGGGGAGGGTCGGAAGATGAGACTTGCAGATCGTCTGGGGAACCTCGGCACCGAGACCGCGTTCGCCGTCTCGCTGCGAGCGACCGAGTGGCAGGCGCAGGGGAACCGCGTGTACCCGTTCCACCTGGGCGATATCAACCTGCCCACGCCTGCGAACGTCGTGGCGGCGATGGACCGGGCGATCGCGGACGGACGGACCGGGTACTGCCCCGCGGCCGGCATCCCGCAACTGCGTGAGGTGCTCGCTGAGGACGTCGGTCGGCGACGTGGCCTCTCGTTGGGTCCGGAGAACGTGATCGTTCAGCCGGGCGGGAAGCCGGTCATCACAAAGTTCATCCAGTCCATCATGGATCCCGGCGACGAGGTCCTCTACCCGAACCCCGGGTATCCGATCTACGAGAGCCAGATCGAGTACTTCGGTGGTGTCGCGCGTCCGTACCGGTACCTGCCGACGGGGACGGGTTTCGCCATCGACGTGGAACAGATGCGCGCGATGGTCGGCCCACGCACGAGAGCGATCGTCTACAACGACCTGCAGAACCCGAACGGTGCCGAGTCGAGCGACGAGGAGCGTCGGGCGATCGCCGATCTCGCCAGCGAGCACGACCTCTGGGTGCTGTCCGACGAGGCCTACTTCGAGATGCGCTACTCGGGCAGCTCGACCTCCATCGCCTCCCTACCGGGCATGCAGGAGCGCACCGTCATCCTCTACACGTTCTCGAAGAAGTTCGCGATGACGGGCTGGCGGCTCGGCGCAGCCGTCGCTCCGACGGCGGTCGCGGAGGTCATCAGTAAGCTGAACACCAACGATGAGTCCTGCACGACGCACTTCGTGCAGCACGGAGGTGTCGAGGCGATCACCGGCGACCCGTCCGGTCCGGCGGCGATCCTCGAGACACTGCGTCGGCGTCGGGACGAGACCGTCGACGCCCTCGCCGGCGTGCCCGGGATCGAGGCGTACCGGCCGGAGGCCGGCTTCTACGTCTTCCCCGACGTGACCGCGGCGATGCAGGCGAAGGGCATCCCGGACGTCGGGGAGTTCGCGGAGCAGGCGCTGCGTGCGACCGGCGTCTCCTTCTGCACTCGGCGCCACTTCGGGCGTCCTCAGCCGGACGAGACTCGGGACTACATCCGACTCGCGTTCTCGGGCATCTCCGAGGACGACATCCGCGAGGGGCTCGGCCGCTTCGCCGAGTGGGTCGGTGCGAGCTGATGGCGCGCATCGTCGTCCTCGGGAGGATCCCCCAGCCAGCGGTCGAACGCCTCCGGGCAGCGCACGACGTAGAGGCGTTCGATGAGGCCGAGCCCCCCTCGCGGGAACAGGTCCTCCGGCTCGTCGTCGGAGCGGACGCGATCGTCTCGCTGCTCACGACGCGGATCGATGGCGAGGTCCTCGACGCGGCGGGGCCCCAGCTGCGCGTCGTGGCGAACGTCGCCGTCGGCTACGACAACATCGATGTCCCTGCCTGCGACGAACGGGGTGTCGTGGCGACCAACACCCCCGACGTCCTGACGGAGGCGACCGCCGACATCGCGATGGCGTTGACGCTGATGGTCACGCGACGCCTCGGCGAGGGCGAACGCCTCATCCGCGCTGCGGATCCGTGGCGGTGGGGCATGCTCTTCATGCTCGGATCGTCGGTGCAGCAGCGCCAGTTCGGTGTGGTCGGGATGGGGAAGATCGGACAGGCGACCGCGGAGCGGGCCCGCGCCTTCGGCATGTCGATCGCCTACACCAAGCGCACCAGGCTCGCCCCTGACCTCGAGGAGCGGCTCGGTGCGCGGCAGATGAGCCTCGATGAGCTGCTCGCCACGAGCCACGTGGTGTCGCTGCACTGCCCCTATGGGCCTGAGACCCACCATCTGATCGATGCGGAGCGACTTCGCACGATGCGCGAGGACGCCTACCTCATCAACACGGCTCGCGGAGCCGTCGTCGACGAGGCGGCGCTCGTCGACGCCCTGAGGAGTGGAACGATCGCCGGCGCCGGGCTCGACGTCTTCGAGCACGAGCCGGAAGTCCATCCGGGACTCCTCACGTGCGACAACGCTGTCCTGCTCCCCCACCTCGGGTCCGCGACCGTCGAGACCCGGCAGGCGATGGCTGACCTCGCCGCGATGAACGCGCTCGCCGTGCTCGCAGGCGAGCGACCGCTGACGCCGATCGGCTGACCGCACTGCCCCCGAGCGAGCTCGGGCCGACCTTGGGGGAACGCCCGTGGCGAGCGAACCGATGTCGAAGGACGATCGCTACCTGACCGTCCTCACGCTGCTGTTCGCAGCCGCTGCGGTGATCGCGTTCCCTGCCGCGACGTCGAATCCGGGAGCACTGCTGTTCGTCTTCGCCGGCCCGATGACGGTAGCGACGACGGGTCGCCTCCGAAGGAGCCCGCAGCGACGCAACGTCGCCGTGGGACTGGGCATCCTGGCGTTCGCCAGCGTCGGGCTCCTGCTGACCACGGGGACGACGCTCCCGGTCGAGATCGGGCTGCTCGCCGGAGGCCCGATCGCGCTGGTGGCCGCCGGCAGGATGGTCCGTGAGCACGATCGTCTCGCCTCGGTCGTCTGGGCGGGGCTGTGTGGCAGCGCGTACCTGCTCGGCGTCGGGCTCGCGACCTCGGGCGTGCGCGGCACCGGTGCGCTCCCCCTCCCGATCGCGGTCGCGACGGCCTTCGCGGGCCTCCGGATCTCCCGGCGATGGCGCGCGAACGCCTGAGTCCACGTCCCGTCCGCAGTGTGCGCTCAGCGCACGCCCTCGTTTCGGCTTCTGCACCTGTTGCTCCCTGAAGAACGGGTGCTGGAGGCCTACGCAGGGAGGACCGGCACGACCCGCGTCCGACCGCCTAGGGTTCTCGGTGCGTGCCGGGGGGGCACGTGAAGAGGACCGCACACCGTGCGGTCGGCCGGCGGGGGGATCTGCCGGTCTCGGGGTGAGAACGAAACCCACGTGACGAGAGGGAGAGACTCGATGTCAACGCTCCAGCGGGCCAAGGCCCATACCCATCCGGTGGTCTTCCCGGTTTCGGCCGGGTTGATCCTGCTGTTCCTCATCTACGGCACCGCGTTCACCGACCAGGCCGGCGACCTGCTCGGAAGCGTCCGTGTCGGCATCGTCGACACGTTCGGCTGGTTCTTCGTGGCCAGCGTCGTGTTCTTCCTGGTGTTCACGCTCTGGCTCGCGCTCAGCCGCCATGCGAATACCAAGCTCGGTCCGGACGACTCCGAGCCGGACTTCGGCACCCTGACGTGGTTCTCGATGTTGTTCGCGGCCGGGATGGGCATCGGCCTCGTCAACTACGGCGTCGAGGAGCCGCTCATCTACTTCGCGGGCGTCGACGGCTACCTACCGCCGCGTATCGACGGACTCGTCGCCGGGACGCAGGAGGCGGCCAGCGAGGCCATGCTGGTCAGCTTCCACCACTGGGGCCTCGCGCCCTGGGCCATCTACGCCGTCCTCGGCCTCTCCCTCGCCTACTTCGGTTACCGGCACGGTCTGCCGATGACCGTCCGCTCCGCGCTCTACCCGCTCATCGGTGAGCGCTACAAGGGCTGGCTGGGCAACGTCGTCGACATCCTCGCCATCCTCGGGACGATGTTCGGCATCGCGACCTCCCTCGGTATCGGGGTCACCCAGATCAACAGCGGCCTGAACACGGTCTTCGACGTACCCATCGGGCAGGGCACGCAGCTCGCGCTCATCGCGGTGATCACCATCGCAGCGACGCTGTCGGTGGTCTCCGGACTGGACAAGGGCATCAAGCGGCTCTCCCAGATCAACGTCACCGCCGCCGGACTGCTGATGGTGTTCATCGCGATCGTCGGCCCGACGCTGCTGATCCTGACCGCCTACGTCGAGAACCTCGGGAACTACCTGTTCAACGCCATCCCGATGCTCGGGTGGAGCGGCACGTACGGCGGCGAGGCGTTCCTGAACGACTGGACGATCTTCTACTGGGCGTGGTGGATCTCCTGGGCACCCTTCGTGGGCATGTTCATCGCTCGTATCTCGCGTGGACGCACCATCCGTGAGTTCGTTCTCGGCGTGCTGATCGCACCGACCCTCGTGTCGTTCGCGTGGTTCACGGTGCTCGGCAACACCGCGATCAACTTCGAGCTGACCGGGACCGCGAACCTCAGCGACTCGGTCAACTACGGCGGAGCGGCGATGTTCTCCTTCCTGTCCCTGCTGCCGGGAGCGACGATCACGTCGATGCTGACGATCTTCATCATCGCCGTCTTCTTCATCACGAGCTCGGACTCAGGGTCGTTCGTCATCGACATGATCGCCTCCGGCGGCCAGCTCGACCCGCCGGTCGGCATGCGGGTCTTCTGGGCGCTGTCGGAGGGCGCGGTCGCGGCGGTCCTGCTCGCTGCAGGAGGTCTCGGAGCGCTCCAGGCGGGCGCGATCTCGACGGGGCTCCCGTTCGCGATCGTCCTGTGCTTCGTCGCCTGGGGTCTCGCCCGTGGCCTCGCGAAGGACCACGCCGGCGAGGTCGTCGTGCTCCCTGAGCACCGCGACTCGAGCCCGACGGTCGGTTCGACGCGGGACTTCGACCCGCGCTGACCCTGCGCAGTGGCCGGACGGAACCGGCCTGCAACGCGACGGTGGGCCGGCCCTTCGGGGCCGGCCCACCGCTTCGTCCGCGTCGATGTCCTGGTCCACCGGCCCCCTGAGGACCTCGGTCGGACGATCACGTGCGCGAGGGGGGACTTGAACCCCCAAGGAGTTTCCTCCACACGGCCCTCAACCGTGCGCGTCTGCCAGTTCCGCCACTCGCGCGTGGCCCGCGACCTGCTGCGGTGGAGCGAATCCTACCGCCGCCCGGAAGTGCTCGGGGACGCTCCGATCAGCGCAACCGGACCCGCTCGGGCCACCAGCGCCCAGTGACGTCGATCCGGAAGCCGACCACGCTCGGGTCGACGGCCAGGTCCTGACGCGTCCAGAGCAGCGGCACGATGGCGGCTGCCTCGAGCACCTCCGACTCGATGCCACGGACGAGATCTGGCGATGCGCCCGGGGCCCAAGCGTCGAGCGCCGCGTCGGTCGCGGGGTCCGCCCACCGCACCCAGTTCTCCCCCGCCCCGGTCCGGAGGGCCGACTCGAGCAGCGCGACACCCGCGGCCTCTCCACCGAGCGGCGCACGCAGTCCGTAGCGGAACATCGGTGCGTCGCCCGCCACGATGGATCGCACGAGGGTCCCGAACTCCCGCGACTGCAGACGCACCTCC
>LFIK01002062.1_pt1 | contig 16146 bp, 16 predicted proteins | sample 643401 | NCBI WGS metagenome assembly LFIK01 (sample SAMN03777447, study PRJNA286221) | soda lake metagenome | biome: soda lake; feature: Kulunda steppe; material: water; isolation source: sample T5-Br brine of Lake Tanatar-5 | place: Russia: Kulunda steppe | collected 2010-07
ATCACCCGCCTGGCGGTCGGCCGCCCCGAGGACCGCGGGCTGCCCCGCCCCGACCACCGTCTGCTGGAGGCCCATCCCACGGTGTCCTCACAGCTCTATGACCTCGTCGGCCACGGCGACATCGAGGTGGTCGGTGACATCGCCCGGCTCGAGGATGACCACGTGCGCTTCACCGACGGGCGCGTCGAGCCCGTCGACGTGCTGGTCACCGCGACGGGCTACGAGGTCGCCCTGCCCTTCGTCGCCGAGGAGGTCCTGGCGGTGCACGACAACGCACTGGACCTCTACCAGCGCGTGGTCCCACCCGACCGCCCCGGCCTCTACCTCGTCGGGTTCGTCCAGACCGTGGGGGCCAACATCGCCCTGATGGAGCACCAGTCCGAGTGGATCGGTGACCTGCTCACAGGCCGTTGCGTGCTGCCCGCCCGCGAGGCGATGCACGACTGGATCGCGCGCGACCGCGCGGCGATGGCGGCGCGCTACCAGCGGTCGGCGCGCCACACCCTGCAGGTGGACTACTGGCGCTACATCCGGGCGATCGGCGCCGAGCGTGCCCGCCGTGTCCACGCGCTGCCACGGGCCATCGCCCGCGGCCTCCAGCCGGTGCGCACGCTGCAGGGGCGCAGCGCATGACCGGCGCGAGGGGCGTCGGCGGCGCGGTACTGGTCACCGGTGCCCACGGGTTCATCGGCGCAGCGGTGGCAGCCCGGCTGACCGCCGAGGGCGTCGAGGTCCGTGGCGTCGACGCTGCCCGGTCCATCCGGCACCGCGGGACCGCCACCCCGGGCACGGCCGCCACCACCCACGGCAGCACCACCGATCCACACCCCTGGGCACACCTGCTCGAGGGGGTGGACACGGTGGTGCACACCGCCGCGATCGTGTCCAACGTCGCCCCCCGCCACCGCATGCACGCGGTCAACGTGGTCGGCACCCACCGGGTGCTCACCGCTGCGGCGCGTGCGGGCGTGCGCCGCTTCGTCCACCTCTCCTCGGTGGTGGTCCACGGCTTCGACCTGCCCGCCTGGGTCGACGAGTCCCACCCGGTGCAGGTCAACGGTGATGCCTACGTCGACACCAAGGTCGCCAGCGAGCACCTGGTGCTGGCCGCCCACGCCGCGGGCGACATCGAGGTGGTGGTGCTGCGTCCCGGCGACGTCTACGGACCAGGTTCGCGACCCTGGGTGGTCCTGCCGCTGACCTACCTGGCGGCGGGGCAGGCGATCCTGCCGGCGCGCGGGCGCGGGGTCTTCAGCCACACCTACCTCGACAACCTGGTGGACGGTGTCGTGGCTGCCATCGCGACACCGGCAGCGGCCGGTGGGGTGTTCCACCTCACCGACGGCGTCGCGACCACGTGTGCCGACTACTTCGGCCGGCTGGGCGCCCTGGTGGGAGCACGTCCACGGTGCCTGCCCTCCCCGGTGGCAACGGCCGTGGCCAGTGCCACGGGAGCAGGGCTGCGCGCCCTGCACCGTCAGAGCGAACTGTGCGCCGCCTCGATGCGGCTGCTGGCCCGTACCGGCTCGTACCGCATCCACCGGGCGGGTGCGGTCCTCGGCTACCGCCCGACCGTCGACCTCGACACGGGTATCGACCGCGTCGCCGCCTGGGCCAGCGACGTCGGGCTGGTGCCCCACGGAGCCGCACCCCACGGACCCGCACCCCACGGACCCGTGCCCGCCGCGGCGCACCGGTAGGAGGACACCGTGCGCGCCGTCGTCGCGGACCTGACGGTCCCCCGCTACCTCGCCACCGCGGCCCGCGCACGGCTGCGTGACGACGCCGGCTGGCGGCGCGGTGGGCTCCTGCGCCTGGTCGACGACGCACCCACGCCGGCCCTCCCCGGCCCCCGCTGGGTGCGGCTACGCACGGAGCTGGCCGGGATCTGCGGCAGCGACGTCGGCTTGGCGCACGCACGGATCGCCATGACCCTGAGCGCCTACTACCCGGCACGTCGCACGATCCCCGGTCACGAACTCGTCGGGGTCGTCGAGGCCACCGGGCCGCAGGTGCGCAACCTCACCGAGGGTGACCGCGTCGCCCTCGACCCCGTGCTGTCCTGCGTCCACCGCGGCTTCGCGCCGGTGTGTGGCAGCTGTGCCCGCGGACGCCCCTACACCTGTGACCGCTTCGATCTGCCGGGCGCGACCGGCTGCACCGGGGTCGGCCAGGGGTTCGACGCCCGGCTCGGTGGCGGCTTCGGGGAGGTGCTGGTCGCCCATGAGGACCAGTGCGTCGCCATCGGCGATCTACCCTCCCGCCGGGCCGTGCTGCTCGAGCCTGCAGCCGTGGGACTCCACGCGGCGCTGCGCGGGCAGGTGCAGGGTGAGCGGGCCGTGGTGATCGGCCCGGGCACCATCGGGCTGCTGACCACGGCGGCGCTGCGTCGGCTGCACCCCTCGCTGCACGTGACGGTGGTCTCCCCCGACGACTTCGGCGACGAGCGTGCCCGTGGCGTCGGCGCCCACCGGGTGGTGCGAGGCGGCCAGGTGGCCGTCCACACCCTGGCCAGCGAGGACGGCGGGCGGGTGCTCCGCCCCGATCGCACCGCCCTGCCGATCCTCGAGCGTGGGGTCGATGTGATCTACGACTGTGTCGGCAGACCCGCCACCATCGACCTGGCGCTGCACCTGCTGCGGCCCGGTGGGACGCTGGTCCTGGTGGGTGCGGCCGGGCGCCAGCGGGTGGACTGGTCCCTGGTGTGGAACCGGGAGCTGACCGTGCGAGGCACGATCAACGCCGGACCGGAACCGGCCCTCGACGGACGACGGACCTGCCACGAGGCCGCGGACTGGCTGGCCGATGCGACCTACCCCGTGGACGGGATCGTGACCCACCTCGTGCCCCTGGCACGCTTCGGTGACGGGTTGGCGGCGGCGTCAGCGGGGCCCCGTGTCCGGGCCGGGAAGGTGGTGGTGCGCCCCGACAGCAGCGTGCCGGTGGTCGGCGCGCTCGATGTCCGGGTGCCGGCTCCGGCTGGTCAGGGGCGCGGGACCGCCTCGTAGGCCCGGAACCGTCGGTCGAGGTGGTGCTCGACGAAGGCCCGCGCGTAGGAGGCCGCACGGGCCCGGGCTGCGGGGTGCTCGCGGGCCAGCACCGGCAGCGCCGACCACTGGCCCCCCCGGGCGAGCAGTGCGACCGCCTCGACCACCTCACGATCCACGGCCCGGGTCCCCGTCGGGGCACAGTCGGGGCACAGCAGTCCGCCGGCCTTGACGCTGAGGAAGACGTGCTCACCGGGGGCGCGGCACACCGCGCAGGCGTCGGTGAACACGTGGAAGCCGATGATCGACGCCAGCCGCAGCAGGAAGGCGTCCACGAAGATCGCCGGGTCCTCAGGACCGGCGTCGAGGGCCTGCAGGCCGGCACGCAGCAGCAGGAACAACCCGTTGTCGCGCTCACCCTCCTGCGCCACGTGGTCGACCACCTCGACCATCACCGCGGCGGCCGCGGAGGTGGCGAACTCCGCGCGGACAGCGGCGTGAGGTGCCAGCAACTCCGCCTGGGTGATCGTGTCGAGGTTGCGACCCTCGTACAACTCCAGCTCGACATGGCTGTAGGCCTCCAGCCGACCTCCGAACCGGCTCCCGGGCCGTCGCACCCCCTTGGCCACCGCCCGCACCTTTCCCCGCCCCTGGGTGAGCAGGTGGATGATCCGGTCGGTCTCACCCAGCTTGTAGCTGCGCAGCACGATGCCCTGTTCGCGGTAGCTCGGCATCAGCCACCACCTCCGCCACCGGCTGCCGTCACAGCAGCGGCCACGGATAGGGGTGCGCCACCTCGGGGTGCGGGAAGCTGGCCCGCTCCAGCAACGCCACGCACCGTGCCGCGATCGCACCCACCTCCTGCTCGGTCAACAGCAGCGCGAGCCGCGCGGCCAGATCACCGGCCAGGGACGCACGCAGGGCGTCCACGTCAGCCAGCAGCGCGGGCGGGACGGGCTCCCCGGCACGGTCCCAGGCCACGGTCCTGAGCTTGGGCTCGGTGTGGAAGCACACGCCGTGGTCGACCAGCCACACGCGCGGCGTACCCGCGTCCTCCAACAGCACATGACCGGCCTTGCGGTCCGCGTTCTGCACCAGGGCATCGAACACGATCATGCGGTCGAGCTGGGCGGCCACGTCCTGCTCCCCGTCCTCGCGCAGGGTGAAGTAGTGCTGCTCACGATCGTGTGCCCGGAACGCCTGCACCGACCCGCGACCGAAGGGACCATCGGTGCGTACCACGGTGGTCGGGACCTGGTCCCACCCGAGCGCGAGCGAGACCTCGTAGGCCGCCACCTCGCGACGGTGCAAGGTGCCCGAGGGGAAGTCCCACAGGGGACGCTCACCGCGTTCGGGCTTGTAGACCACGAGGTCGTGCGGATCGAGGTCGTCGATGTCGGGTTCGCGCCCGAGGTCGCCCGCGAGCTGTTCGAGGCGCCGCGGATCACGGTCGGTGAGCCGCGCCAGCAGGGTGGCGTTGGACGCGTCGGCGAACCGCCCCACCACCTCGAGGGGTGCCGCGCGGAGGCGCTCGGTCGCAGCCGGTGGCCCGCTGCCCGTTGTCACCGGCTGAGGGAACCGTGCCCGTTGGTGGCCGGGCACACGTGGGAGCCATCGATGTCGGTCGGTCGGCCGCACAGCTCGCAGGTGGGACGTCCCTGCTCGACGACCTCCACGGCGTGGGCGGCCAGCCGGCGTGCCTGGTCGCGATCGAGCCAGATGGTGGCGGTGCGCGGCACGCCGTCATCGTCCTCGAGCAAGAGTTCGTTCACCTCGATGAGGAACCGCTCCTGCTCACTGTCCATGCCGAGCGACAGTTCCCCCACCCGCCACAGCGCCTCGAGCGGGACCCGCAGCGCCATCGCCGCCCGATCCCAGTCGGTCACCGGGCTGTCATCCATACGGATGAGCAGTTGCGCCAGCAACTCGCCGATGCCGCGTGCCTGCCCCTTCTCCAGCAGGAACTCGACACGGTCCTCGCCCTCCTCGGCCTGGAGGAAGAAGGTGCGCTGTCCCGGTACCCCGGTGAAGCCCACGGTGACATGGTGCGGGGCGTGCATCTCGACATCGCTCACGAGCTCGCCTTGGCCTTGAGGGGTGGTCCTTGGGTGCCGGTGTCGTTCACCGTCAGCAGCACGGGATGACCCTGTGCGGGCAGGTGCAGGACGGTGATGGAGGCCGGTGAGATCACCAGCCGTTGGAAGGTGTCGAGGGGCATACCGAGGTGGTGGGCGACCACCGCCTTGATGACATCCGCGTGGCTGACGCACACGACCTGGGCGCCGCGGTGCTCGTCAGCCAGGGCCTCGGTGGCGTCGACGGCACGGGCCTGTGCGCCACGGATGGTCTCACCGCCGGGGAAGGACATCCGCGACGGGGTGGCCTGGACGACCTGCCAGAGCTTGCGTCTCCGCAGTTGCGACAGGGGCTTGTCGGTCCACTCACCGTAGTCCACCTCCCCCAGACCGCGACGGGTCCGCACCCGTAGCCCGTGCGCGCGTGCGACGATACGGGCGGTGTCCTGCGTGCGCTCGAGGGGAGAACTGTAGACCGCGGCGATGTCGGCGGTGGCGAGGCGCTCCGCGGCAGCCTCGGCCTGAGCGACACCCGCGTCATCGAGGTGCACGCCGGGCGTCCAGCCACCCAGCCGCTTGCCTGTCGCCGCGGTGGTGGCGTGGCGCACCAGCACCAGGGTCGTGCCGTCGTCGGTGGCCACGTGATCCCCCTCAGGGTCGCGGTGAAGATCGGTGTCGGGGTCGAGATCGGGGTCGCGGTCGCGGCCGGGGTCGCGGTCGAGGCCGGGGTCGCGGCCAGACCGCAGCGCGAGGTGCGCGTCGGCCGCGGTGGATGCGTGAGCGCACCCGGCGGCCCTGCCGCGTTCGGAACCACCGGCCCCGTCGGGATGGAACCTAGCGAGCTACCGGCTGTTCGAGCATCCACTCGACGGCCCGCTCCGCGTGGAGGCGGGTGGTCGGGAACCAGGCGAGGTCCACATCCTCGGGGCCGAGCAGCAGCTCGATCTCCGTGCAGCCGGCGATCACGCCCTGACACCCGGCGTCGGCCAGATCCTCGATCACCGCGAGGTAGGTGTCGCGGCTCGCGGGCGTGGTTCGCCCGTGGACGAGCTCCTCGTAGATGCTGCGGTGCACCTGCTCGCGTTGCGCCGCGGACGGCACCACCACCTCGATGCCGTGGGCGGCCACGCGATCGCGGTAGAAGGCCTGCTCCATGGTGAAGCGGGTACCGAGCAGGCCGACCCGCGCGACCCCGGCAGCGGTGATCGCCGCTGCGGTGGCATCCGCGATGTGCAGCAACGGGATCGAGGTAGCGGCCTCGATCGCCTCGGCCACGCGGTGCATGGTGTTGGTGCACAGCAGCAGCCCCTCAGCGCCGGCGCTCTCCAACCGGTGCGCCGCATCGGCGAGGAGTGCGCCGGCACCGTCCCAGTCGCCGGCGCGCTGCAGGGCCTCCACCTCCGCGAAATCGACCGACCACACCACCAACCGCGCCGAGTGCACACCACCGAGCCGAGCGCCCACGCCCTCGTTGATCGCACGGTAGGCCTCCAGCGTGGAGGGCCAGGCCATCCCACCGAGCAGGCCGAGGGTCCGCATCAGCGCGCATCCTCCAGGGGTACGGCGGGTGGTGTCGTCGCGCCGTGCGCCTGCAGCCAGCGGCTGAAGGGCGTGGGCAGCTCGGCCGGCCGCCCACCCCAGTCGTAGACCACGGCGGTGCCGGCGATCATGTCGTGGAACGCCCGACGTTCCCGGTCCACCAGCAGCACCGCGAAGCCGAGCCCCAGGGAGGCCACGCTGACCGGCAGGAACAGGGTACGCACCAGGGCACGACGAGCCCGGACCGGTGCACCGTCGCGGCTGACCACCTTGAGGCCGACCACGGCCATCACCGGCGTGCGCCCGGCGACGCTGACCGCGCCCCACCACCACAGCAGGTACCAGGCGGCCAGTGCCGCAGCCCACACCGGTCCGGCACGCTCGCTCGGGTCGAGTTGGACACCGCTCAGGACGGCCAGCAACCATGACAACCCGACCGCGGTGGCCGTGAAGGTCGCGGTTGCTGCCACCACGTCGCCAGCGAAGGTGAGCAGTCGGCTGGCGGGGCCGGCGTAGTGGCCGCTGACCTCCACCCGTGCCCGAGCCCGCGAGGCCGGCAGCTCGGGATCCTGCAGCACACCCGCACGGTTGGTGTGCAGCAACGGCGGCCCAGGGGGCAGCGACGCAGGATCGCGGCGGAACACCCGCTGCAGGAGCCGGGTGAGCCCGACATCGATGGCGACCAGTTGTCGGCGGGCCAGGTCCAGCACCGAGGTAGCCGCCTGCCCGGTGCTCTCGGCGACCAGTTCCGGGATGCCGGCACGCCGGACGAGCAGCTCGATGTCGACACCGGCGAGGAGCACGTCGAGGTCCACGCCAGCAAGGAGCACGTCGAGGTCGACGCGCGCGGCCAGGTGGTCGACGTCGACCCGGTCCAACAACCGGTCCACGTCCACCCGGTCCAACAACCGGTCCACGTCCACCCGGTCCAACAACCGGTCCACGTCCACCCGGTCGAGCAACCGCTCCACATCCACCCGGTCGAGCAGTTCGTTCAGGTCGACCTGGGTCAGCAACGCGTCGAGGTCGACCCGCTGCACGATGGCGTCGACGTCCACCTCTTCGAGCACCCGGTTGCCGACGCTGCCCGTCAGGCTGCCCAGTCGTCGCCGGGTGCCGCGGGCCCCGCCGTGTTCACTGCCGACGTACGCGGCGACCAGCGCGTGCAGCAGCAGCACCTGGCCTCCCGCCGTCACCGGCACCTCCCGCACCGCGTGGGCGGCACGCTAGCGGCCGGGGTCGGCAACAGCGGGCACCGTCGCCAACTCGGCCACGACCACGGTCGCACCCGGGCCGCTGTGGACGCGGACACCGGACACCCCGGCATGGATCAGCTGCCAGCCGTGTCCCGGGCGCGCGGGCACGACCTCCCCGCGGTCCAGCCGCGCACCACCCTCGAAGGGCCCGCGCACCGCCCGATCGGTGACCCGGACCGTCACCGGGCCGCCGTCCTGCCCGGCAACCTCGACGTCGATGGGCAGCGTCGGATCCCCGGCATGGCCGTGCTCGAGGGCGTTGGCCAGCAACTCGTGGACCGCAAGCTCCACCGCGTCACGCTGTGCCGGGTCCACACCGAGGCGCACGGCGTGGTCCGCGGCACGGACCGCGGCGGGACGCAGCGCCGGCGCGCCGCCGGTGACCGTGCGCCGCACTGCGGATCAGTACGCCCGTGCGAAGGCCACCCGGGTGCCGTAGGCGCTCGGTTGGCCGCAGTGCACGCACACCCCTTCCTCGGGTACGCCGTCGCTGGGGATACAGCGTGGTGTCGCTGCGGTGGCTGCCTTGAGCTCGTCCTCGCAGGAGGGCTGCCCGCAGTGCAGCGCGTAGCTGAAACCGACCTTGATCTGCTCGGTGAAGGTGTCGAGGTCGTCGGCGGTGCCGGTGTGCTCGTCGCGGTAGGCCAGCGCCCGCGCCACCAGCCGGTCGTGGTAGGCGTCGAGGCGGTCCTGCACGCCGGCCACGAAGGCGTCGAAGCCCACGGCTTCCTTGACGGCACGCCCGCGGTCGTCCACCTCGCCGACGCGTTGGGCGACCAGCACGTGGCCGGCCTCGAGGTCGCGGGGCCCGAGCTCGACGCGCAGGGGCACCCCCTTGAGCTCGAGGTCGTTGAAGCGGAAACCCGGCGAGGCGTCACGGTCGTCCACCTGGACCCGGATGCCCTTGGCGGTGAGCTGGTCACGCAGCTGGTAGGCCTTGTCGAGGACGTCCTCGGCCTGCGCACCACGGCCGATCGGCACGATCGCCACCTGCACGGGCGCGAGCCGCGGCGGCAGCACCAGGCCCTGGTCGTCGCCGTGGGCGAGGATCACCGCACCGATCATGCGGGTGGACATCCCCCAGGAGGTGGTGTGGACGTGACGGAGTTGGTTGTCACGGTCCTGGTAGGTGATGTCGAAGGCCTCGGCGAAGTTGGTGCCGAGGTAGTGGGAGGTCCCCGACTGCAGGGCCTTGCCGTCGCGCATCAGGCCTTCGATGGTGAAGGTGCGCCGCGCGCCGGCGAAGCGTTCACCGGGGGTCTTCTCCCCCTTGAGCATCGGGATGGCGGCGACGTTCTCCGCGAACTCCGCGTAGACATCGAACATGCGCAGGGTCTCCTCCATCGCCTCCGCCTCATCGGCGTGGGCGGTGTGGCCCTCCTGCCACAGGAACTCCGTGGTCCGCAGGAAGATGCGCGGGCGCAGTTCCCAGCGCACGACGTTGTTCCAGGCGTTGATGAGCACCGGCAGGTCGCGGTAGGAGGAGATCCAGCGGTGGTACATCTCCCCGATCACCGTCTCCGAGGTGGGACGTACCACCAGGGGCTCGTCGAGCTCCTTGCCGCCACCGTGGGTGACCACGGCGAGCTCGGGCGCGAACCCCTCGACGTGGTCGGCCTCACGCTGCAGGTACGACTGCGGGATGAACAGCGGGAAGTAGGCGTTCTCGTGCCCGGTGTCCTTGAAACGCTGGTCGAGCTGCGCCTGCAGCAGCTCCCAGATCCGGTACCCGTAGGGCCGGATCACCATCGTGCCCTTGGCGGGGCCGCGGTCGGCGAGCTCGGCCTTGAAGACCAGCTCGTTGTACCAGGCGGACACGTCCTGCGACATCGGCGTGACGCCGAGCTCGTTCTGCTTGCCCACGGGGGACCTCAACTGTGCTGGCAGGGATGGCGGTAGCACTGCTGCGTGCCGTCGTCGCTCCCGGTGCGCGCGAAGCGCGGCGACCGGCAGCCGTCACGGGCAGGCTAGCGAGCACGGCGATGGAGCCGGTCGCGGTAGCGTTACGACGGACCTGCTCCGGGCCCCCACCGGGGACCACGCATCAGCAAAGGCCTGTGGTGACCTCGTCCGTCGAACCCGGCTACGACCGTCGACTGCTGCTGCTCGCGACCCTGTTCGGGATGGCAGCGATCGTAGCGCTGCCCCTGACCGCCGCAGCGAGCCCGGCTGTGGCCGCGGTGCTCTCTCTGGCAACCCCGGTGGTGCTGCTGCTCAGCGGCCGTCTACGCGGCAACCGCGGGCTGGTCATCGCCGGCGGCGCACTGCTCGGGCTGCTCATCGCGCTGCTCGGTGCGGACCTGATGGGGCTCAGCCTGGGCCCGCTGGCGGGTGTGGTGGTGCTCGTGGTGCTGGCCGGTCCGGTCGTCGCCGTGGTCGCCGTCGGCCTCCCGCTGCGCGAGGTGGACCTCGCCGCCGGTGGCGCCTTCCTGATCTCCGCCTCGATCGCGGTCATCTCCGGGTTCGCCGCGGCCGGCAACAACGGCGCGACCGGCCTGATCCTCGGGGTCGCGCTGGTTGGTTTCGCCGCCGTGGCCTTCCGCCTGGGGCAGACAGCGGACCGTTCACGCTGATCTGCCCGCGGGCTGCGCGGTCTGCACAGCGGGTGGAAATCCTCACCCCGACTCCCTACGGTGGAGTGCACGACGGCCCCGGCGGGCCGCCGACGCAGCACCACCCACCCTGAGACGAAGGCGGCACGACGGGGCGGGTGGTGCCGTTCACTGCGCTGCGCGCGTGGCCCCGCTGGAGGCCAACACGCCGACGGAAGGTGCAGTGACATGTCAGCCCTACAGAAAGCCCGAGAACACATCCACCCCGTGGTGTTCCCGGTCTCCGCCACGGTCATCATCGCGTTCGTCCTGTGGGGCTCGCTGGCCCCCGATGGCGCGATGGAGGTCCTCGGCAGCGTCCGCGAATGGATCACGGAGACGCTGGGGTGGTTCTTCATCGCCGCCGTGGCGACGTTCCTGGTCTTCCTCTTCTTCCTGATACTCGGGAGATACGCGAACGTACGGCTCGGGCCCGATGACTCCCGGCCGGACTACTCCTACCTGACCTGGTTCGCGATGCTGTTCAGCGCCGGGATGGGCATCGGCCTGGTGTTCTGGGGCGTGGCCGAACCCATCTTCCACTTCATCGACGCTCCCCGCACCGAGGGTGGGAGCGAGGCCGCGGCTCTGGATGCGATGACGCTGACCTTCCACCACTGGGGACTGGGTGCGTGGTCGGTGTACGCCGTGCTCGGGCTCTCGCTCGCCTACTTCGGCTACCGGCACAACCTGCCGATGACGATCCGCTCCGCCCTCTACCCGCTGATCGGGAACAAGATCCACGGCTGGCAGGGCAACGTGGTCGACGTCCTCGCCATCTTCGGCACCATGTTCGGGATCGCCACCTCGCTGGGGCTCGGTGTCTCCCAGATCAACGCCGGGCTCAACTCCGCCTTCGACGTCCCCGTCGGCACCGGCGTCCAGGTCGCCCTCATCGCCATCATCACCCTGGCTGCGACCATCTCCGTGGTCAGCGGGCTCGACAAGGGGATCCGCCGGCTCTCGGAGTTGAACATCACCCTGGCCGGCCTGCTGCTGCTGTTCGTCGCCGTCGCCGGGCCGACGATGCTGCTGCTCGGCGCCTACGTGGAGAACCTCGGCAACTACATCTTCAACTTCGTGGACCTGATGTTCTGGTCGGGCAGCTACTCCGCGGACGAGGCCGGTTGGCTGTCGGCGTGGACCATCTTCTACTGGGCGTGGTGGATCTCCTGGGCGCCCTTCGTCGGTTCCTTCATCGCCCGCATCTCCCGTGGCCGCACGATCCGTGAGTTCATCCTCGGTGTGCTGCTGGTCCCCTCCCTGGTGTCCTTCCTGTGGTTCACCGTGATGGGCAACTCCGGGATCCTGTTCCAGAGCGACGGCAGCGCCGACATCTACGGCGCGATGGAGGACGCCGGGTTCGACGAGTCCCTGGCGATGTTCGCCATGCTCGACACCCTGCCCTTCAGCCTGCTGACCACCGTGGTCACGATCTTCGTGATCACCGTGTTCTTCGTGACCAGTTCCGACTCCGGGTCCTTCGTGATCGACATGATCGCCTCCGGCGGCAGCCTCAACCCACCCGTGGGCCTGCGCATCTTCTGGGCCCTCTCGGAGGGTGCGGTCGCCGCGGTACTGCTGGTCGCCGGTGGACTGGGCGCCTTGCAGGCCGGAGCGATCGCCACGGGACTGCCCTTCACGGTGGTGCTGCTGATCGTGATGGTCGGCGTGTTCAAGGGGCTGCGCTCCGAACGCGACGGTGTGACCCTCGACGACGTGGTTGCGGGACCGCTGTTCGAGGGCGAGGGCGAGTCTGAGGTCCGACTGCAGAAGCCGCAGCCTGCACCCAAGCGCAGTGGCGGCAGCAGCCCGGACGAGCCCGCGGGTCAGGCGTGAGAGACTGCTCCCACAGGCCACACACGGGCCGGCCCGTGCGCGGGGCGGCCCCGGCAAGACGGAGGACAACATGACGATGAATCGCATCCTGGTAGGCGTCGACACCTCCGACGCCTCCATCGAAGCGCTCAAGCGCGCCGCCGAGGAGGCCCGCATGCGTGAGGCCACCCTCGAGGTGGTGTACGTGTTCCAGCCGCCCGAGCAGGTCACCGCCTTCCCGGTCCCACCGGAGAAGGGCAAGGACGAGCGCAAGGATCTCGAGAAGGTCCGCGCGGAGTACAGCGAGAAGCTGGGCAAGTGGCTCGATGACGTTGCCGTCGAGCTCGACGACCTCGACGTCGAGTGGTCCGTGCTCGCCGACCGGCGCCCCTCCCGGGCGCTGGTCGAGCGCTCCAGTGACGCCGACCTGGTGGTCGTGGGCTCCCGTGGCCGCGGCGGCTTCCGTGGGCTGAAGCTGGGCTCGGTCTCCGAGCAGGTCACCCGCCACGCCAAGGCGCCGGTACTGGTGATCCGCGAGAGCACCAAGGAATAGCCGCGCACGCACCACCGGTGGCCGCATCCCCCGACGGGGTGCGGCCACCGGCATGTCACCACCGGCATGTCACCACCGGCGTGTCACCACCCGCATGTCACCACCGGCATGTCACCACCGGCGGCGCTGCGCGACCGCCGGCCGCAGGATCCGCAGCCGGGGCCGGGCTCAGGCGTGCTGGCGCTCGTAGGTCAGCAGGCCGATGATGCTCAGGCTGTCGGAGATCAGGCCGCGGTCGATCAGCTCCAGTGCCGCACCCAGGGGCACTTCGGCGACCACCAGCTCCTCCGTCGGATCCGGGGCACGCGGTACCGGCGTCAGGTCACGGGCCACGAAGAGCCGACCCCGCTGATCGGTCACCGAGTTGCTCACGGTCAGTGGTGGGCCCAGCGTCGACCACGCGCCCGCGCGGTACCCGGCTTCCTCGGCAAGCTCACGCTGGATCGCCGCCAGGGGTTGCTCCCCCGCGTCGACGCCACCTTCGACCAGCTCCCACGAGTACTCGCCCAGGGCGTAGCGCCACTGGCCGACCAGGACCACCTCCTCGCGCGCGGTCACCGCAACGACACCGACGGCTGGCGACATCGACACGACCCCGTACAACCCGGGCGAGCCGTCGGGACGCAGGACCCGGTCCTCCCGCACACGGATCCATGGGTTGGTGTAGACCTCACGGGTGGACAGCGTTTGCCACGGGTCCGGCGGCGGGGTGGGCAGCAGCGACACAGCCGCTATCCCCGCTGCCGATCCTTCGCGGTGCCGGTCAGGGATGCGGCCAGCAGCTGCGCCGGATGGTGGATCTCCCACCCTTCACGGGCGATCTGCATGGCACACCCCGGGTTGCCGGACACCACACCCTGCGCACCCGTGCGCTGCAGTGACGCGTCCTTGCGGGCGAGCATGGCATCACCGAGTTCGGGTTGCAGGTAGGAGTAGATGCCACCGGAACCGCAACACTGCTGCTCATCATCGGGTTCCAGCAGGTTGAGGCCGGGGATCGCAGCCACGAGGGCACGGGCATGGTCGGACAGCCCCTGGACGTTGCGCAGGTGACAGGGCGCCTGGTAGGCCAGCGTGAGCGGGACCTCAGCTCCCCGCGAGGCGATCTCCTCCGGGGTGATGAGCTCCGAGAGGTCCTTGACCCGTGCGCTGAAGGCCCGGGCCTCCTCCGTGCCGAGCAGCTTGCCGTACTCCTTCATGGCGCCACCGCAGCCGGCGGAGTTCACCAGGATCGGCCCCGTGGTGTCCGCGTAGGCCGCGATCGTGGCCTCGGCCAGGGCGTGCGCCTCGCTCTCCCTCCCGGCGTGGGCCGACAGGGCGCCGCAGCAGGGCGGCGCGGGCTCGAAGCGTGGCCGGTAGCCGACCCCGGCGAGCACCTGCGCGGTGGCCTGATGGACGTCGCGGAACAGCCCGTCCATCACGCAGCCCCGGAACAGGAACGCATCCCCCCGCACCGGGGCACCCGGGGGAGGCAGCCGGTAGCTGCGCAGGGTGTCGGCCAGCGCCACACGCCGCGCCGGCCGCAGCCGTGCCGGCACCAGCCGGTCGGCGCCCACCGCCTGGGCGAGGGCGAGCAGGATCCCACCGAGGCGCATCAGGCTGCGGCGGACCAGGGCCGCGAAGAGCAGCCGTTGCGCGAGGCCCTCGGGCCCGCTGGGCGGTTGCCGCTCCGTGATCTCCGCTCTGGCCGTCTCCATCAGCGAGCCGAACTCCACCAGCGACGGGCACACCGTCTCGCACGCCCGGCACTGCACGCAGGTCTCCAGGGAGTCGACCACGTCCGGGTCGTCGATGGCGAGCTCACCCTCCTCGACCAGCCGCATGGCCAGGATGCGGCCGCGGGGACCGTGCTCCTCGAGGTGGGTCGCCTCGTAGGTCGGGCACGAGGACAGGCAGAAACCGCACTGCACGCAGGCAGCGAGCTGATCGGCGTCGAAGATCGACATGGGCTCTGGTTGACTCATCGGGGCTGCCTCACATCGAACAGGAGCTGGTGGGGGTCGAGTGCGGTGCGGACCCTGAGGCCCATGGCGTCGGGGGCGGTCTCCGCCGAGACCGATCCACCAACCGCTGCATCGAGGTGGAGCAGCGCCCCACCGAGGGCGACGACCTGGCGGCCCGCGGCGGCCAGCGCGTCGGTGTCACCGTCGAGCAGGCACACACCGACGCCGTCGAAGCCGACAGCGGTCAGCCCGGCGGTGCGTGCCCACGACAGGAGCTCTGAGAGACGACCCGGGTCGACGGCGGCGCGTGCCGTGGTGGGCAGGGTCGGTGGATCGGCGGCACGCAGACCGGCGGCGGTGGACTGTGCCACGACGTCGTCGGGGTGCTCTTCGAGCCGCACGAAGGTGCCCGCATCGGTGGTGACCACCGCAGCCGGTCGGTAGAGCTGTGCGAGGACCTCACAGGCCGGTGCGTCGGTGGTGAACCACGCGCTCATCACCGGGATCGGGCGGAGCTTGAGGGTCACCTCCGCGATCACCCCGAGGGTGCCCCAGGATCCGGTCACCAGGCGGCAGAGGTCGTAGCCGGTCACGTCCTTGACCGTCACCCCGCCGGCCGTCGCCACGCGCCCCTCGCCGGTGACCATGCGCACCCTGAGCACCCAGTCGCGCACACGTCCGGCCTGCAGCTGACGGGGACCGGCCAGGGCGGTGGCCAGCCGGCCACCTACGGTGGAACCGTGACCGGCCAGGGGTTCGATCGGGCACTCCTGGCCGTGGGTTGCCAGCAGGGCGGAGAGCTCCTCGACCGGGGTACCCGCCCGGACCGTGATCACCAGGTCCTCGGGACGGTGGTCGACCACCCCGGTCAACGTCGCGGTGGACACCACCTCGGCATCGGTGGGTGGCAGACGGTCGAGCACGCTGCCGCCGCCGCGGACGAGCAGCCTGCCCCCTGCCGCCCGGGCAGCCTCGATGGTCTCCACGATCGGCGCGAGGTCGCTGGTCATCGTCGTCGCCTCGCTCATACCCACGCTCCTTCCGGCACCATGCTGGCCTCCAGGCAGCCGACGGTGGTCGGCAGGACCTTGTCCGGGTTGGCCAGGCCCGAGGGCTCCATCGCACGACGCACCGCCTGCTGGACGGCCAGGTCGTCGGCGGTGTAGACCTGGGACAGGAAGTCCCGTTTCTCGATCCCGACGCCATGTTCACCGGTGACCGTGCCATCCAGCGACAGCGCCGTGGTCACGATGTCGTGGCCGGCGGCGAAGACGCGGTCGAGCACGCCCTCCTCGCGGCGGTCGAAGAGCACGAAGGGGTGGAGGTTGCCGTCGCCGGCGTGCACGACGGTCAGGATGATCAACTCCTCACGCTCGCTGATCGC
>LFIK01002063.1_pt1 | contig 16145 bp, 16 predicted proteins | sample 643401 | NCBI WGS metagenome assembly LFIK01 (sample SAMN03777447, study PRJNA286221) | soda lake metagenome | biome: soda lake; feature: Kulunda steppe; material: water; isolation source: sample T5-Br brine of Lake Tanatar-5 | place: Russia: Kulunda steppe | collected 2010-07
CCCTCCTCGATGTTGCGATGGAAGTGGTTCGGGAACGCGTCCCCCGGCCGCAGCACACACAGACCGAAGTCGGTCCGGGGTCCTCGGGCGAGGTAGCCGGGACCCCAGTCGCCGAAGCGGTACTCGGTGTCGCTCTCCTTGGCGCTGAACATGGAACTCCTCCTGCTGGGATGGCTGCTCTGATGGCGAGGGACGGCTCAGATGCCCGGCGCACGCCACATCGGTTCGGTCACGCCCGCCTTCGCGAGCTCCAACTGGGCCGCGTAGGCCTCCTGCCACCGGCCGTACAGGTCGTCGTAGACGTCCTTGTTATCCGGGTTCGGTTCGAGGGTCTGCTCCCAGGCCGACACCTGCTCACCGGCGGCGACCAGGTCATCGAAGTGGCCCACAGCCACGCCGGCACAGAGTGCTGCACCCAACGCCGTGGCTTCCTTGACCACGGGCAGCTTCACCCGCACCTGGAGCACGTCCGCCAGGATCTGGGCCCAGAAGGGGCTCTTGGCAGCGCCACCGGCGAACACGATCTCGTCGGAGGCGGTGCCGGTGAAGTCCCTGATGACGTCGAGGTTGCCGCGCGTGACGATCGCCGCGTTCTCGAGCAGCGCACGGAACAACACCTTCGGACCGGAGCGCTCCACGTCGAGGCTGAGGTTGAGGAACGACGGGGCCGCGTGGATCCAGGCGCCGTAGTTCATGACGTCGGAGAAGGTCGGGATCACTCCGTGCGAGCCAGCCGGGACCGTGGCCGCCTGTGCGGTCAGCAGGTCGTAGGGGTCCTTGCCCTCCTTGGCAGCCCGGGCCTTCTCCGGCTGACCGAACGCGTCGCGGAACCAGCGCACAGCCAGGCCGGGCGTGAAGACGATGCCCTCGGCCTGCCACAGACCGGGGACGGCGTGGCAGTCCACGCGGATGCGCATCTGGGGATCGGTGCGCAGCTCGTCGAGGTTGACCATCTGCTGCCAGAAGGTGCCACCGGAGACCGCGGTCTGACCGGGGAGGACCACACCGAGCGCGGTGGCCGCCAACTGCGCGTCACCGCCACCGCTGACCACCGGGGTCCCCGCGCGCAAGCCGGTCGCTGCAGCCGCGCTCTCGGTCACCTCACCGATGATCGTGCCGGGCTCATGGCACGGGGGGAAGATGTCGGTGCGAAGCTCACAGTCCGCTGCGATCCGAGTGGACCAGTCACGCGCCGCAAGGTCGAAGATGCCGCTGGTGCACCCGTTGCTCGGTTCAGTGGCACGTACCCCTGATAGGCGTGTCAGGACCCAGTCACTGAGCATCTGAACCGCATCGACACGCTCGTAGAGGGCTGGCTCGTTCTTCTGCAACCAGCGCAGCCGGGGTTGCGCGCTCAGCGCGAAGGTCTGCCCAGAGGTCGCGTAGGCGTTGGCCTCGATGTCCGGACCGAGTTCCCTGAGCTCCGACACCTCAGCGGTCGCACGGGCATCCACGTTCGCGCACGCCCACAGCTCAACCCCATCGGCGTCGTAGGTGACGATGCCCTCACGCATGCTCGTGGCGCTGACGGCTTCGATGTCCGCGCCACTCAGCCCTGCCTTGGCGAGCGCCTCCTGAACGCTGTCGCACACGAGGCCGAAGTTGCGATCGGTCTCGAAGTCCATCGAGCCGGGGTAGCGCGGGTCGGCACGGTGCTCCCACTCCCGGCCCGCGGCCGCGACCTGGGAGCCGTCCGGTGCGAACACCACCGCCCGCACGCTGCCGGTTCCTGCGTCGATCGCCAGTAGCGCCATGACCGTCACCTCTCCCGTCACCAGCGAGCGAGAAGATGCTCGCACTGTGGTCTTTTGCTTATGGCGAAGGTAGTCTCCTCGCTGTGAGGGCGTCAAGGGCCAGGCCAGGCGTTGCGCCATCCGGAGCGCACTGTCTGGGACCGGTCCCGCCTGGGACCGTGCCGCCCGACAGATGGACCCCGGTCCAGCCGGACACAAGAGGCGTCGAGCGGCGATGCCGCTCGCCTAGCCTCCCAGCGGAGCGACGCAAGCGCCCGAACAAGGAGTGAACGGGGTGTACGAGACCAGCAAAGAACCGCCGACAGGCGGTAACGGAGACGTCACAGGAACGGCCGACAGCTCCCCACCGGACGAGATCCTGGTTCGGGTTGCCTGGTACTACTACAAGGATGGGCTGACCCAGGCGCAGATCGCTGAGCGTGTCGGTGTCTCCCGTGCCTCCGTCGGCCGTCATCTCGATCGTGCCAGGGAGTCGGGCCTCGTCCAGATCGACATCGAGCCGAGGGCGCTGCGCAGCTTCCAGCTCTCCCGCGCCCTGTGCGCCGCGTTCGGACTGCGCGACGCCGTCGTGGTTCCGGATCTGGTGATGCCCACACCGCTGACGCAGGTGGCGACCAACGCCCGCCTGGCGGACGGCGCTGCTCAGTACCTCGCCGGGCTGCTGGCACCCGGCACCACCCTGGGCATCGGGTACGGCGACACCGTCGCCAGGACCCTGAGCGCCTGTCGCCCCGCGCTGTTCAACGAGGTGACCCTGGTCACCCTGACCGGGGGGATCAACGCCTACCTGTTCACCATCGACGGCCTGCGTTCCGACGGCATCCTGAGCACCGCCACGGCAACGCGCATCATCCCGACACCGATCGTCGTCTCCTCACCAGAGTTGGCGGCCGCCCTCCGTTCTGACCGGTCGGTCCGCGACCTGCTGGCGGAGGCAGCCGCAGTCGATCTCGCGGTGACCGGTATCGGGAACACCGACCCGGAAGCCACGCTCGTGCAGTGGGGCTACCAGGACCCTGACGAGCTCAAGCAACTCGAGCAGGAAGGCATGATCGGCGACATCCTTGGCATGTTCTACGACGCCGAGGGTCGGTTCCACGAGTCCGAACTCAACGCGCGACGGATCGGGATCGGCCCCGAGGAGTTCGCCGCCATATCCACCAAGATCGGTGTCGCCGGCGGGAACGCGAAGCTGGCAGCGATCCGCGCGGCGCTGCGTGGCGGACTCCTCGATGTGCTGATCACGACCGAGAGCATCACCACCGCGCTCCTCACCGAGGTGGGGGCCTCCAGCGAGACCCCCGCATCGACACCCGCCGGCGACTGATCGCGGCACATCACACGTGCTGACCCGGCGCTCGGGCTCGCTCCCCGGGTACCGCGATCGCAGCCCACCAGCCGGTCAACGGCAACTACACGACCGGATCCAACAAGACGCGACGAACCCGACGACACTGGAGAACAGACGTGGCGCAGTATCTGACCGACTTCTCGTCCTACGACGCCGGCAGCCCCCCGCACGACTGGGTCGACGGCTGGGTACCGGGTGATCAGCGCTTCGAGGTCACCGCGGACCCGACAGCAACGGGCGGGAAGGTGCTGCAACACGAGATCTTCGCGCACAACCGGCGCGCGTGGGCCTGGCAGGCCGTGCCGGGTGCGTCGGAGGTCGAGGTGCTGGCGCGGGTGCGTACCAGCAGCGCCGACTCACGCTTCGGGATCATCGCCCGCGGGGGCGGGAAGAACGTGCGCAACACAGAGGAGGGCGCCACTCTCGAACTCTTCTGTGGGCGTCTCCGCGACGAAGCGGAGTTCGACGCGGAGCGGCAGGAGTTGCGTTCTACCCTCTTCCTCGGCACCTACGATCCCGCCAAAGAGGCACAACGGGGTCCCGGCCGCCCCCATGGGATCGGACGACCTCGCGGGGAGGAGTACTTCCCCTGGGAGCCGGATCAGTGGTACTGGCTCCGGCTCCAGGCGTTCGAGTCCGACGGCTACATGGCCCTGCGGGCCAAGGGTTGGCACACCGACGCTCCGGAACCAGACGTGTGGAAGTACGACATCCAGCGGACGGAGCCTGCCGCCGTCGGGCGTGACGGGTGGGTGGGCATCACCGGTCAACGCGTCGAAGGCGTCCGCGAGTACGACGTGTTCGCCGTCGGCACCGATGGCGACCCCGCACCCATGCCCTGACCACACCGGTGCTCCTCATCGAGCACGGAGCCCCCACCGGGGCGACCGACCACGGCACGGAGGTTGCTGATGAGCGATCTACCCCACCCCGGCACCCGTATCTGGATCTCAGGCGCGTCCAGCGGTATCGGCAAGGCGATGCTGGAGGCCCTGGCCGGCCAGGACGTGCGGGCCATCGGCGTAGCGCGCAACGACCGCCCGGCACTGGCCGGGCAGCCGCTGGATCTCGACTGGTTGCGAGCCGACCTCGCCACAAGCGCGGGTTGGGCGGCCGTGGGCGACTCCTTCGAACGTGAGCTCCAGGCTGCAGACGGTGGCCGGGCCATCCTGGTCCACGCAGCCGGCACCGCCGCGCCGCTGTCGAACGCCAGCCACGCCGACCCGCGGAGCTACGAGGAGGCCGTCCTGCTCAATTACGCCGCGCCAGCGATCCTCGGTCAGCGCTTCCTGCGAGCTGCACGGCTTGCAGGCGTGCACGCACAGGTGCTCCACGTGACCACGGGGACGACCACCGGCAGCTACCCGGGCTGGTCGATCTACCGCCCGGGTAAGGCGGCGATCAACGAGTGGGTGACCACGGTCGGTGGAGAACGAACCCTCGCGGCGCAGGAACCGGACTTCGAGGTCTACGCCATCGCTCCCGGTGGCACCGACACGCCCATGCAGGCAGTGGTGCGCGCCGCAGATGCGGCGGGTTTCCCGCGCGTCGAGAAGTTCCGCGAACTCGCGGCCGAAGGTGGACTCCGTGACCCTGCGGAGGTCGCGGTCCAGCTGTGGTCGCTGATCGATGGTCGGCTGTCGTCGGGGGACGTGGTCGACGTCAGGGACCTGTAGTGCCGACCGGGATCGGCCCTTGACCGCGCGGCAGCCATGGGCCTAGCGTGCATTCGCGCAGGTATTGAACTTATGCTCGGTAGTCCGGCGCGGTGCCAGCCTGCTGACCGGCACGTGCCACATCGACCCGATGGGAGTGAACCGTGAAGCGCGGCGGAATCATCCATGCAAAGCTCTCCTACGCCATCGCCACGATGGGCCATGACGACCTTCTGCTCGTCACCGACGCCGGCATGCCCTTCAAGCCCGACGAGCGGACCATCGACCTCGCGGTCGCACCCGACGTGCCGGACGTGTTTTCGGTGCTCAGGGCGATCCGTCAGGAACTGTGGGTCGAGCGGTATGCCTTCATCGAGGAGGGCCGCAACCCGAACGTCGTGAACGGCGTGGCGGAGATCTTCCCTGACGCCGAGCAGGAGTTCCGACCCAACGACTGGTTCCACGACGCGGTGGACAACCAGGCGAAGTGGGTCGTACGTACCGGCGCCTGGACACCGTGGGGCAACGTCGCGCTGTGGTCAGGTATCCCCTTCGCTGACTGGGCTCAGACGACGGGCGCAGAGCCACCGGAGGAGTGGGCCGACAAGATCGCCAAGAACCGTGAGTTCGGCCAGCACGGCGTCGGTTGAGCCCAGCCGTCGCAACCTGCAGCCCACCGGGACCGCACACCGTTGGGCTGCACACCGTCTCGGTCTCGGGTGCAGCCACGACCCTCGGGGGCGTCAGGCACTACGGCGTCAGCTGCTGTCGCCCGGCTGACCGTAGACGTTGCGATAGCGCTCGTGCAGTGCGTCGATCGCCGCCGGCTCGATCGGGATCGGGGTACCGAGCACCCGCGCGAGGTGGACAGCCCGCGCCGAGTCCTCGCACAGGACCGCGGCCTTGACGGCGCTGCTCGGGTCGGGCCCGATCGTGAAGACGCCGTGGTTCTGCAGCAGCACCGCCCGCGAACGGCTCCCCTCGAGGGTGCGCACGATCCCACGGCCGATGTCCTCGCTGCCGATGGTCGCGAAGGGGCCGATGGGGATCTCGCCACCGAACTCGTCAGCGATACCGGTCAGCACGCAGGGGACCGCTTCACCCACCGCGGCGAAGGCGCAGGCGTACGGACTGTGGGTGTGGACCACACCACCGACATCCTCCCGGTGGCGGTAGACGTAGGCGTGCGACGCCGTATCGCTACTCGGCGCGAAGCCGTTGTCCTCCACCGGACGACCATGCAGGTCGCACAGCACCATGGACTCCGGTGTGAGCTCGTCGTGGAGGACGCCGCTGGGCTTGATCAGCAGCAGCTCTGACCCGGGGACCCGCGCGGAGACGTTCCCGGCCGTCCAGACCACGAGCCCCCACCGCACCAGCTCATGGTGGAGTCGCACGAGCTCTTGGCGGAGGGACCACAGCGTGTCCTCGTCCTCGGTCCTCATGCCAGCACCTTTCGTCGAGCCTCTCCTGCCCGCTGCCTCCCGCGGTTACGCTCCCTGGCCGTGCGGCCGACGTGTCTCCACCAGTGAGAGCCACAGCCGCCCGTCTTCCACCTCGAGCGTGACCGCCGTCAGGTTGTCGACCACGTGATCGGCGTCCGAGAACGCGCCCACCGGGTGCGATGTCGCTAAGGCGACCACGGTGCCGCCTGCCGCCCGCCCGGCGGCAAGCCCCGCGGGCGCGTCTTCGAACACCACCGTTCGGCCCGGCGCGACCCCCAACGCCGCAGCCGCCTGGCGGTAGGGATCAGGTGCTGGCTTGCCCCGACGCACGTCATCGGCGGTGACCAGGACCGGCGGTGTCGGGAGGCCGCTGTGGGCCAGTCGGGCCTCTGCGACGACGCGGTTGCTCGAGGTGACGATCGCCCAGGGGACACCGGCCAGTCCCCTCGTCAGGGCGATCGCGCCGGGGAGCACCTCGACATCCGCCGCGTCGGCCACCTCCGCCTGCTCGAAGCGAGCGATCTCGCCCTCGAGCTGCGCTGCCGTCAACTCCGGGAGGTGGTTTCGGATGACATCGGCCATCCGTCTCCCGTGCAGGTCCCCGACCACCTCGTCAGCGTCGAGAGCATGCTCGTGCGCGAAGGCGACCCACAGGGCCTCGACCCCGGCGGTCGAATCGAGCAGCACACCGTCCATGTCGAAGAGAACCGCAGCAGCCACGAGCCGCTCGACGGCAGGCTCGTCGACCACTTGGAGCCTCCTGTCCATACCCCGCACGTGCCCGCCTGCCCCCTCGCAGGTCGGCACCGGGAGAACGTCCGGTCTCAGCCCCCGAGGACCGCCCGGATCGCAGCCTCAGCCACGTCCATGTCCTCGAGGTAGGTGCCACCGCTTACCCCGATGCCACCGATGAGATCGCCGTCGACATGGAGGGGTGCACCCCCACCGAAGATCGTCACGCGATCGATCGCCGCAGGCACACCGTAGAGGTGGGATGGCACGTCCTTGATCCCCTCGTACCACTCCTCCGTGGGGATACCCTTCAACACCGCGGTGTACGCCTTGTCCTGGGCAACCTGCACGCCGACCAACGGGCAGGCATCGAGTCGGCGGAACGCCTTCAGGACGCCGCTCGGGTCGACGATGGCGATCGCGAACATGCCGCCGAGCTCGGTTGCCCTGTCGACGGCGGCGGACAGGAGCTCGACGGCCAGCTCATCACTGATCGTCTTCGAGGTCAGAACCTTCACCATGGCTGTGCTTCTCCGTGTCACGGGAACGGTTGCAGTCGGGACCGCCGCCTGATCCCGCGGAGCGCCGATGTCCCGGACGCAGCTGACACCGCCGCACGGTCACCACCGCTGTACCGGCCGCTGCCATCCGCACGCTAGCAAGGATCACGGTCGCGTGCGCAGATTCTCATGCATTGAGCCGTCGCCCGCCAGGTCGAACCTCGCCCCATCCGGCGCCGGGACCACGAGCGCGGCGGCAACCCCTGGCCCTGTGTCGCAACTGGCGGGAACGGGCTGAGGACGGCAGCTACGGCGACCAGTCCCGGGATCACCAGCAACCGTGCTCACGCGCTGCCGGCGTCGCCAGGCGCATCTCGGCAGACCGACACCGCGGGGAGGCCGAGGGCACTGACTGCCGCCGCGAGCAGTCGCCGCACGCCTCGGATGGCGCCAACCTTGCCGAGCCCATGCAGACGAATGATCGGTACGACACCAGCCAGCAAGACCAGGCTCAGGGTCACGATCCGACCCTCACAGATGCGGTCGATCAGCGACCCGACCGCCAGGGTGGTCCGCAGCGTGCCGGCGGTCTGAGGTAGGTGCTTCGCTGCCGCTGCGATCGAGATCAGGCCGTGCTCACCCAGCAGGCCTGCCCGTTGGCAATTGCGGCCCACGCCGACGATCGAACCACGCAGCAACCGCGTTGGCCGCCACGAGTTGGGGCACGGCTCTACCCGGCAACCGGATGAGGCGAAGGCGGCTGTGAGGGTGACCACCCCCTGCACCGCGCTGGTGGCGACCAACGCGAGGCCGAAGGCCACCGCGATCGTCGTCATCGCCCCACGAGACCCGAAGGGATGAGCCCCAGGGCGGTGGCTACGAGCGCCACGATGCGACAGCCGGGGCAGCTGGAGAAGGAGCGACACCGCCGGACGTACCGCTCGAAGCTCGACAGCGTCCCTGCATGCATGCGGTCACCCCCCGCCTCGTCGTGCTGCGGTCGAGGCCGCAGAACTGGGTATCGCCTTCTACGACACGGCGAACGCCTCCTCCGACGGCGTCGGCTCGGGGCTCACGGGGCGACTGCTCACGCGCACGATCGCACCACGCGAGGACGATGTCGTCGCGACCAGGGTCCACAACCCCATCGCCGTGGGCCCCGATGATCGTGGCCTGTGCCGCGGCCACCTACTGGACGCGGTCGAGTCGTCGCTGCGGCGCCAAGACCTGGACCACATCGATCCCTACCAGATCCACCGCTGGGAACCGACCGTACCGATCGAGGAGACGACGCGCGCCCTCGATGACGTCGTACGAGCCGGCAAGGTCCGCTGCTCGGCGCATCGAGCGCTGGTGCTTGGCGGTTCATGAAGGCCGAGGCCGTCACGCAGCACAACGGCTGGACCGGCTTCGTGTCGAGGGAGAACCACTACAACCTGCTGCATCGCGCCGACGAGGCCGAGCCCATCCCCATGCTGCTGGACAGATCGCGGCCAGCATCGCCTTGTCTCCCCTGGCTCGTGGCGTCCCCGCCCGTGCTGGTACGGGAGCGGAGTCCACGGGGCAGCGATGCGAGAGCGCTGTCAGCGCCGTCCGTGCCCAGGGAGCACCAGACCCACAGGTGCTGAGCGGGTCGCCGCGATCGGCGACGGGCCGGAGGTCGCCCCGCCCGGATCGCCCTCGCCTGGCTCCTGCACCAGTCGGTCGTAGCGGCGCCGATCATGGGAGCGACGCAGTCGGCACGGCTCGCTGTTGCAGCGGTGGCCGTCACCACGGAGCTCACGCCGAAGGGTCGGAACCCTCGAGCAGCGTCGGCCCGGTCCCAGCGCCGGTGCGCTCCAGCGCCGCCGTGAGTTGATCGAGCTCAGCAGGAGCGAGCTCGACGGACGCCGCATCGATCCAACCGTCGATCTGGTCCGCAATCCTGGCTCCCACGATCGCGCCGGTGACCGCCGGCCAGGAGAGCGTCGCCGCGATCGCGATGACGCCGGGCTCGACACCACGCGCCGCGGCCAGCTCCTTCACGGTGTCGGCGAGAGCGAGGTTGCGGGACAGTCGCGGCTCCCTGAACTCCTTGTTCTCGGTCCGCCAGTCATCCTCGGGGAGCTGCTCCACGCGCTCGCGGGTGAACCTGCCGGCGAGCAGTCCCGACTGCATCGGGCTGTACACGAGCACACCGACGTCGTTGTTCGCGCACCACGGGAGGAGCTCCTCCGCCGCATCACGCCGGATGAGCGACAGCGGCGGTTGGACGCTCGCAACCGGCCCGATCCGGCGGAGCTGCTCCAGCTGTTGGACGCTGAAATTCGACACGCCAGCTGCCCGTATCTTGCCCTCCTGGAGGAGTTCCTGCATCGTTGCCCAGCACTCCTCGATCGGATCGCCGTCGTTCGCCGGCCAGTGGAACTGCAGCAGATCGAGGCGTTCGACCCCCAAACGCTGCAGGGACGCCTCGCACTCCTGACGGATCGACGCTGCGCTGAGGTAGCGACGTGGTTCGCCCATGGGTTCGTCAGGGTCGAACAGCAGGCCACACTTCGTGAACACGTAGGGTCGCTCGTCGGCTGGCAGCGACCCGAGGGCACGACCGATGACCGACTCGGCGTGGCCACGTCCGTACGCCGGTGCTGTGTCGATCCAGTTGATCCCACGGTCGACGGCGGCACGGACGGTATCGATGGAGTCCTGATCGCTCTGTGCCCCCCAACCCCGCACCCAATCAGGTCCGCCCATCGCCCATGACCCAAGACCGACGCGGGTCAGCTGCATGTCCGTTGCGCGGAGCGTTCGGTCGGGACGTGCTCGCACGATGTTCTCCTGTCGCTGTTGACGAGTACCTCGGGCTGAGCTCACATCGGCAGGTGCGCATGACCCCCGGAGGTCGGGGGCGCCCGTTGAGCTCGCCTGGACCGCCGGCGTCAGTGCCCGAAGGACCTGGGATCCAGCACATCGAGGTCGGGTTCCACCCCGTCGAGGGCGTCGATCGCCGACATCTCCTCCGCGGAGAGCTCGAAGTCATAGACAGCCAGGTTGTCCCGAAGGCGCTGCGGGTCCTGGCTCTTGGGGACCGGCGCAGCACCTGACTCCAGGTGCCAACGGAGCACGATCTGTCCGGGCGAGCGCCCGTGACGCCGCGCGGCGGCGACGATCGGATCGAGCTGCAGCAGACTCCCAGCCTTGCCCAGCGGTGCCCACGACTGGGTGAGCACCCCCTTGGCCTCGTGGTAGGCACGCTCGGCCGTCCGGGCGATGCGAGGCTCGAGCTGGAGCTGGTTGACGTGCGGCACGACGCCGGTCTCGGTGACGAGCCGGTCGATGTGCTCGGGCGTGAAGTTCGAGACGCCGATCGCCCGCAGGTCGCCCGCCTCGAGCAGCTTGATCATGCCCCGCCATGCGTCCACGTAGCGATCATGAACTGGGTTGGGCCAGTGGATCAGCAGCATGTCGATGTGCTGCACGCCGAGCTTGCGGGCGCTCTGCGCGAAGAGGTCCTGGACCTCCTGCTCGCCGTGCCACTGCTGGTTGAACTTGGTCGTGATGAACACCTCGGCGCGATCAACGCCGCTGGCCCGCAGACCCCGGCCAACACCGGCCTCATTGTCGTAGCTCTCCGCGGTGTCGAGCAACCGGTACCCGGCGGCCAAGGCCTCCGCGACCGTGACCTCGGCATCATCATCGTCCATCGGGAAGGTGCCGAGCCCGACTGACGGGATCGCGACACCGTTCGACAGTTCGACGAGCTCTGGAAGCGCCATGTCTACGTCCTTCGATCGATCATCGCCTTCGGCTGCTGGAGGCCAGCCGCACCCCACCGTGACCGCCGCGACCCTATCGGCTCGCTGCTGGCAGACCACGCGTCATGCCCGGGGGTCACACCCTCCCAGGCTACCCTCTGGGCAGGTGCCCGGGTACCGAGCATCTGCCCCAGCGACGTCGGACTGAGACCGGGGAGCGACATCAGGCCGGCGAGGTCACCCCTGTGCCGCACGGGTCGTAGCGCATCGATGTCCACGATGGCGACCGCACGGTGGCGAGGTCGGTCGCTGCTCACGGCCTCCCCGGACGTGAACTAGCGTCACGTGCGTCGACGCGTTCCGCCGTCACGGCCTCCACGACCGGAAGGCAACGCCATGCGCAGCGACCCGATCCTCGCGGTGACCATGGGCGACCCGGTGGGCATAGGGCCCGAGATCGTCGCCCGCACCTTCGCGACCGCGGCGACCGAGGTCCCGGCACGTGGCCTGGTGGTCGGCGATCCGTCGGTACTGCGGCGCGCCATCTCGGTCGCTGACCTCGATCTCCGGGTGCGCGCCATCGACGCCGTCGACGCCGCCCGCTTCGAAGCGGGCACCGTCGACGTCCTCGACACCCACAGCCTGGACGTGGCGCTGCCATGGGGCAGGGTCGACGGGCGGGCCGGTCGATCGGCTGTCGCAGCCATCGAGCTGGCGACGACGGCCGCGCTCGACGACGAGGTGGCGGCGATCGTGACCGGGCCGATCAACAAGGAGGCCATCTGGGCCGCCGGCTCGGAGCATCTTGGCCACACCGAGATGCTGGGAACCCTGACCGGGGGCTCGACCCCCTCGACGATGTTCGTCGTGCGCGAGCTCCGGATCTTCTTCACGACCCGCCACATGGCGCTGCGGGACGCCATCGACGGGATCACCCGCGAGAGCGTGCTCGAAGCGATCGTCCGCTCGTGGGAGGCGTTGCAGGTCTACGGCCATGACACGCCGCGGCTCGCGGTCGCAGCGCTCAACCCCCATGGCGGCGAGGGCGGCAACTTCGGGACCGAGGAGATCGAGCACATCGGGCCCGCCTGCGAGGACGCACGTGCGGCGGGGATGCCCGTGACCGGGCCGGTCCCGGCGGACTCGGTCTTCCACCAGGGTCTCGTGGGACGGTTCGATGGCGTGCTGTCACACTTCCATGACCAGGGTCACATCGCCGCCAAGACCTTCGACTTCGCCGACACGGTGTCGGTCACCGTCGGGATCCCCATCGTGCGGACCTCGGTGGACCACGGCACCGCCTTCGACCTCGCGGGGACCGGCCAGGCGTCGGCCGACACGATGATCGCGGCCTACCGGGCAGGTGCCAGGTTCGCGCCCTTCGCGGACCGTGCCCGTGCACGCTGGGGCTGACGCCAGGACGCAGCCGGCGTCACCGAACGGCGGCGCGGACCACCTCCTCGGCCCCCGAAGGCACCGCAGCAGGACGATACGACCACTTGAACCGGTGGCGTTCGGCCTCGACAGGACGCTGTTCCAGGGCGGTATCCGCCACCTCGACGCTGTACTGACGCCACGGCCGGCCTCCCCCCACCGGTACATGATGACCAACACCCGGAAGCCGCTGGCCCGCCCCTTGGTGGAGGCGCTCGGTATCGGCCGCTGGGTCCACGACATGCGCTACCCAACCCGCAAGCCCGACGGGTTGCGCCAGTGGCTGCCCGAGCTGTTCGCCACCCACGCGGTCGATCCCACCGCGGCACTGTGCGACGTCGGCAACCTGCGTAACGACAGCCACCCCGCTACCGAGTCGGGACTGCAGGCGGTGTGGATCGATCCCTACGCCGCCCTGCAGGTCGCCCGGCCCCGTGGGGCCTCGGGGCGGGGGTGGCCCGGCCCGGCCCCGTCAGTTCACGCGGCCGTCACGCGCGCCTGTGCCAGGGCGTACGCCCCAGCGGTCCAGCCGGGTACCCCGTGCACCGCCCCACCCGGGAACGCCGAGGCGCTGCCGATCCACAGCCCCCGGATCGGGGTGGCGTAGGGCACCAGCGCCGGAAGCGGCCGGAACACCGTCTGGTCCAGCCGGTAGGTGCCGCCCCCGACGTCACCGCCGACGAGGTTGACGTTGCCCTCCTGCAACGCCTCCGGGCCCTGGATGTGGCGGGCGAGCACCAGGTCACGGAAGCCTGGCGCGAAGCGCTCCACCTGGTCGGTCATGCGCTCGACGTGGGCGGTGACGGCCTCCGGGCCGGCGACGGCGCCCGGGACCCGGGTGTAGGCCCAGGCCGTGTGCTTGCCCGCGGGGGCACGGCTCGGATCGGCGATGCTCTGCTGACCGAACAGCATGAAGGGCTGGTCGGGTATCTCACCGCGACGCACGGCCGAGGTCTGGGCGGTGACGGCCTCAGCCTCGCCGCCGACGTGGACGGTGCCGGCTACACGGGCCTCGGCGGCCGTCCACGGTGTGGGCCCGTCGAGCGCCCAGTCGACCTTGACGGTCCGTGGGCCGTAGCGGAAGCGACCGAGACGGGCCGCGTACGCGCTCGGCATGGCGTCACCAGCCAGTCGGAGCAGAGCGTGCGGCGAGGTGTCCGCGATCACGATCGGGGCCCGCCACCGGGTCCCGTCGGCGGTGACCACGCCGGCGACCCTCCCACGGGCACTGACGATGCGTTCGACGCGGGTGTCGAGCAGCACCTGCCCGCCCAGGGAACGCAGGTAGCTGGCCAGCGCCCCGGTGAGGTGGCCGGCACCGCCGCGCGGGCTCGGCCAGCCGGCCGCGTGGCCCAGCAGTTGCAGGTAGCTGCCGGCGATGGCCGAGCCGGACTCCTCGGCCGGCACATCACCGTGGAGGACCGACCCGAACAGCCAGGCCCTGGCGTGCGGTCCGGCGAACAGGTCGCTGGCCAACTGGTCAGCAGAGGTCAGCAGCAGCCGCGCGAACTCCAGCGTGCCGCCGATCCCCAGCGCCGCGACCAGCCGGGCCCCACCGGCAACCGGCGGGAACCCACCCAGCATGGTGACGCGCAGCGCCTCGAACGCCTCGAGGTAGGGCCCCGCCCACGCGGCCCAGGCCTGCCCATCGCCAGGGTGGAGATCGTCGAGGTTGGCGGCGGTGCGCTCCAGATCCCGGTAGAGCGCGCCCGCGGTGCCGTCCGGCATCGGGTGGGCCATCGCGACCTCGGGGTGCACCCACTCCAGGCCGTGCTCCTCGAGCGGAAGCCGCCGGAACACCGGTGAGGCCGCAGCCGCCGGATACACCGAACTGAAGGTGTCGGAGACGAACCCCGGCAGGGTCAGCTCCTGACTGACCACGGCCCCGCCGAGGCGCGGTTGTGCCTCGAGGACCACCACGTCACGACCGGCACGCGCCAGGCGGGTCGCGGCGGACAGCCCGTTTGGTCCCGAACCGATGACGATGGCATCGACACGCTGCGCCGCGCTCATGCCGGCGCCGTCTGCTCGGCAGCGAGCAACCGGGCGACCTGTTCGGCGATCTGGTGCAGCATCGACTGCTCGGGGCTCTCCATCCCCCAGAACGCGTGCTGGGACCAGCGCCCGACGCGGTCATACAGTTCGGACAGGTGCCAGGTCATCGGATCCCAGGTCCCGGCGGCACGCAGGTAGGTCCGATCCTCGTGGGTGTAGAGCACGAGCCGGTTCTTCGCGTCCCCCATGAAGTGACCCTCGTGGGTGACGAGGTCGAAGCCGGCGTGGACCTCTGCATCGTCGGGAACGGGTGAGAGCTCGTCCGGTCGGGCATCGAAGCCACGGCGCAGCTCCGAGACCCACTCGGAGAGCGCGGCCGGATCGGCCGCGGTCACCAGATCGTGGATCGTCACGTACCCGCGGGTGAACACCGGCGTGCGAGCTGTCGGGAAGCCGACCACCTCGATCTCGAAGGTCTGGCCGTCCAGCCCGCGGTTGCGCAGGGGCGTGAACCGGCCGAGCTCACTGGCGTAGTCCGGCCAGTGCTCGACGGCGAGGATGCCCGCCACGGTGGTGTCGACATCCGGCATCTCCACAGGGGGGTAGGTGTGCCAGATCTGCTCCGGTTCGGGGCGTTGCGGCGGAGTGAGCGGTCCCAGCTGTGCTCCCTGGAGGCGTCGCTCGGGATCGTGGGCCTGCTTGGCCTCGACCGTGGGGAAGGCGATCCCCCACCCGCGGCGGTCCCAGTCCTGCGCCGCGTCGGGGAACCAGGAGCCGAGCAGCTTCTCCCCGCCCGCCAAGAGATCGTCCCGGCTCAACGTGCCGGTGCGACCCCCTGAGCCCCGGAACCTCGCCATCCCGAACCCCGTGTGGAACCGCAGCACGTCGGCGGCCCCGAGACGGCGCTCGCCCTGCTGGTGCCAGTAGGTGGTCACGATCGTGAACGCGAGGCGCAGGTCGTCGAGGTCGCGCAGCGGCCGGTCCTTCGCGTAGTACGCCGCGTTGAGGAAGTCCGTGACCCACGCCGCAGCCGTCGGCGCCGCGAGCGTGGATCCGGCCATGCGGGCAGTCCGGGTCACCGACGTGCGGCGAAGGCGGTCGACCAGCAGGACGGAACCAGCACCCGCTGCCGCGGCGATCAGATGTGACCTGGCCATGGAGCTCCCATACGTCGGTGGTGTGAGGCGTTCGGAGTCGAGCCGGTACCTCGATCGGACGGTACCGACCTTGGTGATGGCAGGTCGGAATCACAACCGCGCGAGGGGTGTTGTCGATCCTGGGGCGACGCGCCGCGTACAACCGTCGCAGCCACCGGCAACCCCAGCCTCGAACCCTCTTCGTATCGCCGTAGTGGAGGCCGCACCATGCGCAGGAGCCCCGTCCCCGTGTGGCTGTTGGCCGTCGCGGCGCTCAGCGCCGCCTGCGCTGCCGCCGACGCCGGGGACGCAGGCACCCTCCCGGACACCTCTCGGTGGGACGAGGTACTCGCCGAGGCCGAGGGCGCCACCCTCGACCTGCACATGTGGGGCGGCAGCACGGAGATCA
>LFIK01002064.1_pt1 | contig 16145 bp, 27 predicted proteins | sample 643401 | NCBI WGS metagenome assembly LFIK01 (sample SAMN03777447, study PRJNA286221) | soda lake metagenome | biome: soda lake; feature: Kulunda steppe; material: water; isolation source: sample T5-Br brine of Lake Tanatar-5 | place: Russia: Kulunda steppe | collected 2010-07
AAAAATCCAAACATTGAAACTACAATAAACGCTATATTATAGGTGGTTTGACCGCCACCTATTTTTTAAAATATACGAAATCCTGGATAAAATCCGGCTTATAAACTATTGTTTTTTAGTAACTTAAAGAAAGTTTTACGAATTTTTTGGAATTGTCAATTTTAACCTTTATCATTATATCAGATTGAATGAACGAAGTTATTTAAGTTAGTTCAAAAGATTTTTTTGGAATTGTCAATTATTCTTTTTAGATTGTTTGACAGTTGAGACAATTAGATATTTTTGGTTTTATTTATAGAGTTAAAAAAATCTAATTTGCAATTGTGAATTTTTAGTTGTAAGTTGGTTTTAGATTCAACGGCTTAACTGTTGCGGTAACGTTGTGAAACGTTATCAGAAAAATATAAACGTAAACAGATTGTATTTATTCGCTTATCGGTTCTGTGTAGCCGAATGCTTCGTAAAGCAATAGAATAATGCAATATTAGTAGCGTTTCGGTTTCACGGTTCTGATTAGTGGAATAGATATATCATAAAACAAAGGTATCTATTATGAAATCTACACTAAAAAAGAATGTGTATCTGTCAACGGTTGGCGGATTCAATGAAGGATTCAAACGTGAAAAGAGATTCGGAAATCGTGTGAACTTAATAAGTAGAAAGTTCGATGAGTGGAAAGAAACAATTGTCGATGAACTACTTAAAAATCACGGTGAACCGAATGACAAAAAACGCCTCGATGGTGTTGCTTTCACACGGTTCTTACATTGGATGTTTGTAACACAAACAAGGTTTAAGTTAATTAAAAAAGCTTTACCGTCAAACCCAAATGGCGACAGGTCTGCAAAAGAATTACTCAGTGAAATTAAAGCTGGGAAAGGGTTGAGAGATTTAAACCTGTCAACCACTGAAAGAGCAGAACTTGCCGAATTGACGACAGAACACGGTGGTATTTCGGTATGGAGAATCATGCAGGTTATGTACGGAATCCATAAAATCCTATTGAAAGACATGGGAAATGGATATACAGAAAAAGACCTGTCAGAAGTGAAAGTTCTTGAATATATCAATAAATATCACAAACAACGTGAAGCGAAAGCTGAACAGAAACAATCTGATGAAGCTGAAACGGAAGATTCCGAAAATGAAATTGATGTAATAATCGAAGACGTTACGGGTGAATTCGTAGAAGCGGAAACAAGTGTTGCCGATATATTGGAAATGCTTGAAAACAAAGAAATTAGCGCGAAAGACCTTGAATTGGTTCCAAAAATTCGCGCAATTCGTGAACACGCTTCAGGCTGGGTAAAAGGACAGCTAACAAAACGTGTGAATGAAATTGAATCATAAATTTTGTCCCTTAGTTCGTTGTATAGGGTGTGAAAGCTCTATACTCCCTTAAAATAAGCGGTTTCTAATATAGCCATTCCGTGAATGGTTCGGTTCCGTGTAACCATAGAAACGGCATAGTAACGTCGAAATACGTATAGATTAAATGCGTGGTTTGTTAACCATAGAAACGCATACATAACGTTTGGATAATCTATAATACAAAATCCAAGCGGTAAGTAGCTTTACTTAGCCTACAAATGGAATATGTACCAGTGTGTACTTTCTCCCGTGTGAGCCATTTAAAAAAGCGGTTTAGTTGCGTGAATGTGGCACAGTTCCAACCTTTAGTGCATGTAGTTGGAATAGAACCGATATGGGGTATCGGTGAAAGTGACAATGACGGTAGAAAAACCTTCGCTGTGCCCGCCCGATGGCTATCTAATAGAATCAGTACATATACCACTCAAATAACAGAATTTAAAGTGTTTCGCCCGTGTGTGTTCCTTTATAATTACCGTGTAACTCGGATGCTGAAACAGGCTCATCTATAAGGGGTGTACGGAACCAACTGCAACCGCCCGAAATATGTATATTCTGCTGATTCATTGTTGAAACTTTCCTTATGGGTTGTAAAACACGTAAACAGTGAGTATAACACTGGAATGATACCAAAAATTAACAATATTGTAAGAGTTTATACAGGGTGTATAAATGGTGCTTGTATTGTTATTCGTAGGTTGATTAGGATATTATACGTTTCGTAAAACTGATCGTAAACCGCAAGGCTCTGCATAAGTTAGTAAAAGAAATTCGCAGTGTCAGGTACGTGTTAAGCGTGAGTCCATTCAGGACGTGAACAGGGTATGTTCAGGCTGTTGATCGAATCAACCACGTACCTCCAACAAATGACCTATCATATCCCCAACATACACCACCGCATTTCCAGGAATTGGTAACTCCGAACGGTGTTGAGGGGTTTAATTTTAAAATAATAATACATGAAAAGTTTTATTGATGGTATTAGTGGTAAACAACCCACACTAAGAACTGTTATAAACAAACGTAAACACAAACTATATAAAATAGGAAGGGATATTTATGCCACATATCAAAATAGACGAGAAAGGTCGGATAACCCGACCGAAGAAGAAAACCTGGAAACGCAAGACTAATAAAAAAGAGCGTGATCTGAAGCGACACACTAAAAAAGAACTTCGTACCATGTCTAAGTCAGACAAACACTATGATCATGGTGTGTTCAAAAATGCCCGTGTTATGGGTAAACCAAAAGATAAATATATTTCTCTTTATGAACATGATCTACATAGTGAAAGGGTTAATTATCCTTATGATGGTAGATGCCACCCAGCCAAAACATCAAGAAAATGAACAATTTTGATTTATTCTTTATAATAATTATTATATTGGCAATTTGGTTAATATATGAAACATTAAAAAAAGATATATGAATTACGCAAAAGAAATACCTAAAGAATATAGAGATTATTTTGGTGTTGACGATTGGGAGTATTTTTTAAAAAGTGATGAACAAAACTTAGATTATGTCAAATACAATAGCCTTACAAAAAATGCGCAAGGGTTCCTTCACATAATAAGAAGAGTGAATAAAGGGGAAAAACTTCCACCGTTACTAGATCATACATTTAAAGAGTATGAATGTTTACCTGATTGGAAACAACATGAAACAGGAAAAGAATATTATAACTGTAATCCTTTTGTTGTAACCAGTAAACATGGTTCTACAACTTTTAGATATTTATTCCCAAACGATGAATATTTATCGTTCTGTAAAAGTAACATATCTAATTGTGGGATGTGTTTGTTTAGTCGTTTTTACCATACAGGCGGTATAACACCTAAACAGTTTATTTGGGCTCTTAAATCAGCTTTAAGATATGTAAATTATCCTTTCGGTTTTCTAACACACAACCAATATACTTATGAAAATTATATGGAAGGGTTACCAATAGTTGATGAGTTTATTAACCCCAATTCAGATAATACTGTTTATTTAATGAAATTTAAAATTAACCATAATATACCTTTATTTATATGAAAACTAATAAAAATATTAAATGGGGTAATCTTGAAAGAGAATTTAAAAAAAGTAAGTTTTTTAAACCTGGGGAAGCGTTTCAACACCCACAAAAAATTCTTACACAATTCATTAAATTTCTAAAACATTATGAAAGTTGAAAAAAGTGATTTCGGTAACTATAAAGTAAAATTTGATACAACAACTGGTATTGATTATTTTTATCTTTTCACCCATCCTACAAATTGTAAAATAGCAAGTATTGAACGTACAGCAACAAATTTAAGACTACATCCAAAACCATTTATTGAAGCTATAAAAAAAGCTTTATTACATAGATCAAAAACAGCTTTCAAGATAACTGTTAAAAACAAACACGATGTTGAACTATTAAAAAAACACTTTCCCATAATGTTCTGTACCCAAGTTCCATTAGGGTATGGTACTGACTATCAATATCATGCTACATTTCTTAAAGACGACAAATCCAGATATTATAAAAGGCGTACTGAAAAAACTGTTTTATTGGATAACGGCAGTGATTCTGACGACTCAACCAGTACCACAACAAAAGATTAATTGTGAAGGTGAAATAATACACTATACACAATTCGCACGACCACATTCCTTCTGTTTTGAAGGAGACACAACAAACCTAACAAACTCAGAAAAACAAGTAATAAAACAATGGAATTTACAGGATTCACTAAAATCGCAATAGCCGCCGCATTAATCGTAGTTTTTGCAATTTCACAACTTGAAATATACCAATGGTGGCGAAAAAAGAACAATAAACTATGATACTCATTTATCTATTTTTAACATCAATATTAATATCTGTTATTGGGTTCTATTTTTTAAAACGTGTATCAGAAAAAATGAAAGATTGGGTTATACCTTTTATAATGGTTGGGGTAATTACATTTGTAGTTTCTTCCATATTTGTAATAGTGGGAACACCTATTGTAAGTTATGAACATATTGAAGATTTAGAAAGTATTCAATATTATGAAGAGGTAATTGAAATTGAAGAACAAAGATTAGAACGTCTTAAATTATTGTTATCTCAATTTAATTATCCTGAATCTAATCTTTTAAATGCTGACAGTCCAATTGCATCAACCATTGAACAATTGGGTGAAACAGAAAAAACAATAGCTGAAAATAAAGCTAAGTTATCTGAAATTGAAAAGAATATAAGACATAGGGAACGCTGGTTTTATTCCTATATACCGAAATTTATAACCCGATGAAGCTAAACGTTACAGTTGTAAAGTGAAAACGATGATGGATTCGATCTGTGTAGCTATTGCCAATAGCGTGTTTAGTTCATGATGATGTAAATTCTTAATCCTTGATAATAGTGGTATTCTAAAGGTTTATATCATTCCCTTTGGCAAGGGCGGGTTTTTTTATTATACACAGGTACAGAGAAAAACTCACAGAACTACCAGCAGAAGCAGAAAATATTTTCTGTGGAGGGTTCTAAAGTTCTGAATAATTGGGCTTCGGCACCGCCTGTGTTTTAATGAACCGAGTGATGGAATTGGTAGACGTGGGGTAGACGATCTTGATTTGGCAGGTGATGAGTCTATTCCTAAACTGTACACCAAAGTTCAAACAGTGATTGCAGGTTCGAATCCTGCCTCGGTTCCAATTAATTATTAGGTGTTGTTGGCGGTACTGGGATACTGGTTAAATTATACACCTGTAGAGTAGCCAACATAAACTCTACATTTTAATTAAATCACTAACATTATGAATGACTACAAACCGACATTAAAAGAAACAGTAACTGTATTAATACTGTGTATTGTATTAGCGTTGGGTTTGAGTTGTACACCACCAACTGAACCAACTGAAGAAACAATAGAACCATACATTCCTGAACGTGAATTAATAATAAGTGAGGATTAAGATATGACCAAAACAACAGATTCCCTTTTACGAGAAAATGACATTCTTAAGAAAAGAGTGAAAGAATTGGAAGAAACGTTTAGACATTATCACGTATCAAGATATGAAGATGGTAAGTTACAGGAAAACTGTGCTGATTGTGGACTAAACATAAGAGACGGAATCCATAAACGATGATTTTTTAATCACATGTAGCTTATATTTGGACAAGAAAGCGACCCGTTTCCAAAAATGGGGGAAAGGTGGTTCAAATCCACCCATGTGATCTACCATTAACCTAACCACACTATTATGTCATTTATTATAGCCATTATAGCATTACTTCTCGCTTTATATGTAGGATTAAAACCTACAATAACCGTTATAAAAAACGAATATAAACCCATGAAATATAAAGGGGAACACCCCGCCTTTAAAATGTTGGATGATGAAGGTAATGTTCGTGGAATGTATGTAATTCAGTTAAAGATTGAACGAATCCTAACAAAACCAAAAGAAGAAACACACGTTAAGTTTGTTTTTTATGGTGGTAGAGACGATAAGGTGATAAAATTATGAAAAAATATAGATTAAAGAAATGGTATCCTGGAATTAGAAAAGACATTAAGGAAGATACTATATTTGAGGAAAGAAAATATGATTATATTATGTATGCAGATAAAAAAATATCTGCTTATTGTGCCCCAAAAGATGAAGTAGAAAACAATCCTGAATTTTGGGAAGAAGTAGTAGAGAAAGCTCTCTTCACTACACATGATGGTGTAGATATTTATGAAGGAGATCAATATTATTATGTTAATCACACATATAATCCTATACTGAATTCTTATGCTTCAAAAAAATCAGGAAATAATAAAGGAAAATATTTCTCAACTAAAGAAAAAGCTGAAGAATGGATTGATAAGAACAAACCACAGTATAGTAAGAATGATATTGTTAATGCCTTAGAAAAAACTTCAGTTCCATATAATTGGATTAATAATTTATTTAAAGAATTAGAAAAATGAATATAAAAGAAAGTAATAAGTTGATAGCTGAGTTTATGGCTCCAAATAGTACCAACTATCCTGAAAGTGCTAAATATCATAACTCATGGGATTGGTTAATGCCTGTGGTTGAGAAGATTATGGATATTTGTTACGAAGAAGATTCAGAAGGGATATATGTTGACCAAGATTTAATAGAAAAGTTTCTAAAAATTAGAGATACTATTCCTGAAATACATAATACATATAAAGCAATAGTAGAATTCATAAAATGGCATAACAATGAAAGAACTAAAACTAAATCTAAGTGAATTTTTGTTTGATATATTTTTAATTACAATACTAACACTAACAGGAATAGGACTAATTCTATGGATTTTGATAAGATAGAAGAAGAAATACTTGCGTCTCCCGCAATTCGTTTAGAAAAAACTAAACGTAAAAGAAAGGAAACACCGCAAGATTTTTTAATAAATTTTCTTTCAGATTACAACCATAACAGGGACACAATATACGTTGATTCTAAACCAAGAAAAATACAAACCAAAAAGAATAAACGTAGATCATTTTCTGATATTTACAGGATATTTAAATATTACTATCCTGATGTAACTTTTAAAGAATTTGCAAGATTATTGTATGTTGAACTTCCGTTAAATTGGAACAGGTTTAGAACTTCATATTGTCATACTATTAATAAAAGAGTATTTTATTATGATGGTAGACAACGTGGGATTTTCAATAAAGGAAGAGAAGACGAATATGGTCATACATTTTATAACTGGATAACCTATGTAACCAATGATGAAAGTTAAAATTGTATTTAAAAACGGCAATAAAGTAGAACTAAGAACAAATGGTATAAAACGAGTGAAAGATAAACTCCATATACATATGTTCGCTAAAACCAGGAGTTATAATGTCAAAGAACTTAAGGCGGTTTACAAAACCGACGATGGTGAGAGTAACACAGACGAACGGAGTAACCAACAAGCTTACTATTGACAAGATAGTACACATAAGACAATATATTTATATCCGTAAACATGGTGAACGTTCTATTTCAAATATATTAAAGATTAAACTAAACGAACTACAAAAAATTGATATAATATGAAAAGTTTTGATGCTCATTGTAATAAATATAATCCACATTTAGAAATGATTGTGGATATGGTTGAATACAGAGATAAACCAATTGCACAATTTGATGCGGGGTTTGGTTATACAACCAGAGCTTTATCATATCTGTTACCAAATAATAAATTTAATGTATATGATGAAGATAAAAATATATTAACCCATGCAGAACGGGATTTTATTAAAAATTTATCAATAAACAGGGTTTACGAAAAAATACATTTTTATGAGTGGACATTAGAGTTTCCATTAGCGGCTGGTAATTTTGAATTGTTACATACCGATAACTATTTACATTGTTTCGATCCAGATGTACTACAAGTTGTTTGGGAAAACATGAAATGTACTACCGATAAAATGGTTCATACCATTGATTTACACCATAAGAAAAACCCAGAATGGTTCGTAAAACATTTACATAAAGAAAAATTTCAGATAAAAACATTTAATAACCATAAATCGTTCATGCTTATTTACGAAAAATGAAAGGACATGTAATAGAGACAATTAAACCACAAAAGAAACAGACTTGGTTAAAAAAAGAATATACAGATAACTTTGATGAAGCTGATTTTTTAATATTTACAGACAATGATGATGTGATACCAATGTTATTTGGTGAAAAAAGCCATCACACCCATTGTAGACCACATATATATAGAGATTTGTGTAATGTAAAGAATTATAACGATGGGTTAGCACAAGATAAATATATGATTGGTATTAATTATGGTGCTTTATTTTTAAATGCTATGAATGGAGGACACGTATTACAATATGTTCTTGCTCATAACTTTAATCATACAACATTTCTTGGTAATGGTTCTGTTATAACTACAGAAAGTAGCCACCACCAAATGATGAATCCCTATAATTTATCAGATGATCAATACAAAATATTAGGGGCTTCAACAGATTTAATTTCTGACTATGAAGATGCAGACCGAAAACCAATAGAATTACCAAATGATTTTTATGAACCTGAAATCGTATGGTTTCCTAAAACAAAATGTTTATCAATACAAGGAAACCCAAACGAATCCACCTTAAATGGTGATTCATTAAAACAAATTGTTATGATAGTGGAGGGGTTTCTTAATGACCACCTTAATTCATACAATGACATAAGAACAACTAACTTAAACACAGCTTAACATGCCTAAAGAAAAAATATTTGTTTATGGTTCACTTCGAAAAGGAATGTATAATTATGAAGCATTCAAAAACGGATTGGATTATAAGAAAACCGTTGAAGTAGAAGGATTTGATATGTATTCACTTGCCGCTTACCCATACGTAGTACCAAGCGATGGTGGTAAAATCAAAGTAGATATTATGGAAGCAACCCAAGCCGCTAAAGATCGTATTGATCGAATGGAACATGGTGCTGGGTATATCTCAAAAGAGATTGAAGTTGAAGGAGAAAAGGGTACAATATATATATTTACCCAACCAAGAAGTAATAACGACAAAGTCGAACACGGAGACTGGGTCAAATATAAAACCACATAATTATGCCAACACATATTTTTAAAAAGAACCCACGAGATAATTTTAAGGTAGTAAAAAACCAACGTTGTTTAGATTCCTATAAAGGTTATAGGTTTCTTGGCACATTAGTAAAATCAGAAATCTATGAAAAATATGAAGAGTTAATTGAATGGGTTAGAGATGAATTTAAAAAGTTCGGATTTAAAACATATATTGTTAAACATAAAAGTGGTATAGGGATTTATGCAGATCGTAAAGACCACCCAACCGTTGCTTCATTTATGGTATCAGTATCAATAGGAAGGTATATGTATAGTAGTTCTGATCTTGTTAATGTGTTTAAAATGTTTAAACTTCTTAGAGAACAGGGATGGACGTTTTGTAGAAGCGTTGTACATTCTTCAGGATACACCCACACAAAAAATATTTCTTTAGCATACCATTATACTGGAGATATTATTAGAAGTAGACCGTTGAGAAGTTCAACAAGGCGACAAGCCGGTAGTTCCATATTTCAGAAACATGGTAAGAGTATGTCCCAATATGATTATCAACAATTACAAGACGAACAAGCTAAATTTTATGATTTGTTACGATCAATTAGAAATAAAAAATTTAAACCAACCGAACAACAATTAAAACAAATAAATAGTTTTTATGATTGATAAATATTTATTGGGAACTGATCCAGAAGGTTTCCTATATGACCACGAAGAGAAGAAATTTACACCAGCAATAGGTGTTATTGGTGGTGGTAAAGAAAACCCAATTGATGTTACAGATTTTTACAATAATGTAAATGATACTGAACTTGATGGTGGGTTTGCCATGTTAGAAGATAATGTCATGGTTGAGTATAACGTTCCGCCTTCAGAAAAGGGTGAGAAGTTAGCAGAATATCATAGATTTATGACAAATCTTATCGAAGATACTGTTCTTGAAGGTAGATATGAAATCAGATATATACCGTCTGTAAAATTCCCAGAATCAGAATTAAGACACCCACAAGCGTGTGAATCGGGTTGTGATCCTGATCATGATGTTTGGCACGACAACATTAGAGAAATACGACTTGCTGATAGTAATATTCGTTATGCGGGTGGACATATTCATTTTGGTGTTGAAGAAGAGTTAGAAATTGAAGAGATTATAAAACTCGTTAAACTATGGGATTTATGTTTAGGTGTTCCAAGTGTGTTATTAGACAATGACAGACAAAGAAGAGCGCTCTATGGTATGGCAGGAGCATTCAGGTTTACAGACTATGGGTTTGAATATAGATCATTATCTAATTTTTGGATAAATAAACATGAAGAGCTAATCACGAGTCAAGTTGAAACAGCAATTCAAATGTTTAATGATGGTTTTAATCCCGAAAAAGAAAAGGAAAATATCCTTGAAGCGATTAATAAAAACAATAAAGAAACCGCTAAAAATTTAATTAAAAAATATAAATTATGAGTTATTATTTTGGTGGTAGTAAACATGGTATTAAAACGACAAGTAATAAATCTTTAACCACAAAAGAACGAATACCTAAACACGACCCTATTGATGGTGAATTATATTATGGTTTATATCAGGTTAATTCACCGCATTGTATTATAGGTGAAGCAAAGGGTTCTCAATTACATAATGGTTATAGAAATATTGTACACCGCAATATATTAGAACCTGTTGGTTTAACTGGATTACAAGTATATATTTTGAATTCAGATGGTAAACAGAAAGGTAGAGAACTGATTGATCAACACATGGGAGAAACATTTGATGTTGTTGATATAGGTTCACATGAAAAATATAAATACATTATAGAAATCGAGGATGAAAAAATTGCATTATCTGCAAGTAATGTTGTATTTATAAACGATCTTTTTGAAGAGAAATTAAAAACTAAAAAACAACAGATCGTAACATATAAAGGCACAGATTTCATACTTCATAATAAAAGTCAGGACTTTGGACATGTGGTATATACACTATACGACCCAGGTACAAATGTTTATTTTTATGTTCCCCCTGGTGAGATAACGGAAGCAAAGGAAACCCACAAGATATTACTTCTACGTACACAAATCAATGAGTTACAAGATAAAAATTATGATATTGTGTTTAATTTCTATATATCTGAAACGGTAGAAAATTTTAGAAAGTTTAGAAGTAAATATGGTTTCAGTTATCTTGATAAACATAAAGGAAACCGTATGAGATTAGATGGTTCATTGGTTGATACCGAAACCTTTGAAAAAATCAAAAAAGAATTTGAAGGTAGGTATTATTATACACAAGGAATCTTTGCACTTAACCCTAAACACAGAGATAAAATAAAAATGAAAGGTAAACCAAACCCAAGATTTAGAGGAGGTCGTGGGATGTCAGCAGAACAAATACGTGAAGAACTAATATAATATTATGGTAGTAAAACATAAATCTAAAGAACTGTATGATCAGATAAACGAATTATCTGAAGATGTTACTATTACTTTAAATGGTATAGAAGTAGATGCGTATCCTTATAAAGATCACCAAGTAATGTTATTGGAGTCTGATATGAGGAGAGAGTATAATCCAGCTATAGAAATAGTAACATTAGCAAACTTTAAAAATACAATCCTTAATAAAAACGGAAAATTCTAAATATGTGTGGAATAATAGCTTATTCAGGACCAGACGTACAACCTGTAGACATTGATGATTTTAAAATATTGATGTTGTTTTCAGAGCAACGTGGTGATGAGGCTTCAGGATATGGTTTGGTCAATGAATGTGTGAAAGATAATTCAAGGTCTTCATACTTCATTACAAAAAACAAAATCCCATCAACCAATTTAATTATTGGACATACAAGAAACCCAAGTCGTCAAGACACAAAGGGTGAAGAAAATGCACAACCATTTGATTATGAGAACCTAATAGGTTTACATAATGGATACATTAACACTTCTTATGATATACGAAGGATACTAAACACATCACATAAGTTATCTGATAGTTATCATGCTCTTAAGTTGATTAATGATCGTGGTTTAGACGAAGCAATGAACGATATTGATGGTTCATACGCTTTCATGTGGATTGATAAGAAGAGTAATGAACTCAACTTATTAAGAAGAAAGAAACCTACATTTTATGGTAGAAAAAATAAAGGTCTATATTTTGCTTCAGAATTTAATTATCTTGAAGCTATAGACTGTAAAGATATACAACAGACCGAAACAGATTATCTTTATACTGTAAAAGATGGTGAAATCTCAAAAAAGGATCTGTTTATCCCAAAAACTCGTGGTTATACTCGTTCTACACAGGATAACTATTGCGGTTGGGGTAGTAAACATGGGGAAAAAGCAATTGAAAACGAGAAAAAACATGAAGGTGCTGTTAAAATAGAACCAGATAAAGCCCCAGCAGATGCTAAACGAATCTGGATTAATGGTAATAAACATTACTATTGGGTAGAGGAAGATGTGTTATTTGTTGAAGTTATTAAAAGGTATAATGATACAAGTGTAAGTAGCTTTGCATTAACATATGATGCTTCAGTCAAAGAAGCTTATAAGCAATACAAACCAATCGTGAATAAAGTATTAGATGATTATGATCCCAATACATCCGAGTAAACCCTTAGATTACAATGGATTAAAAAAGTTAACAAAGAAAACAGAAACATATGTAACATGGAACTTTCACAAATTAGGTAAAGAAGATTTAGAATTGTGTAGTATCTATGGTATGTATTTCTTTTGTGAGAAAGATAATGTTGTAAATGTTAAAAAGACAAAAAAAACAACAGTTAAGTTACCAAAATACTATGAAGGAACAAACGACACCGATTTAGACTTTATTGAAATAAATGGAGATTATTATCTTAAATCAAGCCAGTTGGTCTCTAAAGCTATTGATACAGGTAACTTTATTTTAACAGAAGATGGATACAAAGGTTATCGTGGGTGTTATGAAGATAATACTGGTCTTTTATTTGATCAATCAAATGAGAGATATTATGAAGAAAGAGACGCTGTCTTCGCTGAAGATGTTCAAAGAAAAGAATATCGTGGTAATTGTGTTGAAGGTAATGATGGGTGTTATTATCGAATCTCTGAAATGACAAGACCAGGAGATTGGGGTCATGCACCATATGTCAATCTTTCAATATTTCCAAAAGATATTAAGGAACGCAGAATAGGGGTTGAGTATGAATTTGGTGATACTTATCAACTATTTACACCATTCCTTGCATCTGATTATAAAGATGATTGGGATAGTGTTCGTGATGGTTCATTAGACGCAATTAATGAAGGTATTGAATTCGTGTCTGTTCCTTTTAAACTTAAAGAGTTAAACAAAGCTATAGATTTTTTAGAGTTTTGTAAAAATAATGGAGCAACAATACCAAGACAATGTGGATACCATGTCCATATTGGGGCTTCAGACTTTAACTTTATTGAAATATCAAATCTGATTAGTTTATGTCATAAGATAGAGAAAGACATGTTCAAATTAGGTGGTACCAATAGAGAAACCAATACATATTGTAGATCAATGGATGATAAATTCAGTGGATTTATGGATGTAAAGGTACCAAAAGATAAGAAAGAAGTTGGAGATAAGTTCTATTCTAATCAACGAGCAATCTTTGAAGAACGACATAAACAGAGTAAATATGTTGATGCCAACAACCATCGTGGTGCAAGATATCATTGGATAAATATCGACAGATTCTTCTATAAACGAGAGCAACCCGAACAAAAAACAATTGAATTTCGTAATCATTGTGCTACTTGGGATGCTGAAAGATGGTATAATTTCTGTTTACTATGTTACTATATAGTAGAATTTGCTAAAAAACACAGTAAACAAACCTGTCTTGGTTCTACATTACAGGATGTAGTAAACAATAGTAGTATTAAACACCGAAAACAACTAAAACAATACTTAAAAAATAACTTATAAAATATGTGTTCTATAATAGGTGCTTCATCACCAAAAGGAAAGACAATTAAGTTTAGTGATATGAAAATTCTTTACTTAATGGGTGAATCCAGAGGCGGTCACGCTTGTGGTTTTACTGATGGTAAACGAATTATTAAGTCAGCAGTAAACTCTTATGATTATGTAAATAAAATTATGAGAGAAGAAAAATATCCAAAAGAGGTAGGTACATTTATCGGTCATACTCGTTATGCTACCATTGGTAATAAGAACAAAGATGATAATGCCCACCCTTTTGCAAAAAAAGACATCATTGGTGTCCATAATGGTTCAATATATAATTATGAAGACCTGTCAACTTTAATGCAGTCAGAAGCTAAAGTAGATAGTGAAATACTTTATGAAGTATTGGCTAAATATGGTCTAAAGAAAACATTACCATTACTACAAGGTATTTTAGCTTTGTCATGGTATAATGTTCATAACAAATCAATATATTTATACAGACACAACAAACCATTGTGGATGGGTGAAAAAGAAGGTTCATTGTTTTGGGCTTCTATAAAACCATACCTTGAAGCTATTGACTGTACTAATTTAAAACAAATACAGGAACATACGGTATATAAAGTGAAAAACGGTAGAATTGTAGAAGCTAAAAACATTAAGAAAGATTTAGAACCTACCCCACCAGCAACTAAAAAATACGGAGATACTAAACGTATTGATAAAAAACCAACACTTAAAATATTTAAGGATAGAAAAGAACACCTTGAATCATTTAACGAAGAGCGTATTAATAGGCTTGTTGAAGAGTACAACATAGAAAAAGAAGAACCTGAAGAGATAGAAGAGAATATTAAAGTAAAAAACAATCAAGAATATTCTGTTCTTGAAATGTCAGAGCTTGCTAAGGTTCCTTCAATCGCGAGACACTTTGAAACAACCAAAGACGGTGAAATCTTTGTTTGGTTTTCAGATAGAAGAGATTATTGTCTAAAGATATTTAATGTTGACATTCAAATGATTGAATCTTTTGATTTGACTTTGGATGAAGACCTTGATACAATCAGAAGACGATATACACATGAGACTTGCGATTTAGTACAATGGATAATGCATGAATATGCTATCTCTAAAGAAGCCATGAAAAGAAAAACCGAGTTATTGAATGGAAAAACTAAAGAAAAGTCAAGTAAGTAATCACACTACTTATAGAACTGAATTAAAACAAATTAAAAAAGATTTATACACAATAACCGTTAAATATATAATTAAAGGAAAAGAACTTAACACACCTTTATTGTATTATAGATTGAATAAGCGTGATATTGCTATCATATATTTCAATAAGATAATTGGTATCATACAGGAAAATCAATCTTCTTTATGTGTAAAGAACATGAAAAATTGGTTATTTAGTATCCATCCTATAAGATACTTAATGAAAACCCAAAACTAATGAAAACATTTTTATATTTATTCTTTATAGGTCTTGGTATATATACTGTTGGGGATGATCCCTTTGTTGGATTATTAATATTCACCTTAATCTATGTTGTAGGTATTTTACATATAACAGCTTTAGAGAAAAAACAACATTCTACCGATAACTATAAAAATAATGATGTTTCTAAATATAGAAAAAAGTTTATTGAAAATGTAAAAAATAATAAAAAAATAAGTTATGTGGTAATAGAGTATAACAATAAAAATAAAACCTTTAAAAAAGAAACCAGATATGCCAATCACAAAGGATAACGGTAGGGTTATAATTAACACTACACAAAGAACCCAAAAGTTTTTAGACTTGAAAGGGGTGAAAGGAGTTAAAACTTATGTTCAATTTGGTAAAGCAAAGAAAAACAAAAAGAAAAAACGTATTGTTGTTAATCCCTTACTGGGGTTAAAAAATACAAGAAATAAATACAAACAACACCTTTTATTAGAAGAAGCTAATATTAAGAAACCACGATTTCTTCGTAATTATCAAGAAGCTATTGATTATATGAATGAAACTGGTAACCTTATTGTGGCAAAGAAAGTAAACCATAGTAGAGGACGTGGTATGTATCGTATTTCTAATGAAGAAGAATTGTTTGCTTGTAATCCAATTATTTTGGATGAAACAAAATATTTCTTTGAAGAGTTCGTTACTTGTAATAGAGAGTGGAGAATACATGTCTCTCGTTTTCAAGAAGAACCTGTAGTAGCATATCGTAAGTGTTTGCTTGGTGAAGTTATGGATGAAATCAGAGATAACGATGAACCTAAACCCTGGATTAGAAATTTAG
>LFIK01002065.1_pt1 | contig 16145 bp, 15 predicted proteins | sample 643401 | NCBI WGS metagenome assembly LFIK01 (sample SAMN03777447, study PRJNA286221) | soda lake metagenome | biome: soda lake; feature: Kulunda steppe; material: water; isolation source: sample T5-Br brine of Lake Tanatar-5 | place: Russia: Kulunda steppe | collected 2010-07
CAGGCTTCCGGAGTTCGCCAGAGCCGCCACGCCAGTGTACCGAGGACCAGGGCCACCAGGATAGCGCCCAGCCGGTGGCTGAAGTGAATTGCCACCCGCCCTTCACTGTACATGATGCCGCCAAGGTAGTTGGGCCCCACCTCCTGGAAGATGTTGAAGCCATGTCGATAGTCCGCGTCAGGCCACCACTGGCCCTGACACATGGGGAAGTCGGGACAGGCAAGTGCGGCGTAGTTGGCACTCACCCAGCCGCCCAGCGCAATCTGCAGGACCAGCAATACCAGACCGATCAGGGCCAGCGGCTGCAATCGCCTCATGGTATCGCGCATGGCCCCGCCGGCCGGCTCCGTAGTCCAGCCCAGTCGCAGGGTGAGCAGCCATAGCAGTGACAGGGTCAGGAAGCCGCCCAGCAGGTGCGCCACCACGACCTGTGGCCATAACAGCAGGGTCACGGTCCAGGCGCCGAACGCCGCCTGCAGCGCGATCACGCCCACCAGCGCATAGGGCAGTTTCTGCGGTTGGGCAGGATCCTCCCGCCGGCGCCAGGCCTGTATTGCCAGACCCAGCACGATCAGGCCGAGACCGCCGGCGAAGTAGCGATGCACCATTTCCGGCCAGGCCTTGTCCACTTCCACCGGGGCGTCGGGGAAGCGCATCTCTGCTGTCTCGATGCGCTCTTCGCTCATCGGGATGCCGAAGAACCCGTAACAGCCGGGCCAGTCCGGACAGCCCAGACCAGCATCCACAAGGCGGGTCCAGGCACCAAGGATGACGACCACGAAACAGAACACCACAGCCGCCAGGGCAAAGCGAAAGCCGGGTTTGCGTGCAGGGAACACTGCTCACTCCTCTGGTTTGCAGAGCGGGCTGGTCAGCCGATATTGGACAGGCGCAGCAACTGCTTGAGATCCGAAAGGATCGGCTCTCCGATCTGCTCGAGCCCGTGATAGAAGATCACGTTTCCGAGGGGGTCAACCACCAGGATCCCCTGCCCGCCGGCCCCGGGAATCGCATCCCCCAGTCGTCCACCATGCAGCTCGCGGTCGGCCAGGGTGGTTGCCAACAGCGCGGCCGGCGCCTCCAGCAGAGACATTTCCGGCAGCTCCCGCCGCAGCATGCTGCGCAAGCCGGGCGGCGGATCACCCTCGGGCAATACGGCATAGCGAACTACGCGATCGCCGTCGCGGCCCAGCAGCAGGTGAACCTGACGCAACAACAACAGGGCATCCTGGCAGTCGTCGTCGCAGCTGGAGCCGGTGAATACGAGCACGCGCCAGCGACGCTGGTCCCCGGGCACCAGCAGGTCACCGGTCTCGTCGCGCAGGCCCAGCGCCTCCAGGTCAGCGGGTGGCGACAGCAGGCTGCCGTGGTTGGTCTGGGCACCAGCGACCAGCCCGGGCGTTCCGTAATAGAGCCAGAGTGCGGCCAGCAACGGCGCCAGCGCCAGCAGCAGCAGTCCGATCAGCATCCAGCGGTTGCGACGTATCTGGCCGGGTGCAAGCTGTACCTGCGATGTCCTGTCTTCGGTCATGTGTCCTGTTGCCCTTCACGAGGCCGCCAGCTGAAACAGGCCGCAAGCCAGCCCAGCACAAGCACCAGCGCCAGACCGAACCATTGCAGCGCATAGCCGCGATGGCGCGCGGCAGTCACGCGCACCGGCTCATAGATGTAGTTGCCGACGCCGGGCTGGTCAGCCCTGGCAATCAGTATCCTGGGAAAGAGCTGCAGATCGAGCGCGCTGGCCAGCTCGTCGAGTTCGGCACGCTGGACCCGCAGGCCACCATCAACAACCTCGACCACGTCGCCGAATACCGTCGGCCTGTCGCGCTCGTGATCCAGTACGCCTTCGAACTCGACGGCATGACGTGGCAACTGGACCGCTGGCAGCTCGGCCCGGGTCGCGCCTGCAGCAAACCAGCCCAAGTTTATCAGAACCGCGTCGGCCTGGATGCCATCTGCCACCATCGGCACCAGCAACTCGTAACCGGCCCGGCCACGGTAGGTGCGATTGTCTCGCCAGACCGGCTGCTCCACGAGCAGTCGCCCCTCGGCACGGACAGGCAGCTGGTCCAGATCATCCGCATCCGGATCCAGGCTGGAGAGCGCTACCGGAGCCCGGCTCTGACGCTGTTCAAGACGGGCCTCGAAGACGTCCTGCTCCAGACCCTTGCGCCATTGCCAGCTGCCCAGCGTCAGCAGGATCGGCAGGAATATCACCGCCAGCAAGGTGATCGGCCAGGCATGCTCGAAGTGCAGCCGGCGACCGGCCTCCGAATCCTTCACCGGGCACCGCCTCGGAGGGACGTCCGCGGCCGCCTTGCGGTACAATTTCCGGACGGGCCTCTCTGCTGTCCGCAGCATTTCCCTTCCATCATCGAGCTCGCATCCGCATGCTGATCAAGTTCCTGATAGTCGTGCTCTTCCTCGCCGTGCTGGCCAGCCTGTCCAGCGGCCTGGTGTTCCTGTTCAAGGACCAGACCGACAACCGCAAGCGTGTCCTTTATGCGCTGGGCACCCGTGTCTGCCTGGCAGCGACCCTGCTGCTGCTGATCTTCTACGGCCTCTACAGCGGCGCCCTGGAACTGGGCGCACCCTGGCACGGCCACTGAGTCGACTTCCTGATCCGAAAGACGATTGTGGGGGGCCGGGCCTTGCAGGCCGCGCCTCGCAGGCCGCGCCTTGCAGGCCGCGCCTTGCAGGCCGCGCCTCGCAGGCCGGGCCTCGCAGGCCGGGCCTCGCAGGCTCGCCACCTCGGCCCTGAAGGCGGCCACCCTGCCTGGGTTCAGGCTGCGCTGATACGACACGGGCCCGACATCAACGCGATGCCAGGCCCGTGACTGCGTGCTGATGCGATGAGGTCGCGTCAGAACACGTAGACGAAGATGAACAGCCCCAGCCAGACCACATCGACGAAATGCCAGTACCAGGCCGTGGCCTCGAAGCCGAAGTGATCGTCGGGCTTGAAGTGGCCCTTCAGGCATCGCAGCAGGATCACCAGCAACATGAAGGTACCCAGCGTCACGTGGAAGCCGTGGAAACCGGTCAGCATGAAGAAGGTAGAGCCATAGATGCCGGAATCCAGCGTGAGACCATAATCACGATAGGCCTGGATGTACTCTTCCATCTGCAACCCGATGAACAGACAGCCCAGCAGCACCGTGATGCCCAGCCACAGGTTCAGCTTCTTGCGGTTGCCCTCCTTCAATGCCACGTGGGCAATGTGGATGGTGATACTGGAGGACAGCAGGATAACCGTATTGTAGAACGGCAGATAGGACGTCCACTGACTGAGCGCCGGCGCCGCAAAGGTGCCCTCCGGCGCGCCCCAGCCCGGGTGCGGGTTGGCCTGGCCGGCATGCCAGTCAGGGGAGAAGTCCGGCCACAGGTACTGGCCCGCGATGCCTTTCTCACCTTCGCCGGACAACCAGGGCATGGCGAAGTAGCGGATGTAGAACAGCGCACCGAAGAACGCCGCGAAGAACATCACTTCAGAGAAGATGAACCAGCTCATGCCCCAGACATAGGAACGCTTGACCTGGGGGCTGTTGAGACCGGCATGGTTTTCCTGAATGACAGCCGCGAACCAGCGGTACAGCACGATGGCGACCAGCGCGAAGCCGCCCAGCAACAGCACCCCACCACCCTGGGAGCCATCGTGGATGGAGTTCATCATGCTCGCCATGCCCCACAACATGACCATGAGGCCGAAGGCAAGCCAGATGGGCAGCTTGCTTTCGTGGGGTACGTAATAGGCTTCGTGGCCGCCCGCTTGTTGCTGTGCCATGCCGTCTGCTCTCCGTAATGCCGGCTGGTGTTTCCGGATCAGCTGTCTGTTGACTGTGCCCTGCGCAGCGCTTCGATGTCTGCAACCTGATCGGTGATGTCGAACATGGTGTAGGACAGGGAAATGGTGCTCACCGAATCAGGCAGATCCCGATCGACGATGAACCGCATCGGCATCTCCACCGTCTCGCCCGGCTCGAGCAGCTGCTGATCGAAGCAGAAGCACTCGGTCTTGTGGAAGAAAGTGGCCGCGCGCCCCGGTGCCACCGAAGGGATCGTCTGCGCCACCATGACCCGGTCGGTCGGATTGTGGGCATAGAATACGGCCTCGTGCATACCGCCCGGGGTCACGGTCTCGCCGCGGCGATCTATGCCGAACTCCCAGGGCATGCCGGCATTGACGTTGGTGACGAAGCGCACGCGCACCTCGCGCGAGTCGTCCGCCACCAGGTCTGCCTCCTGGTACTGATACTGACCGGCCGTACGACCGTTCAGTCCGGTCACTTCGCACAGCACGTCATACAGGGGTACCAGCGCGTAGGCAAAACCGAACATGCCCAGAATGCCGGCGCCCAGCTTGAGCACCGTCTTGCGGGTGCGTGCTGCAACTTCCGCCTGTCGTGCCTGCTGATCAGTCATGGTGCAACCTCCTTGAGCGTCATGCCCCGCGGATCACTTCACCTGTGGCGGCGTGCTGAAGGTGTGATAGGGCGCCGGCGACGGCACCGTCCACTCCAGGCCTTCAGCGCCATCCCAGACCTGGGCAGTCGCCTTCTGGCCGCCACGGATCGACTTGATCACCAGGTACAGGAACACCAGCTGGGAGAGGCCGAAGATGAACGCCCCCACGGTGGACCAGGCATTGAAGTTGGCGAACTGCAGGGCGTAGTCCGGAATCCGGCGAGGCATGCCGGCCAGGCCCGAGAAGTGCATCGGGAAGAACGCCAGGTTCACGCCCACGAAGGACAGCCAGAAATGCAGCTTGCCGAGGGCTTCCGAGTACATGTGACCGGTCCACTTGGGCAGCCAGTAGTAGACGGCGCAGAAGATCGAGAACAGCGCGCCCGACACCAGCACATAGTGGAAGTGAGCCACCACGAAATAGGTATCGTGGTACTGATAGTCCGCCGGGGCGATCGCCAGCATGACGCCGGAGAAGCCGCCTATGGTGAACAGGAACACGAATGCCAGCGCGAACAGCATGGGCGTCTCGAAGGTCATGGCGCCCCGCCACATGGTGCTGATCCAGTTGAACACCTTCACGCCTGTCGGTACGGCAATCAGCATGGTGGCGTACATGAAGAACAGCTGCCCCGCCAGCGGCATGCCCACCGTGAACATGTGGTGTGCCCAGACGATGAACGACAGGAAGGCAATCGACGAGGTCGCATAGACCATGGACGCGTACCCGAACAGGGGCTTGCGCGAGAATGCCGGGATCACGTGCGACACGATGCCGAACGCCGGCAGGATCATGATGTAGACCTCCGGATGCCCGAAGAACCAGAAGATGTGCTGGAACAGGACCGGGTCACCACCGCCGGCGGCGTCGAAGAAACTGGTACCGAAGTGGATGTCGGTCAGCATCATGGTGACCGCACCGGCCAGCACCGGCATCACCGCGATCAGCAGGTAGGCTGTAATCAGCCAGGTCCAGACGAACATGGGCATCTTCATCAGGGTCATGCCCGGTGCCCGCATGTTCAGGATGGTGGCAATGATGTTGATGGCGCCCATGATCGAAGACGCACCCAGCAGGTGAATCGCGAAGATCATGTAGGTGGTCGACGCGGGTCCGTAGGTCGTCGACAACGGTGCGTACATGGTCCAGCCGAAGTCGGGACCGCCACCTTCCATGAACAGGGTGGAGATCAGGAGCACCGAAGCGAACGGCAGGATCCAGAATGAAAGGTTGTTCATGCGCGGCAGCGCCATGTCCGGCGCGCCGATCATCATGGGCAGCATCCAGTTCGCCAGCCCCACGAAGGCCGGCATGATGGCGCCGAAGACCATGACCAGCCCGTGCATGGTGGTCATCTGGTTGAAGAAGTGCGGTTCAACGAACGACATGCCGGGCTGGAACAGTTCCGCCCGGATGACCAGCGCCATGACGCCGCCCGCCAGGAACATGATGAAGCTGAACCACAGGTACATCGAACCGATGTCCTTGTGGTTGGTCGTGTACAGCCAGCGGGTGATGCCCTTGGCAGGCCCGTGGGCGTGATCGTCGTGATGGGCTTCGATGACAGCGCTCATCTGATGCTACTCCTGAATCCGGGTCACTGGGCCTCTGAGAAACGGACAACCTGATCCGGCGTCACGATTTCACCCGCGTTGTTGCCGAAAGTCTGGCGCTGGTAGTGCATGACCGCAGCCATGTCGACACTGTTCAGGACACGTCCGAACGGCTGCATGGCAGTCCCCGCACGGCCGTTGTAGACCACGTCCATGACCGCGTCGAGGTCATCATCAAGCATGCTGTTGCCAGCCAGCGCCGGGAATACGGGCGGTTGGCCACTGCCGTCACCCTGATGGCAGGCTGCACAGTGCTGGCCGTAGACGTCCTCGCCACGCGCCAGCAGCTCTTCATGGCTCCAGTCGTCGCCGCGCTGCTCCAGCATGTCAGCCTCTTCCTGGGCCAGTCCGCGCTGCTCCGCGTACCACTGATCGAACTCTTCCTCGGTGACCGCATGGACCTCGATCGGCATGTAGCCGTGATCGATGCCGCAGAGTTCGGCGCACTGACCACGATAGATGCCCGGCTCTTCGACAATGGTCCACATGTCATTGATGAAGCCCGGAATGGCATCACGCTTGAGCGCGAAGTCCGGTACCCACCATGCATGGATGACATCGTTGGAAGTCAGCAGGAACCGCACCTTGCGGTTGATCGGGATGACCAGCGGGTTGTCCACCTCCAGCAGGTAGTTCTCGCCCTTCTCTTCCAGCCCGAGGATCTGATCGCGGGGGGTGGCCAGGTTGGAGAAGAACGACACCTGCTCGTTCATGTCGTCATCCAGGTACTTGTACTCCCAGCGCCACTGGTAGCCGCGCACCTCGATCACCAGGTCCTCGCCGCCCGTGTCGTACATCTGTACCAGCACGTTGGTGGCGGGGATCGCCATGCCGATGAGGATTGCCAGCGGCACCAGCGTCCAGATGAATTCCAGCCTGGTGCTCTCGTGGAAGGTTGCCGGCGTCACCCCCCGTGACTTCCGGTGCAGGATGATCGAGACGAGCATGGCACCGAACACCACGACCCCGATGGCGACACAGATCCAGAAGATCAGCATGTGCAGGTCGTAGATGGCCCGACTGATCTCGGTCACGCCACGGGTCATGTTCCAGCCCGAAGAAGCGAGGGCCGGGAGAGAGGCGGCAAGCGCGCCGAGTGCTAGCAGTACACGCGACACAAACCTGGGTCTGGACAACATTGCTGGACGACTCCGTCACTAGTCCGCCACGCCCCATGCCGGGCACGCCTGCGGACGTGGATCTGCTGGAAGCGCGAGCGATCCCCGCCGTTCCGCGTCAGCTCACCTGCACGCTGCATCTGCGCAGGCTGGGCCAGAAGGACAGACCTGCCGACCGTACACACGCACGAAGTCTGTCGCTGCTGGCGACGCACTTCGCGACCCGTGACTGATCAGAGATTGGCTGGCGTTGCGCCCGGCGATCGGATGGACCCGAAACGGTACCGCCGATGCGCTTTCCGGCATGCCAGTAGATCTGTCTGCTGTAACCGAAGCGTCCGGGTCCCGGGCATGCGCGTGAGCGCCAGGGTGACCGAGCCAGTACCAGACACTTCGATATCCGGAGCGGAATTATAGCAATCAGGCCGGATAAGACAATTGTTACCGACCCTGCAGCACTTTTCGCGACGCAATACGCCAGCTCCAGGCACTCTCTGAACAGGCATTGCAAGCAGGTTTCACAGCGCTTTCGAGCGACACCTGACCAGGCTGCACTCGAGCAGGCCCGGTGGGGGGCGCCACGACGTGCCTGCCTGAACCAGCAACAGGGCAACCCGTCAGCCCTTGCGCTCCGTGCTGTCGTCCGGCGTCAGGATGCGCACAGCCTGGGCCCCTTCCGGCAGTGGCTTGCGCGGCGGACTGTCCAGTCGCCCCTCGGGCAGCGTGGTCGCGTCGGCCTCACCCATGCTGTCGCCGAACCCACAGCTGACACACTCGCGCCGAGTATCGCCGTCCACCTCGAACACGTGGATGCGATCCTGCACACCGCAGCGAGGACAGACCGCACCGGCAATGAAGCGGCGACGGTGCGTCATGCCGCGGCTCCCACGTCGATTCCGGAATGCCGCAGCAGCGCTGATACCTCCGGATCCCGGCCGCGGAAGCGTCGGAACAGCTCCGCCGGTGGCTCGCTGCCACCGCGCTCCAGGATGTGGTGAAGAAAGTCGCGCCCGGCCGCATCACTGAAGATGCCCTCTTCCTCGAACCGGGAAAAGGCATCGGCGGACAACACTTCGGCCCACTTGTAGCTGTAATAACCCGCGGCGTAGCCACCCGCAAAGATATGGCCGAAGCCGTTCTCGAACCGGTGCCAGGGTGGCTGCGGCAGGACTGCCACCCGGGACCGTACGGTCTCGATGACCCCATGCACATCCGCGGGCGGCGGGCCTGCATGCAGGTCGAAGTCGAAAAGGGCAAACTCCAGCTGCCGCACCATCATCATGGCGGCCTGGAAGTTGCGCGCCGCCAGCATCCGCTCGAGCAAGTCCGCGGGCAGCGCTTCGCCGGTCTCATGATGCGCCGAGATCAGCGCCAGTGCCTCGGGCTGCCAGCACCAGTTCTCCAGGAACTGACTGGGAAGTTCGACTGCGTCCCAGGCCACGCCGTTGATGCCCGCCACATCGGCCACGTCCACCCGGGTGAGCAGGTGATGCAAGCCGTGACCGAACTCGTGGAACAGGGTGGTGACCTCATCGTGGGTCAACAGCGCCGGCCCATCGCCCACCGGTGCCTCGAAATTGCACGTCAGGAAGGCGACCGGCAACTGCAGGCCTCCGGCCGTGCGCCGACGCCCGATCCAGCCGTCCATCCAGGCCCCGCCGCGCTTGTGCCGGCGCGCATACAGATCCAGATAGAAATAGCCCAGCGTCTGCTCCCCGGAGCAGACCCGGAACAGCTGCACATCGGGATGCCAGACCGGCACGCCCGTCATCGGCTCAACGGTCACGCCGAACAGGCGCCGGACGATCTCGAACATGCCGGTCACCACCCGTGGAGCCGGAAAGTAGGGTCGCAAGGTTTCCTGGGAGACGTCGAAACGCTGCTGACGCAACTGCTCGGCAACGTAGGGCACATCCCAGGGCTCGAGTGCATCCAGACCGAGCTCGTCACGCCCATGGGCCTGCAGCTCCGCCAACTCGGCGCGCGCCTGGGGCAGACTGCGAGTGCTCAGGTCCTGCAGGAAATCGGTGACCGTGGTGACAGAATCCGCCATCCGCTCGGTCAGCTGGCGCTCGGCCCAGCTGGAAAAGCCCAGCAGCGCCGCCTTCTCGTGGCGCAAGGCAAGAATTTCCGCCATCAGCGGGCCGTTATCGAAGCGGCCAGCGTCCGGCCCCTGGTCAGACGCCCGCGTGTTCCAGGCAGTGAAGAACTCCTCACGCAGGCTGCGGTCGCGCGCGTGGGTGAGTACTGCCTGATAGGTCGGGCCATCCAGCGGCAGCACGGGTCCCGCAGCCTGCCGCGCCTGCCCTTCCGCTACGGCCCGGGCGCGCACCGACTCGGGCAAGCCCTCCAGTCGCTCGAGCGCAACCTGGGGCGCGAAGGCCTCAGTAGCATCCATCACGTTCTGGGAAAAACGATTCGACAGATCGCTGAGACGGGCATCGATCTCGGTCAGGCGCTGTCTGCGGTCCTCAGGCAGCTCCACGCCCGAAAGGCGAAACGCGCGCAGCGCCTGGCTCACCGACTCCTGCTGGGCCCGAGTCCAGCGTGACGCCTCCGGCGAATCTGCCAGCCGTCGGTAGGCCTCGTACAGGCCACGATGCTGACCCAGGCGCGAATAATAGGCCGACAGTCGCGTCAGCCCCTGGCCGTACGCCTCTCGCAAGGCTTCGTTGTCGGCAACTGCATGCAGGTGCCTGACCGGCCCCCATACCCTGGCCAGCCTGTCACTGGCCGCTTCCAGCGGACGCACCAGATTGTCCCAGCAGACCGGTGCCCTTGCAGCCGCCTCGATCAGCCGTTCGTTCTCGGCCAGTACCTGTTCCAGCGCCGGCAACAGATCCGAAGCCCCGATACGATCAAAGCGGGGGAACCTGTGGGGCGCAAGTAGCGGGTTGCTCATCATGACTCCGGAAACAGTGGTTGGGGACGCAGGCGGCGCAGCACCGTCCCGGTCTCGGGGCGCACATCGCGCCAGATCAGGAACGCCTCGGCGGCCTGCTCGACCAGCATGCCGAGACCATCGGCACAGCGGGCACCAGCAGCGTGTGCCTGCACCAGGAAGGGGGTCGGCTCGCTGGCGTACATCATGTCATACACGTCCATGCCGGACCCGAGCAAGTGGGGTGGCAAATCGGGCAGCGCGCCCTCCAGGCTGGCTGCAGTGGCATTGATGACCACGTCAGCCTGTGGCAGTTCCGCCAGCGCGCAGGCACGCACGGGCCCCAGCTCCGCGAAGCGCTGCGCCAGCGTTTCAGCCCGCGCCGCCGTACGATTACCGATCACCAGCTCTGCCACACATTCCTCCAGCAGCGAGGCAACCACGCCGGCAGCGGCTCCGCCAGCCCCGACCAGCACGACCCGCCTGTCGGCCAGCGCGATGCCCAGATTGTGCCGCAGATCCCGGACCAGGCCCGGACCATCGGTGTTGAAGGCACTGATGGTCCCGTCCGACTCCAGGCGCAGAGTGTTGGCGGCCCGGGCACGCGTGACCCGCGGCTCACAGTGATCGGCCAGGGAAGCCGCCTCTTCCTTGAAGGGGACGGTCACGTTGGCGCCTCTGCCCCCGGCACCAAGAAAGCGCCGCACGGCACCGGCAAAGTCATCCAGCGGAGCTTCGATTGCAGAATAGGTCAGGGCCTGGCCGGTGGCATCGGCGAACCATGCGTGAATGCGCGGTGACAGGCTGTGACGAACCGGATGACCAAAGACCGCGTAAGCGTCCATGAACGAATTCCCTGGTTGCGGATCGGGCTTGCGGATCAGGCGCGCAGCACCTGGCCCGATCGCAGATCGCGGATCTGGGACGGGCCGCTCGCGCCACCCAGCTGGCCGGGCAGCAGAAAGTCGATGGCTGTGCCGAAATAGCTGCGCACCCGCAGCGCATCCATCGCCGGCAGCGCCCCGGCGGGATTGGCAGATGTGGATACCAGTGGCGCGCCCAAGGCATGCAGCAGCGACCGGCACTGGGGATGGCGGGTAAAGCGCACTGCGACGCTGGCATGGTCGCCACGCACCCACCCGGGCACCGCCTCGGTAGCAGGCAGCAGCCAGGTGACAGGTGATGCCGAAGGTGCCTGCAGCTGCGTTGCTTCGGCGCTGCTCAGCTTGCCGATCAACCCGCTCACCTGCTCCAGATTCAGCGCCAGCAGCAACAGGCCCTTGGCGACCGGACGCTGCTTCAGCTCCAGCACGCGACCAACGGCAGCAGGATCGAACGGATCGCAGGCCAGGCCCCAGACACCCTCTGTGGCATGGGCGATGACGCCACCCTGCCGCAGGGCGTGCAGCGCCATTCGCAGATGAAACGCGTCGTGACGCACCGGAGCCTTCTCCCGGACTGGCAAGGGATGATGGAGACGCGCCGGATGCAGCCGCCCTCAGCGCCGTAAGTTTCAGTATAACATTTCCCGGTGGTCGTCACAGGCCGGCACCAGGGTCACGCAGGTCATTCAGTCAAGCTGGCGGACCCAGCGAATACCCTCGCGTGCGGCCTTGCCCTCCAGCTCCAGCGTCACCAGCCTGGCATTGAGCTGTGCCGCATCCAGCCCGGTCAGCAACAACAGCCGGTCGAACTCCACAGGCACCGTGTCCAGTTGGCGCAGGACCGGGTCCTGCTGGTCGCGGTCGCTGACACCCGGGTCAGCGCCCTGAGGACAGGATTCCGAAGGGGGCGGTCGCAGCTGCAGGCGTGTCGTGAGCGGCAATTGTGCCAGTATGTCGTCCACCTCGGTGACCAGATGAGCCCCCTCTCGCAACAGTCGAAGGCATCCCGCTGCACCCGGGTCTCGGGCCGGCCCGGGCACCGCAAATACTTCGCGTCCCTGCTCGCCGGCCAGCCGCGCCGTGATCAGGGAGCCAGAGCGAGCAGCGGCCTCGATGACCACCACGCCGAGACTGAGACCACTGATCAGGCGGTTGCGCACGGGAAAGTGCCAGGGTTCAGGAGCAGTATCCGGGGGCTGTTCGCTGACCAGCAGGCCCTGTTCGGCAATGCGCTCGGCCAGCGTCCGATTGCGACGTGGCCCGGCATGGGCGAGCCCGCCGCCCAGCACCGCAATGGTGGTGCCCCCTGCTGCCAGCGCCTGGCGGTGGGCACAGGCATCGATGCCGAGCGCCAGGCCGCTGGTGACGGCAAGATCATGACTGACCAGTGCGCGCGTCAACCAGGCCGCATCGTCGGCACCACGCCTGGACATGCGCCGGGTACCGACCACCGCAATCTGGGGACGCGTCAGCAGCGTCACATCCCCCTGCAGGAACAGGGCAGCGGGTGGATCCGCAAGTGCAGTCAGCTGTGGCGGCCAACCCGTCGCAACTGGTGTGATCCAGTCACAACCCGCACGCTGCCAGCTCGACTTGAGACGTTGCAGTTGCCTCGATCGACACTGAGCTCGGGCCATGGACAACCAGGCCTGCGCCTCGTCGGCAGCGGCCTCGCCGCGCATCAGCTGACCGTAGCGCACCGGGCCGACACCCGATGCCAGCGCCAGCGCCAGCCAGTCATCCTCATCGAGTTGCAACGCAGCGTTCACTGGGTGGGTCTCCGACCGCGGCCCGGCAGCCAGGGCTATCCTTCATGCCAGTGTGATGACGCCGCTGCAGCGGGGACAGCGGCAATCGCTGACCCGCGGGTGGCAACCCAGCCCCTGCCTGGGCAGGACAGTTGCCGGCAGGTCCAGGGATTCAGGGATTGTGAACCTCGTCCAGCACCGCCAGCGGCCGCAAGGCCTCCAGCACCAGGCCGTAGGCGACCCGATCGAATACCCGGAACACCATCAGCAGACCCGCATGCTCACTCGGCAACCGAACGCGTTCGCTGCGGACCGGATCATCCACCAGCTCACCCTGTTGCCGTATCGCCAGCACATGGCCGGGTTCCAGATCCTGTTGTGCGCCCAGATTGATCGAAACCACCGAGAACTGGCCCACGTGATTCATGCCGCCCAGCACGCCCAGCAATCGCCCGGAGACCTGCTGCTCCGGCGCTCGGGGCTGGAATCGCGCCTGCAGCGGACGTTCCTCGGTGGGCAGCAGGCGATCACCGGCGCGAATATCCTGGCGCGCTCGCTGCACCATCAGGGTCCCGATGTCCGCCTCTCGCGCCACCACCCTGGCCAGCCCCAGATCCTTGACCTCCAGGCCCAGCACCTCCCCCGTATCCGGATCGCGCAGCCTGTTTCCACGGCGCACAACGGAATAGTAAGCACCCACTTCATGCAATGTATCGCCGCGCGCGTAAAGGCGATCACCGGTTCCGGTGAGCAGACGACCCGACTCGCCCTGCAGGACGTAAGGCGCCCGCTCCAGGCTCGCTTCGGACACAATGCGATTGCCCGCCAGGAAGGGGCCAAGACGGTCAAGGTCCAGGGTTGGAATGGGGCTGGTCAGTGGCGTCTCGCGCACCCGAGGCTGCAGTGACTCCGTGCGGTCCGGAGTCAGACGCACGGTGCGCGCGTCAGGGCCTCGCTCCAGCTCCAGCTGCGGGCGCCCATCCTCCCAGCGCAGACGGATGCGATCGCCCGGATAGATCAGATGTGGATTGTCCAGGTCCGGATTCACCCGCCAGATGTCCGGCCATTGCCAGGGCTGCTCAAGAAAGCGTCCGGCAATGTGCCAGAGCGTGTCACCGCGTTCGACGATGTACACCTCCGGATGATCGGCACGCAGCTGCACCCGCTCCACGCGCTGATCAGCCAGGACCGTTGCGATGCACCCCAGCAGCACCAGCAGCATCAGGGCCGAGCGCAGACGCCGGCCGCCCGGATGTTCGGGTGTTTCGCTCGTCATGGTATCCCCTTATCATGTCCCCCTGCGCAGCGTCGGTCGCGATGCCGGCCCGGCAGCACCCGCATCCGGTCGCGCGCGGCAGCCTTGCAATGACGCCCGGCTGCCCCGATCTTAGCAGTGCAGCGTCGGCACACAACTGCGACCAGTGCGCGCCGCAAGCTGCTGCCGCTGTCGACCCGTGCCGATCCGGTGGCTCATGCTTCAACAGAGGTTTTCATGGCTCACCTCGAGATTCTGGAATTTCCCGATCCCCGCCTCCGCACACGGGCCGAGCCCGTGGATGTGGTGGACAGTTCGATCACCCAGCTGGCCGACGACATGCTCGAGACCATGTACGCCGCCCAGGGCATCGGTCTGGCTGCGACCCAGGTCAATGTGCACAAGCGCGTCATCGTCATTGACGTCTCCGACAGTCGCGACGAACCGCTGGTACTGATCAACCCCGAGCTGGACCTGCTGGGCGGCGAAATTCCAAGCGAAGAAGGTTGCCTTTCGGTCCCCGGCTACTACGAGGCGGTGACGCGCCACGAACGCATTCGGGTTCGGGCACTGGACCGGGTCGGTACTCCCTACGAAATGGAAGCCGAGGGACTGCTGGCAATCTGCATCCAGCACGAATGTGACCATCTGCTGGGCAAGCTGTTCGTCGACTACCTGTCCACCCTGAAGCGCCAGCGTATCCGCAAGAAGCTCGAAAAGCGCCAGCGACAGCCGGCGTGAGTGCCACTTCTGCCTCGCGACCACAGCGGATCGTCTTCGCTGGCACCCCTGATTTCGCTGCCACCATACTCTCGCGCCTGCTGCAGGCAGGCGAGCCGGTCACTGGCGTACTCACCCAGCCGGACCGGCCATCGGGACGGGGCCGCAAGCTGAAGCCGTCGCCAGTGAAGCAGCTTGCCGAAACCCGCAAGCTGCCGGTGCTGCAACCCGCCTCCCTGCGTGGCGCGGATGCCCGCACGGCGCTGGCAGCACTGCAGCCCGACCTGATGATCGTGGCAGCCTACGGGCTGATCCTGCCGCCAGCCGTACTGTCACTGCCAGGCTTGGGGTGCTGGAATGTGCATGCTTCCCTGCTTCCGCGCTGGCGTGGCGCAGCGCCGGTGGAGCGGGCCATCATGGCTGGCGACAGGGAGACCGGCGCCTGCATCATGCAGATGGACGCCGGCCTGGATACGGGTCCGGTTCGTCTCGCCCGCACCCTGCCGATCGGTCCGGACATGACCGGCGGCGAGCTGGAACATGCGCTGGCAGAACTGGGCAGTGATGCGCTGCTGCAGGTTCTGGCCAGGCCTGAGCAGTATCCACCACAACCCCAGAGCGAAACCGGCATCAGTTATGCGCACAAGCTGGAGCGTGCGGACAGCCGCGTGGACTTTCACCAGGATGCAGAAGTCTGTGCGCGGTTGATCCGGGCCCTGAACCCCAAGCTGCCAGTCACCGTTACGGCTGACGGCGTCAATCTGAAACTGCTGCGGGCCCGCGCCCTGGCCGACAATGAGGATCAAGCCCCGGGAACCGTGGTCAGGGTGAGCAAACAAGGTGTGGACGTGGCCTGCGGTCGTGGCGTGCTGCGCATCGAATCTGCCCGTATCGTCCGCGGCAAGGCGACGGTGATGGACGCCGCCACACTGGCCCACGCGGGACGTGACCTGCTGCAACCGGGGCAATCCCTTGAACCAGGCTGATGCCACCGGAGCCCGGGCACGGGCACGGGTCGCACGCATACTCGCCTGCGTGCTGCGCGATCGCCTGACCCTGCGGGAGGCGCTGGCCCGCCATCCGGGACCGACGCGGGACGAGGCCTTCGTACGTGAACTGGCCTGGGGCACCTGCAGACACTACTTCACGCTTGATGCAGCAGTGCGGCAGCATCTGCGGCAACCGCCGAGGCAGAGAGACCTGGACGTGCACGCGCTGCTGCTGTGCGGTCTCTATCAGTTGCGCCACATGCAGGTGCCCCCTCATGCGGCCCTGCATGCCACAGTGGAAGCCACGGTGGTGCTGAAGAAGAAGTGGGCCGGCGGCCTGGTCAACGCCGTGCTGCGCAAGCTGAGTCAGGCAGACCAGACGGCCCTGGCGACAGTACCCGGACTGCCGGACTGGTGGCTGCGGCAATTGCAGCAGGACTGGCCGGAACACTGGCAGGCCATTGTGGCAGCA